>Ga0207848_100413_pt1 | contig 17696 bp, 16 predicted proteins | sample TtaePargueraPR_10_FD_187737 | JGI IMG/M metagenome (GOLD analysis project Ga0207848, IMG submission 187737) | Aerobic enrichment media microbial communities from Bioluminiscent Bay, La Parguera, Puerto Rico - Tt and M2 (3) (SPAdes) | ecosystem: Environmental > Aquatic > Marine > Unclassified ... | reverse complement strand
TAAAGACGGCCTGGACTCCATGCACTCGGTGCCCTCTGAAGAAGTTCGAGCTATTCCGAAATTTTAACGACAAGGAACTGGACTTCGTCGAGCGTTTCAAAACCGGAGAGTTGATCTCGGACAGAGGCTCGACCGTACTCGTTGAGGGATCTCACAGCGCCCATCTCTATACCCTCCTCAGCGGCTGGGGTTTTCGCTACAAAATGCTCGACGACGGACGCCGTCAAATCTTGAACTATGTCCTGCCTGGCGACATGATCGGTCTGCAGGGAACTCTCATGGGAGAGATGCAGCACTCCATCGAGGCGCTCACTCCAATGATCATGTGTGTCTTTGAGCGGGAACGCCTGTCCGAGTTGTTCCAGTCATTTCCTTCACTCAGTTACGATCTGACGTGGATAGCAGCGCGCGAAGAGTCGATCCTCGACGAACATCTGTTGAGCGTCGGGCAACGCAACGCGCTCGAGCGGGCCGCCTATCTTCTTCTGTTTTTGCACAAACGGGCCAAGGCTGTTCGGACGCTCGTATCGTCGAACACGGCCATCCCTATCACCCAGCAGCATGTCGCCGATACGCTTGGCCTGTCTGTCGTTCACACGAACAAGACGCTTCGGAAGCTTGTATCGCGCGACCTAATCGAATGGACGGGCGGGCAGTGCAAGGTGCGCGACGAAAACGGACTCTCGACGATCGCCAACTGGACGCCTTCGTCGACGACTGACAGACCATACATCTGAATTCAGCTCAATCTGACAGGTGACCCATGAAATTGGCGGCTATACTCAACAGTGGAAGCGGTACGCTGAAGACACTGGAACCGGGCGAAATACTCGAAGTCATCGAAACCCAATTCTCCCAAGCAGGATACGGCGTGACCGGATGCGTGACGTCCGGCGAAGATTTTCAGAATAAGCTTAATGAGGCCGTGAAATCCGACGCTGATGTGGTGCTGGTTGGAGGCGGCGACGGCTCTATTTCATCCGCCGCCGCTCGATGTTGGGAGAACGGCAAGTCCCTGGCGGTGCTGCCGGCGGGAACAATGAATCTCTTTGCGCGGGGATTGCGCATACCACTGGACCTCAACGAGGCCATAGAGGCCCTTGCCGGTGGGCGCCCCATCGCTTGCGATCTGGCGACAGCCAACGGCAGACCCTTCATTCATCAATACTCGATCGGCATGCATCCGCAGCTCGTCGAGGAGCGCGATCAATATAATTTTGATTCCAGGCTGACGAAAATATTCGCGAGTTTCCGAGCCTTTACCTCTCAGGTCGCCAACCCGCCGACGGTTCGGACAATTATCAAAACCATACGTGGAGAGCGTGATGAATTGTTGAGCAACTTGTCCGTATCCAACAACCCCTACGGCGACGGACACCTGCCTTATTTCGACGATCCCAGCAGCGGCAAACTCGGCATCTATACGGCGGGCGTGCTGGACGTCGCCAGCTACCTGTCTCTCGCGACCGACCTCGCCGCCGGCTCATGGCGATCGAATTCGGACATACAGGAGGAAATAGCAGACAAGGTCGAACTGGAGTTCCCCGAGGCAGAGGACAGCGGCGTCGCCCTCATCGACGGAGAACTTCTTGATCTGGAAAGCCGCGTAACGATTGAATCCCATCCCGGCGCGTTGACAGTTCTCGCGCCACAGGAAACCGCCGATCTCTGCGACGACGGCGGCCTGCTTGCATCCCGATGAAATCTTTCATCTTCAAATATCCGGTCGTCGTGCTGTTCACGATTCCCGCCATCATCGCTTTTTCAATAGGCGCACTCGCGCCAATTCTTGTTGTGATCGAGAGTCGGTTTGATCTTGGCGCGTCGGGATACTTTATTCTGAAATTCAACGATGAAAGCGCCCGAAGCGTCCTTTCGGCAATTGCTGGCGCCGCGATCACGACGCTCAGTCTGACATATTCCCTTGTGCTCGTCGTATTTACTCTGGCCGCAGGCAATATCGGGCCACGGCTGCTGAAACGCTTCAGCACCGAGACGGTGAACCAGGTGACGGCGGGTCTGTTCGGCGGGACGTTTCTCTATGCGCTTGTCGCCCTGGCCTTCGTACATCCGAACTTCGTTCCCCGCATAACAGTCGGCGGAGCCGTGCTGCTTTCTATGCTATGCGTTTTCCAGCTCATCTTTTTTGTTCGTCATGTCTCGGAGAGTGTGTCGATAGATGACGAGATAGCCAAGATTACCATGCGGTTGGGTGAAGCCCTGACGAAACACATGAACAGGGTGGACGAGGCCGGAGGCTCGCCAGACATCGATTGCGAAGACGGGCTTGACGCGGGTTCGGCCGGTTATATCGGCGCAATAGCAGAAGACGATCTCGTCGCCCTTGCAAGTCGGGAAGACATCGTCGTGCGCGTGGTCATGTCTCCCGGCGGTTTTGTCCTCAGCGACGAAACACTTTTGGCGCTTTCAAAACAGGTCGGCGATGATGTCGCCGACGAAATACGAAAGCTCGTTCACATCGAGCCCTCTCGCTCGCAAAGCCGCCCGATCGAATTCAATATCCATCTCTTGGTCGAAATCGCGCTTCGTGCGCTCTCTCCCGGCGTCAACGACGCCTACACCGCAATCGCCGCGATCGACAGCCTTTCCAGCGCTTTGGCACGGATTGCCGATCGATCAACCAGACCTCTTTTCCTATGCGACGAGAATGACAGGGTCCGTGTCATTCTTCCGGAACTGTCATTCAGCGATTTGCTCGGTCAGGCATTTCATCCGCTGCGTCGGGCCTCAGCGGACAATCTGCCGGTCGCCCAGGCGCTTGCGAGAGCCCTTTCAAGACTGCACGGTCTTGGAAACGAAAAGAATGACGAAGTGCTTGCCGAACACGCGCAACTGCTGATTATGGAGCTGAAGCGATCGGGCCATTTCGACCATGATATCGACAGCGTCCGCTCCAACCTGCCTGCGAGTGTGCGCGAAATCGACTTGGATGAAGAAAAAGCGCCGACCGAGGAGAACTGATCTCCTGCGGCCGACGCCAGCGTGTTTCGATCTCTATCAGGACTGTTTCGGTCCGGTTTTAAAGAGTGGCTGCGCCTGTCTCGTGCGTGCTTTCGGCGTCCGGATCGATGCTCTCGATCGCCTCTTCAACAAGTTTGAGTTCCGCTCCCAGATCATTGTCATCGACCATCGGGCTCTCGGTGGCCGCCCGCATTTCGGCTCTGACTTCTTGCCGCATTTTCTCGAGAAGCTTCAGTTGCTCTTCCGGCGATTTGGTGCGGTCAGTGACTATTTCCTGAATCTCAGCTTTTGTCGTGCCTTTTTCCATCTCTCTGCCTTCAGTGTAGAAATATGTCCAACGACGCGTCGAAAACCCGACGCTTGTGGTAAACGCACACAAAGCCCACCCGTTCCATCTGTCCTGTCCTCGCAGGCGCCCCGGGAACCGAATGGCTGGACGCTGGTTTTAGACTTGCGATATCACGGACAGAAAGGCGCGTTTTGGTTTACTGGCTGATCTTCATTCTGGCGGCATTGTGTCTGCTGGCTGCGCTCATCCCGGTTCTTCCCCTATCTCACGGATTGGTGCGGATCTTCGACTTCCCGAGGACACAACTGCTCACGCTGACCCTGGCTGTCGCCGTCGCAATGCTGCTATTGCTTCCGCTGAACGCCACATTCGCCCTCCCGGGTACGATGTTGCTGGCGGCGATGGTGATACAGCTTATCCACATTGCCCGGTTCACGGCGGTCTGGCCAAGGACCGTCAAGACGTTCAGAGGCGCCCCGTCCGACGCCCAAACCTTCAAGGTGCTGGTCTCCAATGTGAAGCAAAGCAACCGCGACTATGATCGACTGGTCAGGGAAATCCGCAAATACGATCCCGATCTGGCGCTGTTCATGGAGGTGGATGAAGATTGGCTTGCCGGGCTGAAAGAGGCTTTGAGCCAATTTGCCGACTCTGTTGAATGTCCGCTGGACAATTCCTACGGCATGGCGCTGTTCTCGAAGCTTGAATTGCGGAAAACATCTGTACGCTTTCTGCTCAACGAGAAAATTCCAAGTTTCGATTGCACCGTCGCGCTGCCAAACGGCGAAACATGTCGCCTCATAACGGTGCATCCAGAGCCCCCCGTCCCCACCGATGACACGATCGGGCGCGACGCGGAAATTTCCCTTGTCGGCCTTGATGTGCGCGGCACGGACATTCCGGTTATCGTCACGGGGGATCTAAACGATGTCGCCTGGTCGCGAACGACCAGGCGATTTCTGAGATTGTCGGGATTGCTGGATCCGCGCGAAGGGCGCGGCCAGTTTAATTCATTCGATGCGCGGTGGTTTTTTCTGCGATGGCCGCTCGACCATATTTTCCATTCGGCGCATTTTCAAATGGTTCGAATGAAGCGGCTCGCTTTCGTTGGCTCGGACCACTTTCCAATGTTCTACGAATTGGCCCTCCTGCGCCGAAGCGCAGATCGCAAATCCGAGAGCGAGGACGCGACCGGGGACGATATCGAGGAAGCCAGGGAGCTTATTGACACCGAGAAGAAACGGGATCGCAAGCCGATCGGAGAAGACTGGGAAGACGGTTAGGCGATCAAGCCAGTCCGAGGAAGGACAGGATCGCAATAACAACCACTACAACGCCGATGATATAGAAGATATTGTGCATGGGACACCTCTTTGTCGTTTTCTCTGTTCGGAAACGTCCCGCTACAAAATTTGTTCCGGTAAATTGTCAGCCACCCAAGCGCCGTGATCCAATGTGGGCATTGAGACACCCGTTGCCGCAGTCGGCGCTGCGCGTGGCAATAATGAGCACGTAGACGCCACATAAGAATGAGGTTGGCAGATATGAGGTGTCCCGGCTGGGGAGGATGCCGTAGGCTACTCAAGCAACAGACAACAATCGCAAGACGTCACAACGACTAAATGCGCGCCGCCGATGCAAGGCCAGAAAAATCGACCTAAGAAAAAGGCGAGGAGACGACCTCGCAAATGTGCCTCCAGCCGACCCAGATCATCTGGGCCGGCTGGACTTCCTGTAAACCGGACTGTGGTCAGGTCGTAAAAAGGCGCACTACGCCTGATCCGTTTTCTCGGTTTCCATGGCCTTGGTCGAAGCTGCGGGTTTTGCGGTCGGCGCCTTCTTGTAGGCGGGACCGTTTTTCAGCGGCTTGGCCGAAGTCTTGACGGAAGCCGCTTTCAAACCCTTTGCGGATTTGGTCACAGGCCCCTTCCTCGGAGTGCTTTTTGTGGCCTGGGATTCAGCAGCCTTCTGGAAATTTTCGAACCGCTCGCGGCCCTTTGGTTCATCGTTACCTTCTCGCTCTCGCGCTGCGTGATGTAGCTTTCGACTGGCCTCGACACTTGCTGAAGGTTTTCGCGCCGTGAATATCGAGGCCGCGGCGGCTCCCACCGCCAGCGCGACGAGCCCTGCCGAAACAGGGTTTTCACGCACCCATTCTGCGGCGGAATCGGCGCGATGACGGGTCGCCCGCGCCTGTTTGCTCGCAAACTGTCCTGCAGAATCGACGCCCGAGCGCACGGAGTCGGCGACGTTGCGGCCGATTTCACGAGCCTGATCCGGTGCGTCTCCGAGCGCGCGCGTCGCGGAGTTGGCGTATTCGACTACGCGATCACTGGCCTGACGAACGCGTTCGCTGGCGTTACGCACGGATTCGCGCGCCGCATCGCTGCCCTTGCTGGCGGCCGCATTGAACTCTTCTACGCTCTGGGCGACGCTGTCGCGCAGCTCGTTCAGTTCGTTGCGGATGCTCTCGGCGTTCTGCGCGATGCGCTCGGCCGGATCCGTCGACTTCGGTTGCACAATCGACTCAGCTGCAATTTCTGCTGTCTCGTCATTGGCGCTTTTTGCGTTCTGCGACCGGGAAGCAAGATACAGTCCGGCAAAGCCAGCTCCAATCAGCAGTGCGGACACAGGGTTTTCCTTCGCTTTCCTGACCATCGCATTGCCGAGATCGGCAACCTGTTCGTTACCGTCGCCAAGCGCGGCGTTCAGGAAGCTTGAAGGCGAAAATTTGTTTTCAAGATCGTTCATTTTCATATCGATACGAGCCCTTGTGTTTCTGATTTCTTCTTCAATTCGTTCAGCATGGCTGGTCATGATGATCTGCCCTCCTTCATTTTCTCGGCGTTTTCACGGACTGAGCGTATTGTCCGCTTCGGCGCGAGGTTTTCAGGCTTGAGTTGATTGGCGCCGTTCATCACAAGAACAAACGCGATGAGCGCGAGCACTACGCCCACGATCAGCGCGGCGAGCGCCGGGGGCATGATGTTGCCAAGAGCGACGACCAAAGCCTGAACCAGCACAAGCAACGCCGTGAGCGCTATCAGCAGACCGACAGCCACGGCTGCGACGCCCGCCTGGATCTGCCCGAGTTTCTCCGCCGCCTCGGCTTTCGCGAGATCTATCTCCTGACGCACCAGCAATGTCGCGTCAGCGATCAATTCCCGAATTGTCTGGATTATGTTATTGTTGTTGTTCATTCTTAGCATTCCTTCCGTTCATCGCGTTCGCAGCCAGTCAGTCTTCCGATTTTCTCATCGAAGCCTTCACCACTGTAGCGAGGGTGAAGCCCGCGAGCGCAAAAAGACCAACTGTCTGGAACGGGCGCTCTCTGACAAAGGTTTCGACGCGGTGCGCGACGTTGGCGGAGTCGAGGCCGTCGATCTCATCGGCGGCGGATTCAAGGCCTTTGCCTGTGGCGCGGGCATAGCTGGCGGTAGACGCCATGCCATCGCTTTCGAGGCTACGGCTTCCAGCCTCGAAGGCCCGACTGAGAGACAGCAGAAGGTCCTGGGTGAAGGACTTGCCTTTCTCGACAGTCCTTTCTGTTCCTTCTGCGACCTTCTTCAGGGCTTCATGCTGCGTTTTTTCGGCGCGCTCCGCCACCGTGTCGCCAATTTCCGACGCCGCCTCTGAAATCGTATCCTTGACGTCAGAAGCCATTGCCCCTGCACGATCGGCGGTCTGCTTTACGAAATCGGCAGCTTGAGAGCTCGCTTTCGCCGGTTTGGCGGTTGTGGCTCCCTGTCCTATCGTTTCGCTGTTATGCTGTTTTTCCATCTTCGCTCTCCCGCAAAGCGTCTGTTTTCACTCTCGATCAGATAACCGAACAAATCTTGATTTGTTCCCAAAATCTATGGTTGACAGGTTTCGACCCAGTACCTGCGGCAACCAGCGTACTCCGAAGCCCGACCCCTGGCTAACGATTTGCCGCGTGCTTCCCGGCGGCGCCATCTTCCGCTTCATCCGGCGGCAATTGCTCTCCGGACAAAAACTCGCCGATATGACGAAGGCTTTCGATCCGTTCGCAAATTCCCTTGAAGATAATCAGCAGCGGAACCGCGACCAGCACTCCAATAGGCCCCCAGATGAAGCCGAAAAATGCAATCGAGATCAAAATCGCGACGGTATTCATGGAGAAACGGCGACCGAGAACCATCGGAGTTACGAACTGCCCTTCTATCGTGGTGAAGACGAAATAGGTCAAAGCAGGCACGAGCGCGTGGGGGATCGTATCGAAGGTCAACAGAGATACGCCAAACGCCAGAAGAACGCCTGTGAGCGCGCCGATATATGGCAGGAAGTTCAACAGGGCGGCAAGCACGGCCCACAGGTGCGGGGTCGGAACTCCCAGAATATAGAATGAGATCCCGACGCATATTCCAAGGCCGCCATTTATGACTGCGACGGTAAGCAGATAGTGAGAGACGTCATGCTCGATATCGGTAATCAGGGTGAAAATGCGTTTCTTGTCGCTGAGGCGCGGGAAAATGCGGATGGCTTTCTTCAGAAACATGTCCCTCGAAATCAGAAGGAAAAAGCTCAGGACAAGCGTCAGAACGACCGTCGCCGAAACGATCATGATATCGTCCGCCGCCCGGGTCATGAGCCCGGGCCCCTTGACGACGACTTCATTCGCGGTCGAGTCATCTCCCGATCCTGCGAGTTTTTCCACTTCTTCTCCGACAGAGTTGATCGATTCCACCGGCTCCCGAATACTCTTAAGTTTATCCTTCAATTCGGCTCCGATCCTGGGAGCGTCTGCGATGAAATCGGCCAGGGGAGCGGCCAGAGTAACAGCCCCTGCGAGAATTCCGGCCCCGCAAAGAAACAGGAGCAGCGCCGCCGTCAGGGGTGACGGAATATGAAGCCGCCGCGCCGTATAAACCAAAGGCCCCAGTGTCAGTGCAATGATAACCGCGAGCGTTATTGGCAACAGGAAATTCTTGCCAAGGTAGAGCGCAGCGCATCCAGCTACTATGGCGATCAGTCGCGTGGAGAGCCCACCGGAAGCGACCAATACCGACTTCGAGTCAGGCTCATTTTGTTTTACAGTATCCGACACCGTCTTTTCCCGTCGCAATGGAATTACCTGCCCCCCGTTTGGGACCGGTCCATGGCTTGATTAACGTGAATCCTGCCCTTTGGTTGCAAACCAACGAAAAACAGGCCGCGCGAGGCGGCCTGTTCCTGGATTTGAAGCAGTTCGAAGCAATTAGCTGCGATATGCAGGCTGCCCTTCGAGAGCTTCCTCGGTCGAGTCGATATAGACGCGCACCAATCCATTCGGATCGCGCAGGATCTGCAATTCGTCCATAGTCACACCGACCGGATGTTCACCGAGGCCGAGAAAACCACCAACGTCGATGACGACCGTCTGGATCTGTCCATCTTCACTGAGCACAAGGCGATCAATCTCGCCGACGTCTTCGTCGTTGAGGCCGTACACGCGAGCGCCTTCCAGTTGCTCAGCCGTCAGCTTTTCGTAACGCGCTTCGTTGAAGCCATCACGCGTCATCTGGGGCCGCGTAAGCATATCGCGTTCAGCCCAAGCAGCTTTGTCGTCAGAAACACTGCCCGTGGTCATTTCGTCCTTCCGAGTCATGGACGATTCGGCCGTTTCCGAGGTCACGACACGGTCGGTTTTCTCTGCTTCCGCCATCTTTGCGGACTGCTTTTCGGTTACCGGCTCCCCGGTATCCGTAGCCACAACGTCGGCGCCTGATTCATCCGTCATGTCGGCGGAATTATCCATAGGTTCCGTCTTGGCTGCAGCCGTATCCCTGTCTTCAGCGCGCTGGAACGGCTCGGCGTTGGTCAACGTTTCCTTGTTGGTGCTGACGACGAGGAAGTAGTCTTCGCCCTCGCCTTCATACACGGTTTTGATCTGGTCCATTGGAACGGCGATATCCTTTTCGCCAATTCCGATGAAGCCGCCGACACCAAGTATGACCGCCTTGACCTGACCGTCTTCACCGAAGATGACGTCGTCCACCTCGCCGATGTCGTCCCATTCGGCGTTTGCGCCTGGCTCTACACGGGCGCCGTCATTCCAGGAATTCCACTCATTTTCAGCAGAGTAAATGCGCATGCCGATCAATTCGGAGGCGAAAACGTCGCCTGGCTGTTCGGCAGCATAGGTGTTGAGCATCGTGTTGGCGGAGGTGTTGGCGTCGCTCGCAAAGGCGGACGCGCCAAGCATCAAGGCAACTGCAGTTGTTGCGATAATCCGTTTCATTGTTATACTCCTTTTCGTCTGGCAGTTTTGAGAACAGCCGATCAAGCATCCGACTGCCTCGGCGTTCGTAAACAAAACGACCAAACGGCAAATGGGTTCCACTCAGATTGATCTTTCTGCGGAGCCCATTTGCATGGACCACAACTTCCTTCAAATACATAAAAATAACCGGCTTTTTGCCGAGCAAAAAGCCGATTGCGCGAAATGCCAATTGATATTTTCCCGATAATCCGGGGCGTCTGCGACAATTGCAAAAGCCCTCCAGGATGTTCCTATTCGGACTTTACTGCGCTCAGCATCCAGATTGCTTTTTCGTGAAACTCTATGCGCCTCGTCAACATGTCGGCGGATACGACGTCGTCGGCCTCTTCGGCGCGAGAAATGCACTCGCGGAACCGCCGCGCCAGGATTCCGTGGTCTCTGACAAGATTGTCGATCATCTCTTGTGCGGTCGGATTCTCGGTATCTTCTTCGATAGCGCTCAGAGCAATCATCTCCGTAAAGCTGGAGGGTGACGGATATCCAAGCGCCCGGATGCGCTCAGCCAATTCGTCGATGGCTTGAAAAAGATTGTTGTAGTGGTCTTCGGTCAGAAGATGAATGGACCGAAACAATGGACCAACGACGTTCCAGTGGTAACCTTGCGTCTTGATCATCAACAGATAGCTGTCTGACAAACAGGACGCCATATTGGCGGCGACTTTTCTCCGGTTGTCTATTCCGGTTTCCGGATCTTGGATGTCAGCGCGCACCTTGAGTATTTGGCTTTGCATAAATAGGAGTCCTTCCGTTTTAGACTGAAGAGCTGTGTCTACACACGCACTCTCAGTGTGAACGCAGGTGCATGAATTCAGTTCCGTCAGCAACGATCGGGAAAAGTATACTTCCATGAAATGGTTTTCGTTTCGCAACTGAAGCAGTGACTGATTTTTCGGGTGCATCGACAATAAAATGCAACCAGTACGGAAAAGAAAATAAGTTGAATCAAAAAAATTGCCCGATCTGTACTCCAAATTGCATTTTTTAGTTATAAGTCTCGTAAATATAATGTATAAGCGAGACGTGTTCGTCACTGGCTTAGCCAAACGAGCTGACGCATTTCTCATAGTCGCCCTGAGAGAATGCGTTTCGGACCGGTGACTTCGCCATTAGTCACCGGTCCACGATTTTCCTTCAAAACTTCTTGCACTTCAAGTCAAACGGCAACATTGTTGCATGGTGCAAGAACGTTCGGTATGGCCAACCAGATCCTTGACCGCGTATGGCTACGAACTAGAATGCTCGATATTCGTATTTCGGAATTCATTTGATAAGCGCCGGAACACTGGAAACAGTGCGACGGCGAACATATTTAAATCCAGAACGGGTTGTATTGACCTTAAAGTGAGCAGGGTTTGGGACACGAACGGATTGGAGAATGAAAAGGTAGAAATCGATGCCTGGACAAAAGATAGCAACCATATTCTTCCCGTCGAACAAGGACGGCCACCTGACCACCCGTATCAGAAATCTCGGAGAAGATTTGTGGCGGGAAATAGAAAGTCGTGGACTAGGCGACGTCGGAGGACTAAAAACCGTCGACAAAGCAATCGATACGCTTGTGGTGCGCGCTGAAAACGCCCAACTTGTCGGGCAGGTCAAGAAGCGTATCGAAAACCTTCTGAAGGTCCATCTTCTGCACAAACTCGCTGCAGTTACCTACAAATGATCCAGCCGCTATGAGCGGCTGAAGAACGCGCTCTCGACCGCACTCGGCAGTTTGCCGAAGACAAACGGTCTGGTCCGCGCGTTCACGAACATCCAGACATTTTTCCGAAGTCCCCCGGCGCTTGCAGCCCGATGGCCCACGCGTTACGTATTCGCAATTGAAATACGAGGAGACTGCATGTCGAATGCGATAGTTACAGCTGCAATGGTCGCAATCGGCGATGAATTGCTGTCGGGGCGCACAAAAGACAAGAATATCGGCCATCTCGCCGACATGCTGACGGCGGTAGGCATCGATCTTGAAGAGGTTCGCATCATTGGCGACGACGAAGGCGCGATAGTCAGGGCAGTCAACGAGCTTCGAAGCGTCTATACCTACGTTTTTACCTCCGGCGGCATAGGCCCGACCCATGACGACATTACCGCCGATGCAATTTCCAAGGCCTTTGGCGTTCCGTGCGAGCACGACGAAAAGGCGCTGGAATTGATGGGTGCGGTCTATCGCAGCCGCGACATGGAATTCACAGAATCGCGCAAGCGCATGGCCCGAATGCCGAAAGGCGCCGAACATATCGTCAACCCTGTATCCGTCGCGCCGGGTTTCACGATAGGCAATGTCCACGTGATGGCGGGCGTCCCATCGGTCTTTCAGGCGATGTTGGACAATCTGCTTCCGACTTTGAAAACCGGAGCGAAGATCCAGTCCGTCGCAGTGCATTGTCCGTTCGGCGAGGGCACGATCGGAGATCCCTTGGCGGCAATACAGAACGAGAACCGCGAAACGGTGATTGGTTCCTATCCGCAGTTTGACGGAACGACTTTTTCCACGCAAATTGTCATCAGAGGCCGCGACGCCGCCGCTATCGAGGCGGCGGCGGCGCAGGTCCGGCAAATGCTGACCCTATTGCAGTCGAAACGGGAAAAGACAGCGCGTTGACCCTGACTTGTATTGATCCCGGTCAAGGCGCAAGCGGTTACGATAATATTGAATTAACGGCGCCATTGGAAAACAGACCAATGCGATGAACATTTTAGGGAGCCGACTATGAGCTACAAGACTATCGTCGCCGTGTTGCGGAGTGAGAGCGATTGCGAACCAGTTTTGAACGCCTCAATTTCTCTGTGCAGCCAGAACGACGCCCATCTTATCGGAATTCATGCGGAGCCGACGATGCGCGTAGCTTACACTGCTCCAATGGAAATTCCCGATCCCACGATCTACCAGCAGGACGAGGAAGAAATACAGAAACGCTCCTCTCTCGTGGAGAAAAAATTCAGGGATCGCTGCAATGCCGAGGGCGTGTCCTTCGAGTGGCGTTCGGTAAGGTCCCCGACAGGTGATGGCGCGGTTTCCGCAGTATCCAGCGCGCATTGCGCGGACATCGTTGTGCTGCAGCAGCGCAACCCGGATAACACCAACGATTACGCCGATCTCGAATCGCTCGTTGTCGAGAGCGGCCGGCCCGTTCTGTTTGTTCCCTACACCGGACATTCGGGCAAGCCCGTCAAATCTGTGCTGGTCGCCTGGAACGCAACCCGGGAATCCACCCGCGCCGTTTTCGATGCGTTGCCGCTTCTCATGGCGGCGGAAAAGGTCGAGATTTTCATCGTCGATCCGAAAGACACGCAGGAACAAAGCGCCTCCATGGCAGGCGCGGAGATCGCAGCGACGCTCAGCCGTCACGGGATCAATGTCACGGTCAATTCACAGTCCTCTGGCGGCGTGCCGGCGGCGTCGATCATCGAGAACCGCATGTCGGACACCCAGTCCGATCTGCTGGTTATGGGCGCGTACAGTCATTCCAGGATCAAGGAGTTCCTGTTCGGCGGCGTAACCCACACGCTTCTCGATTCGATGACGAATCCGACGCTGATGTCGCGCTGAAGACTTCGTTCCTGTGGCCATCCGCCGGCGACGGGTTGCGCAATTGTTTCCTTCGGCACTAAGACAGTCCATTCACGATTAACGCCGGCTCTGCGAACCACCGAGCCGGCCATGAGGATGGACATGTCGCTACCGGATAAATCTTTTCCCGTATCCTGGGATCAATTTCATCGCGATGCGCGGGCTCTCGCCTGGCGCATCGCAGGGCTGAATCTTGAGCTCGACGGAATCGTCTGCATCACACGGGGCGGCCTGGTGCCGGCTGCTATTGTGGCGCGGGAACTGAATATCCGGACAATTGAATCCGTCTGCGTGGCGTCTTATCACGACTACAAGAACCAGGGCGACATGCTGGTTCTCAAACCGATCAACGACGAGATGCTGGCGACCGAAGGTGAGCGCATCCTGATCGTCGACGACTTGACAGACACCGGCAAGACGGCGCGCATTGTCCGGGAAATGCTGCCCAAGGCGCATTTCGCAACTGTGTACGCCAAGCCGACCGGTCGTCCGATGGTCGATACGTACATTACGGAAGTCAGCCAGGACACCTGGATCTATTTTCCATGGGATATGGGCTTCACCTATCAGGAACCGATAGCAAGGGATAGCTGAGCGCTAGTGGTCTGCCTTCACCCCGGTGACGCAGATCGCGGGTGTTGGATCCATCGGCAATACGTGGCTGGCGACATCCGCTAAGCCGACTTTTTCCATTGAACAGATCATGCTCCGGGCGGCTTTCAGCGCTGTCTCGCGTGTCGCCCCTTGATTGCGGGGCTGCAGGGTTGTGGCGCACAGTCCGCCAGGCTTCAGTCGATTGTGTAAAAGCGTGAAGACCTGGTCCATATCGCCCAGAAACTGGATAACGTTTATCGAGAAAATTCGGTCATAGGCATCAGTTTCATCAAATAGAATCTCGAGACCGCCATTCCGGAGTTCGAGGCGGCCAGACTCACTATGTGAGTGAAGACGGCGCCCGGCTTGGCGGATCATCAGTTCCGAGTGGTCGATACCCACAATTCGGCCTGCCGAAAGCTCCGAGAGACAATTTTCGAGAGCAAGCCCCGGACCGCAGCCGATTTCCAGAACAACCTGCCCCTCCTGCAATTTGAGCAGATCGACAGTCCAGCGGCTTCGTTCTGCGCCCGATGGCCGGTTCGCCAATATGTATCCGACGATTCTACCCAGTGGCCCGTGGGGTTTGCCGAACTGCTCAACAATACCGCTACGCAAGGTCATCCTGTACTCCTCGTGGCGTTTAATACCTCTCAGGTGCGAATTGACAACATTGTTGTCAATATCTGTTGATTGACAGCACTGGCGGCAGCGGCTTGATTGGTCCCGGTCAATGGCGGGAGGATATTTTTGGCTGACAATCAGGTTTTGAGAACACCCGACGATCGATTTGCGAATCTTCCGGATTACGCATTTCGCCCGAATTACCTCGACATCCGCGACGAAACGCTTGGACGCATGCGGATGCACTATGTGGACGAGGGACCGTCCGATGGTCCCGTTGTGCTGCTACTGCATGGAGAACCGACATGGTCCTACCTCTATCGGAAAATGATTCCTGTTCTCGCCGCAGATGGATTTCGCGTTCTTGCACCTGATTTCATCGGTTTCGGCAAGTCTGACAAACCGACGGATCGCGCGGCCTACAGCTATGGCGGGCACGTCGGCTGGATGAAACAATGGCTTTCGGCTGTCGCGCCCGGCGCCATGACGCTTTTCGGACAGGACTGGGGCGGACTGATCGGCCTGCGACTGGTTGCAGAAATGCCTGCCTCCTTCGACAGGGTGATGATCGGCAATACGGCGCTGCCGACCGGCGACCATCATCCGGGGCAGGCCTTTCTCGACTGGCGGGCGTATAGTCAGTCCTCGCCAACCTTCAGAATTGGCGGTGTGGTGGCGCGCGGGACCGTGAACGGTCTGAGCGACGCTGAGGTCGCAGCCTATGACGCCCCCTACCCCGACGAGAGTTACAAGGCAGGCGCGCGCGCCTTCCCTTCTCTCGTTCCGATATCACCGGACGATCCTGCGGCGTCAGCCCAAAAAGACGCCTGGGCCAGCCTGAGGCGATTCGACAAGCCTTTTCTCACCTGCTTCTCCGACAAGGATCCAATCATGAAAGGTGGAGAGGAAGTCTTCAAGAAGCTGGTTCCGGGAGCAGCGGGACAGGATCATTTTATTACGCGGAACGCGGGCCATTTCCTGCAGGAAGACGCCGGTCCGTTCCTGGCCGAAAAGATGATTGAATTCATCCGCTCGACTTGAGCAACCGGCTGGTTCTGATTCGCGAAAAATAACGCCTGAAACATCTTGACGCCGGTCGACTCACGACGAGCGCGACATGTTCTTGGAGAAAACCGGAAAAATTCGAAGCGGGCTATTTTCTGGGTTGACGAAGTGGCAAGTGCGGGAATTTCAAGGCCTTCGCTTTCCCCATTTTCCACAATGATGACACACAATATCTAGTGTTCATAAATCTGTCTTGAACAAGCCCTTGACGGTCCAAAACGAGTCGCGTTGTACTGTGCGAACGTTGTGGTGACAGCGCGGCTTGGGCGTTCTTCAATCAGGCCTATATCAGTTGTTTGTGCGGTGTTCTTGCAGGTTGTGGCGACTGGAATACAGTCTTTGCAACCGTGGTTTTTGCGCGCTTTTTTTTCGGCAATCCGACAAAAAAAGTGATTGGTAAAAAGAAGCTGTTAATACTATCTTTAGTGTTTGCGGCCGAGAATGACACAAGATATAGCGCTTGTGGTGAGGAAGCACTCAACACCGAAACGCTAATCGAGATACGTAGCCATACCTCTCGGAATGGTTGCGTAAGTGGGGTATTGCCTGTTGGCGACGGCGCGTCGGCGGGATTTTCAAACAAACGAGGGAAAGAATGCGCATCGAGCGAAAATTCACGAAAGAAGGACACTCTCCCTATGCGGAAATCGAATTCCGCAAGGCCACGAGCGAGATCAGGAATCCCGACGGCTCCATCGTGTTCCGTCTGGAAAACATCGATGTCCCTGCGCAGTTTTCCCAGGTCGCGAGCGACATTCTTGCACAGAAATATTTCCGCAAGGCTGGTGTTCCCGCGCGCCTGAAAAAAGTCGAAGAGAATTCCGTTCCCTCCTGGCTTTGGCGTTCCGAAGCCGATGCGAAGGCTCTGAAGGACTTGCCTGAGGATGAGCGCTACGGTTCCGAAACCGATGCGCGCCAGGTGTTCTCGCGGCTGGCCGGCACCTGGACATACTGGGGCTGGAAAGGCGGCTATTTCGACAGCGAGGAGGACGCCCGCGCCTTCCACGATGAAATCGCCTACATGCTGGCGACACAGCGCGTCGCGCCCAACAGCCCGCAATGGTTCAACACCGGTCTGCACTGGGCCTATGGCATCGACGGACCCGGCCAGGGCCATTTCTATGTCGACCCGTTCACCGGCAAGCTCACCCGCTCGAAATCCTCCTACGAGCATCCGCAGCCGCACGCCTGCTTCATCCAGTCGGTCGGAGACGATCTCGTCAACGAGAACGGCATCATGGATCTGTGGGTGCGCGAGGCGCGCCTGTTCAAATACGGATCGGGCACCGGCTCCAACTTCTCCTATCTGCGCGGCGAAGGCGAAAAGCTCTCCGGCGGCGGCAAGTCGTCGGGCCTGATGTCCTTCCTGAAGATCGGCGACCGCGCCGCCGGCGCCATCAAGTCGGGCGGCACGACGCGCCGCGCGGCCAAGATGGTGGTCGTCGACATCGACCATCCGGATATCGAGGACTACATCAACTGGAAGGTCAAGGAAGAGCAGAAGGTCGCCGCCCTCGTCACCGGCTCGAAGACGGTTTCGCAGCACCTGAAGGCGATCCTCAAGGCCTGCGTGAACTGCGAGGGACCGGATGGCGACTGCTTCGACCCGGCGAAGAACCCGGCGCTGAAGCGCGAGATCCGCGCGGCGAAGAAGGCCTTCGTTCCCGAAAACTACGTCAAGCGCGTGATCCAGTTCGCCCGCCAGGGCTACAAGGACATCACGTTCCCTACCTATAATACGGACTGGGATTCGGAAGCCTATCTGACGGTGTCCGGCCAGAACTCGAACAACTCGGTCTCGATCCGCGACGACTTCCTGAACGCTGTCGAGACCGACGGCGACTGGGATCTGACCGGCCGCATCGACGGCAAGGTGATGAAGACGATCAAGGCGCGCAAGCTGTGGGACGACATCGGCCACGCCGCCTGGGCGTCCGCCGATCCGGGCCTGCACTTCAACACGACCATGAACGACTGGCACACCTGCCCGGCCGCCGGTCCGATCCGCGCGTCCAATCCGTGCTCGGAATACATGTTTCTGGACGACACGGCCTGCAACCTCGCCTCGCTGAACCTGCTGCAGTTCATGGAAGGCAAGGTCAACAAGTTCCGTATCGGCGAGTTCGAACACGCCGTGCGCCTGTGGACCATGGTGCTGGAAATTTCGGTGATGATGGCGCAGTTCCCGTCCAAGCAGATCGCGGAGCTGTCCTACAAGTACCGCACGCTCGGGCTCGGCTACGCCAATATCGGCGGCATGCTGATGACGTCGGGCATCCCGTACGATTCCG
>Ga0207848_100404_pt1 | contig 18540 bp, 20 predicted proteins | sample TtaePargueraPR_10_FD_187737 | JGI IMG/M metagenome (GOLD analysis project Ga0207848, IMG submission 187737) | Aerobic enrichment media microbial communities from Bioluminiscent Bay, La Parguera, Puerto Rico - Tt and M2 (3) (SPAdes) | ecosystem: Environmental > Aquatic > Marine > Unclassified ... | reverse complement strand
TCGACTCGGCTGAGCAGATCAAGGAAGCGCTGCTCCTGCTCCATGAGCTCTGGCATGCACATCTTGCGCGTGCTGCCGATGTTCTCGAAGCGCAGGGTTTGACCTTCCAGGTGATAGCTGGCGAACCAGTGGTTGCAGCCGGCATTGCCGTAGGCGCGCTCGGCCGAGAGGGTCAGCGAAACCGGCGTGCGGCCGACCACCGCATCATCACCGATCCACTCGGCGACATAGGTGACATCGTTCTGCAGTGTCAGCGGTTCCACGGCGCAGCCGGAGGCGGCCAGCGTGATGGCGAGCAACGGGAGGGTGTAGCGGTGCATCATCGAGCTTCCTTGCAGGTGGGGCAGAAATGCTGACCGTCCCGGCTGGCCCAGCCGAGTTCGGCGATCCGGGCTTCGGCTGCCGGGGCCTGTGCGGTTGCACCGAGTGCCGCGTCGACGGCGAACTCGAAGTCCAGCTGTTTGCCGCAGCCATTGCAGTCGACCTGCCAGTTATGGATTGCCAGCTCGCGAAATACCGGCCCGCTGGCCACGGCCATCCATTGCCCGGGCGGGTTGATCAGGTGACGGACCTTTTCAACGGTCAGCCGCTGGGAAAGGTCGCGGCTGCCTTTGAGTGTTACCAGCAGGGTGTCGCCGCTGCGAATCGAACCGCCATTACCGGTGACCTGATAGCGGCCCGGCGCCAGTGCGCGGCATTCGGTGAGCGTGTGGGCGGGGTTGAGCAGGGTGTAGCGGAAATCGTGTTCTGTAGCCATGATGCCTTGAATTCTCTAGCCTCTAGGGCTTTTGACTGAATTTGCGTAGAATTGCTGCGTAGAAATCGCTCACGCCATTTGGGGCAATTATGGCACACGACAAGCTACTGGTTCTTCGTGGGACAACCTATCACGTTCGTATGGACGTTCCTAAGGATGTGAGGCTGCTGCTCGGAAAGCGCGTGCTCACGAAGTCTCTGAAAACATCGAAACTAGCCGAAGCGAAAACAAGGGCTGATTACATCAAGGCGCAGTGGCGAACGATGATTGCTGACGCCCGAGGACGCTTAGAAAACAACGCATGGAAAATTGAAGCTTACGACGCGATGAGTAAGTATCGTGAGCGTTATGTTCTGACGGGTGATCTCGATGGGGGTGATCCGTTGCACGATATGATATTGGGCCAGAGTGAAATATTAAATAAATATATTGAGCAAGCTTTCCCCGGTCAAATTCCCCAAGAGCTAAAAAAGCTGTTTCATGAGGAGGCCCATCATGCCAAGTTTTTCGGCTCGCCTCCTAAGGTTGATACCTTTAATGAAGCACTTATTAAGAAATACCTAGATCATCGCCTTAAAGAAGTTGAGATTACTACTGCTGAACGTGATTGCTCGGATTTAAGGCAATTTCGCGAGTTTATGGAATCTAACTCTTACGGTTTTGCAAAAGAAACCGTAATCCACTGGATTAATGGTCTGGATGTGTTGCCAGTGGTAAAGAGAAGGAAGCTGCACGCTGGGAAAGCATATATTGAGTTTGTACGTGAGCTAAAGCATTTTCCGAGCGGAGTCGATAACCCTTTTGATGGGGTTCGGTTGGCAAAACAAAAGAAAAAGGAGGCTCATCGCAAGCCCCGTCAGGCTTTCCTGAGGGTAGAGGTCGAAGTGTTATACGATGCTGCTGTTAAATCGGACAAGCTATTGGCGTCTTTCATAGCTATCGCTGCTTATACGGGAATGCGAGCAGAAGAAATTTGTAGGATAAAAAAACAAGATATTTATTTCGATGAAGGCGGGTATGTTATTGCTATTCCCGACGAAAATGCGAAAACTGAATCCGGTGTGCGTGTTGTTCCAGTGCATAAAAGCCTTGAGCAATTGATCGTCTCGCTTAAGGATAATGCTAGTGATGATGGATATATTCTTGATTACGAGACTAACAGAAGAATTGGCAAGCGGTCAGGGATGCTCGTGTCACGTTTCTCTCTTCTCAAGCGCTCATTGAAGATGTCTGCAACAAAGACGTTTCACAGCTTCCGCCACACTGTTATTGGCTCGCTAGAAAAGGAGCAGGTGTTAGAGAACATTACAGCTGACATTGTTGGGCATAAGAAAACGTCTATGAGCTACGGCGTATATTCTGCTGGAACGGCCACTGTCCATAGACATGAAGCAATCAATAAAATACAGCCATATTCGTTTGATCTGACTCCTCTAGGTGAGGCGACCTAGCGGCATGACCCCTTTATCACAGCGAGCTTGAGGGCCGGTGCGCAGGTGTACTGTGCTGCATATACATTCAGTTGTTTTTGAAGCGGGCAATGGGCATTGATGACGATCTATGCGACCTCGGAATGTCCACGCCAGCCGAGATGTGGCGCCAGCAGGCTCAGCTCCTAGAAGAGGAAGTGTCGGACCTACAGCAGGAGCTACGGGAGTTGAGGCGAAAGCTACGCACAGTCATCGCTCTGAGGGACGAAGCAATTAAAGAGCTTGCAGCGTCTAAGGCTAAGCTTGAAAAGCTGGAATGGATGGTATCGAGGCAAAGCGTTGAGCTATGTGAATATGCCAAACATGGCTTTCAGAAGGGTTACTCGAACGATTATGAAAAGGAGAGGGTAGTTTATCTTAAAGAAGGCCTCTATAACCTCCTAGAAGGCCTCTAGAATCGTTTCTAACGACACGCCCGCTACGTTGGTATGGAGGGGGCTCTCAAATCGCGCTATAGAGGCTTATAGAGCGTATCGTGAATCTTGATAAAATCTGCTTGACTAGCCGTAGGAATCCATGAGAAGATTATATATCTTGCAAAGTAATAACTTTCGCAACCTATCCCCGCCTCCAATTGCTTCTCCCGGCCAGTAATGACGCCGCGAGGGGCTTTGTTGCGTCCACTGAAAATGGCCGGGGGTACGATAATATCTATTACACATACACATCTATTACACATACACAAACGAAATAATCTATTTATCTACTTCCTACACATAATTTGAGGAAACCAGATGGAGATATGACAACAAAAGGAGAAATCGAATGCTTTACAAAAATCTACCAGTCAACACAGGACCAAACGACGAATACCCACTTAACGAAATCATCCTAGAAGCAATCCATAAGCGATTTATAGGCATCACCTCCTATCTTTCACAGTGCTTCATCGTTAGGTTTGACCTTCACTTCCCTTCGTCAAACGCAATATCCCCCGACCCCTTAAAAGAAAACCAGTGCCTCCAAGCCTTCTGGAAAAAGCTAGTAGCTGACAAGCTCAAGCGTGGGGAGGATGCACACACTCACCTTGAATATTTCTGGGTTAGAGAGCTTGAGAAAGCGAAGCACGGTCATTATCACTGCTTCATCATCTTCGATAGGCACAAGCTAGATTCTATTGGCTCGATTCAGAATCATACGGGGCTGTTTGGATTAATTGAAAGCATCTGGAAGCGCGTTTCTAGTGGTGGGACTGTCCATATCCCAACTCTCGCCATAAATGGCCTTGATGTAAGGCAGTCTTACCCCAAAGAAAAAGAAAATGCCTTCTATGCTCTGTCGTATCTCGCCAAGCCAAGGGGGAAGAATACACAGCCTGGGGTTAGAGCATTTGGGGGTAGCACACCCAAAAAATATAATCTCGCAGTCTCTACACCCATTCCAAATATCGCTATATAGAATTTGTTGGAGAGGGGCTTAGCTCGATACGTTTTTTTCATTGTTAATTCAGAAACAATGACACTGATCAGGTAAGCCCCCGTAATATCTAGCTTGTAGAGATGTGAATGCTCTACATAACAATAAAACAACAATAGCCAGACACTAGCCGGCCAAGTAGCCATTCATTCGGTAGTTGCACTTTTATAACTAACAGCATCAATTAATACTTGACAAAATTGATAATTCGTGAGATCATGGTATGGGTGGTAAGAATGAATCCCACCAATTAGCTGGTTCAAAAAAAACACTGACCTCTCCAACAGTGTTTCAGCAATAAAGCCCGATACGACAAAACCTCTCCCCTTGTCTTCCTTAAACGGTTTATTAGATTTCCGTGACGGGATTGGGCTTCGCTGTTTTCTCTGAATAAACACACACAAAACAAACACTACTTATCCAATTTAAACAGGAGGCATTCTTATGTCTGAAATAAATACAATCGAGCAATTACAGATTAAAGCGACTTTTTCTCAGGACACGCTAGGCAAGGCTCTAGAGGCTGTGAGAGTAAATTACGAAACGTCATCTCAGCATGTATTCACCACGCCACAGCAAATGGTGGAAGGGCTTCAAACCCTCTTTAAGGAAGGCTGGCAAACCGGGAGTGCCTACACACATCACTTCGTACAGCCTTCTTACTTTGCCGTTTATCTGGTTAAGCCTCTATCCCTACAACAGGATGAGCTAGCCAAGGCTTTCGCCTCAGCAGAAGCGGCTTACAGGGCAGAGGTAGAACAAGCTAAGGAGCAGCTGATTCAAGCCTTGGCAGAGCAGAGAGTGGCAGAGCTTGAACGCTTGGAATGGGCCAAAGCACAAGCTAAGAAAGACAAACAACTAGAACAGGCTTTGAAAGAAGTCAGGTCGCAATTAGAGGAAGCATAAGCAATGGAAGCAAAAGTAATTTTCCGCGATGAAAAGCTGATTGATATCGTCCTGACAATCAATCTCACTTCTCTAGAAGCAGCAGTCGCAGCAACGAAAGAAAATATTGAGGGAAAGAATCGGAGAGGCCGACCGTTTTCCCTTAATGCTCGACAGATTCTCGAAGTGCTCGATGCTCTTGCCGAAGGAACAACACAGAAAGAAATAGCAGAGAGATACGGCGTATCTCAAGCAACTATTAGCCACTACGCAAACAAAAAATTTAATAACGAGGTGACCCCATGAGCATTGCACAGAGATTTAAACAACTTGATACCCAAGCCTCACAAGCACCAGGGCCGACAGTAGACGACAACGAGACGCTCGATAAAGCATTGGCGTTGCTCCGTCGCCAGCAGGCCGATATGAAAGCTTTGCTACAGGTAGTGGCAGATCAAAAGGCTCGGTTAGCGGAGCAGGACAAAGCCTTAGCAACGTTGAGAAAGATGTACGCCGCTGAGCTGGCCAAGAAAGCAACGGCAGCAACATCAGCAGCGAAAGCAGAAGCCGGCGAGTCACCTACTGCGAAGCTACTTAACCAGCGCTACGGGAAGGCCCAGCCGTAACCTATCAATCGACTAGAAAACTATGAGAGGGGAGAGAGCCTCCCAAAAACACTATCGATATGCCTGTTGCTGATAGCTAAAAGATAGATTATCGTAGTCCTATCAAAGCAGAGTCTAAAGGAGAAAAATTAAATCATGGACAAATCCACCAACGCCCACCTATACCTCCGAGCATCAACCAAGGATCAGGACGCCGAACGTGCTCTAGCCTTGCTTCAACAGTTCGCTAGCGATCATCAGCTTACTATCGTCGCCACCTACGCCGAGAACGTCAGCGGAACCACGCTTGAGCGTCCCGCACTTAACACCCTTCTAAATAGTGCTAAAGCAGGCGACGTGCTTCTGGTTGAATCGGTGGATCGTCTGTCTCGTCTGTCTCAAGCTGATTGGACCAAGCTGAAAACAGTGATTCAGGAAAAGGGGTTGAAGCTGGTCGTAGCTGATCTACCCACCAGTCATATGCTGGTTGATGACAAGGGAATCACTGGTCAGATCATGCAAGTTATTAATGCAATGCTAATTGACCTGATGGCTACGATGGCTCGCCTAGATCAGGAGAAACGCGTAGAGAGGATCAAGCAAGGCATCGCCAAGAAGAAAGCAGAGCAACCAGAATGGAGGCCTACCGGCAAGGCAAAGAATCAGGCGAAGTGGGAGGAGGTACGCAAGCACCTTGGCAACGAGAAACTGAAGAAACACGAGATCGCCAAGCTTTGCGGAGTTGGCATAGCGACTGTCTATCGGATTCAGAAGGAACTTTCGGCCAGTATTTAACCCAGCATGCGGGGAGAATTATTTTCCCTTTCGCTTGGCAAGGTAGTCAGAAGGCCCGATTAGGATATTTATAAAAACCAGCGGGTAGGCACTATCTTCTGAGCGTCCCGCTCAACGGTCCTTGCCATTATTTTTAAAAAAAAGGAACGCTCTACGTAATCACTGGCTTTTTTTCAGCTGCTCATAAAGCTCTTTGACTTCTCTTTCGAACCACCCTTTCCATCCCGGTAGGTCTGGGTCTATCCCTTTTGTCATAAATTTCTGACGAGTTAGCTCAAGCGCCCGTGCTTTAAGCGCCTTGTCGTTCCTGAGTTGTGACGAACCGACTTTGCAATTTTTGATCTCTTCCAGTTCTGGCGCCGATGAAAAGCGCTTTATCAGTTCTTCCGTATTACTCGCGAGTAGTGAAATCTCCTCTTCCGTGAGCCGTACGGACGACCTATCACCTAGTAGTGGTGCTGTAACTGCCGTCAATGCGTGAGATTCTTTGAGAAGACTATAGCACTTGCTGCCGATGCAGCTGATTGCTCCGCTTGCATGGCGAATAATATGTATCTGTTTATATATCGGGTGTAGGCACCCTCTGTATTGGCAGCGTACGCGTTTGTCTTTCGGGACTTCTAGTATAGTCAAAAGTTCAAAATAGCCGTCTGTGTCGCGCATGATTTTAGTCTTCTGAGAACGAGAATTGCTCGATCATGGCGACTTTATTCAGGACGTACTTGAGGTTAATGCCTCGTGACCTTGGGTCGCGCACATACTCAATATACTGCATTACATTCCTTGAGTATTCCTGCTCTTCTGGTGTGCCAGTTTGCTCAGCTACTATCGTTCTGTGGTTTGCGATGAAACTCTGATCTACCTCCCATTCTTCATCCATCAGCAACATCGCTATATGTGCTTCGATTGTTGCTACTGTGCGGCCATAGCGATCACCCGCCTGTTCTGCTATTGAAATTAGCTCCCTTCTTAAGGATTTGCGGTATTCGTTCGGCGTGCGATCTCGCAAAGCTTCGGGTTTAAACATCTGTAGGTAGATAATGTATGATGTTATATACGGATAAATATGATACCCATCTTGAATCGCGTAATATACTAATCTAAGTCTTGCAATATACTGCTCAAGGTCTCTCAATGAGAGTGAGTGTGCTTTATCCAGTAATTCAAGAACTCTCAGGACTTCCGATTTTTCGTATTGGAAGCTGTTAGATTGGTGCTGCCTTTTGGAGAAAATAGCAGATAGTCCGGTTGCGTCGAAAACATGCTCGGCATATAGGGCGGCTTTGATTGGCTTCAGCCTGTACTCAACATCTATGAAGCGGCGCAGGTAGCCACTTCCATCGAAGTTGTTCCCATACAAGCCGCATATGCTATGTGCTAATTGCCCTTTGTCCATTGACAATACGAAAGTGATCCCTGGTACGTCAAACAAGTGCTTAATTCGTTCGAGAAGTTCCACGGCATATATGGGTCGGCATCTGTCAAGTTCGTCTATGAAAATGTATATAGAGTTTTGTGCTTCGCCGGAAACTAATTCAGAGATATGTTCTTTGAATTGTTGTATTTGTTTTTTGTCCTTTGTGTACTCGGATATTGCATCTTCGGTTACGCCGCCCATTAGCTCTGAGATTTTATCTTCTATTCTTTCGTCTATGTTTAGGATGCCGGCAGTAGCAATATTTAAGGCCACTGGTAATACTTTTCGAGCTAGGTATGCCCCAGTTTCCTTCGCTTTGGCCCATGCTTCACTTTTCTGCTGATCCCCCTGAAGGAAAGAGGAAAGGTGCTCATTCATCTCGCCTAGAAAAGCAGTGAGTGGGTCGTCGGCAAAATCGGTGGCCCACGCATTGAAGTAGATTGCGCGATGCCCCTGCGATAGAAGATGGGCGTGGAGCAGCTTTGAGAACGAGGTTTTACCAGTGCCCCACGGTGAGCTAATCGCAAAGGTTAAGGGGCCAGGAATGTTAACAAGCAATTCGGCAATGTTCTTTACTTCAGCTTCTCGCCCCAGCTTATCGCAAGCAAAAATATCGTCATGATTGACTTGGAATTCTGAGAGCTTAATCGACATGTAGCATTCACCTAATGGAAAGCAGGAGGTAGATGCCAAATTGATAGCATGATGACGCGGGGATTGTAAGGGTATGGCTTGCCGCAAGCGCGATTTTAAAGCGAGCGCTAGGCCAGTAGGTAGGGACTGCTTAGTTTTTTGCGTAGAAAGCTTGAGTAGAAAGCTGGCCTGCTATCCTCTGTAAGTGATTGATCTATAACGTTATTGGCGTGTTAGCGCGATCTAGCGGAAGTCGTGTTCGGCCATGACTCGTGTTCGACGCTGAGTTGTGCGTGCAATGCTAGCACGAGCCCCGGCGGCAGGCGCGCCGCCGGGACGAATCGAGCGTGAGGGATCGAAGGTCACTGTGCCGGAGCGGGGTTCGACTTGCCGAAGGTGTCCTCGAAGAAGCGCTGCATGTCGCGCCAGGAGCGTTCGTCCGCGGCTTTCTGATAGGCCACGTCGAGGCCGTTCTTCTGATGGGCATCGGCACCGGGGTTGGTGAAACCGTGCTTGGCGCCCGGCAGGCTGACGAACTGGTAGTCGGCGCCAGCCTTGACCATCTCGACGTTCAGCGCGGCGATGTCATCGCTGCTGATCATGCTGTCTTCGGCACCATGCTCGACCAGCACGCGCGCCTTGACGCTGCCCGGCGCGGCGCGGGTTTCGGTGGCTAGCGCGCCATGGAAGCTGACCACGCCGTCCAGCGGCACGCCCTGGCGCGCCATGTCCAGCACCACCTTGCCGCCGAAGCAGTAGCCCACCGCGCCGAGCTTTTCGGCGTCCGTCTGGGCCTGCTCCTTGAGCAGGTCCAGCCCGGCATTGAAGCGGCCCTTGGCCGCATCGGCGTCCTTCAGTGCGGCCTGCATGAAGCTCATGGCGTCCTTGGGGTGCTCGGTGTTCTTGCCTTCACCGTACATGTCGATGGCCAGGGCGCTGTAGCCGAGTTCGGCGAGGTCGCGGGCGCGTTGTTTGGAGTAGTCGTTCAGGCCCCACCATTCGTGCACCACGACGATGCCGGGGCGCTTGCCTTCGATGGCGTCGTCGTAGGCGTAATAGCCGATCATCTTGGTGCCGTCGGCAGCGGTATAGGGGAGTTCCTGGGTTTGTACCGCGGCGTTGGCGGTAGCGCTGGCAGCCATGAGCAGGCCGAGTAGGCAGTGGCGCATCATGAGGTCTCCTTGACGGGCATCAGGTGAAAGAGGCGGTTCGACGAAGAATAGCGGGTGTTCGACTGCGCGCGCAGCGCCCGGGTTCGTCTGGCGACGCGATGGGGATGGCTGAAAACGAAAAAGCCCCGCCGGCTGGCAGGGCTTCGTTCGTCGAGCATGGTTGCGGTGTCAGCCGCCCAGGTAGGCGTCGCGCACCTTCGGATCGGTCAGCAGATCCTCGCCGCTACCCTGCATGACGATGTGGCCGTTCTCCAGCACGTAACCGCGGTCGGCCAGCTTGAGCGCTTGGTTGGCGTTCTGCTCGACCAGGAATACCGTCACGCCATCCTCGCGCAGCTGTTCGATGATCTCGAAGATCTGCTGGATGATGATCGGCGCCAGTCCCAGCGACGGCTCGTCGAGCAGCAGCAGCTTGGGCTTGCTCATCAGCGCGCGGGCGATGGCGAGCATCTGCTGTTCACCACCGGACATGGTGCCGCCGCGCTGCTGATAGCGTTCCTTGAGCCGCGGGAACAGGCCGAGCACCTTGTCCAGCTGCTCCTGGAAATCGGCCTTGCCAGTGAAGAAACCGCCCATGGAGAGATTCTCTTCAACGGTCAGGCGAGCAAAGATCCGCCGACCTTCGGGTACCACGGCAATGGCCTTGCGCATGATGTCGCAGGTCTGCTGACCGACCAGCTCTTCACCCTGGAAACGGATGCTGCCGCTGGCCGCCTGCGGCGTGCCGCAGAGGGTCATCAGCAGGGTCGACTTGCCGGCACCGTTGGCGCCGATCAGCGTGACGATTTCGCCCTGTTCCACCTGCACGTTGATGTCGTGCAGGGCCTGGATCTTGCCGTAGAAGGTCGAGACGTTTTCGAAAGTCAGCATGCTTACGCCTCTCCCAGATAGGCTTTGATCACGTCCGGGTTGTTGCGGACCTGCTCGGGCGTACCGTTGGCCAGCGGGGTGCCCTGGTTGATCACGTAGATGTGGTCGGAAATGCTCATGACCAGCTTCATGTCGTGCTCGATCAGCAGCACGGTGACGCCGTGCTCGTCGCGCAGCATGGCGATCAGCGCCTTGAGGTCCTCGGTCTCCTTCGGGTTCAGGCCGGCGGCCGGCTCGTCGAGCATGAGGATGCGCGGGCGCGTCATCATGCAGCGGGCGATCTCCAGGCGGCGCTGCTGGCCGTAAGCGAGGGTGCCCGCCGGGCGGTTGGCGATGTCGGTGAGGTTCACTTGTTCCAGCCAGTGTGCAGCGAACTCCATGGCCTCGCGTTCGCTCTGGCGGAACGCCGGCGTCTTCAGCAGACCGGCGAGGAAGTTGGTGTTCAGGTGGCGGTGCTGCGCCACCAGCAGGTTTTCCACCGCCGTCATGTCCTTGAACAGGCGGACGTTCTGGAAGGTGCGCACCACGCCCTGGCGGGCGATCTTGTGGCCGGGCAGGCCGTGGATCGGCGTGCCGTCGAGGAGAATTTCCCCCGCGGTCGGCTGATAGAAGCCGGTCAGGCAGTTGAATACCGTGGTCTTGCCGGCGCCGTTGGGGCCGATCATCGATACCACTTGCTTGTCATGTACCTTCAGCCCCACCTCGTTGACAGCCAGCAGGCCGCCAAAACGCATCATCAGGCCGCGTACTTCTAGAATCGGGCGGCTCATTGCTTCAGCTCCAGGTGTGGACGTTGCATCGGCAGCAGGCCTTGCGGACGCCAGATCATCATCAGCACCATCAGGGCGCCGAACATCAACATGCGGTACTCGCTGAATTCGCGCATCAGCTCAGGCAGCAGGATCATCACGATGGCGGCGAGGATCACCCCGAGCTGCGAGCCCATGCCGCCCAGCACGACGATCGCGAGAATGATCGCCGACTCGATGAAGGTGAACGACTCCGGCGAGACCAGCCCCTGGCGTGCAGCGAAGAAGCTGCCGGCGAAGCCGGCGAAGGTCGCACCAAGGGTGAAGGCCGAGAGCTTGATCACGGTGGGGTTCATGCCCAGCGCGCGGCAGGCGATCTCGTCTTCGCGCAAGGCTTCCCAGGCGCGGCCGATCGGCATGCGCAGCAGACGGTTGATCACGAACAGGGTCAGCAGCACCAGCAGCAGGGCGATCAGGTAGAGGAAGATCACCTTGTTCACCGAGTTATAGGCCACGCCGAAATACTCGTGGAACGTCTGCATGCCCTCGGCTGCGCGGCGGTCGAAGGACAGGCCGAACAGCGTCGGTTTTTCGATGCCGCTGATGCCGTTCGGGCCGCCGGTGAGATCGGTCATGTTGCGCAGCAGGATGCGGATGATCTCGCCGAAGCCGAGGGTCACGATGGCCAGGTAGTCACCGCGCAGGCGTAGGACAGGGAAGCCGAGCAGGAAGCCGAACAGTGCGGCCATGGCCCCGGCGATCGGCAGCGCGGTCCAGAAACCGACCCCGTAGTAATGCGAGAGCAGCGCGTAGGTATAGGCGCCGACGGCGTAGAAGCCGACATAGCCGAGGTCGAGCAGGCCGGCCAATCCCACGACGATGTTCAGGCCGAGGCCGAGCATCACGTAGATCAGGATCAGGGTGGCGATATCCACCGCGCCGCGCGAACCATAGAACGGCCACGCCAGCGCGAGCACGATCAGGCCCAGAATGATCCAGCGCTGGGTCGACGGCAGGGTAAGGAAGCTACCGGCACCTGCTGGCACGCTCGGCAGGCTCGGGCTGGCCGCCCAGCCGGCGGCCAGATGGGTGCGGAACAGTTGCCAGACGAACATGGCCACCGCACAGGCGGCGATGATCCAGAAGGTGCTCGCCTCGGCGCCATGCACTTCGACGCGGATGCCGACGGTGGTGAGCTTCAGGCCGAACACCGGCACCGCCACGGCGATGACCAGCAGGGCGCTGAAGAAGGCTGTACGAAGATTGCCGGTCATACCTTTTCGACCTCCGGGCGGCCGAGGATGCCGGTGGGGCGGAACAGCAGCACGAGCACGAGCAGGCTGAAGGCCACCACATCTTTGTACTGATCACCGAAGATGTCGGCGCCGAAGGCTTCGGCCACGCCGAGCACCAGACCACCGAGCATGGCCCCGGGGATGCTGCCGATGCCGCCGAGAACCGCGGCGGTGAATGCCTTGATGCCGGCCAGGAAGCCGATGTGCGGGTTGATCACGCCATACTGCATGCTGATCAGCACCGCCGCGACGGCAGCCAGAGCTGCGCCGATGACGAAGGTCAGGGCGATGATGCCGTTGGTGTTGATGCCCAGCAGGTTGGCCATCTTCAGATCCTCGGCGCAGGCGCGGCAGGCACGGCCCAGGCGCGAGCGGGAGATGAACAGCGTGAGGCCGTACATGGCGGCGAAGGTGACCACGAAGATCAGGATCTGCATGTAGGAGATCACCACGCCATTCATGGTGCTTTCGCCGAAGACCAGATTGCCCGGCATCAGGTTGGGGATGGCCTTGTCCTTGGAGTCCTGGGCCAGCAGCACGACGTTCTGCAGGAAAATCGACATGCCGATCGCCGAGATCAGCGGGATCAGCCGGTTACTGCCGCGCAGCGGGCGGTAGGCGACCCGTTCGATGCTGTAGCCGTAGGCGCTGGTGACGATCATGGCCGCGACGAAGGCGCCGATCATCAGGATTGGCAGGGCATCCAGGCCCATCATCGACAGGCCGACAATGGCGATGAACGTGACATACGAGCCGATCATGTACACCTCGCCGTGGGCGAAGTTGATCATGCCGATGATGCCGTACACCATCGTGTAGCCGATGGCGATCAGCGCGTAGGTGCTGCCAACGGTCAGCCCGTTGATCAGCTGTTGTAGGTAGTGGTAAAGCTCAGGCATCACTGCTCTCCGAAGTCCCTGCAATTCCATCCGGTCTGGCTGCGCTGCCCACGTCGAACACACCGCCCACCCTGGCGCGGCGCCACTGCGGTACGGCCCCCTGCGGATCACGCACGGCGCCGGTTCGAGGCGGGCCTGCTGTTCAGGCCGCTCGCTGGATTACAGGTATGGCAAGACGGCCCGGTGCTTGTGGCAGGGCCGCCCGCTAAAACAAAGCCCACAAGCGAGTGTGGGCTTTGCGAGGCTGATGGAAATTACTTGGCTTCGGTCTTGGTGCCGTCCTGGTGCCATTCATAGACGACGAAGTTGAAGTTCTTCAGGTCGCCTTTCTCGTCGAACTCCAGAACGCCGGTCGGGGTATCGAAGCTGTTGCTGCGCAGCGCTTCGGCGACCTTGTCGGTGTCGGTGCTGCCCGCTTTCTCGATGCCTTCGGCGATGACCTGAACCGCAGCATAAGCCGGGAACACGAACGGGCCGCTCGGATCCTGCTTCTTGGCCTTGAAGGCCTCGACCAGTTCCTTGTTGCGCGGATCCTGGTCAAAGGATTTCGGCAGCGTCACGTACATGCCTTCGGAGGCCGGGCCGGCAATGGCGGAGATTTCCGAGTTGCCGACGCCTTCCGGACCCATGAAGCGCACGTTCAGGCCCTTTTCCTTGGACTGGCGCAGCAGCAGACCCAGTTCCGGGTGGTAGCCGCCGTAATAGACGAAGTCGACGCCTTCGCGCTTGAGCTTGGCGATCAGCGAGGAGAAATCCTTGTCGCCGGCATTGATGCCTTCGAACAGGCCGACCTTGACGTTCTTGCTTTCCAGGGTCTGCTTGACGGCAGTGGCGATGCCTTCACCGTACTGCTGTTTGTCGTGGATGACCGCGACGTTCTTCGGTTTGACGTGGTCGGCGATGAAGTTGCCGGCGGTCGGGCCTTGCAGGCTGTCGAGGCCGATGGTGCGGAAGATCAGTTCGTAACCGCGGGAGGTGATGTCCGGGCTGGTGGACGCCGCGGTGATCATCAGGATGCCTTCGTCCTCATAGATGTCGGATGCCGGCTGAGTGGAGCTGGAGCAGAGGTGGCCGACGACGAACTGCACTTCGTCGTTGACGATCTTGTTGGCTACCGCCACGGCCTGCTTCGGATCGCAGGCGTCGTCGTAGCGAACACCCTCGAGTTGCTGGCCGTTCACCCCGCCGGCCTTGTTGATCTGCTCGATGGCCATTTCGGCCCCGATGAACTGCATGTCCCCGTACTGCGCCACCGGCCCGGTTACCGGCCCTGCCAATCCGATGCGGATGGTATCGGCGGCCAGGGTGTAGCTGGCTGCGCCGGTCAGTGCCATTGCCAGGAAAATTTTCGAAAGACGCTGCTTGGTCTTCATAAGTGCTCCACTTGCATCGTTATTGTTTGAATCCTGCGGGCCGGAGAGCCGTTAAGAGGCGAACATCCCGAAACGCTCCGGCAACTGTACCGGCACAGTGTAGAAGTGTCTCCTCCGTTTGCACAGCCGGCAGATTCAACCGTTTGATGGGAATTGGGGCGCGGGTATCATGGCGCCCTTTTCGTTACGGACGAATCCCATGGCCGACGACGCAAGCACTCTTTATGCCAAGCTGCTGGGCGAAACCGCAGCGATCACCTGGCAGGAACTGCAACCTTTCTTTGCCCGCGGCGCGTTGCTGCAGGTGGCCGGCGAGGCCGATCTGGTCGAGGTGGCGGTGGCAGTAGCCGAAGACGATCAGACCAAGGTGGCCACCTGGCTGACCAGTGGGCAGTTGACGAAGATGCCTGCCGAGCAGGCGCAAGACTGGCTGGAGCGCGATCCTGACCTCTGGGCCGTGGTCGTCGCGCCCTGGGTGCTGGTGCAGGAACGCGTCGGCAAACCTGCACTGCACTGAAAAGGGGCGAGGCTCGCGAGCTGCCAGGTGTGGAGCCAGCCCGCACCCGAAGGTTTAGCCGAGCTTCTTGCAGACCTCTTTGCGGTTTGGCATCTGCTTGCATTTTTCGCTGAGTGCGCGCAGTTCACTCTCATTGTTCTTGAGCTTATGGGCGAGCATCTTTTCGACAATGAACTGTTCCTGTGAACCCAGGTGGCGTTCAGCCCGTTCAATGGTCGCAAGGGCTGCACCTGCATCGCCATTGTTCAGATGGTAGTGAACCAGTTGTTCGTAGACTTCCGGTCCCGCTAGCGACCAGTCCTTGATCGCGTTGAGCTGTGCCAGGGCACGACGTTTGTCTCCGGTTGCCATGTGGACGTTGAAAAGGCTACGACGAATGCCTGGCTGGTTAGCCACCGGAGACTTGAGGGCTCGCTCGGCCAAGGTTCGGGCATCCTTGAGATTCTTCTGAGCCAGGGCTTCATTGGCTCCGTAGGCGCTCCTGTAAGCGTCCAGTGAGGCTTTCACGCTTGGCGCGTTGCGGACTGTAAGCCAGTTCCGTTTATTCACCCGGTTGTAGCGCTCGGCATCGTACTCGCGCTGCAGATAATGGCGCAGGTCGTCGTCGCGACGCTGGGCTGACATGTGTGAGCGGGTGAGGTGTTGGCCGACTGCGCTGACGGTGGTCATCAGGCCCTGATTGACGAACGTGTTGATCTCCTGAGTAAAGCCGTTCAGGTCGAGGCGCTGCAGCGAATCCTGCATCGCGCTCCGTCTAGCCTGTATGAAACCAGCCATGAGGGGTTCCTGCTTGCCCTGAAAGTCGCTGAGTCGCTGCAGGCTATGGCTGGCACCGCGCGGCGCGTAATGCGCGCGGATTAGCAGATCGGTACCTAGCAGATCTGCCTGGTCTTCCTGGGCACGACCCCAGGCGGTGTTCCATACGTTGTCCGAAAAGGTGTTGGCGAGAGAGGTGTAGAGCACTGTATCGCCGATAGCCCTCTGCGTGGCTTGCGGATTCTTGCTGACCACCTTCCACTTCGATGCTCCGCGATCCAGACGAGAGTCGGCGACCATCGTCGCAATGACCGCGGTAGTGGCAATGTTGGTCAGCAGTTCGCGCTGCTCGTTGAAGGCTTGGCGGCGATCATGGTGACGCAGCAGCACATGGCTCATTTCATGGGCCAGCATCGCCGCGATTTCGTCCTCGCTTTCTACGCTTTCCAGCATGCCGAGCGGCACGTAGAGATTGCCGTACGGGTCGGCTGATGGCCCGAACGAGTAACTGTCGGTGACCGTTATCCGCAACTGTGGCTGTTCACCAGGCCAACCCTTGGCGAGGCGTTCGACGATGCCTTGCAGATAGTTCTGCAGCGCAGGAATCAGCACTACGTTCTGTTGGCGGATTTCATTGGCTGGCAGGTTACGACCGTCATAGCTAAGTCGCAGGTTTTGGGTGTGTTGCGGATCGAGGCGGAAGTAACTGCGAACCTCCTCCTGCTCCAGGTATTTGCCCTGGAATCTGCTTTGTGTGCTTTGCCCGGCAAGATTGATCAGCGCGTCGGGTGCTCCTTTGAGCGTGCTGCATCCGCCGAGACAAGCCAGCAGTAGGGCCGACGCCAATGCGGCCGGCTTAGGCAATAGATCAGTTCTTCGCACAGCCGGCCCCGTACCCAATGGTGGAGAGATTGGTTGCGCTTTCTGCGCGGGCCTTGGGTAGCGCTGCACACGGCATTGGCACGGTCTTGCCTTGACTCAGGCGGACATCCACACCGTCCAGCCAGACCAGCTGCCCGGCTACCTCGACCTGCACCAGTTCAAGATCGTCATTCCACTGCTGTGCGGCCAGTGGTGTGGCGGGTAACTCGGCGCGTGCAACCTTCTTCAGCAAACGACCCTCCGCATCAAGGAGGGCGATCGGATCGTTGGTGTATTGCTCGACGGTCAATCCGGCCGCGTAGCTGGTACTGCTGAGCAGCAGGGCGCAGAGCAGGGTGAGGGGTGTGCGCATGATGACTCCTTTCGTGTGCTGGTCGAGGGGAGGGAGGGGCATTCCGGTTCTTCTGGCAATAGCACGCCAATCAGCAGCAACAAGCCAAGGATGTTCACTGGAGAGACACGCAAGTGATAAAGCAGCAGGCTGATTAGCAGCAGACAGAGCGTCGCGCCGAGCGCGAACGCCAGGCGATGCTTGGGCGATAGTCCTGCGCGGGCCGAGTGAAACCAGAGAATGATCAGGGCAAAGAAGAACTCGAGCAGGTCCAGGACATCGATTTCGGTATTCAACAGCTGGGGTGGTGCGGCGATGTATTTCTGGTCGTACTCGATCAAGTTATCCAGCGCCATGGCGTGGGCGTAAACGCCCGGCAGCTTGCCGTGAACTGGGGAGCTGGTGAGGTCCTCGGCGGAGCTGATCGAGGCACCGACCAAAACCAGGCGATCGCCAAGCAGCTCTCGCAACAAGGCTCGCTCCTCCGGTACGGTCGTAGCCAGAGCACTCGCGGTAATCGTCAGGTGATACGGACAGCGTGCTTCCGCAGGAGCGCTGATGCGCCAGAACACTGCCTGAGCAATCTGGCTAAGAATTCTGCTCCAGAGTCCGGATGACGAAGCACATTGGCTGACGTCGCTCACCAGACGCTGCTCTCGCGCCGGGTCACCGCCCCATTGCAGAGCGATCGGCGGCTGCTCCCCGGCGAGCTGCGCCGTTGCTGGTAGCGGCGGGCAGGCATGGCTTGAGCAGTAGCGTCGGTACAACGCGAAGGCCGCACTGTCCATCCAGCCGTACGCGGTTTCGGCTGCCAGCGGATACTGATCTTCATAACCGCTCCAGCTCACGAGTGCCGGCTCGCTGACTTCGGTAAAGATCGGCAGGGCATTGGATTCAGCGCTGCCGGAGTTGGCGAGATACAGCGGCACGCCGGCAGCTCGATAGCGTTCGAACACGTTGGACAGGAGTCGGCTGCTATCGCTGTTGCGTCCGCGGGAGTGGTCATAGCTGTACATCAGGTCAACCATGACCGCGGCTGGCCGATAGGCCAGGAGCTGGCGGAAAAGCTTGCTCTGTTCGCTGTAGGGCAGTGGCCAATGGCTTTCGCGCTGGCGCAGAAAAGCGTCATCGATGATGACAACGGCGATTTGCTCTCTGGCGCCGGCATCGCCGTAGGCGTTGGCTTGCAGTTGGTTGAGCAGGCGGGACGATGCGCCATCGGTGGCCGTAGTCAGGCCGAAGGGATCGAGCAGGATTGCCAGCAATGCCAATACGGTTCTTAACGTAGACAACTGGCGCGGTAGGGCCGGCACTTCATCATCCTTGATGATTCCAAAACGACATCACGGATGTTCGGTGAATTAGTTCACAAAAGTCAACGGAGCCGGCCGCGACGATTAGCCTCTTACCCAGCGCTGCCTGGCCCAGGCGCTCAGACTGTCCACCGCCAGCACCATCGCCAGCATGGCGAGGATCACGGTCGAGGCCTGGGCTTCCTGGAACAGGCTGAGGCTCATGTAGAGCATCTGCCCCAGGCCCCCGGCGCCGACGAACCCGAGCACGCTGGCCATGCGGATGTTGTTTTCCCAGCGATATAGCGTGTAGGCCACCAGCTGGGGCCATAGTGTCGGCAGGGTGCCGTAGCAGAACGCGGTGATCCGGCCGCTACCGGCCAGGCGCAGGGCGTCGGCGGGGGGG
>Ga0207848_100402_pt1 | contig 18595 bp, 19 predicted proteins | sample TtaePargueraPR_10_FD_187737 | JGI IMG/M metagenome (GOLD analysis project Ga0207848, IMG submission 187737) | Aerobic enrichment media microbial communities from Bioluminiscent Bay, La Parguera, Puerto Rico - Tt and M2 (3) (SPAdes) | ecosystem: Environmental > Aquatic > Marine > Unclassified ... | reverse complement strand
CGGTACCAGGAATGGCAGAGCGCCGCCGCCCAGGCGCGCGAACAGGTTGCCGAAGATGCCGACCGCGAAGCTGCGGGTATGGAACAGCTTGGGGCTGAACAGTGGCGCCTCGATGCGCCCGGCACGGAGCCAGTAGGCAGCCATGCAGGCGGCACCGCCGAACAGCAGTAACGTCACCCGCGCATGCGGCATGTGCATCTCACCGAGCCCTTCCAGGGCAATGGTGATCAGCACCATCGCGACACCGAACAGCACGAAACCCAGGGTATCGAAACGCACCCGCTCCGGCCCCTTGAGGTCCGGCATGAAGCGCAACGCGGCAATACAGCCGATCACACCCACCGGCAGGTTGATCAGGAAGATCCAGTGCCAGGAGGCGTACTCCACCAGCCAGCCGCCCAGGGTCGGCCCGAGCAATGGCCCGACCAGCCCCGGCAACGCAATGAAGGCCATGATCCGCACGAATTCGCTGCGCGGAAACGCCCGCAGCACCACCAGCCGCCCCACCGGCAACATCAGCGCGCCGCCCAGCGCCTGCAGCACGCGGGATGCGACGAGCTGGTTGAAGCTGGTGGACAGCGCGCAAAGCAGCGAGCCCAGGGAAAACAGCACGATGGCTGCGACAAAGATCCGCCGGCTGCCGAAGCGATCGGCAATCCAGCCCGATGCCGGAATCAACAAGGCGACCGTAAGCATGTAGGCGATCACCACACCCTGCATGCGCAAAGGGTTCTCGGCCAGGTCGCGGGCCATCGCCGGCAGCGCGGTATTGAGAATGGTGCCGTCCAGCGTCTGCATGAAGAAGGCGATTGCCACCAGCCACGGCAGGATTCGCGCGGTGCGGGCATCGAGAGCTACGGGCGGTTGCATGAATTCCCCGGAAACGAAAGGTGCCCCATCTTAGAGGATTCCCCCGGCCACGGTTCGCGCCGCCAAGGCTTCGACACGGCAGGAACCAGTGCTACGACGCCCCTGTGACGACCGGTCGCAGCAGTCCGCCGACGCCCGCGGAGAGCGGTCTGCAACCGCATACGGGCTTGCATACGACCACCGGTAACAAAATATTTCTTGGGAAATTGACGCGAATCATTATCATTCGGAAGCGCAGATGCAATCTTCACTCCGTCCTTTTCTGCTTTTCCGGAGACTTTCCCAATGCGCATCCCCGCCACACTCGCCATCACGTCCCTGCTGCTCACCCCGCTCGCCCAGGCGAAGGAATACCCCATCGGCGAACCGCAGCACTGCGGTGGCATGGAGGTCGGCGCGGTGTACCTGCAGCCGGTCGAAATGGACCCGCCGGGCATGATGCGCGCCGCCGCCGAGTCCGACGTGCATCTCGAGGCCGACATCAGCGCCACCGAGGACAACCGCAACGGCTGGCAGGAAGGCAGCTTCGTGCCCTACCTGAGCATCCACTACACGCTGCGCAAGAAGGGTTCCGACGAAGTGGTCGAAGGCGACTTCCACCCGATGGTCGCCAACGACGGGCCGCATTATGGAGACAACGTCAAGCTGCTCGGCCCCGGCAAGTACCAGCTGACCTACAAGATCCTGCCGCCAGGCTCGGGGCACAACATGTTCGGTCGCCACACCGACAAGGAAACCGGCGTCGCCCCCTGGTTCGAAGGCTGCGAGCTGAACTACGAGTTCACCTACGCCGGCATCGGCAAGAAAGGGGGTTACTGATGGACCGCGCCGGGCGCTCACTGCTCGGCGCGCTGCCCCTGCTGGCCGGGCTCGCGGGCCCGGTGCAGGCCGCGCTGCCGACCTACGAGCTGACCATCCGTGACGGCCACTTCGAGCCGGCGACCCTGGAGGTGCCGGCTCGTCAGCGTTTCAAGATCATCGTGCACAACGCCGGCAGCGGGCCGACCGAGTTCGAGAGCACGCCGCTGCGCGTCGAGAAGGTGCTGTCACCCGGCGTGACCTCCTTCGTCGTGATCCACCCGTTGAAGCCGGGCCGCTATCCGTTCTTCGACGAATTCCATATGGATCTTCCCGAGGGCGAGATCGTCGCCAAGTAGTTAAGGAGCACATCCATGGGCCAATCCATGTTCATCGTCTGGCGCGAAAGCGTCGAGGCCCTGCTGGTCATCGGCATCCTGCATGCCTGGCTACGCCAGCAACCGGGCGCGGGCAATGCGCTGCGCATGCTCTGGGCCGGCGTTGCTGCCGGGCTCGGCCTGGCCGTCGCGCTGGGCTGGGGCGTGCTGCGCGCCGGCGACTGGCTGGCCGGCAGCGGCGGCGAATGGTTCCAGTGCGCGATGCTGCTGGTAGCCAGTCTGCTGATCCTGCACATGGTCGGCTGGATGCATCAGCACGGCCGCACGCTGAAGAGCAGTCTGCAGAACAGCGCGGCGGAGAGGCTCAGCCAGGGCAGCGGCTTCGGCCTCCTGGTGCTGGCCATGCTCGCCGTCGGGCGCGAGGGCAGCGAGACGGTGGTGTTCCTCTACGGCATCGGCAACCAGCAGCAGGGCCAGGACCTCACCGGCTTCGTCATCGGCGGAGTTCTGGGCTTTGTCCTCGCCCTGCTCAGCTATGCCGCGCTGCAGGCTGGCAGCCGCTACTTCAGCTGGCGGCGTTTCTTCCAGGTCAGCGAGGTGATGTTGCTGCTGCTCGGTGGCGCCCTGCTGATGGCCGCGCAGGATCGCTTCAGCGGCCAGCTGATGGGCATGGATGTACCGGAAGTGCTCTATACGGTGTTCGGCGATCCGCTCTGGGACACCTCCGCCCTGCTGGATGACGGCAGCGCCCTCGGTGGCACCCTGGCCGGCCTCACCGGCTACCGCGCCATGCCGTCACTGGCCGCGGTGGTGACACTCGGCCTGTACTGGCTCGCCGCATGGGCCTGGCTCAAACCGCGGGCGCAGGTGCAGCTCGCTGCGAGGCCGGCATGATCAGCCAGGCGCCGTGGCTGGCGCGACTCGGTGATCTGCTGCGCCAGCATGCCAAGGCCATCCGCACGCTGCAGTGGCTGGTGGTGGGCTTCTACCTGACGCTGCTGGTGATTCCCGCCTTTCTCGACCTGCCGCCGGCCCAGGCCGGCATGCTCGACAACCTGACGGTGCTGGCGCAGTTCATCTTCTGGGGCCTGTGGTGGCCCTTCGTGCTGCTGTCGATGATCTTCTTCGGCCGCCTGTGGTGCGGCGTGCTCTGCCCCGAGGGCTCGCTCAGCGAATGGATCAGCTGGCGTGGGCTGAACAAGCGCACGCCGCGCTGGGTGCGCTGGAGCGGCTGGCCGACCATTGCCTTCATCCTCACCACCGTCTATGGCCAGCTGATCAGCGTCTACGACTACGCCCAGGCGGCACTGCTGATTCTCGGTGGTTCCACCGTCGCGGCGATGCTGGTGGGCTTTCTCTACGGCCGCGGCAAGCGCGTCTGGTGCCGCCATCTGTGCCCAGTCAGCGGCGTGTTCGCCCTGCTCGCGCGGCTGGCGCCGGTGCATTACAAGGTCGACGAACAGCGCTGGCTGGAGAATCGCGAACCGCACCTGCCAACACCCAACTGTGCGCCGTTGATCGACATTCGCCGCATGCAGGGCAACGCCGACTGCCATGCCTGCGGCCGCTGCAGCGGACAGCGTGGCGCAGTACAGCTGAGCGCCCGCTCGCCGAACGCGGAAATTCTCATCGTCGGCGGCCAGCACCAAGATGATCACTGGGACAGCACCCTGCTGCTGTTCGGCATGATCGGCCTGGCCATGGGCGCCTTCCAGTGGACCGTCAGCCCCTGGTTCATCGCCCTCAAGCAGGCCGCGGCGGAATGGCTGGTGGATCGCGATATCTTCTGGCCGCTGGAAGCCAACGCGCCCTGGTGGCTGCTGACCCACTATCCGCAGGCCAACGACGCCTTCACCTGGCTCGATGGCGCCGTGATCCTCACCTACATCTTCGGTGCCTCGCTGCTGATCGGCGGTGCGCTGTGGCTCCTGCTGCGTGTGGCTGTACGCGTCATGCGCCGCGGCGACAATGTGTTCCAGCACCTGACGTTGGCGCTGGTACCGCTGGGTGGCGCCGGGCTGTTTCTCGGCCTTTCCGCCACCACGGTGAAGCTGCTGCGTTACGAGGGCTTTCTGCTGGCCTGGGCGCAACCGGCACGTGCCGCGCTGCTCATTGGCGCCGTGGCTTGGAGTCTGTACCTGGCCTGGAACGTGATCAGCCGGCACGGCGGCAACGGCCTGCGCCGGTTGCTGGCGTTCGCCTGCGTCAACGCCGGCTGCGCGCTGGTCGGCTACGGCTGGTGGTTGCAGTTCTGGGGCTGGTGAGTCGCCTGTTCTAGGTGGGCTGAAGCCCACCCTACAGAGCGTGGAGGGCCATCACGGTAGGAGCGCCTGCGCTCCCCTTCCGCACCGCATGCACGACCAGGGGGGGCAGGGTACGCCTGCGACTAACCGCGCAACACGAATGACGGGAACAGCCGATCCATGCGCTCCCACAAGCGCTGCTGGTCGTAGGGTGCACGGCTCTCGGCAAGGTTGGCGTCGAGCATGCGCGCGGTGCGCACGCATTGCACGGCGAAGCGTTCGACACCCAGCCGGCGCAGGCGCTGGGCCATGTCCCACAGGCTGTCGGCATCGAACAGCTGCCAGTGCACGGTGGTCCGGCATTCGTGCTCGACGCCACTTTCAAGCAGATGCTCAAGACTCTTCCAGTTGGCCTTGCCGCTGCCATCCACGCCGGTGATCGCCGTGCTGTGCTCGGGCAGCGCCTTGACATCGAAACCGACCCAGTCCACCAGCGGCAGAATGGTGGCGAACAGCTTCGGCTTGATGCCGGCACTGTGCAGGCCGACCTTGTAGCCCAGCGCCCGTACCTGGGCGATGGCCTCGGGCAGCGCGGTCTGCAGGGTGGGCTCGCCGCCGCTGAACACCACCGCCTCGAGCAGGCCGACGCGTTGCTCGAGGAACGCCAGAATCTCCGACCAGGGCTTCTCCTCATTGCCACAGGCAGGAATCAGCTGCGGGTTGTGGCAGTAGCGACAGCGCCAGCCGCAGCCCTGGCAGAACAGCACGCAGGCCAGATGGTCGGGAAAGTCCAGCGTGGTCAGGGGGACCAGCCCCCCGACGCGAAGTGCTGCGGTCACCGCGCCGCCGCTTCAGTGAAATGCAGGCGCTCGCGGTGCTCGGACTGCTTGCCAGGATTGAAGGCGGCGACCGGGCGGTGATAGCCCATCACGCGGGTCCAGACTTCGCAACGCTGGCGCTGGTCCTGGGGCAGTTGGCTGGCTTGGCTCATGTTGCTTCTCCTTACTTGCTGGGGTGTGAGTATGCAGCGCCGCATTGTGCGGAGCTGCGGGGCATGGGGTCGCAGTTCAGACGGCCCGGGCCGCTTCGGCCTGCTGCAGCAGCGCGTCGTCGCATTTCGGGCAGAACTCGTGCTCGCCGGCGAGATAACCGTGCACCGGGCAGATCGAGAAGGTCGGCGTCACCGTCAGATAGGGCAGGCGGAAGCGCGACAGCGCATTGCGTACCAGCTTCTTGCAGGCCTCGGCCGAGGAAATCTGCTCAGCCATGTACAGGTGCAGCACGGTGCCGCCGGTGTACTTGCACTGCAGTTCGTCCTGCAATGCCAGCGCCTCGAAGGGATCGTCGGTGAAACCCACCGGCAGCTGCGACGAGTTGGTGTAGTACGGCGCCTCGGCCGTACCCGCCTGGAGGATGTCCGGGAAACGCTTGCGGTCTTCTTTGGCGAAGCGATAGGTGGTGCCCTCCGCCGGCGTCGCCTCTAGGTTGTAGAGGTGCCCGGTGTCTTCCTGAAACTGCACCAGCCGCGCCCGCACGTGGTCGAGCACCTCGAGCGCCAGGGCGCGACCGGCTTCGCTGTGCAGCCCCTCGGCGTCATCGGTGAAGTTGCGCAGCATCTCGTGCAGGCCGTTCACGCCGATGGTGGAGAAGTGATTGCGCAGGGTGCCGAGGTAACGCTTGGTGTAGGGGTAGAGCCCGGCATCCATATGCTGCTGGATGACCTTGCGCTTGACCTCCAGGCTCTGCCGCGCCATCTCCAGCAGGCGATCCAGCTGCGCCAGCAGGGCCGCCTTGTCGCCTCGGTAGAGGTAACCCAGCCGCGCACAGTTGATCGTCACCACGCCCAGCGAACCGGTTTGCTCGGCCGAGCCGAACAATCCGCCGCCACGCTTGAGCAGCTCGCGCACGTCCAGCTGCAGGCGGCAGCACATGGAACGCACCTGGTTGGGCTGCATGTCCGAGTTGAGGAAGTTCTGGAAGTACGGCAGCCCGTAGCGCGCGGTCATCTCGAACAGGCGCTCGGCGTTGTCGCTGTCCCAGGGGAAGTCGTGGGTGATGTTGTAGGTCGGGATCGGGAAGGTGAACACCCGGCCGAGGCCGTCGCCGGCCTGCATCACTTCTATATAGGCGCGGTTGATCAACTCCATTTCCGCCTGCAGCTCGCCGTAGGCGAAGGGCATTTCCTCGCCGCCGATGTAGGGGATCTGCTCGCGCAGGTCCTCCGGGCAGACCCAGTCGAACGTCAGGTTGGTGAACGGCGTTTGCGTGCCCCAGCGCGACGGCACGTTGAGGTTGTAGATGAACTCCTGGATCGCCTGGCGCACTTCATCGAAACCAAGCTGGTCCTTGCGCACGAAGGGCGCGAGATAGGTATCGAAGCTGCTGAACGCCTGGGCGCCGGCCCACTCGTTCTGCAGCGTGCCGAGGAAGTTGACCATCTGCCCCAGGGCGCTGGACAGGTGCTTCGGCGGGCCCGCCTCGACCCGCCCGGGAATGCCGTTGAAGCCCTCGGTAAGCAGCGTGCGCAGTGACCAGCCGGCGCAGTAGCCGGCGAGCATGTCCAGATCATGGATATGCAGATCGCCTTCGCGGTGCGCCGTGCCGATCTCCGGGCTGTAGACCTCGTCCAGCCAGTAGTTGGCGGTAACCTTGCCCGACACGTTGAGGATCAGCCCACCTAGTGAATAGCCCTGGTTGGCGTTGGCCCGTACGCGCCAGTCTTCGCGCGACAAGTACTCGTTCATCGAAGCAGCGACATCCACCACCGCCTTGCGATCGCGGCGCAGGCGCGCGTGGCGCTCGCGGTAGACGATGTAGGCGCGCGCCGTGTCGAAGTGGCCGGCAGCCATCAGCGTGCGCTCGACACCATCCTGTACCTGCTCCACCTCCACCGCCGTGCGATGGGCCAGCTGCAGGCAGACTGCCTCGGCCAGGGCATGAGCCTCCGACGCACCGAATTCACCTGTGGCCGCGCCGGCGGCGGCGATCGCACGCTCGATCTTCGCCATGTCGAACGCCGCCAGGCGGCCGTCGCGCTTGCGCAATGAAACCGGTTTTGTCACTTCTGCCTGCCTGGGCATCCACGCCTCCATACCATATGTAGTGTTGTTTCTGACTTGAAACACAATATGGTGCGACTTTAGAGGCGGAACCCTGTTACCGAATTGACCATCGTCAAGCCAGCTCAGGCGATTGCCGAGCGGTCGCATCGCCATAGCCGGCAGACTTGTCCCTGATCAAGGAACCTCCCGCGGCGGCGCTCCTAGGATGCAGCCAGATAAGACCCGGCCCAGCCCGGGGGAGGACACATGCTCACCGAACATTCGCTGATCGCCGAATTGCGCCGCCATCATCTGTTCAGCCGGTTGCCGGATGCCGCGCTGCAGGAAGTCTGCGCCTCGGCCAACCTTAAGCGCCTGCCGACCGGTGCCTCGCTGTTTCATCAGGGCGACAAGGCTGACCGCTTCTATTTCCTCTTCAGCGGCCAGATCAAGCTGCATCGAGTGGTCTGCGACGGCCAGGAGAAGCTGGTTGAAGTGATGCGCGCCGGTGAGTCCTTCGCCGAAGCGCTGCTGTTCAAGGGCACGCCCAGCTATCCGGTCAGCGCCACGGCGCTCAAGGCCAGCCTGGTGGCAAGCCTGAACGGGCCGCACTACCGGCGCATTCTCGAGCAGCAGCCGGATATCTGCCTCGACATCCTCGCCACCCTGAGCATTCGCCTGCACCAGCGCATGACCGAGATCGACACCCTCACCCTGGCCAACGCCAGTCATCGGGTGGTGCGCTTTCTCGCCCAGTCGCAGCAGGACGACAGCGGCGTGGTGATGCTCGACGTGCCGAAGCGGTTGATCGCCTCGAAGCTGGGCATCCAGCCGGAAACCTTTTCGCGCATCCTGCATCGCCTGATCGACGCCGGGACCATCTCCGTCCAGCGCCGACGCATCGAGATCCTCGACCACCGCAAGCTGGCGGCCTATGACGAATGACCCGCGACAGAGCGCCTCAGCGTTCTTGATTGCTGTCAAAGCCAGCCAGGCATTCGGCTTGGAAAATGGCCAGCGTCAAGACGCTGCCGGGAACATGCCATGACTGTCACCACGCCCCTGCCGCTGGTCTACTCCTGCTCGGGATGCTCGAATGTCGCCCAGCTGGCCAACACCCTGGCGGTGCGACTCGATCGCGCCGGACTCGCGGAAATGTCCTGCATAGCCGGCGTCGGTGGACGTGTCGCGGCGCTGGTGAAAAAGGCCAATTCCGGCCGGCCGATCCTGGCCATCGACGGCTGTCCGATGCATTGCGCGCGTGCCTGCCTGGCGCAGCACGGCGTTACGCCCGACGTGCACATCACCCTTAGCAGCTACGGCCTGCGCAAGCGCTACCGGGAAGACTGCAGCGAGGATGAGATCATGGCGCTGTTGGAAGACATGAAGGCGATCATCGCCAGCGACCGGATGCAGCTGCGCGCGGGATGAGATTCCGCAGGGGTTGACCTGCTACGCGGAGCGAGGCCGATAGCGCACCGGGATAATCACCGGCGCGCTCAGCGCTCCCTCGCTCAGGCGTTTGCCGCCTGCGCCCGATTGGCCGCGGCCACCTCCTCTCCCGCCCCCTGCAGCAGCTTCCACAGCCAGCTCGGCAGGGTGTCGGGGTCGAGGCTGTCGATCAGGTTCTTGATCGCCAGGCCCAGTTCGGTATCACCTTCGATGACCAACCGGCGGCGGAAGAATAGGGTATCCGGGTCTTCCTGACGGCTGGCCAGCAAGAGGAACTCGCGCCAGTTGCCGCGGATGGTCACCTCTACCGGCGCTTGTGCGGCGATGCGCAGCTTGCCGCGCTCGCAGGTCAGGCACCAGGCGAGTCCGAGGTCGGCGACCTCGAGCTTCATCCAGTGGCCATCGAGCACGTCGAACGCACCATCATCCAGGGCTTCGGCGAATACCTGGTTGAGGCTGCGCTCCAGCGCCAGGCGCTGGAGCAGGAATGGCGTCTTCGCCGCCAGCGGCAGCAGGCGGCCACCGAGATTCACCAGATGGGCACGCGGATTCAGCATAAACCGGCCTCCTCGGCACGCAGCATGCCCGGCTGGCCATGCCAATAACCATTGCAACCGTCCACCGCCAGCGGCGGCAGCGCGCCCTTGCGCACCGCGTCGAAGGCGCCGATCACCTCTTCCATGCCGGCGGCCCGCGGGCTCAGGCGCAGCAGGTCGGCACCGCTGTCCACCAGCCCCTGGTAGTCGGCGAGCAGGTTGCTGACCGCGGCGGACATGGTCTGGATACCGTTGATGGTGAACAGCGCCTCGCCTTCCTGGCTGAGCAGCGGGATGCCCTCGGGATAGTTCTGGCAACAGAACTGGCAATCGTCCTTGGGCCGGTTCTCGGCTCGCGCGGTGAAGCAGCGCGCCGAGTAGGCCAGTGGCAGGTGCCCGTAGGCGAAGATTTCGATTTCCGGCAGCGCCACGCCCAGCTCCTGAAGTTGCGCGCGGGCGCTCTTGATCAACTTGCCGGAGGCTTCCACTGGCGGCACCCAACGGCTCATGCCGCTGGCCACCAGCTCGGCCAGGGCATGACCGTTGTAGAGGTTGAGTGCCGGACCGCCGACGAAGGGCAGCTTGCGCTCGGACATCAGCTGCACAGCGCCCATGTCGTTGGCTTCGACCAGCAGCTCGCCGTTGTCGCACAGGCGGCGCAGGCTGGACAGTTCTGAAGCCGCCTCGACCAGCGTCAGGCCGGACAGGACCAATTGAGCCGAGGAGGCTTCGGCCAGGTCGCGAGCCAGCCCCAGCCAGTCGTCGAGCATCATGGCGCGGCGCTTGGAGCAGACCGTTTCGCCGAGATAGATCACGTCCAGCGGCTGCTCCGCCATGTTTGCGTAGAAATCCAGCGTCTGCTGGCGATCCCAGTAGAACAGCACCGGGCCGAGAGAGAGTTTCATGCGTGGCTCCTCGTTCATTGCCAGGCGCGGTGGTAGGCACCCAGGGTGGTCTGCGAGCCTTCGGAAAGGCCATCCAGCACCTGCCGCCAGCCGGGTTCGACCGCATAGCGCTGCGGCGCCTTGAGGTAGCTGTCCAGCGCGGCGCGCCAGACCCGGGTGACCTGCTCGACATAGGCCGGGCTGCGCTGACGACCCTCGATCTTCATCGCGGTGACGCCGATGGCGGAGAGTTCCGGGATCAGGTCCAGGGTGTTCAGGCTGGTCGGCTCCTCCAGCGCGTGGAAGCGTTGGCCGTTGACCATGAAGCGGCCCTTGCACAGCGTCGGGTAACCGGCCGATTCGCCTTCGGCGTAGCGGTCGATCAGCACGTTGTTCAGGCGCGAGGTCAGCCCTTCCGGCTCCTCGCTCCAGCGCACCGCCTTGGCCGGCGAGCAGACGCCACAGAGGTTCGGCGACTCGCCGGTGAGGTACGAAGACAGGTGGCAACGGCCCTCGGCCATGATGCACAGGCTGCCGAAGGCGAACACCTCGATCGGCACCGGGCTGCTCGCCGCGACCTGCTTGACCTGCTTGAGCGAAAGCACCCGCGGCAGCACCGCACGGCTGATACCGTAGCGCTGCTGGTAGAAACCCAGCGCCGCGGCATTGGTCGCCGAGCCCTGCACCGACAGGTGCAGCTTGAGCTTGGGATGGCGCTTGCTGGCATAGCCGAGCACGCCGGGGTCGGCGGCGATCAGCGCATCGACGCTCATGTCGGCAGCCTGGTCGACGGCGCGCTGCCAGCGATTCCAGCCGTCCGGCTGGGCATAGGTGTTGACGGCAATGTATAGCTGCCGGCCCTTCTCGCGGATCAGCTGCAGGCCCTTGTCGAGCTGCTTTTCATCGAGGTTGAGGCCGGCGAAATGGCGGGCGTTGGTGTCGTCGCGAAAACCGACATAAATGGCATCGGCGCCCTGCTGGACGGCGGCCTTGAGCGCGGGCAGGCTTCCTGCCGGGCAGACCAGGTGCATGACAACTCCTAGACATTCGGGTACATGCGCGCCACGCACAGGCGGCGCGGCGGTCGTTCGGCTGAACGGAAAACAGCCGGCAGTCTAGGCAGCTGACCAGTGGCCAGCATTGATAGGGGTCAAGATTGCTCGGACGTGGCCAATGCGACGAAATGCAGCGGATCGGCCAGCATCGCGGTGAGTGCCAAGCGCAGGCAGGCGCTGTCAGATGCCCTCGTCACCCTCGAATTCCTCGGTCGCCCGCGCCACCATCTGCCGCCAGGCGCCGGATTCCTCGCCGAGCAGGCGCATGGCCTTGAGACTGGCAGCGAACGCGTCGCGGTAATGCAACGGATTGTTCTCGCTGGCGGCGCGCTCGGCAAAGGCTTGCGCTTCGTTCAGCAGCGCTTCGAATTCGTTCTGGTCCAGGGCCATTGGCATCTCCTCGAGGTTGTGCTGTGAGGTTAGACCATGGCGCGCCGGCGACGACTCTGGCTGCCCGACAGGCGCTACTTGAGCTTCAGCCGCCGCGCCAGTTTGTGCAGATTGCTCGGGTCGACATCCAGCAGTCGCGCCGCCTGCGCCCAGTTTTCGGCGGAGGCTTCCAGGGCGTAGACGATGGCCCGGCGCTGCGCTGCATCCACCGTCTGGCGCAGCGACAGTATCTCGTCGACCGCCACCGGCTGCTCAGCCAACGCCGGCGCTTCCGTGCCCGCGGCGTGGCTGTCCAGATCCAGCAAGTCGGGCTCCAGAGTGAGAATTTCGCTGCGCGAGGCGCCGCGGCTGAGCAGGCGCAGGGCGGCGCGACTGACCACATGTTCCAGTTCGCGCACGTTGCCCGGCCAGGAATAAGCCAGCAGCGCCCGCTCGGCCGCTGGCGACAGACGCATGCTGCGTAGCCCCAGGCGCGCGCGGTTGAGTTCGAGGAAGTGCCCGGCGAGGATCAGCACGTCGTTGCCACGCTCGCGTAAGGGCGGGATTGGCGCCGGATAGACCGACAGCCGGTGATAGAGATCGGCGCGAAAATGCCCGTCACGCACGCTGTCGCGCAGGTTGCGGTTGGTCGCGGCGATGATGCGCACGTCCAACTGCCGCGGCTTGTCTGCACCGAGGCGCTGGATCTCGCCGTTCTGCAGGGTACGCAGCAGCTTGGCCTGCACCGTCAGCGGCAGCTCGCCGACCTCGTCGAGCAGCAGCGTGCCGCCGTTGGCTGCATCGAAACGACCCGGACGATCGGTAGTGGCGCCGGAGAAGGCGCCTTTGACGTGGCCGAACAACTCGCTTTCGGCCAGTGATTCCGGCAGCGCCGCGCAATTCACATGCACCAGCGGCTTGTTGCGTCGCCGCGAATGGCGATGCAGCCAGCGCGCGAACAGCTCCTTGCCGACCCCGGTTTCGCCCAGCAGCAGCACCGGCAGCTCGGAATCGGCCACTACCTGCAACTCGCGCAACAGCTCGCGAATCGCGTCGCTCTGACCGAGAATTTCGCCTTCGCCGTGATCCTGCGACGACTCCAGCACATCACTGCGGGCCAGACGCAGGCCGCGGTTCTCGTGCTCCAGGCGGGTGACCCGCACGGCGGCTTCGATGATCAACGTATAGCGTTGCAGGTCGCAGCGGGCGTCGTCGCCGAAGGTGCCGGCGTGCAGGGCATCGAGGGTCAGCGCGCCCCAGAGCTTGCCTTCGACGTAAAGGCTGACGCCCATGCAATCGTGCACCGGCAAGGGCTCGCCGACGTGCGCGTCGAGCAACCCGTCGTAGGGGTCGGGCAGGCGGCTGTCCGGCTCGAACCAGGTCGGCTCGCGCTGGGAGAGGATCGCAGCCAGCCGCGGATGCTGGGCGACGACGAAGCGCCGGCCGAGCGCCTCCTGCACCAGCCCGACCGCGGCCAGCGGACGCAGGCTGTCCTCGTCCAGGCGCAACAGCACCACCGCGCCGCAACTGAAATGCTGCTGCAAGGTATGCACGAGGCGCTGCAAGCGCACGGCGTTGGGCAGCTCGGTGGTCAGGTCGGCAAGCAGTGCGTCAGCCATCATGGTTCCAATTACCCTCAGGGTTTTGGACACCATAACCACTCCGGGTAGATTTAACCAGCAGTCGCGCCAAAACGCCGGCTGGTGCCGGCCCGGCTTCTGGCACGCCTGTTGCGATGACCCGTGCATGTTTATCAGGACGCATCAGGATCGCTGCCATGACCGACCTACTCGACCAGACCCTCGGCAATCTCGCCTGTTCAGTACCGGGCGCCACCCGCGTGTTCCGCCAGTACCGCCTGAACTTCTGCTGCGGCGGTGATCTGTCGCTGCGCGAGGCTGCTCAGCGCATCGAAGCCGATCCGCACCATATCGCCGATGCGTTGCTTGCTCTGGAACCCGACGCCGAAGACAGGGACTGGCGCAGCATGCCCGCCGGGCAGCTGATCGAATACATCCTCGCGCGCTTCCACGAGCGCCACCGCGACCAGCTGCCCGAGCTGATCCGCCTGGCCAGCCGCGTCGAGCAGGTCCACGGCAGCAAGCCCGGCTGCCCCAACGGCCTGGCCGAGCACCTGTGGAACATGCAACAGGAACTGGAAAGCCACATGCTCAAGGAAGAACAGATCCTCTTCCCGATGCTGCAGCGCGGCATGGGCTTTCCACAGGCCCAGGGGCCGATTTCGGTGATGCGCTACGAGCATCAGGAACACGGCAACGCGTTGCAACGACTGGCGCTGCTGACCAACGACATCACCCCACCGGGCAACGCCTGCAACACCTGGCGAGCGCTTTATCGTGGGCTGGAGGAGCTGCGTGACGATCTGATGCAGCACATCCACCTCGAAAACAACGTGCTGTTCCGCCACGCCGAAGCGCCGCTCGCCGCCAGCGCGCACGAGGCTCAACGCATCGGGGTGACACAGCCATGAAACAGTACCTGCAACCGCTCGCCTGGGGTGTGGCCATGGCCTCCGTGGTCGCCATGGCCAGCGGCTTCGCCCTCAGCATGGTGGCCGGCACCGCCCAGGCGGCAATGGCCCACGATCATGGCCAGCATGACCAAGCGGCAGCGATCGAGCCCCGGCCGGGTGTCCGCTGGAGCACCGACGAAGCCCTGCGCGAGGGTATGACGCGTATTCACCAAGCGGTCCAGCGCAGCCTGCCGGATGCCCCGGGCGAATCGATCGGTGACCAGGCGGCCGCCGAGCTGCAGCGCGACATCGAGGCGGCGACCAGCTACCTCATTGCCAACTGCAAGCTGCCGGAAGCCGCGGATGCCGCGCTGCACGGTTTGCTGATCGATCTGCTACGCGGCGCCGAGGCGCTGTCCGAAGCCGACCAGCGCGAGCAGGGCCTGCAGCGCCTGGTCGACGCACTGGAGCGCTACCCGCAGCTGTTCGCCGCGCCGCTCTGGCGTGACGGTTTCGTCGCCCGCCTGTATTGATCGCACCGGGCGGCGGCGTTCACTCGCACGCCGAACCTTGACGTTGGTCAACGTCCGACATGCGCCACCGACACCACATGCGCTAGGCTGAGGCCGACGTTGTAGTAATCGTTCCACTGAAACAGGACGCCTTGCATGGTGCTTCACCGCGTACACCACCAGATTCTCCGCAGCCATCACCTGTTCGAACCGCTCAACGAAGAGCAGATGGAAGAACTGCTCAATGCCAGCCAGCTGCTCAACCTGGACAAGGGCGACAACCTGTTCCACCAGGGCGAGCCGGCGCACAACTTCTACTTCGTCATCTCCGGCGCAGTGAAGGTCTACCGCCTGACGCCGGACGGCCAGGAGAAGGTCTTCGAGGTCATCGGCAACCGCCAGACCTTCGCCGAAGCCATGATGCTGATGGACACCCCCAACTACGTGGCCTCGGCCCAGGCGGTCTGCCCGTCGCAGGTCTACCGCTTCTCCAACGCGGCCTACATGCGTCTGCTGGAGGCCAACCAGCGGCTGACCTTCGCTCTGCTCGGCAAGCTCTGTGTGCGCCTGCACCAGCGCATCAACGAGATCGAGACCCTGTCGCTGAAGAACGCCACTCACCGCGTGGTGCGCTATCTGCTGACGCAACTGGCACGGGTCAAGGACGACAGCAACAGCTTCGAACTGCCGATGGCCAAGCAGCTGGTGGCCGGGCACCTGTCGATCCAGCCGGAGACCTTTTCGCGAATCATCCGCCGACTGATCGACGAGGGCATCATCACCCAGGAAGGTCGGCAGATCGCCATCCTCGATCGCCAGCGGCTCGAGCAGTTCGAGTGAGTTGATCGCCATCAAAGTCGGCGGCGCAGGCCGCGTGTCAGGCTTTGCTGGCGAGGAGGAGCACCATATGCCCAAGTGCCTGTACTGCCAGCAAGACAATCCGCCGGGGGAAGCCGAATGCAGCAACTGCGGCATGCCCCTGCCGGAACACGCCGACAGCGCCCCGGAACGCCGCCAGCGGCGCTTCCTCTGGTTCTGCATCGCCCTCAGCGTCTTCTGCGCGGTGATGATCGTCTGGCTGCCGCGCTATCTGTTCTGATTGCCTGCCAGCAGCCTGGGGTGAATTTCGCTTCACCGTCCATGGGCTGGCGATCCACGAGCGATGTGCACGGTGGATGTGAAAGCGCCCCCGTACCCGACATGCCACGCTGACCTCTCGCCCAACCAATCCCCTGTCGTGGGGTGGATCTCGCTTCAGCGATCCACCGGGTGGCCATCCACCGCACGCTGTGCACGGTGGATGTGAAAAGCGACATCCACCCTACGATCGAGCAATGCAGCACCGCGGCGGTTGTAGCGAACCGCCCTCGTCTGCATTACCCACCTACGACTGGGTCAGCTGCTTGTACAGCTGCGGCAGGCGGAACGGCAGCTGCTGTGGCTCCTTGATCAGGGTGTAGCCGTTGGCGCCGAACATGTACGGCAGGTAATCGCCGGCCTCGCGGTCGATGGTGATGCAGAACGGCAGCAGGCCCTGCTTGCGCGCCTCCATCACCGCCTGGCGGGTGTCCTCGACACCGTAGCGGCCTTCGTACAGATCCAGATCGTTCGGCTTGCCGTCGGTCACCAGCAGCAACAGCTTGCGCCGCTGCTTGCAGGCGCCGAGCAGTTCGGTGGCCTGGCGGATGGCCGCGCCCATGCGGGTGTAATAGCCGGGCTTGAGCGCCTGGATACGGCCGCGGGTCTCGTCGCCGTAGGGCTGGCGGAAGCTCTTCAACTCCTGCATGCGCACCTGCTGGCGGCGCAGCGAGGAGAAGCCGTACAGCGCGAAGGGATCGCCCACCGCCGACAGCGCCTCGCCGAACAGCAACAGACTGTCGGTGACCACATCGATCACCCGGTGCTCGTTGTCCAGGTGCGCATCGGTCGACATCGACAGGTCGGCCAGCAGCAGGCAGGCCAGGTCGCGGCGGTTCTGCCGCTGCTCCATGAACAGGCCGCGCTCGGCGCACTGGCCGTTCTGCCGCTCGACGTGGAAGTCGAGCCAGGCCTGCATGTCCAGCTCCGAACCCTGCGGTTGCTGGCGCAGCCACTGGCGGTCGTTGCGCAGGTGCTCGAACTGCCGGCGCAGGCGCCGCGCCAACGGCGACAGGTGCAGCGGCAACGGCTTGGCTTCCGAGCCGCGCGGCAGCATCAGCTGCAGGTTGACGAAATCCTTCTGCAGACGCTGCTTGCGATAATCCCACTCGGGCAACTTGATGCCCTCGCCCAGCGGCACATCGTCGAAGTCCGCGGCCGGCAGATCCAGGTCCAGCTTGAGCCCGCCGCCCTGACGCATGCGCTGACGCGACAGGGCCAGCTCGTCGAGATCCTCGGCGACACGGGCTGCGTCCAGATCCTCTGTGTCGTCGCCGCAGCGATCCAGCTCGATGTGTTCGGACCAGCTGAACAGGTTTTCCAGACGGAACAGCAGCAGGCCGCCCTTGCTTGAGCTTTCCTCGACCCGCCGAGCCCTCTTGCGCTGGCGCGACTCGCCACCGGGCGGGGTTTCCAGATTGCCCTCGCCTTCCTCGGCGCGCTGCGCGGCCTGGGGTTCACCGAGGTTGTCAGCCGGATACAGCCACAGCGGCAATGGCCAGGGCGCGCGCTCGCTACGCGGGAACTGGCTGACGCTGCCCGGTTCACGCAGCGCCTGGCACAGCGCGCGTTCCAGTGCGGCCTCGGCCTTGGGCAGCTGGCTCGGGTCCGGGCGCAACTGCAGATGAGCCTCGACCAGCCGCCGGTAACGCGCACGCATGGCCGGGAACTGCTCGAGGATGGCCTGGGTCCAGCGCTGGTTGTCGCGCGCCCAGTGGCGCATCTGCCCGGCCTGCGCGGCGAGCAGCGCCAGCCAGCGATACAGGTCCTGATTCAGCGAGACTTCCGGGTAGACCGCCAGGCTCTGCGGCAGCCGCAGATTGCTGGCGTCGCACCAGGCCACCGGCAGTTGCTTGCAGGTCCCGGCGACCTGTTGCAGCAGGTTGCGCCGGAGCAGCAGATCACGCGCGCTGGCGGCTTCGACGCCGACCCCGCTGGCGCCGCCCATGGCACGGAACAGCAGCGACAGCGGGCGCTGCATGCTCTCGAGATCGACCCGTGCCTCGGGAAAGTCCGGGCTGGCGCGACGGGTGATGAAGCGGTGCCAGACACTGCCGACCCACTCTTCCACTTCGATGGTAAAGGCCATGGCGGGTTACTCCGTGCTGGCAGTTGAAACGCAAAACGGCCCGCTAATACCAGCCGGGCCGTCGATGCTCATTGCGAACCGTCTCAGGCCGCGGCGGCTGCCGCTGCTGCGACCGGTACCCGACCGCGCTGGCGGAAGCTGTACAGGTAGCAGACCAGACCGATCAGGAAGATCACCCCGGCGATCAGACGCAGCCAGAAGAAGATGGCCAGCTGGTCGGCGGTCGCCATGAAGGACATGGCGGCACCATCGGCAGGGATGCGCTGCAGCCAGACCTGCACCACGCCGGCGGCGGTGAGGAACAGGGTGATGGCGACCATCGACAGGGTCATCAGCCAGAAGCCCCAGACCTCGATGCGCTGCGCCCGTGCATCCGGCGCTTCACCCAGGCCACGCAGGCGCGGCATGGCGTAGCTGATCATGGTCATCACGATCATCGCGTAGGCGCCGTAGAAGGCCAGGTGACCGTGCGCGGCCGTGATCTGCGAGCCGTGGGTGTAGTAGTTCACCGGAGCCAGGGTGTGCAGGAAGCCCCATACGCCTGCGCCGAGGAAGGCAGTCACGGTGGTGCCGATGGCCCACAGCGAGGCGGCCTTGTTCGGATGCTCGCGGCGGCGACGGTTCACCATGTTCAGCGCGAACAGCACCATGGCGAAGAACGGCAGCGGTTCCAGGGCGGAGAAGATCGAGCCCAGCCACAGCCACACGGTCGGTGCGCCGATCCAGAAGAAGTGGTGGCCGGTGCCGATGATGCCGGTGATCAGGGCCATGGCGATGATCACGTAGAGCCACTTCTCG
>Ga0207848_100395_pt1 | contig 18868 bp, 19 predicted proteins | sample TtaePargueraPR_10_FD_187737 | JGI IMG/M metagenome (GOLD analysis project Ga0207848, IMG submission 187737) | Aerobic enrichment media microbial communities from Bioluminiscent Bay, La Parguera, Puerto Rico - Tt and M2 (3) (SPAdes) | ecosystem: Environmental > Aquatic > Marine > Unclassified ... | reverse complement strand
GTGTCGTTCCCCGATTCGGTTGTTTCCATGATGCGTGGCGACCTTGGACAACCGCCAGGCGGCTGGCCGGAGACCTTGCAGAAGAAAATACTGAAGTCGGACAAACCGTATACGGAACGCCCGGGGTCTCTGCTCGAAGACGCTGATCTCGACGCAGAGCGCAAGACGGTCGAGGACCTCGTCGAGCGCGAGGTCAGCGAATACGAATTATCATCCTACCTCATGTATCCGAAGGTGTTTACCGACTACGCGCTCGCGCGCAAGACCTACGGGCCCGTTTCCATTCTTCCGACGCCGACGTATTTCTATGGTCTTCCGGCCGGCGAGGAGATGTTTGTTGACCTCGAAAAGGGCAAAACCCTTGTGGTGCGCAATCTGGCGATCGGGGAGCCGAACGAGAAGGGCATGGTCACCGTGTTCTTCGAACTCAATGGTCAGCCGCGTCGCATCCTGGTTCCCGACCGCATCCATGGCGCGGCGGCCTCGGCGCAACGTCGGAAGGTCGATCCGACCGACGAGCTTCATGTCGGCGCGCCGATGCCCGGCGTTGTCTCCTCGGTGGCTGTGGCCGCAGGTCAGGAGGTCAAGGCCGGCGACGTGCTGCTTTCCATCGAGGCCATGAAAATGGAAACCGCGCTGCATGCGGAGCGCGACGGCGTGGTGCAGGAGGTGCTCGTGGCTTCCGGCGACCAGATCGACGCCAAGGATCTGCTGATCGTCTACGCGTCGGCCGAGTAAGAACCGGGGGTCATTGCCGTAAACGCAGCGCTCCGGGCAGAATTTCGAATTCGGCTTTGAGGTAACCGGGCGATTCTCCGTCGACATCGATTGCGACCCGGTCCGGGCTTTCGGAAACGGTTTCGGCGACCAGACGATGTCCCCTGAAAAAGGCGATGCTTGGATGTGTCGTATGAGCGCCGCGATAGACCAGCGGCAACTGGCCGATCAGCTGCAGTTTCGGCGTCTTCTTCAACACCATGATTTCGAATGCGCCGCTGTCGAGCCGCGCATTCGGAGCGACATGCATGCCGCCGCCGAAATAGCGTCCGTTCGCCACCACGGTCAGGGACTGATCAAGTACGAAGGATGGCCGGTTGTCGATCGACATCCGTATCGTAGATGGTCGATGCCGCCATACCGAAGTTATCGTCGCAAGGAAGTAGGCAAGCGTTCCGGGCAGGACATTTGCCGAAGACGTGGCGTTGACGGCGCGACAGACTTCTCCGGATAGGCCGAAGCCGGCGGCGTTGATGAAAAGCCGGCTCGCCACGTCGCCCGTCTCACTGCTGAAAGTGATTTTTCCGAGGTCGATCGGCTTGACGTCGCTTTCGGCGATGCGCTGCACCGGATCGGACGATGGCCGTTCGAGGCTTCGGACGAAATCGCATCCGGTGCCGCCGGCCAGCGCCGCGAAGGCGCAGCTCTCCGGCATGTTGCCGTCAGCGTCGGGAAATCCGTTTATCGCCTCACCGAAAGTACCGTCGCCGCCCACGGCGATGACCAGCGATGCGCCGCGCTCGATTGCCGTGCGGACGAGGCGCGTCGCATCGCCTTCAACTCTGGTCATGGCGTGGTCAAAGGGTCCGAGCGCCTTACGGATGCGTTCAGCCAGAGCGGGCCATCGCCGTCCTGTGCGCCCATTGCCTGCATGCGGATTTACGACAACGAATACGCTCATGCCGTGACAATCGTTGACGCGCAGGAATCAGCTTTCCGGCTGATCGACGCCGTCCGGTGCGCTTTCAAGAAGCTTGCCCCAATTGGTGCGCTGTTCCATCTGCGCTCGGGTCTTGTCGTTGACGAATCCCTTCACATTGGGTGGAATCCAGCCGCCGGCAATGCCTTTGTAGATGGCGATAAGGTTGGTCAACACATCCGCGCGTGCGCTCACAAGGCGCGATTCGGAGGTGAATATCTGCCGCTGGGCATCCAGAACGCGGTCGTAGCCCGCAGTGCCGTCGCGATACTGGTCGAGCACGCGCGCTTCCGCGTCCTTGGCCGCCTTGACGCTGCGATACAGATAGACTGTCTGCTGTTTTGCCTTGAAGAATGCGGTGATCGACGTTTCCACTTCTGCATAGGCTTTCAGCACAGTGTTCTCATAGTCGAGCAGCAATTCCTGGAACTTGGCGTCCTGGGCGCGAACATTGTTGCGAATGCGCCCATAGTTCAGAAAGTTCCAGGTGAAGCCGGGATTGATGAAAGCGTCGAAGCTATTTTTCGTGAAAAGCGTTGCGACCTCCTTGGAACTGACGGCGATCGCGCCGCTGATCGTAAAGGCCGGATACAGGTCAGCCTGCGCTACGCCAATCTGCGCCGACTGCGCCGCCGCCCGGTATTCTGCGGCGCGGATATCAGGCCGTCGCCGCAGCATATCGGCCGGAACGCCGACAGCAACCTGGGCCGGAATGATCGGCATTCGCGCGTATCGCTTCTCCATGCGCGGCTTGATCTTGCCGGGCGTCTCGCCCAGCAGAACGCTCATGGCGTTGTAGGCTTCCGCCAGTTCGCCCTCAAGTTCCGGTATGATCGACAAAGTGTCATTGTACCGGGCGGTCGCCTCGTCGATATCGAGCTCGGTGGTCGTGCCGTTTTCGAATTTCAGTTTGGCGATATCCAGACTCTTCTTCTGCAGAGCCGCATTGTTTCGCGCCACGGCAATAAGCGCCTGCAATTCCCGAATGGTGACATAGGTCACTGCGATGTCGCCGGTCAGCGTCACCAGAACATCATCATAACTTGCGATCTTGGCGGCGAGGTTCGCCTTGGCCGATTGCACGTCGCGGCGAATCTTGCCCCAGATGTCAATTTCCCATCCGGCGTCGAAGCCGACCTGGTAACGCGTGAAATTGGTGTTGAGGTCAACAAAGCGCTCTGCTTCCTGCACGAAAGGATCATTCCTGCTGATCGACAGGTATTTGCCGTCGGCGAAGCCCTGCTGTTGCTGCGGAAACAGTTCGCCGCGCGCAATGCCGAGCTGAGCGCGGGCCTGGTAGACTCGGGCGCCGGCCGCCTCGAGCTGCAAGTTTTGTTGATATGCCTCGTTTACGAAGGCGTTTAGCGTCGGGTCCTTGAAGAGGGTCCACCAGTCCGCCACGGCCTCGCTGCGCGAAGTGAAGCCGGTTTTGCTGTTGACCGGAAGCCCGCTGGCGCCTTGGGTCCAGCTATCGAGATAGGGGGCCTCCGGGCGGACGAAGTCCGGCCCGACCATGCAGCCGCCGAGGAGCAGCGTGGCCGTAAAGATGGCGGGAATACTCAATTGTCGGGTCATTCACGCAACCCTCAAAGGAAGTCCATCGGGAACAGGAAATTCGACCAGCTGTAGAGCCGGATATTTATGCGTCTCAGGAATGCAAAGTTCTGGCCGCCGCCGGTGTAGATCGCGACGGCGCCGTGGGTGCCGGCGGGAAGCCGCTTCAGATTTGGATCGTCAATGTCGATCTGCACCGCGAATCGCCCCTGCAGGCTTGGAAAGCGGAAGGTCGGAACGTTGCCGCTGGGTTTGATCTGGCCCTGGCCTGTGCCCCACCACACATCCACGACCTTGCCCTTGAAGATTTCGCCCGGATAGATGTCGAGGGCGACTTCCACCTCCTGATCCGGTTCGACGAATTTCAGGTGCTCCTGGTAGAAGCTGGCGAGAATGTAGGGGTCATCATCCGCGACCAGAACCGCGATCGCGCCAAAACGCAGCGCGCCGACGACCAGTCCGGGCCGCGCCTGCTGGCTAATGATCACGCCGTCTTCCGGCGCTTTCAATGTTGTCTGTTCGAGATAGTAATTCGCTTCGTCAAGCTGCGCCTGGGCTGCGACAACCTGCGCATTGACCCCGTTCACCTGCGCGCCGATGGCGATCTGCGCTTTCTTTACGTTGGTGTTGGCTTCGGCGACGGCGGCGTTGGCGCTCGCCAGGTCTGCTGTCCACTTGTCGAGCGATTCCTGTCGGGCGCCGCCCTTGGGCACCAGATTGCTGTAGCGGTCGAACTGCTGCTGCGCATAGGTCTGTTGCGCCTGGGCCTGGCTCAACTCCTGTTCTGCAAGGTCCAGATCCTCCTGGAGAGCCTCGGCGTTCTGCGTGGCGCTGGCGAGATTGGCTTCTGCTTCCTCGACCTTCGCCTGATAGGTGGCCGTGTCGAACTGGTAAAGCGTATCACCCTTTTTGACGGGCTGATTGTTGTCGACGAAGACTTCCTTCAGGAGGGTCGGCCCCTCGAGGCGCGGAACGAGCTGGATTGTCGGGCGGATGACATGCGCGTCCATCGAGTAGGGCTGGTAGAAGCGCAATGCGATGATGAATATCAGCAGCATGTGCACGCCGACCCAGAAGCCGACAACGCCCCAGACGATATTGAATTTCAGCCACCTGAACCGGAAAAAGACCAGCCAGACGAAGACGACATAGATGAGGACGAGACCGAGAGCGATAAACATGGATTATGCTTTCTGTTCAGTCTGGGTCGCAGGTTCGCTCGCGACGGATTCCTCCGTCGGTCCGTTATCGTCCGGCGGGGGCGTCAGGCCGGGCGGATGCGGCGCGTCGATCTCTCCAGTTTGGCCTTCTTTCGGCATCTTGCGCACATCGACAGTGATGGAATCGTGTATCGACCAGATCAGCGCATGAATGTAGGGAAACACCGTGAACAGCCCGATCCAGCCGACATATTTGACGGCTTCCGCATGCGGGTGGTTCCGCCTTTGGGCGATCTTTCCGGGCAATCCGCCGATCTGGATCAGGATATAGAAGAACGCAACGATGCCGATGACGCCGAAGAACAGGGTCCAAAGGTCAAACCGGTCAATCGGAAAATCGACGAGGGCATACTTGTCGCCGTCCATCGAGACGCCCTTTCTACTCAAAGAAACTAAACTCAACTGTCGAGACCATAGACTCCGCCGAGTTAACATATTGCAACCGCGACAGAAGAATGATGCGATTATGCCAATGCAGAATGTATGCCCGTATGATCGGGCCGAGATGTATTTGGGAAGTTATTGCCCGATAAGTTCAAGTGCGTGGCGCGCAATGACGATTTCTTCGTCGGTCTGAATAACGAACAGACCAACGCTGGACTGGTCGGTTGAGATAATGGCGTCTCCAGAGCGATTGCGCCGGGCGTCGAACTCGACGCCCATCCATTCGAACCCTTCACACACGGACTGGCGAATTCGCCATGCGTTTTCGCCGATGCCGCCGCAGAATATGACGGCGTCCAGCCCGCCCAGCATTGCTGCGAGAGCGCCCAGCTCGATCCGAATGCGGCCGGTGAAATAATCGATCGCACGATCGGCTTCCGGCGTTGCAGCGGCTTCCAGGGTCCTGAGATCGTTGGACAGGCCGGATAGGCCCTTCAGCCCGCTATCGTGATAGAGCATGTCCTCTATCGCATGGGCGCTCATTCCCTTTTCCTGCATGAGATACAGCACCACGCCCGGATCGAGTTGTCCGCACCGGGTGCCCATGGGCAAGCCGTCGAGAGCCGTGAAACCCATCGTCGATCCGATGCTGCGGCCGTTGTCGATTGCGCACATCGATGCGCCGTTGCCGAGATGGCAGACCACAACCCGTCCCGATGCATGCGTCGGAGAAATTTCACGCAGGCGACCGCTCACATATTCATAGGACAGGCCGTGGAAACCGTAACGGCGCACCCCTTCCTCGTAGTAGTGATAGGGCAGCGCGAAGGCGTCGTTGATCCAGGGTTGATCGCGATGAAACGCGGTGTCGAAGCAGCCGACCTGAAGAGCGTCGGGAAAGGCGGCCGCCGCCGCATCGACGCCGGCGATGTTGTTAGGTTGATGCAATGGCGCGAGTGGAATCAGCGCGCGCAATTTCTCGATCGTGTCCTTGTCGAGCACGACCGGCTGGCTGAATTGCGTGCCGCCATGAACGATTCGATGCCCAACAGAGGCAATACTGATATCGGGAAACCCGGTGCGTAGAAGATCAAGGATCGCCGCAAACGCAGCGCCGTGGTCGCTGACGTTCGCATCTTCCAGGGAGCGATCGATGATTGATTCCGCGTTGCGCTTTGCCGAGATGCGCGGCGCCGTGCCAATGCCGTCAATCTGTCCGCGAAGGAATTCCCGCACGTCGCTGTCGAAAATCGCGAATTTGATGGAGGATGAACCGCAATTCAGCGTCAGAAGATGCAAGGCAGGCTCCCATGGAAATTGCAGACTGCTGAAAGGATCGTGGAGAAACGGGCGGGTTGTTAATGTCTGGCCACACCCTATTCGTCAAGCGGCAGGGCGCGTAGGGCCTCATATAAGTAATCCATGGTCCTGCGAATGCGTCGGCTTGTTCGCAGTTCCCTGTGAGAGGCAAGCCACAACGGCAGCGAAGGTATCTGGATTTCCGGCAGAATGCGGATCAGTTCCGGGCATTTTTTTGCAATAAATTGCGCGATGAAGCCGATTCCGACGCCGCTTTTGACAAGTTCGACATAGGTGATCTGGTGATCAGTGCGAATAGTGAAGTCGTTTCGCTGAGCCTTGAAGCCCAGGCGCGTCATGCTGCCGATAATCAAATCGGAGCGATCCATGCCAATGACCCGGTGCGCCAGGAGCGCATCGGGAGATTTCGGGACGCCGTCTCGGCGGGCAAGCTCCCGGTGCATGTAGACGCCAATGCCCATGTCGTTGACCTTGCGTGCAATCACGTCGTTCTGGTCAGGCCTTACCATGCGTATGGCGATGTCGGCGTCGCGACTGAGCAGGTTCTCGACAGTGTTGCTCGGCGCGAGTTCGATTTCAATGTCCGGTTCTGCCTGGGCGAAACCGGCGATAATCGGAGGCAGAATGAAAGTGGCGACCACTTCGCTGGCTGTAATGCGTACAGTTCCACCGACATTCTCCGCTTTGCCGGCGGCCCTTAGCGCAATGTGATCGGCGCCGCGGCGCATGTCCCTTGCATCGTCGATCAAGGACAATCCGGCCTCGGTCGGCGTCATGCCATGCCGGCCTCGGGAAAACAGCGTTAGGCCGAGCTCGGCTTCAAGCCCGTCGATATGGCGGCCAATGGTCGGCTGGCTGACGTCAAGCTTCTCCGCCGCCAGCGCGAGCGTGCCATTCTCGGCGACCGCAAGAAAGCTGCGTATGAGATCCCAATCCAACATCAATGCAATAATGAATTATAACCCTTCATTCCTGTCAATTTAAAAAACGAAAATGAAACAATATCTGTTGGGTGTTAGCAACCTCATCCGAAAGGAAAACATGATGACGACAGTCGCGATCCTAGGCGCCAACGGCCGTCTTTCGAATATGACGGCCCGCACTTTCCAGAATGCCGGCTATCGTGTCGTTGCCGTGACGCGCAATGGCAAGGCGAAGGGACTTCCGGCGGATGTCGAACACCGCAACGCCGATGCGCTTGACCGGCAGGCGCTGATCCGCGCCACCGCAGGCGCAGACATCATCTTCAATGGTCTCAATCCGCTTTATCCTGATTGGCGCCGGAAAGTCATTCCGATGGGGGAAAACGTCATGGCCGCCGCCCGCGCCCACGGTTCCCAGCATATCTTTGCTGGCAACCTCTACAATTACGGTCGCTCCATACCGGCGACGATCGTCGATGATACGCCATTTGAGGACTCGACGCGCAAGGGCGCCATTCGCAACCGGGTCGAGGAACTGTTCGCCCGCGAGGCGGCTTCCTCGAATGTTCGGACGATCGTGCTGAGAGCCGGTGACTTCTACGGTGGCGGCGTGCCGGGCTCCTGGTTCGACCTGATGCTCGCATCACGATTGGGAAAGGGCAGATTCACCTATCCCGGTTCGCTGGATCTTGTTCACAGTTGGGCCTATCTGCCCGATCTCGCCCGGGCTTTCGTGGCTTTGGCCGATCGCCGGGACGAGACGTCGTCCTACGAAGCATTCCTCTTCCACGGACACGCCATGACCGGCCATGACATGAAGACGCATATGGAAGCGGCCATCGGCGAGGAACTGGCCATTGCGAGTGTGCCTTGGCCGTTGCTGCGACTGGGTGGTCTCTTCTCGCCGATGCTGAGAGAAGTGATCGAGATGAAGTATCTCTGGGACAGACCGCACACGCTTGACGGCGGCAAGCTGGAGATGCTGATCGGCGCCGAGCCGCATACCAGACCGCAGGCGGCGGTCGCCGCCGCGCTGCGCGATCTCGGACTCCTGCGAACAGGCGGCGGAAGCTATCCGGTGGCTGAAGCAGCGTGACGGCCGAAAGCATTCTGGTCCGGCGGCGGTGAATTCTGTCGCCGGATTGTTGACATCCAGCTCCGAATGGCCCACCTCACCGATAGAAATCGGGTTTTCGGACAGAAACGATGGATTCCTATTACGCAGAGGTTTTTGAACGCCGCCAGTCGACGGGCGTTGACGTCGGCGGCGTGGTGGTCGGCGGATCGAACCCTGTCGTCGTCCAGTCAATGACCAATACAGATACGGCGGACGTGGATTCGACGGTTGCGCAGGTCGCCGCTCTGCACAAGGCAGGTTCGGAAATCGTGCGCATCACGGTCGATCGTGATGAAAGCGCGGCCGCGGTGCCGCGCATACGTGACCGTTTGATGCGGCTCGGCGTCGACGTGCCTCTCGTGGGCGATTTTCACTATATCGGCCACAAATTGCTCGCCGACTACCCGGCCTGCGCGGAGGCGCTCGCGAAATACCGCATCAATCCGGGCAATGTCGGCTTCAAGGACAAGAAGGACAAGCAATTCGCCGCGATCATCGAAATGGCGATGCGTCACGACAAACCGGTGCGGATCGGCGTCAACTGGGGTTCGCTCGACCAGGCTCTGCTTACGCGGCTGATGGACGAAAACCAGGAGCGGGGCGGCCCGATGAGCGCGCAGGAAGTCATGCGCGAAGCGGTAGTCCAGTCGGCACTGCTTTCGGCCGAACTCGCCGAGGAACTGGGGCTTGGGCGCGACCGGATCATCCTGTCGGCCAAGGTCAGCCAGGTCCAGGACCTGATCGCCGTCTATGCCGAACTCGCGAAACGCTCGAACCACGCCCTGCATCTGGGCCTGACTGAAGCCGGCATGGGCACGAAGGGGATCGTCGCTTCGTCGGCGGCGCTCGCCATCCTGATGCAGCAGGGCATTGGCGACACGATCCGTATTTCCCTGACGCCGGAACCCGGCGGCGACCGCACCCGCGAGGTGCAGGTGGCTCAGGAGCTTCTGCAGGTCATGGGATTTCGTCAGTTCGTTCCCATCGTCGCGGCGTGCCCGGGCTGTGGCCGGACGACCTCGACGGTGTTTCAGGAGCTCGCGCAGAAAATTCAGGACGACATTCGCCGAAACATGCCGGTCTGGAGGGAGAAATATCCAGGCGTCGAAGCGTTGAACGTCGCGGTGATGGGCTGCATTGTGAACGGGCCAGGTGAATCGAAACACGCCGATATCGGCATTTCTCTTCCCGGCACCGGCGAAACGCCGGCTGCGCCGGTTTTCGTCGATGGGGAAAAGGTCAAGACGTTGCGCGGCGCAAACATTGCGGCGGAGTTCGAGGCGATGGTGGGCGACTATATCGAAAACCGCTTCGGACAGAAGGTGGAAGCCGCCGAGTAGATCGGTTTCAGCTTTCGCGAATGGCGATGAAACTGGCTGTCTGTCGCAGGACGTCGGCGCGATCGCCAAAGGGCTCCAGTAGGGCGCAGGCCTCTCCCACCAATCCGTCAAGCCGGTTGCGGGCCCAATCCACGCCATGCAGGCTAACGAGCGTGCCCTTGCCGCGTGCTGCGTCCTTGCCGGTCGCTTTGCCCATCTGGCTTGCGTCCGAGGTGACGTCCAGCAGGTCGTCGGCAAGCTGGAAAGCAAGGCCAATCATCTCGCCGAAGCGCTTCAGGCGGTCGCGTTCCCTTTCCGCTGCATTGCCGACGATCGCGCCGGCTTCGCAGGCATAGCGCAACAGCGCGCCGGTCTTCATCGATTGAAGCCGGATGATCCCGGCTTCATCCGGCGCAGAATTTTCGGCGTCGAGATCAAGAACCTGTCCTCCCGCCATGCCGCCGATCCCCGCAGCCTGCGCAAGCCCAAGCACCAGCGCCGCCTTGCGACCATCGTCCAGCCCGGATTGCGGTCGGGCAAGAACATCGAAAGCCAACGTCAGCAGGGAATCGCCGGCGAGGATTGCCGTCGCTTCGTCGAAGGCGATGTGCACGGTCGGCTTACCGCGTCTCAAATCGTCGTCATCCATCGCCGGTAGATCATCGTGGATCAGCGAATAGCAATGTATAAGCTCCAGCGCCGCGCCCGTCGCCAGCGCCGCCTCCATATCCGCGTCGAAGATGCGCGCCGCCTCGATGACCAGGAAAGGCCGGATGCGTTTGCCGCCGTTGAGAACTCCATGACGCATGGCCGCAAGCAGTTTCGGCGGACGAGTGATTTCCTCCCCGGCGCAATCTGGCGAGAGCAACCGGTCAAGCACGGCTTCGACCTCGGCGGCCCGCTGGGTCAAAAGTCCGCTGAAATTTTTCGATGCGTCGTTCATGGCCGGCTTATTGACATGGCCGGTCACCGTCGGCAAGCCACAGGACACTCGTATCGACGTGCGGACTGTTATCGTGTCGCAGGATGTGCTTTAGAAAGTTTGGCGCATGCGGTGTTCACGAAAACGGCGGCAAAGGCGAAGATGACGACCAGCAAACCCAGATCCTGGGTCCGGAAAGCGCTTCGGTGGATATTTGCTGTCGTCGTCGCCTGGGGCGTTCTGGTCGCCGCCCTCATAGCGCTCTATCGAGTTCCCGCCGTTCACCCGGTTTCCACCCTGATGCTGCGCGATGTTGTTTTATTGCGTGGGTACGACCGCCAATGGGTGGATTTCGAGGATATTTCCCCGGCTCTCGTTCAGTCAGTCATGATGTCGGAAGATGGTCAGTTTTGCGCCCATGGCGGCGTAGACTGGAGCGCTCTCGACAGCGTGATCGACAATGCTCTCGAGGGTGAGCGAACCCGCGGCGCCAGCACGATCGCCATGCAGACAGTGAAGAACCTTTATCTGTGGTCCAGCCGGTCCTATGTCCGCAAGCTGCTTGAAGTTCCGCTCGCCATGACGGTCGATGCGGTCTGGTCGAAACGCAGGACGATGGAAATCTACCTGAACATCGCCCAATGGGGGCCTGACCTTTACGGGATCGGCGCAGCCTCCGAACAGTATTTCGGCGTATCGGCCGCCCAGCTGTCACGGCGGCAGGCTGCCTATCTTGCGGTCGCGCTTCCAAATCCGATCGAACGTAATCCGGCGAAGCCGTCGAGCGGCATGACTCGCCTTGCAGGCATTGTCGAGAAACGGGCCGCGCAATCAGGCGCATATATCAAATGTCTTGATGAGGCCGGTTAATATTATTGGCTGGTCGGCGCATATGCGTCGCGATAGAACCAACCACAGGCTTTTCGGTTGCAGGACCTACGATGCAGACAGACACAGCGATCGCAACGCTGCGCGCCTATAGCGCGTCAGGCAAGTCAGGTCCGCCGCGGCATTTCGGAACCCGTTTCGACGGCGAAGGCAATTTCCTGAATGAACCGGGCAATACAATCGTCAGCCATGTGACACAAGGATCGGCGACGCAAGCTGCTCTCGTCGAAGTCCGCACGCGGCTGATGGAACTTCCCTTTGCGCATCACTTCTCGTTCACTCCGGTTTCGAGCCTTCACATGACCCTTGCTCAGGGTGTCATCGAATTCCGGCGCAAGGATAAATTCTGGCCGGACGGGGTCGATCATGACGCCGATATCGGAGGCATCACGGACCTCTATTGCGATCGTCTGAAGACATTTCCGGATATCGGCGCATTCCGCACACGGGCGGTGGCGGTGACGCCGCTTGGCGTCACTCTCGCCGGAGCGACCGGGCAGGACGAGTCAACGCTTCGTTGCTGGCGCGATGAACTTTGCGAGCCGCTCGGCTTCCGGCATCCGGACCATGACCAATACGTGTTCCACATTACGCTAGCCTATCTCATAGACTGGCTGCCTGAGGAGGCGCTGCCTGTCTATGCCGGGGCGTTGGCCGACTGCACGGCGCTGTTGCTGGCAAGGGCGCCGACGCTGGAGCTTGATGATCCATATCTTTGCAGCTTCGAGGACATGAACCACTTCGAGCCGCTGCTCAATCTCAGGCGCACAGACAGGTAGCCAAGCAATGGTCGATCTTACTCTCTACATTGGTAACAAGAACTATTCGTCCTGGTCCTTCCGACCGTGGATCGCAATGCGTCACTTCGATATCCCGTTCGATGAAGAACTGGTTCCGTTCGACTTCGCAGCGGGCAATCCGGCTTTCGCAGCCTTTTCGCCGACCAACCGGGTGCCGGTGCTCAAGCATGGCGATCTGACTGTCTGGGAAAGTCTTGCCATACTGGAGTATCTCGCCGATCAGTACCCGGAAAAGCAGCTCTGGCCAGCCCGGCCCGATATGCGCGCGCAGGCGCGCTCCGTCAGCGCTGAAATGCTCGGTGGATTTTCCGCCATGCGGTCCGAATGTCCGATGAACATGCGTCGGGAGCCCGGCGTCCTCGAAATTTCGGACGCCGCGAGGCGTGACGTGGCGCGAGTAGAGCAGATTTGGCGCGAGTGTATCGAGGCCCATGGCGGACCTTATCTTTTCGGCGACTTCTCGATTGCTGACGCCATGTATGCGCCGGTCGTCAACCGGCTTGAAATCTACATGCTTGCGGGCGATCCGGTGGCCCTTGACTACATGAAAACAATGAAGTCCCTGCCTGCATGGCGCGAATGGGAACTCGCCGGCAGGCAGGAGCCATGGATCGTAGAAGAGGACGAGGTCTGACACGTCCAGAGGAGATTCGCCGGCCTGCTTAAAAAAATGCGCGGCAATGCTGGTCAAACGGTAAAATCCGCTGTATAAGCCCGCCCAATTTCCGAGATTGACATGCGCTCGATCCGGCCGCATCGGCTGGAACCGGCGCATTGATCCATGAGTGGAGTAGTGAAATGGCTGTACCAAAGAGAAAAGTGACCCGCTCGAAGCGTGGCAATCGCCGCTCGACCGACGCTCTGGAGGCTCCGACCTATGTCGAGGACCAGACTTCCGGCGAACTGCGCCGTCCGCATCATATCGATCTGAAGACCGGCATGTATCGCGGTCGCCAGGTCTTGAAGGTTAAAGAAGACGCCTGACGCGGGCGTTAATCGCTGTTGAAAATGGCCGGCTGCGCGCCGGCCTTTTTGTTGCTGGTCAAACCGGTTGGAACGTCTGGCCGCAATTCTGACACGGAATTTATTCTTCATATTCGGAACAAATACTACTTTCCAGGAGTAGTATCCGGGTGTGATGAAGCAGGTTCCCAGATGATTGCGACTATTCCACTGATGATCATTCCGCTGATCGCCTACAATGCTATCCTTTTCGCGCCTGTGTTTGGTCAGGATTTCGGGGCGCTCACATCGACCATGTTCAGTCTGGAGATGTTATCCGGCGCTGTCTGGACGATGGACCTCTCGGCGCTGCTGATCGCCGGAGCGCTTGTTCTTTTATTCGTGGAAATACTGAAGGCGACCCGGACCGGCTCCTGGTCTCTCGTCGACCATCTGTTGTCGACGCTCGTCTTCATCGCATTTTTGATCGAGTTTCTCACCGTCAGGCAGGCGGCGACCGGAACCTTCTTTCTGCTCACGGCAATCGCGCTGATTGACCTGGTGGCCGGGTTCTCGGTCGCGATCCGGTCCGCCGGCCGCGATGTCGCAATCGGATTGTGACTTTTTCAGTTCGCCAGCGCAGATTCGGCCAGCCGCACCCAGTATGACACGCCGTAGCTGATCGCCTCGTCGTTGAAATCATACTCCGGGTGATGCAGCTTCGCCGTATCGCCATTGCCAACAAAGATGAAGGCGCCCGGGCGGGCTTCCAGCATGAAGGAAAAATCTTCGCCGCCCATCGTCGGTTCGGTGTCCGTGTCGACCCGGTTTGCCCCTGTGATCTGCTCGGCTACGGAGATCGAAAAATCGGTCTGTTCGTCGTGATTGTAGGTCACGGGATAGCCGCGGTGGAAATGTATCGACGCCGAGGCGTCGTGTGAAGCGGCGATGCCGGTCGCGATTTGCTTGAGGCGATCCTCGGCCATCTTTCGAACGTCGGCGGAAAGCGTCCGGATGGTGCCGCCCAGTTCCACTTCGGAGGGGATGACGTTATGCGTCGTGCCGGCCTGGAATTTCGTCACCGAAACGACGACGGAGTCGATCGGATTTGTGTTTCTCGAGGCGATCAACTGCAGGCTTGAGACGATCTGGGCGCCGATTGCGATCGGATCAACCCCTTGATGCGGCATTGCGGCGTGACCGCCGCGCCCCCTGAGCTTGATTGTAAACTCATCGGTTGCAGCCATGATGGGGCCCTTGCGGATCGCAAATTCTCCGACAGCAAGCCCCGGCATATTGTGCATGCCGTAGACTTCGGCGATACCAAAGCGCTCCATCATGCCGTCATTGACCATTTCGCGACCGCCAGCGCCGCCTTCTTCCGCCGGCTGGAAAATGACAGCCACGGAACCGCTGAAATTTCGGGTTTCAGCGAGATATTTTGCGGCGCCCAGCAGCATGGCGGTGTGGCCGTCATGGCCGCAGGCGTGCATCTTGCCGGCGGTTTCGGAACTCCACGGTTTGCCCGTGGCTTCCGTGATCGGCAGCGCGTCCATATCAGCGCGCAGGCCGATAACCCGGTCCCCGTCGCCCGATCCCTTGATAATGCCGACAACGCCAGTGCGCCCGATTCCGGTGATAACCTCGTCGCATCCGAACGACTTCAACTTCTCCGCGACGAAACCCGCAGTCTTGTGGACATCATAAAGCAGTTCAGGTTGCGTATGGAGGTGGCGGCGCCACTGAGAGATTTCTTCCTGCATTTCTGCGGCGCGATTCAATATCGGCATTAATAATAACCTCGTTTTGTAGGTATTGGTTATTTTGCTATATGGCATATATGCCAGCTTGTCGGTACATACAATTCGCATTCTGCGAGAGGTTCGACGTGACGATTTTTCGAAATAGGGCCAATCCGGGTTCAATGCTTTTTTTGCTGAGCCTGCTGATTCTGGCGACAGGACCGACCCAGGCGGCCGGACCCACGATCGTGGTGGATGTCGAGAGCGGCCGGGTGCTGGAACACAACGACGCGTTCCAGCGGTGGTATCCGGCGTCACTGACCAAATTGATGACGGCTTACGTTGTGTTCCGGGCGGTGCGCTCCGGTCAGGTCAGCATGGATTCTCTGGTCACCATCAGCGCCGAGGCGGCGAAAGCTCCGCCCAGCAAGATGTACTACAAGCCGGGATCGCAGCTTACGCTGGACAACGCCTTGAAGATTATTCTCGTGAAATCGGCCAATGACGTGTCGGAGGCGATCGCCGAATCGGTCGCAGGATCGCAGCAGGCTTTTGTCGACCGAATGAACGCCGAAGCCCGTCGTCTCGGCCTCATGGATACGCGATTTGTCAATCCGCATGGCTTGCCGGGAAAGGGCCAAAGCACCACGGCGCGCGACATGGCGGTGCTCGGGATGGCTTTACACAACGAGTTTCCGCAATTTTCTCCCTATTTCAACCTGGAGGCGATCTCCACAGGAAAGCGGACATACGAGAATTACAATATTCTCATCGGCCGGTTTCGCGGCGCCAACGGCATGAAAACCGGCTTCATCTGCTCTTCCGGATTCAACCAGGTTTCGTCTGCGACCCGAAACGGGCGCACGGTCGTGTCGGTTGTTCTGGGCGCAAAGGATCAGGAAGAAAGAGCCAGTGAATCGGCCCGTCTGCTGCAAAAAGGACTGACCTCTTCGAAATTCGCCGCCCCGAGACTGGATTCCCTGAAGCCCTATGGCGCCAACAGGCTTCAAACGGTCGACCTCAGACCGCAGATATGTTCCGCGGAAGCGCGCAAGAACCGCAATCGGGTTACCGATGAGAGCGGCAATCTCAGTGTAACGTCCGCCTATATCCATCCGATGCGCCGGCCAGCGCGCGTGGTGTCCGTTGGCCTCGTCGGCAGCGTTAATCCGGCGCTCGCCGGGCGAAGAATTCCGGTGCCAAAGCCCCGGCCCGCCCAGATTGGCCGTGGCGTCGTGGCAATCACGGCAGGCGCCGCCGCCGCGCCTGTATCGACCGGGCAGCCGGCGCCGGGTATGCCGGTGCCCCGGCCGAAGCCGCGGCGTTAGAGCGGGGTTCATGGGTATGGCCCCGGCAGCTCCAATACCGGTTTCGATCGTCACGGGATTTCTCGGGAGCGGCAAGACGACGCTCCTCAATCGCCTTCTGAAAGACCCGTCTCTGGTCGACACCGCCGTGATCATCAACGAGTTCGGTGATGTCGGCATCGATCATCTTCTGGTCGAGCAGTCCAATGACGGCGTGATCGAGCTGTCCGACGGTTGTCTGTGTTGCACCATTCGCGGCGATCTCGTGGACACGCTGGCCGATCTGATCGATCGCCTTCAGACCGGACGCATCAGGGCGCTGAGCCGCGTGATAATTGAAACGACGGGGCTCGCCGATCCCGCGCCGGTGCTGCAGGTCATCATGGCGCAACCAGTCCTTTCGCAGGTCTATCGTCTTGACGGCGTGATCGTCACGGTCGACGCCGTCAACGGGTCGACGACGCTCGACAACCACGAAGAAGCAACCAAACAGGTCGCAATGGCCGACAGGATCGTTCTGACCAAAACGGATCTTGTCGATCGGGATTCACCGGAATTCGCACGTTTCACGACACGGTTGATGCAGCTCAATCCGGGCGCGCCACAAGTGTCCGCCCAGGATGGCGAAGGGATCAAGGCCCAGCTTTTCGATTGCGGCCTCTACGATCCGGAGACCAAGACGGCTGATGTGTCGCGCTGGCTGAGAGACGCAGCTGTTGAAGACCATCATCATCACCATGGGCATGACGTCAATCGACATGACAGCCGTATCCGCGCCTTCACGCTGCAACACGACAAGCCGATCGACCCGGGCGCTTTTGAAACATTCATCGATCTGCTTCGATCGGTCCAGGGCGAGCGGCTATTGCGCTTCAAGGCGATTGTGCGCCTTGCGGACAATCCTGACCGCCCGCTGGTCGTTCATGGCGTTCAGAGCGTTTTTCATCCGCCTGCGAGACTGGCCGTGTGGCCGGACGAAGATCGCAGAACACGGCTGGTGATTATCTCCCGCGATCTCGATGAAAACTACGTACGAAGACTGTTTGACGCCATTCTCGATACGCCGAGCGTTGACACGCCCGATCGCGAAGCTCTTGAAAACAATCCGCTCGCCATCCCGGGCGTCCGGGCGGGATGAAAAGGGCTAACTCTTTTCAATCAGAAAACGATTGCCGCCCGCAATTTTTGTGGTCTCGACCAGAAGGTGACCGGCCTCCTCGCAAAAATGCGGAATGTCGATGACGGCGAGCGGGTCGCTGGTCTCGACCCAGATCCGGTCGCCTGCCTTGAGATTCTGTAGGCGACGCCGAGTCTTGAGAACCGGCAGCGGGCACTTCAGTCCGCGCAGATCATAGATCTCGGTCGGTGAGGACCGGGTCATTCCCTTTTCCAGACTTTCCACCAGGTCTTTTTGGATTTTGCATCCTGGGGCTGGCCGGCCTGCTGTTCTTCGGTGATTTCTGCCGTCTCCCGGGTTTCAGGTAGTTCGGGAGCCGTGCCGGGCGCCACCGTTGCAGCTTGCTCAGCCTGCGGCGCGACCTGGCTCGTCGGCTGTGTCGCTGCTTCTTCAAGAAGGCCGGCCGTCGCCGGAACGTTGCGCGCATTCCGGTTGTTCAGCGCCGGCGTACTTTGTTCGGGCGTCGCCTGGGCTTCCGGAACAATCGAGACGACTCTCGGTTTCCGCTTTGCCTCCAGCTTGCTGACTTCAGCAGCGAATTCCGTGTTGTAAGTATCAAGATAGGACGCGTAGGCGAGCCGCAGCGATTGCGGGGCTTCCGAGGGCGGGCAAGCCTGCCGGGCGTTGAATTCCTTGCCGTCGTCGGCGACCTGGTTGAACACGTATCTGCGGTCGCAAATGTCAACTTTCGGCGGCATCTTCGTGAGTTCGAAGTGATCGTAGCCGACTTTGAGCATCTCCCAGAATTCGTAGTGATCGTTGCCGCGGTGCCGCGCCATGTTTTCGGCCGTCATGCGGAACGGATAGGCCTGCACCTGGAAGAAAGGCTGTCCGCCACGAAAGGCTTCACGCGCAAAGGCATAAATCTCGAGGACCTGTTCGTCGGTCATCGAATAGCATCCGGCGGAAGAACAGGCGCCGTGCACCATCAGATTGCTTCCCGTTCGGCCATGCGAACGGTCATAGGTGTTGGGATAACCCATGTTGAATGCGAGATAGTAGTTCGACTTGGGATTCATCTGGTAAGGACGAATCTCGTAGTAGCCTTCGGGCGCCTGCCGGTCGCCTTCCTTGAATTTCGGGCCAAGCTTGCCGGACCATTTGCAGATCTCGTATTCCTTGACCATGGCGTAGCGGCCATTGGTCTTGGCTTTCCAGATCTCGAGAACGCCCTCTTCCTTGAAGATGCGCATCATGATCGGCGCGCGAACTCTCTGGTCGTGCGCCTTCATCTTGTTCACGAGCTTGTCCGGGAGAGGGTATTCAGCCTTGTTGTCGACCGACTCCAGCACATCCTGGCAGGCCGTCAGCGCAAGGGACAGGCCCATGACTGCGACAGTCGTTTTCAGACGACGGGATTTGGTGATGTTTGCGACTGGCATTTCCGTCCCGGTTTTCGAAGCAGCCCTTGAAGGGCCTCACCTTGATCGACCAGAATTATGGCGAATATGGTTCACGAATCTTTACCACGTTGCCGAATTTTGTACTGTGGGACGAAAATATAAAGCAAAAACTGTGTCTGTTGAACTCAATTTGATCTGACGGCTGGTAACGATT
>Ga0207848_100394_pt1 | contig 18912 bp, 21 predicted proteins | sample TtaePargueraPR_10_FD_187737 | JGI IMG/M metagenome (GOLD analysis project Ga0207848, IMG submission 187737) | Aerobic enrichment media microbial communities from Bioluminiscent Bay, La Parguera, Puerto Rico - Tt and M2 (3) (SPAdes) | ecosystem: Environmental > Aquatic > Marine > Unclassified ... | reverse complement strand
CTACCTGCTTTATCTCAAGGCCAACAACCTGCTGAACGAAAAGGCCCGTCAGCACACCTCCTTCATCAAGGATGAGGTGTTGTTGCCCGGTCGCAACCTGACCGTAGGCGTGCGCCTGGCGTTCTGATCTCGTAGTGTCGCGTACAAAGGGCTGGCACCGGTTGCCGGCCTTTTTTTGTCTGGCGCGGCGTCTAGGTGCCTGCAAAACCCGGTAGTCACGCGCAGCCACGCGGACGACGCGCTATCCTTGCGCTCCTCGATGACTTCGCTGCCGGACTCGGCGGGCGTAGCGTCAAGGACACACAAGGAAAACAAGTCCCATGAACGTCAGCACACCCACTCTGATCACTTTCGTGGTCTACATCGCGGCGATGATCCTGATCGGTTTCATCGCCTACCGTGCCACCAAGAACTTCTCCGACTACATCCTCGGCGGGCGCAGCCTCGGCAGCTTCGTCACCGCGCTGTCGGCGGGCGCCTCGGACATGAGCGGCTGGCTGCTGATGGGCCTGCCCGGCGCGATCTTCGTCGCCGGCCTGTCGGAAAGCTGGATCGCCATCGGCCTGATCATCGGCGCCTGGCTCAACTGGCTGTTCGTCGCCGGTCGCCTGCGCGTGCACACCGAGCACAACCACAACGCGCTGACCCTGCCGGACTATTTCTCGCACCGCTTCGAGGACGAGAGCCGCATGCTGCGGATCTTCTCCGCGCTGGTGATCCTGGTGTTCTTCACCATCTACTGCGCCTCGGGCGTGGTGGCCGGCGCGCGGCTGTTCGAGTCCACCTTCGGCATGCCCTACGAATACGCACTGTGGGTCGGCGCTGCGGCGACCATCCTTTATGTGTTCATCGGCGGCTTCCTGGCGGTGAGCTGGACCGACACCGTGCAGGCCACGCTGATGATCTTTGCGCTGCTGATCACGCCGGTGTTCGTCATCCTCGCCCTCGGTGACATGGGCACCGTGATGGCCACCATCGAGGCGCAGAACCCGGCCAACTTCGACATGTTCCGCGGGCTGTCCTTCGTTGCGATCATTTCGCTGCTGGCCTGGGGCCTGGGCTATTTCGGCCAGCCGCATATCCTGGTGCGCTTCATGGCCGCCGACTCGATCAAGACCATCCCCAACGCCCGCCGCATCGGCATGACCTGGATGATCCTGACCCTGGCCGGCGCCGTCGCGGTGGGCTTCCTCGGCATCGCCTACTTCGCCGACCACCCGGAGCAGGCCGGTGCGGTCAGCCAGAACGGCGAGCGGGTGTTCATGGAACTGGTGAAGATCCTGTTCAACCCCTGGGTTGCGGGCATCATCCTCTCCGGCGTGCTGGCGGCGGTTATGAGTACTCTCAGTGCGCAGCTCCTGGTCAGCTCCAGCGCGCTGACCCAGGACTTCTACAAGGCGATGCTGCGCAAGAATGCCTCGCAGACCGAACTGGTCTGGGTCGGTCGCGGCATGGTGCTGTTGATCGCGCTGATCGCCATCGGCATCGCTTCAAATCCCGACAGCAAGGTGCTCGGTCTGGTGTCTTACGCCTGGGCCGGCTTCGGTGCAGCGTTCGGCCCGGTGGTGCTGATCTCGCTGCTGTGGAAGCGCATGACGCGCAACGGCGCGCTGGCCGGCATGCTGGTGGGGGCGGTCACCGTGGTGGTGTGGAAGGAGTTCATCGGTCTGGGGCTGTACGAAATCATCCCGGGCTTCATCCTCGCCAGTATTGCCATCGTCGTGGTGAGCAAGCTGGGCGCCGAGCCGGCAGCCAGCATCGTCAAGCGCTTCGAGGAAGCGGACGCGGATTACCACGCCGGTTGATGACCGGAGTGGGCGCGCGCTCGAGGTGGGCTGAAGCCCACCTACAAAAAGCGGCCGTGCACAACCGCCATGCGCCCCCTGGTAGGGTGGGCTTCAGCCCACCGCTACGGTCGATCCAATTCAAGGTGTAAGGATCCAGCCCGGCCCACCGGCAATCCACTCAATCCATCACCTCGGACAAATCGATCCGCCGCCAGCGCGCTTCGGCGAAGCTGTACAGGGCGAAGGCCAGCAGGCCGACGCCGATTGCCAGCAACAGCACGCCACCAGCTGGCATGCCCTGCAGGGCTTCCAGTGCTTCCTTGAGGCCCGGCGGGTCGGTCGGTTCGTAACGGCTGCCGCCCATGAACAGCAGGCCGGCGATGATCAGGAAGGCGCAGCCGCGTGCCGCCAGGCCGATGCGTGAGACCGGGCGAACCAGGCGCATGGTGCCCTCGTCGCACTGGAAGTAGCGCTCGAAATGCGCGCGCCAGGCCTTGATCAGGTGGGCGATGCCGACGCCGAGCGGGATCAGTGCGATCGTCCAGATCAACCAGTGCGAGTGTTCCAGGCCCAGCAGGCGCATCAGGCTGTCGGTGCTGCCACTCCCTGAACCACTACCGCCGTCAGTGAAACGGTCCAGACCACTCACCAGCAGACTCAGGGTGAACAGCGCAAGCAACAGATTCACCACGCCGCTGCCGACCAGGCCGGCGCGTACCAGCAGGCCCTTGGCATCGTGACCGTGTCGATCGGTATCGCCAATGCCTTGCGTTAGGCGCCAAGCCACATGCGCCAGCAGGCCGATCACCACCAGCCAGAGCAGCACCGCGCCGAAGGGTTGCCCGAGCAGTTGTTGTACTGCGCCGCGGGTATCCACGGTGTCGCCCGCGCCCAGCGCCGCCATGAGCGCAAAAAAACCGACGATCACGTAGACCACGCCACGCGCGGCGTAACCGCTGCGTGCCAGCCAGACCACTCCGCGGGTCACATCCATCCAGTGTCCTCCGTTGCGTCATGAGTGTGTTGCCGTATGAGGCCGCCTGTTCAGTAGACGCCGGGGCGCCGGCTCGGTTCGCTCGTTGCTACACTCACATGGCTGGCGATAATCGGCCTGCATGTCGATAATCGCCCATCCATTACATGCCCAGGGTTCACGCCAATGACCGACGATCAGCGTGCTCATTCTCCGTCGATGGCACCGCCCATCGTCGCTTCGCCGGCCAAACGCATCGAAGCGCTGACCGGTGATCCGAACTTCATGACGTCGCTGGCCCGCGGTCTGGCAGTGATCCACGCCTTTCAGGAACGCAAGCGTCATCTGACCATCGCGCAGATCAGCCATCGCACCGAAATCCCCCGCGCCGCCGTGCGCCGCTGCCTGCATACGCTGATGAAACTCGGCTACGTCACCACCGACGGGCGCACCTATTCGCTGCTGCCCAAGGTACTGACACTGGGCCACGCCTATCTGTCGTCCACGCCGCTGGCCGTGACTGCCCAGCCGATCCTCGACCGTCTCAGCGAACAGCTCCATGAAGCCTGTTCGATGGCGACCCTGGAAGGTGACGAGGTGCTCTATGTGGCGCGCTCGGCGACGCCGCAGCGGCTGATCTCCGTGGACCTTTCGGTAGGTAGCCGGCTGCCCGCGTACTGCACCTCCATGGGCCGCATCCTGCTGGCGGCACTGGATGATGCGGCGTTGGACGAGTATCTCGACCGTGCCGATTTGCAGATCAAGACGAGCCGCACCTTGCACACCCCCGAAGCGCTGCGCGAGAGCATCAAGGAGATTCGCCGGCAGGGCTGGGTCATCATCGACCAGGAACTGGAAGTAGGGCTGCGCTCCTTGGCGGTGCCGCTCAAGGATTCCGCCGGGCAGGTGCTCGCAGCGCTCAATGTCGGCACCCACGCCGGTCGCGTATCCCGTCAGGAACTGGAGACCCGTTTCCTGCCAGTGCTGCTGGAGGCCAGCCGGGAACTCAGTACCCGCCTATTCCACTGAGGCGGTCGTGGCAGGCTTCGGTGCCTCAGCATGCACGCGCATTGAGTGCAAACCGCACTTCGTAAGCTGTTCGGTAATCGAACGCTATGTCGATTATCGGATTGTGACGCCTTGCCGTGGTCGTTAATGTTTTCGTCAACGCGCAGGTTGCGCACCGAAGACTAGAGACCGACTCATGGCTGAACTTCTCACACTTCGCGAAGCCGTCGAGCGCTTCGTTCACGACGGCGACACGGTCGCCCTGGAAGGCTTTACTCACCTCATTCCGACCGCCGCGGCTCACGAGATCGTGCGTCAGGGGCGCAAGGACCTGACCCTGGTGCGGATGACACCGGACCTGGTCTACGACCTGCTGATCGGCGCCGGCTGCGCGAAGAAGCTGATCTTCTCCTGGGGCGGCAACCCCGGCGTCGGCTCGCTGCACCGCCTGCGTGATGCGGTGGAGAAGGGCTGGCCGCAGGCGCTGGAAATCGAGGAACACAGCCACGCCGATCTCGCCAACGCCTATGTGGCCGGTGCGTCCGGCCTGCCGTTCGCCGTGCTGCGTGCCTACGCCGGCTCCGACCTGCCGAAGGTCAACCCGGTGATCAAGTCGGTCACCTGTCCGTTCACCGGTGAAGTGCTGGCCGCCGTGCCGAGCGTGCGCCCGGACGTCACCGTGATCCACGCGCAGAAGGCCGACCGCAAGGGCAACGTGCTGATCCAGGGCATTCTCGGGGTGCAGAAGGAAGCCGCGCTGGCAGCCAAACGTTGCATCGTTACCGTCGAGGAGATCGTCGACGAGTTGAACGCGCCGATGAACGCCTGCGTGCTGCCGACCTGGGCGCTGACTGCGGTCTGCCTGGTGCCGGGCGGCGCGCATCCTTCCTACGCGCACGGCTATTACGAGCGCGACAACCGCTTCTACCAGGCCTGGGACCCGATCGCCCGCGACCGCGAGGCGTTCACTACCTGGATCGATACCTATATTCGCGGCACCGAAGACTTCGCCGCCTTCCAGCGCAAGCTGGCCCAGCAGCAGGAGGCCAACTGATGAGCGCCTACAGCACCAATGAAATGATGACCGTCGCCGCTGCCCGCCGCCTCGGTAATGGCAGCGTCTGCTTCGTCGGCATCGGTCTGCCTTCGAAGGCCGCCAATCTGGCGCGCCTGACCCATGCGCCGGAGGTCGTGCTGATCTACGAATCCGGCCCGATCGGCGCCAAACCTTCCGTGCTGCCGCTGTCCATCGGTGATGGCGAACTGGCCGAGACCGCCGACACCGTGGTGCCGACTGGCGAGATCTTTCGCTACTGGTTGCAGGGTGGGCGTATCGACGTAGGCTTCCTCGGCGCGGCGCAGGTGGACAAGTACGGCAATATCAACACCACGGTGATCGGCGACTACCACCAGCCGAAAGTGCGCCTGCCAGGTGCCGGCGGCGCGCCGGAGATTGCTGGCAGCGCCAAGGAAGTGCTGATCATCCTCAAACAGTCGCATCGCACTTTCGTCGACAGGCTTGCCTTCATCACTTCGGTTGGTTTCGGCGAGGGCGGTGAGCATCGCAAGCAGCTGGGCCTGCCCGGCAAGGGCCCTGTCGCGATCATCACCGACCTGTGCATCATGGAGCCGGAAGCCGGCACCAATGAGTTCATCGTCACCGCGCTGCACCCGGGCGTGACCCGCGAGCAGGTGGTGGAGAACACCGGCTGGGCGATCCGCTTCGCCGAAACGCTCGGTACTACCGAAGCGCCTCGCGCCGAGGAACTGGAAGCGTTGCGCGCCCTGGAAGCCCGCACAGCCGCTGCCCACGGCCAGCAAGGAGGAGAGGAATGAGTCGCGACGTATTCATCTGTGATGCCGTACGCACCCCCATCGGCCGCTTTGGCGGCGCGCTGGCTGGCGTGCGGGCTGACGACCTGGCGGCAATTCCGCTCAAGGCGCTACTCGAACGCAATCCTGGGCTCGATCCAGCGGCGGTCGAAGAGGTGTTCATGGGCAGCGCCAACCAGGCCGGCGAGGACAACCGTAATGTCGCGCGCATGGCCGCGCTGCTCGCCGGGCTGCCGGAGACGGTGCCGGGCGTGACCCTCAACCGTCTCTGCGCATCGGGCATGGACGCGGTGGGCACGGCCTTCCGCGCCATCGCCAGCGGTGAGCTGGAGTTGGCCATCGCCGGCGGCGTCGAGTCGATGTCCCGCGCGCCCTATGTGATGGGCAAGGCCGACTCGGCGTTCGGCCGCACCCAGAAGATCGAGGACACCACCATCGGTTGGCGTTTCATCAATCCGAAAATGAAGGAGCTGTACGGCGTCGACGCGATGCCGCAGACCGCCGACAACGTCGCCGACGAGTGGCAGATCAACCGCGAGGATCAGGACGCCTTCGCCCTGCGCAGCCAGCAGCGCACCGCCGCCGCCCAGCAGGCCGGCTTCTTCGCCGAGGAAATCGTCCCGGTGGTGATCAAGGGCAAGAAGGGCGAAACGATCGTCGATACTGACGAGCACCCGCGTGCCGACACCACCGCTGAAGCGCTGGCCAAGCTCAAGCCGGTCAACGGCCCGGACAAGACCGTCACCGCCGGCAACGCCTCGGGTGTCAACGACGGCGCGGCGGCGATGATCCTCGCCAGCGCCGAGGCGGTGCAGAAGTACGGCCTCAAGCCGCGCGCCCGGGTGCTCGGCATGGCCAGTGCCGGCGTCGCTCCGCGCATAATGGGTTACGGCCCGGTACCGGCGGTGAAGAAGCTGTGCGAGCGGCTGAAGCTGGCGGTCAGTGACTTCGCCGTCATCGAACTGAACGAAGCCTTCGCCGCCCAAGGGCTGGCGGTGACCCGCGACCTCGGCCTGGCCGACGACGATGCCCGCGTAAACCCCAACGGCGGCGCCATCGCCCTCGGCCATCCGCTGGGCATGAGCGGCGCGCGCCTGGTGCTGACTACTGTCCATCAGCTGGAGAAGTCCGGCGGTAAGCTCGGCCTGGCAACCATGTGCGTTGGCGTTGGACAGGGGTTGGCGCTGGTGGTCGAAAGGGTATGACCACTGTGGTGAACCCGCTGACGTGGTTGTTCACCTCTACGAAGACGCAGGCGCCGTAGCGTGGAAAACGGTGGAGCTGAGCCCACGTTGCGGTGACGAAGGACAGCGCCGACGTGGTTCTGCCCGGTGATGTGCAGACGCTGAGCTTTGCATGTCGGGTCTTAAGGAGCCACCGGCAACGAACAACGATCCCGGAAAGCGTTCTGCAGGTATCCCCCTGCCAGGCTCGGCCGGGCACTGAACGAGTGAGAACGAGCATGCCGATCGTAAAGCTGGCCGACGCCAGCCTGAAATACCGTTTCGATGGTCCGGAAGGCGCGCCGGTGCTGGTGCTGTCCAACTCCCTGGGCACGAATCTTCATATGTGGGACGACCAGGTCCCGGCATTTGCCGAGCACTTTCACGTGCTGCGCTACGATACGCGCGGCCACGGCGATTCGAGTGTCACCGAGGGGCCCTACAGTATCGAACAGCTGGGAGCGGACGTGCTGGCCCTGCTCGATGCGTTAGGTATCGAGCGCTTTTCCTTCTGCGGCCTATCCATGGGCGGACTGATCGGTCAGTGGCTCGGAATCCATGCCGGCGACCGCCTGCAACGGCTGGTTCTGTGCAATACCGGAGCAAAGATCGGTACCGACGAAGTATGGAACACCCGCATCGATAGCGTCCTGGCTGGCCGTGAGCAGACCATGCGGGACATGCGGGATGCTTCCATTGCCCGCTGGTTCACGGCTGGCTTCGCCGAGGCGAACCCAACGACTGTGGCACGCGTCACCGAGATGATCGCCAGCACCTCACCAGACGGCTACGCCGCCAACTGTGCGGCTGTCCGCGATGCCGACTATCGCACGCAGCTTTGCGCGATCAAGGCCCCAACCCTGGTCGTCTGCGGCGCCAAGGACCCGGTGACAACTGTCGAGCATGGCCAATTCATCCAGGCCAATATCCCCGCCGCCGAACTGGTTGCCTTCGAGGCCGCTCATCTGGCTAACGTAGAGGCGGGCGACGCGTTCACGCAGCGAGTGCTGACGTTTCTGCGCGGCTGAGAGCAATTGGGGGGCGACAACGGCATGAAACCTTTGGCAGAAGCCGAACCATCTGCAGGTTGCTCAGCCCCAAATGAAAAGGCCCCGCGCGTAAGCAGGGCCTTAAAGACTGGAGCGGGCGAAGGGAATCGAACCCTTTTGCCTAGTGTGTCGTTTCGTCGCAAAACGTGTCGTTATGCGGTTTCCGGGCTGAACCGCCTGCTCGTTTCGGCGCAGTGCGTCACAGTGTTTTCGACACTTTTTCGACACTCAGATAATCGGATCAAGCTCTTGCGGCTCAAGAAACCCTGTCTCTTCTACCTTCAAGATTATTGAGATATTCCCCTCTTCCTCAAGTCCGTCCAAATAATCAATACGCACTATAAATAAATCGTCTTTTTTAAGGTTCGCACCATTCGGCACTTCGACATATATCCTCAAATAATTACTATCAAACCATCTTATGCTAGGGTTATTTAACTTACCCCAAACAGGGAATTTCGTTCCGTCACCCCGCACACGAACATGTGTAGCTGCGCCACCCACGTTATGAACCCTTATCTCCTGACAAGTTTTTCCATCCACGTGAATCCATCCATGTGAAACGGATTCAGCAAAGGGCTGAAAACTTTTCTTCTCTCTCTTCCACTGCCTAGCCAAGCTAGAACGAGTAATTTCGATCTCCTCATGAGCAGCTTTAACCAGTGCTTTTTGCTGTGCTACTGACTCTCTCAACTCTGCAAATTGCAACATCAATGCTTTTTCTTGGCGCTCAAGAGCTTTGGTACTATTATTCAACTCCTTTCCTTGTTGAAAATAACCAATTACGAGCCAAAAGAGAGCTAAAGGTGCAAAACCTCCTGCGAGAAAGTCTCCCCACTCATTGAGCCCGAGCTTTAAAGCAGCATCAAAATTAAGAAACAATACTACAGCGAGGCCGATTAGCCACAACAAGGTCGCTAAGAATCCTAATATAAGCACTACACTACCCCATTGGGTTAAAACTGCTGGCAGCAACGCAATAGCGATCTTTCAATTTATTACTATTATCTTTTCGGTCATTATCATAGCGAGCACGCCAAGTACGACACTCTTCGTGATAATGCTGTTTGGCGGCTTTGCGACATTCGCGGTAGTCGATTGAGCCTCGGCGGTGGTTGGCGCATACGCTGGTTCCGTCGATGTAGTTATTGACGGATACCCATTCGGCTAGATAGTCGATTCCGCCGTTCCAACCCTTGATCCATTTCGACGTATGTTCTCGGCTCACCGACCGCGACCTGGGTGCACTAGTGCTGGGCGTCGCTGCGGCAATCCGATGGGCTGCGGGCGGGGTGTAGATGCTGGCCGGCTGTTTGGGTGTGTAGTTATCGTCGTTAAACGATGTTTGCCGGGACTGTACCGCTACCGCTGTGCGCGCTTCGAACCATTCGATTTCTTCCTGGGTCAGCGGTCGCTGCTGGGGAGCTGGTGTCAATACTGCCGCCGGGGCGTTATAGCTTGCGACGGAAGGCTGGCTAGCTGGCTGCATGGGCTGCTCTGGCTCTTGGTTAAACCAAGGCTTGCTGCCGACATGAATGCCTTGCTTGATCTGGTTAACGTCCAGTACGACCGGCTTGCCGAACGTAAATGCAAGTGCTGACAACACCGCGGAACCGATACCCAGGATCGCCAGGAACCGCCAGGAGCTAGGTTTCTTTCTGTTGCGTAGGTATTCCGGTGCATCATCCCAGTCTGATCTCATGTCGCCTCCTTGCTTCGTGAGCTGGGCAGTTAGTAATCTACCCCTAATGTTAATTACAATAGACTTATTTGTCTTTTGTAGTGGCTGAAATGCCGATGGCTGCGATTGAATGTGGATTCAAATGCTAGCATGGCATTGCTAAATAATGCGTCTACAGAGATTTTTTTGTTTCCGCTTAATCTTTTTAGCTTCGAGTTCATGTACTTCAGTGTTGCAGACATAAGAAAGTGTCCGCGTATAAGATCAGCGTGGGTTCGGCGGCACGAATTTATTTTGACATGCGTGCTCATCATTGTTGTGTGGATGCCAGGATTGAGGCTTAGCTCGCGTATTTTTTGTTGGATTTTCGCTGGGTCCGGGATGGGGGAGAGTTCGCTAAGCATAAATCGTGTGCAATTGTTTGTAAGTACCGAAAGTCCGTGCCCACCTATCTCGTTTGCGGCATCATATGTCACTAGTGGCGCAAATGCAGAGTGGAAATCGTTCAGCCATAATTCACAGTCGCCTTCGTCAATAGCGTGTTTGGTCACGCGACCATAAGTCCTAATTACTGTGCATATGGATGTGGCTGAGAATATAGTGTTCTCTATGGAGTGGCCGTATGTGTATATAACGCCGCGCTCTTTTGGATTTTTTTCTATGTGAGTAAAGTCCGCATCTCTCGCAACATTCGCGTCTATGGTGCCGGTCGCGACCTTATGTATATATTTCTTCAGCTCTTCAATTCCGCCTACTGACTGTACTTTGAGGTTCTTCTTTCCTAGCTTGTCCAGCAGGACCTCCCAGAAAACCACATCATCTTCGCCTTCTACATATAAAAGCTTTTCTGAATTATAAAATGCGCCTAGAACATTCAGGGCGTCATCGGAGTAAACAAGCTCAGGCATTTGCGACGTCCTTCATGTCGATCAGGAGTCCTTTGTACTTTGATGCCACTTCTGGTGAGTGTGTTGCCGCTATAATTTGTGCGTGTGGATTTATTTTTTTAACAGCAGGCAGTATTTTGCGTTGCCATTCGATGTGAAGTGATAGTTCTGGTTCATCCGCAAGATATACGTATGGCTTTGATTTTTGTAACAGTGCTTCGATGAGTAGAATTAGAAGTTGTTTTTCGCCAGAGGACAATTTGTCGGTGGGGATTACTTCTTTGTCTATATTTGTTACGACAAGGCGGCCAGCTTCTAGCGAAAAAGTTTTCTCTGGGATGAAATCTTTCAGGATTGATATAAATAGGTTGATTTGGCTAAATATTTCGTTAATTTCTTCTTCTGCTTTCAAGGACATCTCAATGATGTGTTGGGTCCTTAAGAATGCTTCAAGGGCTGCTACGTCAGTCTGTTCTAATTCCCCATGGTGAAGACGGTTGATCGCTTGTTCAATAGCGCTGCTGTGAGCCGAGATTTGCTTCCTTATACCCGAGTCTGCCGCGCCAAGTCTTGAGTAGGCAGAAACAAGTTTGACTTGTTCTTGCTCTTTCTCATACTTTTTAGGGAACGAGACTTTCTTGCTTCGCACATCGTTTTTGAAGAGGATTGATGCTAATACATCTTTTTGAAGGTTGGTCGAAATTATTCTTGCTGCCTGCGAAAGCTCAAACTGATATTGAGTGAGCTCGCCTTTTATCTGCGAAAGACGAAAGTCGACTGGAGAAACTAGTCTTCTGCCTGAGCGGTCTTTGATTTCATAGTCTTCACCGCTTCTAAGTCTATAAACGGAGAGTGAAGAGAGTGAGACAAGTTTGCTTAGCTCTTGTCGTAGCTCGGCGGACTCTTCTAGAGCGCGCTTTCGGAGCATAGGGCCTATCCGGCGATCATCAGCGGATAGAGAACGTATCATGTATTTTCTTGTGGATACTTGATATTCCACGTATTGGAAAGGTGAGTCAGCAATTGTTAGTTTGCGTACTTTGATGGTTTTTGTTTGCCTTCCTTTTTGAAGGATGATTTTTATTTTTTCGAATTCGCTGTTGGCCATTTCATCAATATCTACTGATAGTGCGGCGTGTAGAATATTCATGAAGGTGGTTTTGCCGGTTCCGTTTCTGCCGATGATTATATTTACATCTGGGTTGAAACGGCATTTTGCATTCAGTCGATTCCAGAAATTGGAGATTTCCACTTCGCTAATTAGATACATGGGCGTTCCGGAAATTGATTTGCGATGTCTGCACGATTGTCGAAGGTTGCCCGTGATAAATTTTCCAATCAGATGCAGTCGATATTGATATGGAACTGTGTTGCGCTTTTGTCTGATGTCTGGGTCAAAGCAACCATCCTTGATTAGTGCTTCTTTGTTGGGTCTTTAAAAGCGTATCCATATGGATGCTGCGCCGTCCCACTCGACAGCATAGCCCGCGTCGGTTAGCTCTTTGTTCAGCGAGTCCGTGAGGCTATCAACTTCCTCGTCGGAAAGATTTCCGTCCAACTGTAAATCTGTAAGGTCAACGCTAGCTGAACTATGTCCTAAGCTAGCGGCTTTATTGATAGCTTTAAGCGTTCGGCTACGTATTTCATCTGGAATCGCAGTTCTTGCCATCTTTGCTAGTTCTTTAGCTTTTGACGCAGGTATTAGCTTCTCAGATGTGGTGTTCATCAAGAACGTGCTTTCCAAGCGTGCCACTAACTCAGCATTAAGAGAGCGACCAGCTGCTCTCGCGGCTTGGTCCGCCTGTATCCGTAAGCTCAGAGGCATACGTAATTTGAACTGGGGGTCTTCTCTGCTCATCGCAGAATCATGGATCACGGTGGTCTTGACGACAATGGGACCACCGTGGTTCTATGTATTCGGACCACGGTGGTCCTAGTGGTGGAGCCCTGGATATGGAACTGGAAGAGCTAGAACCTTCGAAGCTGATCGGCCCACAGCAGGACGTGGAAACCGTCGAATGCTGGGCTGACCGCAATGGCATCAGCGCTGGTATGGCCCGTGCCTGGGCGTCGCGCGGTGTGATACCGACCGTAAAGCTCGGCAAGCGGCGCATGGTCAACAGCGCAATGCTCCGTCACTGGCTGCTGGAACAGGAGTGGACCGCATGATCCGCGCCGTCTACGGAAAGCCAGGGGAGGGGATGACCTATGCAGAAGCCGGCCAGTTATCAGCGCCTTCCGCACGCACCGGACTGCGACTGCTCTGTCTGCTGGTCCAGACACGAAATGGCGAAACCCGCTCCCTCCCGGTCCACACCATGCGCCCAATGCCGCCCCGCATATGCGCGGCCGATTCGCACGCTGCAAATGGGCTGCGTCGGTGGGACCTGGAAGCCTCTGCTCTCGGAGTGGAAAGTGGAACCGGCCTTTATCTGCGAGAAGCACACGCCACCCGACCGCCCCGCGAAGTGGTGGAGCGTTATCTACGACTCGGGCAAGCCAACGCCCTACGTACCGATCCACGAACCGTTCGAACTGGTGGGGTAGGGCGCAAGCGGATGCAGGTTCGTATCGCGGACCCGAACTGGCATGAGATCGGTCGGGAGCTGACTGTGGGCGGGGAGCTGTACGGGCACGTCACCTATCGCCGCGACGTTCCTCTGTTCATTCCGTTGGATGGTAGCGAGCCAACGAAACACCGGTCCCTCGTCGAGCTGCGTCGCTATGTCGCTGAGCGTTATCAGGCTGAGCGCGTGGCCGAAGAGGTCCAGGGCCGCGCTCCCGGCTCGTCGGATCACGCCTCACCGATCCGGCGAACGGAAGCACGGGCGGAGCGCACCCTTGACCCTGCACGAACCGAAACAGCCTCCGCTCGTGAGTGCGGGAGCGCTTTTCCCTCCCGCGCTCCCGAGCCCTCGGCGGCAAGAGCGGGATGACAAGGGCAGAGCCCTTGGTGTTAAACAGCGTTGTGGATGATTAATTAAATTGATGTTTGCTCAAGTGGAAAGTGTCAATTCAGCACTATTCGTCGCATTAAAAAATGAACTATTGAATCTTTTAATACTTGATAAATAGTTGTTCCAAGAGCGTTTAAATACAGCTATAGATAACCCGCAAGCCAAGTAACAAGCCGGTCGCAGTGAAATTGCTTTTTCACTCGTTCGGGATCGCTCGGCCTGCAGAAAGCAAAGCAGCGCAATAAAGCGCAACTAGAGAGAGGAAACACAAGATGGCACGTTCGACTATGGAAGTTGCATTTCTCGGCACTCAACGCTTCGACGGTGAAGCGGGCCAGAAGTACATCAAGGTCTTCTACGGCGATGAGCCGGACGGCAAGACCGAACACGGCCTGTCGATCATCGGCATGGCAGCAGCGGACGAAGTAGCCGACGAAATCTTCGCAGCCGGCGCGCAGTTCGAGCCGCTGCAACTGGTGCGCATCCATTTCGAGATTGCCCGTGGTGGGCAGAACAAGGGCAAGAATCTGGCGCTCCAGCTCGAAGCCGTCCAAACCCGCGCCGCTGCCGAAACCCCGCGCACCCCAGCTCAACCCCAGGCCAAAGCCGGCGACCCGGCCAAGGCCAACTAACCGGGAGGGGCGGCCATGCTGATCGATGACCGGGTGTATTGCGACTGCTGCGGCAACGACATGGGCAAGCTCATGGCGCTGCCCGCGCCGCAAAGCGACCTGCTGCCCGACCTCAGCCTGCCGCCCCACTTCGCCGTCTGCCCTGACTGCGAACCCTCCGAAGCAACTGCCGACCTCGAGCAGGCCGGCGAATGAATTTCCTCGCCTGTGATGGTGACTGGCTGCAAGGCGCCGATGGTTCGCCCATCTGCTCCGGCTCGCTGGTCGCCCTCACGGTCGAGGAAATGCAAAGCCTCTACGGCTCTGCACTGACCTGGGACCAAGTCTCCGAGCTGCAAGGCGAAGCGATTGTTCTGTTCGCCACCGTGTTCGGCTTCCTGGTCCTGAAAAAAGCCCTGAAACAGTGAGGTATCACCCATGCAACTGAACAAGCACTTCATCAAGAAAATCGGCCTCGTCGCTGCCGTTGCACTCTCGGCTGCAGCCGGCTCCGTCTACGCGGCTGTCCCGACCGAAGCTACCGCGGCGCTGGATACCGCGGGCACCGACGTCGGCACCATCGGCTGGGCCGTCTTCGCCGTGATCATCGCCGCGATGGCGTTCAAGTACATGCGCCGCGCCCTGTAATCGGGACCAGCGCACTGCATGTGCCGAAGCAAACAAACCCCGCTCCGGCGGGGTTTTCTCTTCCAGGGAAACGCCATGAGCTACGAACTGTACGTCCTGATCCTGACCACCCTGGCGTTTTATCTCGTGTTCTTTGGGCGGGTGTGAGTATGAAGCGTATTTCCGGCCTATTTATTGTGCTGGTTTCGTTGATCGCAAATCCTGCGTTCGCTGTTGATTATTATTGGTCGCTGGGCGCATTTACAGCGTCCAGTCCGCAAGCGGCGTGCGATATGGCGACTCCCAACCCGCCCGCATCTAGTTATACCTATCAGGATAGGTATGTCACTCGCGAGACGGATACGCAGTTTATTTGCTCCCTTGAATACAGGCATACAAGTGGGGACATTTATACATCTACTGCTTTTATCACTCGTGGTGGTGATTCCTGCCCTGCGGGCTCTGAATACAACTCCGCAACCGGTGAATGCGTAGAACCGGAACCAGACCAATGCTCCGCAGCCACCGGCGAGTTCGTGCACGAGTACAACGCCGGATCGCTGGACCCATCCGTACCACCTTCGCTACCGCCATCCTCTATCTGTGAAAGCGGCTGCCTCTACAACCGCACCGCCACGGTCAAAGGCTGCAATCGCTTCCTGGAAGACACCACCGGTAAGGACCTGAACTCCGTTTACTGCCAGGTTGTTTACCAGGGCGCCGGCTCGCAATGCACCACCAACAATCCGCCTCCCGGCAGCGTCTTCGATCAACCGCCCTCCAAACCTCCGGCCGACAGCACACCGCACTTCACCAGTGAAAATCTGTGCGGTGAATGGGTCACCAACGCCGACGGCTCGCAGTCGCGCAACTGCACCAGTAGCGAACAGCTGAAAGAACCCGGACAGCTCAACTGCGACAACGCCGGCGATTACCTGCACTGCACCACCGGCAAACCCGCGCCGCGATTCGAAGACACCACCAAGACCGAGGAAACCACCAAGACCACCAACCCGGACGGATCCACCAAGACGGAAACCACTACCACCACTGACAAAACCGTCTGCGTTGGCACCAAGCCCTGTACGTCCACCACTGCCGAAGAAAGCTCGACCTCCGAGACGGATGCCGATGGCAAACCCGGCGATGAAACCAAGTCCTGTACCGGGTCCGGTTGCACGCCGGATGAAGGCGAAGGCGAGGATGAAGGCGAAGAAGGCCCGGAGCGTTTGGCTTCCGCCGGCTCCTGCGATGCCGCCTTCTCCTGCAGCGGTGACCCGATTGATTGCGAAGTGCTGCGGCAGCAGAAGGAGCAGCTTTGCCTCGCTGAGGAAATGTCCGATTTCCCCAAACAACAGTCCGCCATCGAGGCCGCTGTTACCGGCGACCGATTCCAGCTGGATGAAGGCTCCGGCGTCATCGACGTGCCGTCCTTCATCAACCAGGGCACCCGCTTTCTTCCGTCCGCCTGTCCTGCCGCCGAGAGCTTCAGCCTGACCACGGCGGGTGGTCGCACTTTCCAGCTCAGCTACGAACCGCTTTGCCGCGCCGCCAGTGACCTGAGCGGCCTGTTTGTGGCTGTCGCCACCGTTCTTGCCGCCCTGTATGTGGGCCGCGCCGTAGGAGGTCAGTGATGCAGTTTCTATTCATCGTCCAGATGCTCGTGATCATCGTCGGACCGCTGGTGAAGATGGTGCTGAAGATGATCGGTTTCGGCTTTGTCTCCTACATGGGCTTCAACCTCATCATTGGCCAGGCGCAGGACTACCTGTTCGGGCTGATGGGCGATGTCGGACCGGTGATCCAGGGGATCCTCGGGCTGGCCAAGTTCGATGTAGTGGTGAACCTGTATTTCGCCGCGATCTCCACGCGCTTCGTCCTCGCCGGCATCGACAAGGCCACCGACCGCAAACGCAATCAGGTCTGGCACAAGCCGGGCGGCACCTCTATCGACGCATAAGGAGGCGCCGTCATGCTCGTTATTCGTACCGGCAAGCCCGGCCATGGCAAGACCCTGAACACCATCCGCGAAGTCGATCAGAAGGCTCACGCCGAAGGCCGCGTCGTCTACTTCCACAACATCAACGGCCTCAAGCCCGATCAGCTACAAGCGCAGTGGTTCGAGTTTGAAGATCCCGAGAAGTGGTTCGAGCTGCCAAACGATTCGATCATTGTCATCGACGAGGCGCAGGGCTGGTTCGGCGCTCGCGATCCACGGGCGCGGCCACCGGAGCACATCACCCGCTTCGAGACCATGCGCCACCAGGGCCATGAGGTTCACCTCGTCACCCAGGACCCGCGCTATCTCGATGTGCACCTGCGGCGGCTGTGCAATACGCACATTCACTACTGGCGCGTCTTCAAGTCCGCCCAGCTGTTGCGCTTCGAGTCGGAAGTGGTGGTGGAAAAGGTCGAGCTGAAGACCAGCTTCAAGGACGCCGACAAGAAGTCACTGCGCCTGGATAAGCGCTACTTCGGCGCCTACACCAGCACCAACGCCAAGCACTACTTCCAGGCCAAGGTGCCGACCAAGTTCATCCTGGCCATCTGCGTGCTGATCGGGGCGGGCATCCTCGTCTATCGCGCCTATGAGCGCTACAACGCGGAGAAAACAGCGCTCGAAGCGACCAGCAGCGCGCCGGCCGGGAGCATGGTCGATCAGGTAAGGGATACGGTCGGGGCGTTCATCAAGCCGGTGGGTGAAACGAAGACCGATGCGCCTGAGAGCGTCGCCAGCTACATCGGACGGCGCGTGCCTCGGGTGCCACAGGTCCCATCCTCGGCGCCGATCTACGACGAGCTGACGCGGCCCGTGTCGTTTCCCCGGCTCTACTGCATGTCCAGCACCGACCCTGCGACCTATGCCCGCGAGTTCGGGCGAATGGCGCATGCCGTCGTCAACGGCACGCCCACCGTCTGCCAGTGCTACACGCAGCAGAGCACGCGGGTCGAAACCGACTTCGCCTTCTGCATGCGCGTGGTCGAGAACGGGGTCTTCGATCCGACCCTGCCTGATCGCTCCACTGGCGAGCGAACCCAGCAAGTCCAGAACAGCCCGCCTCCGGCAATGCAGGCATCCCGCCCCGTCACAACGCAACCGGCAAGTGGCGCGAGCCTGACCGTCGTGCCGTATCAGAAGGGGCAATTCCTGTGGTGATGACCGTCAGCGCGCGTGCGCTCCGCGCTCTTTGCACGCGCGGCGAGGCACGAGCCGGCGTGCAAACGCGCGCGCTGACGTCCCTGTAACACGTCAGATAAACCCAACTGAACAGTGTCGATTCGTTGCAATTTGGAGCAGAAGAGAATGAGCGTTAAAGACCAGATTCGTGTTGATCAGAACTTTCAGGAAACCCCAACCGGGCGACTGTTCTTCGATAGCCATTCGGCCAAGCTGACTGACCTGTCGGGCGTTCGGTTGCTGCGTTGCGGCGTCGATACGGTCCGCCAGCTGTACCGCGGGCTGATCCGCCCCGAGATCATGGCGCTGTTCGAGAAACCGGGCGTCATGGTCGAGTTCGCCGGGGAGTTCTGGCACGCCGGACGGGTAGGGCGGGACTCGGGCTACCAGTACAAGCTCCAGAACGCCGACCTCGGGTTCATCCTGCTCATCAAGAACTTCAACGCCAAGCTCGAGAACATCGGCCCGCACTTGAAAATCGAAGTGTCGCCACACGCCATCGACGCGCTGTCGCCTGAGCGCTTGCAAGAGCGGATGGACTACTACGCCGCAGCCGTGATGACACACCGCGAACGCAACCAGTGCGCTGTCCATCTGGCGCTGGATCTCCAGGGCTGGAAGCCTCCGGTGGATCTGGTGGCACGCCTGCACTGTCGCGCGCGGACGCACCGGGATATCTCGGGTATCAACGAGATCAACTGGGCGACCAAGTCCAGCGTCTACGGTCGTGGCGAAACGTCCATGTTCGGCTCTGCTGGTGGCGTCCAGCTCTGCATCTACAACAAAACCGAACAGGCCCGCGCAACGGATAAGCTCGACTTCTGGGAAAGCGTCTGGCGCCGCCGTGATTCGTTCGATTCGACTGATCCCGACAACTACGACCCGACCCAAGATGTATGGCGGGTAGAGCTGCGCTATCACCACTCTGTGATCCAGCAGTTCGCCAGCGGGTCGATCAGTGCGAAGACCGGCGAGGCCATCGAAACGGATTCGTTTGCGGCGTTTTCCGCCCACTTGGACGGCCTGTGGCGCTACGGGCTGTGCCAGTTCAAGTTGCTGCACCGTCCAGGGCAATACGAACCGATCTGGACGCTGATG
>Ga0207848_100389_pt1 | contig 19146 bp, 15 predicted proteins | sample TtaePargueraPR_10_FD_187737 | JGI IMG/M metagenome (GOLD analysis project Ga0207848, IMG submission 187737) | Aerobic enrichment media microbial communities from Bioluminiscent Bay, La Parguera, Puerto Rico - Tt and M2 (3) (SPAdes) | ecosystem: Environmental > Aquatic > Marine > Unclassified ... | reverse complement strand
CGGATTGGTATTGACGATCACCAGCCCTGCCTTGAGTGCGCCAAACACGGCGATGGGATATTGCAACGAGTTGGGCAGCTGCAGCGCCAGCCGGTCGCCGGGTTGCAGTCCAGCGTGATGCCGCAGGTAGCGTGCGAAAGCGTCGGCAAGGCTGCCCAGCTCGGCGTAGGTAAGGTGGTCGTCGCCACAGGAAAATGCCGTGCGCTGCGGGTGCTTGGCGCAGGCCAGCGTCAAGAGGTCATGGACGTTCTGGTAGCCGCCACGGGCCAGTTCGGCAGCCACGTAGCCTTGCACGGAAGCGGACATCGACATTCTCCAAAAATGAATTATTGTTTTACTGTGCGAAACTGGATGTCGAATCCGATACTAGACGATCGATTTTCACCTCGCAATGATCGCCATTGGCCGCACTGCTCGCGATCGGGCGATCTGCTATCGTTCGCCCCCGCTGCCCACTAGCCAGAAAGACCGAGACCATGAGCGACGACATCGAAGACACCGGCACACCCAAGGATCGCAAGTTCGTCGAAGCCCTGGCCCGTGGGCTGGACGTGCTGCGCGCCTTCACCCACGGCTCGGTGGTGATGGGCAACCAGGACATCGCACGCATCACCGGGCTGCCCAAGCCCACGGTGTCGCGCATGACCTATACCCTGACCAAGCTCGGCTACCTCAGCTACTCCCAGCAGCTGGAGAAATACCAGCTCGACTCCGGCGTGCTGGCGCTCGGCTACGCCTATGTGTCCAATCTGCGGGTGCGCCAGCTGGCCAAACCCTACATGGACGACTTCGCCCGCCGTACCAACACCACGGTGGGTCTGACCTGCCGCGACCGGCTGTCGATGATCTACGTGGAAAACTGCCGCCCGGCCGAGGTCACCACCCTGCGCATGGACGCCGGCGTGCGCCTGCCGCTGGCCACCACCGCCGCCGGGCGCGCCTTTCTCGCCGCTACTCCGGAGAAGGAGCGTGAGCATCTGATGGCCGCGCTGGCCGCCAAGTATGGGGATGGCTGGGCGGCGATCCGCGACTCGCTGCAGGCGTCGTTCGAGGAATTCGCCCGTCACGGCTTCTGCCTGTCACTGGGTGACTGGGACCGCAACGTGATGGCCGCCGGTGTGCCGCTGCACCTGGCCGACGGCAGCATCATGGCACTCACCTGCGGTGCGCCGTCATTCCAGCTCAGCGAGGACACCCTGAAGAACTCGCTGGCCCACCAGCTGGAAATGCTCGCCCGCGATATCGAGAGCCTCGGCGTCTGATCGTCAGGCCCTGACGCTGGCCCAGGCGATGTCCGCGAGCAGCTCGCGGCAGTCGGCCAGCGCGGTACGGGAGCGTCCCGCCAGCCAGTTACGCGCCATGTCATGGCAGGGGCCGATCACCACTGCCAGGAAGCAGTCGCCCGGCATCCGCCGGAACGCCCCGCTTTCGCGATGCCGCCGCAGAATCGCTCCGACCCGCTCACCGTGGGCGCGATTGACCTCGCGCAGCCGTTCGCCCATCTCTCCGGCCTCGACCCGCCCGCGGTTGTGCAGGACGAAACGCGCCCAGTCCGGATTGGCTACCACCCAGTCGATATAGCTGGTGACGAACAGCCGGACGCAGGCTTCCGCGTCCAGCGTCTCGATCAACCCGGCTTCGAGCAGCGCGGCGTACTCACCGATGCCTTCCAGATACAACGCGGCGATGATCCGCTCGCGATTGCCGAAGTGGTGATAAAGGCTGCCGATGCTGGCGCCGGAGCGATCACGAATCATCTCGATGGTGGTCGTCTCGACACCGAACTCGGTGAAACAGGCGAGTGCGGCCTGAAGGATTTCCTGCTTGCGGCTACTACGGGCCATCCGGCCTCCAGTCTGAACTAGAATAATTTTCTAGAATTATCTTCTACCCTTCGTATACTGCACCGATCGCAGCAATCGCAGAAGCGAGGAGAACAACAAGATGGCGACGATACAGGTTGAAGAACGCTCCATCGACAACGGCAACGGCCATGCCCTGTCCAGCCACTGGTATCAGCCGAGCAGCCCGCCATGCGGCGTCGTGCTTATCGCGCCGGCGATGGGCGTGCCGCAGCGCTTCTACACCGACTTCGCCAACTGGCTGGCCGGGCAGGGCTACCTGGCGGTGACCTTCGATTATCTGGGCATGGGCCGCTCGCGGCGGGTGCCGCTCCGCCAGTTGAACGTCGACATCCTCGACTGGGCGCGCCACGACTGTAGCGCGGTGCTCGCCGCGGCGGCCGAAACCGCCGGAGAGCTGCCGCTGTACTGGATCGGCCACAGTGTCGGCGCGCAGATCCTGCCGCTGGTCAAAGGCCACGAGCGCCTGACCCGCATCGTCACCATCGCCGCCGGCAGCGGCTACTGGCGCGAAAACAGCCCGCAGATCCGCAACAAGGCCTGGCTGCTCTGGCATGGTCTGGCGCCCGTGCTGACCGCGGTGGCCGGCTACTTCCCGGGCGGTCGCATCGGGGCAGTCGGCGACCTGCCCGCCGGGGTGATTCGCCAGTGGCGGCGCTGGTGTCTGCATCCGGACTACCTGATCGGTGTCGAGGGCGAGCCCATGCGCCAGGCCTTCGCGGCCGTGCGCACGCCCCTGACTTCGCTGTCCTTCAGCGACGACGAAATGATGTCGGCGCGCAACACCGAATCCCTGCATGGCTTCTACAGCTCGGCACCAAAAACCATGCAGCGCATCGCGCCCGCGGAAATCGGCGCCACGCGGATCGGCCACTTCGGCTTCTTCCGTCGCGGTTTCGCCGACAGCCTCTGGACGCCACGCTTGTTGCCAGAGCTGATGCCGGGTCAACAACAAGCGGTGGCATGACTCCCAACTATCAGTTTCGCAGAGCGGAACACCGCTAGCATATTTCGAAACATATGCGAGGGTTATTCCGCTTGCCGGATCGGCGATCTCCGACAAAAGTGAGGATGGGCTGCAGCCCCTCTCGCTAATCGGAGCTTGCCATGCACAACAACAATAACGGCTACCCCTCGAGCACCCGCGCCTGGATGACGGTCGCGATCCTGATGCTCGCCTACGTGCTGTCCTTCGTCGACCGGCAGATTCTCAACCTGCTGGTCGAACCGATCCGCCGCGACCTGGACATCACCGATACCCACATGAGCCTGCTGATGGGCTTCTCGTTCGCGGTGTTCTACACCATCTGCGGCGTGCCCATCGGACGCCTGGCCGACCGCAAGAGCCGCCGCGGCATCATCGCCATCGGTGTGCTGGTGTGGAGCCTGATGACCGCGCTGTGCGGCACGGCCAAGACCTTCTGGCAGTTTCTCGTGTTTCGCATCGGCGTCGGTGTCGGCGAGGCGGCGCTATCGCCCTCGGCCTACTCGCTGATCGCCGACAGCTTCCCGCCCAAGCTGCGCGGCACCGCCATGAGCGTCTATTCGATGGGCATCTACATCGGCTCAGGCCTGGCCTTTCTGCTCGGCGGGCTGGTGGTCAAGTTCGCCTCGGCACAGGGCGATGTGGAGCTGCCGGTGCTCGGCATGGTGCGCCCCTGGCAGCTGATCTTCCTCGTACTCGGTGCAGCCGGCGTGCTGTTCACCGCCGTGCTCTTGCTGATCCGCGAGCCGTCGCGCAAGGGCGTCGGCGCCGGCGTCGAGGTGCCGCTGAGCGAGGTGGCCGGCTATATCCGCCAGAACCGCCGCACCGTGCTGTGCCACAACTTCGGCTTCGCCTGCCTGGCTTTCGCCGCCTACGGCAGTTCGGCGTGGATCCCGACATTCTTCATCCGCACCTACGGCTGGTCGGCCAGCGACGTCGGCGTGCTCTACGGCTCGGTGGTGGCAGTGGCCGGCTCGATCGGCATCATCGCCGGCGGGCGGCTGTCGGACCTGTTGCACCGCCGTGGTTATCGCGACGCACCGCTGCGCGTCGGCATCATCTCCGCCGCGCTGACCCTGCCGCTCAACCTCGCCTACCTGGCCGGCACCGGCGAACTGGCGCTGGCGCTGATCGCCCTGCACGTCTTCACCATCGCCATGCCCTTCGGCGTCGGACCGGCGGCGATCCAGGAAATCATGCCCAACTCCATGCGCGGCCAGGCGTCGGCGGTGTACCTGTTCGTCATCACCATGGTCGGCCTGGGCATCGGCCCGACCGCCGTGGCGCTGGGCACCGACTTCGTCTTCGGCGACGACAACGCCCTGCGCTACTCGCTGCTGATCGTCACCGGCGTTGCGCTGGCCGGCGCGATAGTCCTGCTCGGCATGGGGCTCAAGCACTACCGCGGCAGCCTGGACCGCTTGCAGGAATGGAAACCGCAGGCTACAGCTACGCCAGCGCCGGCGTGACAAATCGACGCATGGCGGCCAGTACTTTCATTGAGTGCACTGGTCGCCGTGCACACAGGTCGTTACTGCCCAATAAGCCTTGTGCGGCGTCAACTTCAGCCCGCCGGATTGTCAGCCAATTGAGCTGAAAGGCGACCACCACGACACTCCCAAAGCCCTGCAGCTTCAGCCGCTCGGACTCGGAATGCCGCCCTAGAGGCCTTTTTGAGTTTGTGATGCAGGCCGTATTTGTGTGTAATTGCCGGCCATTTCAAGGATTGAAACGGCAGCCCCGCCGGCACTGCAACGGCCGTCGCGTCAGTCCTGAATGCTACCTGCCAGCCATTCAGATAAGGACTACCTCATGGGCTTCGCAAAAAAAACCAGCGTGCTGCTTCTCAGCAGCGCCATGGTGTTCAGCGCCGGTTGCGCCAACATGGCCGAAAACGAGTGGGCGAACAAAGAGAACATCGGCACCTTGGTCGGCACCGCTGCAGGCATTCTCATCGGCAGTCAGGTCGGGAACGGTAGCGGTCGCACCGCAGCGATGATCGCAGGCGCACTGGCCGGCGGTTACCTGGGCAAGACCATCGGCGCCAAGCTCGATGCGCGGGACCGCGAAGCACTGGCCCTGCAGACTCAACAGGCGCTGCAGCATGCTCAGGACGGGCAAGCCACTCAGTGGTCATCGAGCCATAGCGACGCCAAAGCCACCATTACCCCGGTCAAGACCGAAACCGTGCAACGCGAAGTAGCGGTCAAGCGCACGCCCAAGGTGCAGCCGGTAGCGAACATGACACTGATCAACCAGCCCTACCAGGCGGTTAAATCGGCCAACGTACGCAATGCGCCCGACCTCAAAGCCGAAAAGGTTGCAGGATTGCCAGCCGGCACAACCTTTACTGCGATCGGTCGCACCGACAATGACTGGATCATGGTTGGCCGCCGCGGCGTAACCATCGGCTACGTCTACGCGCCGCTGGTGGCACAGGTCAAAAAGCCCGCCCAGTCGACCCAGACCGCTGCAGCCGAAACGGCTACCGATCTCGACAGCCTTGATGTCGCCAGCGCAGCCTCCAAGGGAATCGACCTAGACGCCATCGACCTAGATGCTGTTCCGGTCGAGCAGACCATGACGGCACAGGCTACCTGCCGGACGATCAAGTACGACGTGTCAGCCCAGGGCAGCAATGAGCAGCAGACTGCAAAAGCCTGTCAGGCGGCCGACGGTGCCTGGGAGCTGATCTGATGAACCTGCGCCACATTTCACTACTGAGCTTAGGTCTGGCCGTAGCGGCTTCGGCCCAGGCAGCCAGCCACCGACTGGCCTATTCGAAGGCGGAAAACGTCGAGGTCTTTGTCGACCATGCCGATGGCCAGCCTTGGTGCAGCGACAACCTGAAGCTGCGTTTCGCTTTTGCCGGCCCAGCAAACCAGGACTCCATCAACCGGTTGCTGCCAAAACTCGGCGGCCTGTTCGCTAGCCAGTGCTCGAGCGCTACGCAGCTGAGCTGGACCAGCGTAGACAGCGCTGGCAAGACGCAAGCCCGCGGCCACTCCAGCCAAGCCGCAGGCTGGCTGGCACAAGCGGCGAGTACTGCCCCCGCAGCCACGCAACCAGCCGCCGAGCAAGCCCCTGCGCCAACCGTCGCCCAAGCGCTTGCTGAAGCCCCCGCTGCCGCTGCACCTGCTGCACGCGAGACCGCTCCGGCCACCGCAGAGCCGGAACCGGCCAAACCGACGCAAACAGAAGCCGAAGCACCACAACCCCCAGCCACATCCCCAGCGCCGACAGCACCTGTGGCCGACGCCCAACCCGCTGAGCCGGCAGAAAAGCCAGCCCCAATAGAGCAGGCTGTGGCCCCCGCCCCGGTTATCACCAAAGAGTTCAGCGTCAACGGCTGGCAACCTCCGCTGGCCCGGGACGTTTTTGCCAAGGCCGACTTCATCACCGAGATCGCGGATCAGAGTGGCTGCCGCTTCCGCCTGGGGTTCAAGCCGGAGGACGACATAGCGAATATCTCCGCGACATCCAGCGGCGTGACATGCGGCCCGGACGGCTACGCGCAGGGCAGCGGCTCGCTGACGCTCAACCGCCGCGATGGCGTGCGTCTGCATCAGTTCAAAGGCAGCTTCCTCGATGGCCTGGAAATCTACGGCGACGCGCCGCAGCTTCCGGTAGTGGGCATCGACCAACGCAAGAACCTGTTGCTGTTGTTGCATAGCGAACCTGCCAGCAAGGTGCATTATCTGCTGCGCATGGGCCATAGCTATGGCGGCCACTGGAATGGTGGCAGTGTCACGCTGATCGCACTGACCGAAAACCGTGAGCTGTTCCGCGATCTGGATAGCATTCGCCGAACAATCGACATCGCCACCGCACACCTCGACAAGAGCGCGCCGAAGATTAGGGCGATCCAGTTCTACGGCATGCGGGATCTGGAAAAAGGGCTTTACGAAGGCGACCGCGATTTCTGGCTCTACGACATCTCGCTTTCGCGTCATTACCGTACCAAGAAGTGGGAGTACGACCCGGCCCGCGCCGATAACCACCTGTTTGCATACGAGCGCAAGGAAGCTGAACTGCAGCGCCGCGCCGAGCTGGAGCGCGAGCGAGAAGCCCAGCGTCAGCGCGAGCTGCTTGCACGCCAGGCTGAGCAACAGCTGCAGCTGTATCGTCAGCTGCGCCGTGAAACTCGCAAACCCGAAGAGCTCTACGGACGCATCCTCAGCGATGCCAGCTACCGGCCGTTCAGTGGGGGTAGCTATGCCGCGATGATGCAAGGCCGCGCACAGAGCTACAGCCAGATCGTCCATATCGATGGCAAGACCGATGGTGGCTGGAAGATCGACTATCCGTATGCCGCCGTACTGGATACCAAAGATAGCGAGCAAGACGCCGACGAGGGCTGGTTCCTGGTCAAGGGCGAGGCGCGCCTGGATGCGTCGCGCAAGGATGAGCAAAGCCTGCCGTTGACGCTGGTCAGCGCCACCACGCTGCAAGCCTGCAGCGAAAAGGGCTGCGCCGATCTGCGCGACCCGCTGAAACTCGCACGACATGAAATCGGTGACCCGGACTGGACGCCAGAAGAGGCCAGATCGCGGATACAACAAGCCTGGCCCGAACGTGCAGAGCTTCAAGGAGATGACGAATGAGCAAGCGCCTACCCCTGATCGCCGGCGCTGCTGTTGCCGTGTTGGTGGCCGGCTACTTCGGCTTGAGCGCCTACAGCAGCAGCCAGGCAGAAAAATTGATCGAAGACTGGGTTTACGATCACGAGCTTGAGGATACCCTGAGTTGGAAGTCGGTTTCGTCCAGCCCATTCGGCGGCCGCGTGACGATCTCCGAACTGCAAGTGGAGGCCGGAGGACGCGAGCCAAGCCTGCAGGTGGCTGAGGTCATCATCAGCGACCGTTCCATCAACGACGAGCGGACCCGCTTGCGGCTGCGCTTCAATGGCGTCGAGGCCGACAACCGTGCCCTTGGCGGCCTGAGCAGCCTCGGCGCGATGGCCGGCGGCGGGTTCAGCCGAGGCATGGCTAGCGCTCGCGGCTTCGAACCCGCACTGATCAGCGGCCTGGCCGAGCTCAAGCCCTACGACGTCGAGATCTACGTGGATATCGATGACGATGCCGGCACCCTGGAGACAGAACTGGCGGTCGATCTGCCAGAACTGTTCGATTCGCGTGTCAGCTACCGCCTGAGCAACCTGCGGGATTTGAATCGCAAGCTGCAGCGCCTGAGCGAAAGCCTCGGTGGCGACGAGCGGGGGCAGCGGGCATTCATGAACGAGCTGGGCGAGTTGGCATCGAGCGTCGAGCGCGCCGAATTGCAAAGCGCCTCGTTCAGCGTCAAGGATCGCGGCATGGCCGAGCGCAGCATTGCCCTGTATCAGCGCTACAACACCCCGCTGAACCCTACCGAAGGCAGCGCCGAAAAACAGCGCAAGGCGCATTACGAGAAGGTCGTTGAACAGACCGAAAAGGACTGCAGCCGTGAGTTCAAGGACCTGCCAAAGGGCATGAAAGACGGTTGCGAACTGCTCAGCAAGGCTCTGCTCGGCAAGGTCAGCGGCGTAGAGTTGACGGTCGAACCGAAGGAGCGCGTGCGCCTGACGGATCTGGGCGACCTGCAGGACGGCCGCCGCAGCAAGCGCTTGTTGGACCGCTTGGACCCGCAACTCGACAGCATCTGATCGCTAGCTGATCGCGTCGCAGAAAGGCCGGGCATTTGCCCGGCTTTTTTACGTCCGGATCAAATGGCTCACGGCCGGTGTGATCACCGCCCACTGGGTAATCCACCAAGACGCAACCCAAGTTGCTTCGCGTGGATATAAAGGCGACGTCCACCCTACGAGACTGCCACCTTGCGCGCAGCGCCGTGGGTGGGCTTCAGCCCACCGTTGGGTTGCTGGCGCGAGCTGAAGCGGAACGCTGCCCTACAGAAGCGAAGACGATGCCTCCGCCACACCTGCCCGCAGTCGGCTAAGCACCTGACCCTATCTCTGCAAAGCAAAACCGGGCCGCAGGGGCCCGGTCGTGTGTCGCGATTGGCGCGTTACACCACCTGCATCAACTTGGCGTAGGCCTTCAAATGATGGTCATCGTCACCGAACTGGTGGGCGATCATCACCAGCCGCTTGGCGTGGTGGGCAAGGTTGTATTCCCAGGTCATACCGATGCCGCCGTGCAGCTGGATGGCTTCCTCGGCCACCTTGCGTGCGGCGCGGGCGCAGACGTATTTGGCGGCAGCGATGATGCGGCTGCGCTCGTCGTTGTCTTCGCCATCGGCAAAGGTCGCGGCGAGGATCGCCATGCTGGTGGCCTGCTCCAGCTCGGTCTGCATGTCCACCATGCGGTGCTGCAGGACCTGGAACTTGCCGATCGGCACGCCGAACTGCTTGCGCGTCTTCAGGTAGTCGAGGGTCAGCTTGCAGGCCTCGTCCATGCTGCCCAGGGCATCGGCGCACTGCGCGGCGATGGCGCGGCCCTGCTGGTAGCGCATCGCGGGCAAGGCATTGCCCAGCTCGCCAAGCAGCGCCTCGGCACCCACCTGTACGTTGTCGAGGAACAAGTCGCAGCCCTTGCGCCCGTCGATGGTCGGGTAGACGCGACGGCTGACGTCCTGGGCGTTCGGATCCACAAGGAACAAGCTGATGCCGGCTTCGTCGCGGCTGTCGCCGGAAGTGCGCGCGGAGACGATGATCTGCCCGGCGCTGTGGCCGCCGATGACCACAGCCTTGCGCCCGTTCAGACGATAACCGCCGTTGACCGCTTCAGCCTTGGTCTGTACATCGTTGAGGTTGTAATGACTCTGCGGCTCGTCGAGCGCCACCGCCAGTTGCAGCGAACCGGCGGCGACCTGTGGCAGCAGATCCTGTTTCTGCGCATCGGAACCGAGCTGATTGACCAGGCCACCGGCGAAGACCACCGAGTGCAGATACGGCTCCAGCGTCAGGCCACGACCCAGCTCGGTCATGACCAGCATGGTTTCCACGCCGCTACCACCAAAGCCGCCGATGTCCTCGGAGAACGGCACGGCGGTCAGGCCCAATTCGCCCAGCTGCGACCAGAACTCGGCGGAAAAGCCCAATTCCGACTCGCTGAATTTCTCGCGCTGCTCGAACGGGTAGGCGTCGCGCACCAGGCGCGCCGCGGTGTCTTGCAGCATTTGCTGCTCTTCAGTCAATTTGAAGTCCATTGCGGTGCCCCCTTACAGCTCGAGAATCATCTTCGAGACGATGTTCTTCTGGATTTCGTTGGAGCCGCCGAAGATCGACAGCTTGCGCATGTTGAAGTAGTCGCCGGCCAGCGACGCGCTGTAGTCGGCGTGCAAGAGCTCACCGTCGTAGTCCAGCTGCATCTCCTCCTCGAGGAACGGCAACGCGTAGGGGCCGATGACCTTGCGCAAGAGGTGAGTGATCGCCTGGCGGATCTCGGTGCCCTTGACCTTGAGGATCGAGGACTCGGCACCGGGCACGCCACCTTCCTTCGCCGCAGCGAGGATGCGCAGGGTGCTCATCTCGATGGCCATCAGCTGCATCTCGACCTCGGCGACCTGAGCGCGGAACAGCAGGTCTTCGAGCATCGGCTTGCCGTCGCAGACCTCCTTCATGGCGATGCGCTTGAGATGCGCCAGCACCGCCTTGGACGAGCCGATGCCGGCAAGGCCCGTGCGCTCGTGGGTCAGCAAGTACTTGGCGCAGGTCCAGCCCTGGTTTTCCTCGCCGACGAGGTTTTCCACCGGCACGCGGACGTTGTCGAAGAAGACTTCGTTGACCTCGTGGTCGCCGTCTAGGGTGATGATCGGCCGCACACTGATGCCCGGGCTCTTCATGTCGATCAGCAGGAAGCTGATGCCGCGCTGCTGCTGGGCCTCGGGGTCGGTGCGCACCAGGCAAAAGATCATGTTGGCGTGCTGGCCGAGGGTGGTCCAGGTCTTCTGGCCGTTGACCACGTAGTGGTCGCCGTCACGCACGGCGCGGGTCTTCAGGCTGGCGAGGTCGGAGCCGGCACCGGGCTCGGAATAGCCCTGGCACCACCAGTCCTCACCGGAGAGGATGCGCGGCAGGTAGTGGTCGATCTGCTGCTGGGTGCCGAACTTGATGATCACCGGGGCCACCATGTTGACGCCGAAGGGCACGGTACGTGGCGCGCCGAAGGCCGAACACTCTTCGTCGAAGATGTGTTTTTCCACCGGTCCCCAGGTGGTGCCGCCCAGCTCCACCGGCCAGCCCGGCGCGTACCAGCCGCGCTTGACCAGGATCTGCTGCCAGCGCTCGTGATCCTCCTTGGACATGTGCTTGCCGAGCTTGACCTTGGCGGCGATATCCGCCGGCAGCTCGCTTTTCAGGAAGGCGCGTACTTCGTCGCGGAAGGCGAGCTCTTCGGCCGTGTAGTTGACGTTCATGGGAAGGTCCTCATGCTGCGTTCGGTTTGCAGGCGGGCGACACTCATTGCCCGGCCTGCCATTCGGTGAAGGTGCGGCCTTCGGCGGCCAGTTTTTCCAGCAGCGGCGCCGGCTTCCACCAGTCGCCACAACGCGCGTGCAGTTCTTTTACTCGCGCCAGCACCCGGTCCAGGCCGACGCTGTCGGCATAGAACATCGGCCCACCGCGGAAGGCCGGGAAGCCGTAGCCGTTCAGGTAGATGACGTCGATGTCACTGGAGCGCTGGGCGATGCCCTCTTCGAGAATCTTCGCGCCCTCGTTGACCAGCGCGAAGATGCAGCGCTCAACGATGTACTGCTCGTCCAGCGTCTGCCGCTCGATGCCTTTCTCTTGCGATGCTGCTTCCAGCATGGGCGCAAGGTCGGGGTTCTCCTGCGGGGTGCGGTTGCCGGGCTCGTAGCGGTAGTAGCCGGCGCCGGTCTTCTGCCCGAGCATGCCGGCGGCGCAGAGCTTGTCCGAGACGGTGGGGAAATCCAGGTGCGCCGGCAACGTCGCGCGCTGGCGCTTGCGGATCGCCTGGCCGATGTCGAGACCAGACAAGTCGCGCATGGCAAACGGTCCCATGGCCATACCGAAGTTGCGAAGCGCAGCGTCGACCTGCTGCGGCGTGGCGCCCTCCTCCAACAGGAATTCCGCCTCCCGCCCGTACTGGAAGACCATGCGGTTGCCGACGAAGCCGTCGCAGACGCCGACCACCACCGAGACCTTCTTCAGCTGCTTGCCGATCGCCATGGCGGTGGCGAGCACTTCATCGCTGGTCTTCTCGCCGCGCACCACTTCCAGCAGGCGCATCACGTTGGCCGGGCTGAAGAAATGCAGGCCGACCACGTCCTCGGGACGTTTGGTGAAGGCGGCGATGGCGTTCAGATCGAGTGACGACGTATTGGAGGCGAGAATCGCGCCCGGCTTGCACACGGCGTCCAGTTGCTCGAAGACCTGCTGCTTGACACCCATCTCCTCGAACACCGCCTCGACCACCACGTCGGCATCGGCCAGGGCGGCGTAGTCGGTGACTCCGGTGATCAGCGCGAGGCGCTTTTCCATCGCCTCTTCAGTCAGGCTGCCGCGCTTGACGCTCGCCGCATAGGTGTCGCGGGCACGCTGCAGGCCGCGTTGCAGGGCTTGCTCATTGATTTCCAGCAGCTTCACCGGCACCCCGGCATTGGCGAAGCTCAGCGCGATACCGACACCCATGGTGCCGCCGCCGATCACCGCAGCTGTGTTGATCGAGCGAGGTTTCACGTCTGCCGGCAGATCGTTGATCTTGCCGGCCTGGCGTTCGGCGAAGAACGAATGAACCAGAGCGCCACGCTGTGGCGAGTTCAGGCATTCGGCAAACAACTCACGCTCGCGCTTGAGGCCTTCGGCCAACGGCAGCTTCGTCGCCGCCTCGACCGCCGCGATGCAACGCAGCGGCGAGAACAGTCCAGGCATGCGCTTGGCCACTTCGGCGTGCTTGGCGCGGATCAGCGCCTCGTTGTCGGCGCTATCAAGGCCTCTGGTCTGCTCGCCGGTGCGTCGCGGTGCGCGGCCTTCATCGACCATACGACGGGCATAGGCCAGGCCAGCGTTCACCAGATCACCCTCGAACAGCTCGTCGACGATGCTGTGCTCGACCGCCTCGGCAGCACTGATTGGCGTGCCGCTGACGATCATCTCCAGTGCCTTCTCGACACCGGCCAGACGCGGTAGCCGCTGGGTGCCGCCGGCGCCCGGTAACAAACCCAGCTTCACTTCCGGCAGGCCGACCTTGGCGTCCTTGCGCGCGATGCGGTAATGACAACCCAGCGCCACTTCCAGCCCGCCGCCGAGCGCGGTGCCATGAATGACGGCGACGCTCGGCTTGCTGCAACCTTCGATGATCTCGATCACCTCGGGCAGGCTCGGCGCCTGCGGCGGCTTGCCGAACTCCTTGATGTCAGCGCCGGCGATAAAGGTGTTGCCCTCGCACACCAGCGCCACGGCGCGCACCTGATGGTCCGCTTCGGCTTGCTGAAAGGCCTTCAGCAACCCCTCACGCACCGCCTGGCCGAGAGCGTTGACCGGTGGATTGTTGACTGTGATCAGCGCGATATCGCCCTGAACTTCGAGCCGTACGACATCTGTCATGACTGGCCTCCGCTGTGTGAAATGCTGATTGGAATTGTAATTTCACGGAATCATGTTTCGCACTGCAGAATAAATGACTCATTTCCGCGTGTCGATAGCACCACACGGCCAGCGCATTCGAGCGAAAAGAAGGCGCAGAGCCGCGCCAGACAAGGCATGGTGCGCGACCCAGGGGCCATCGGTCGCGGCTATCAATACAGGGAATGTCGGATCAGAAGCAGGCTAGCCCGCGACGGCATGGCGAGGCGCGCGCGCCAGCAGATCAGGATCGATGCGCAGCAGGCGCACCGTCCGCTCGCCGGCCAGACTGGCCGGCTCGGCATCGGCGGGCAGTTCGATCAGCAGCCGCGTCAGGTTGAGCACCAGCGCTTCGCGGCGCAGGACACCGGCACCCAGCGCGTAGTAGGCGCTGATCACCTGGCGCAGCTCCAGTGGCAGCCCCCACTGTGCCCGCAGCGCCGAGCCGAAGCCGGCCGCGCGCTCGCGCAGGCAGCGTTGCAAATCCGCTTCATCCAGCGCGCCGCCACTGTCGAGCCATTCCTGCAGGCTGCGCAGCAGCGCCAGCTCGCCGATGTTCTGCAATAGCCCGGCGCTGAAACAGAGCTCGACATCCAGCTTCAGCTGGCGCGCCAGCCAGCTCGCCAGCCGTGCCGTGCGCAGCGCCTGGTTACCGAGCTGGCCGGCAAGCTCGGCAAGGCGAGGCTCGGGCAACCGCGCGTTGTGTTGCAGGGCCAGCTCGGTCACCAATTGCAGACTGCGCGCCGCACCGAGCTGGCGTCTCGCCTGCGCCAGGCCAAGGCAGGGCGCCGCCGGCTGCGCCGCGCCATTGCTGGCGACGCTGATCAGCCGGGCCGTGACCTGCGGATCGCGGGTCAGTAGCTCTTCGAGCTCGGCAAAATCCTGATCACCGCCTTGCAGGCGCTGCAGGGCGACCAGCACCGCCTCCTGCAGCGGCGCGCCGCGGTTATGCGGGCGCATGCGCTCGAGAAAACTCTCCACAGTGTCTGCCACTGCAGGCGTCGTTACCCCGGCACGTCCGGCCGAGCGCGGCAGCAACCTATCCAGCCGCTGGCGCAGGTCGTCGAGATCGTAGGGTTTGCCCAGGTACGCGGCGGGCGCCAAAGGCAGCACGGTGCGGACGCTGGCGGTATCGGTACGCGCGCTGATCAGCACGCAGGGCAAGCGCTGGGTCGGGCCGTGACGACGCAGTTCACGCAACAGCTGGCGACCATCGAGACCTTCCAGCTCACCATCGATGATCAACAGGCTGGGCACCTGACGCTTGCACAGCTCCAGCGCGGCATGCCCGTCCGCCGCGGGTTGCACACGCATACCGGGGCGCAATTCGCGCACCAGCTGACAAAGCTGGTCCGCGCGCCAGGGCTCGTTGTAGGCAACCAGAACGAAGGAAACTTGGGCAGAGAGGCTCACTGCACGGCTCGCTGGAGATGTCACCACAGCCTAGCGACGGGGTAAGTCGATGGCGACAGATCCTCGAGACGAGAATCGCGCCAATGGGGGCGCGATTCTGCACGGCCTGATGGCATACAGCCAGCCTCTGACCCTGAGGCTAGCTGTCGCAGGTGGCTCAGATACCCATGCAGAGATACTTGATCTCCAGGTAGTCCTCGATGCCGTACTTGGAGCCCTCGCGGCCAAGACCCGAGGATTTCACGCCGCCGAACGGCGCCACTTCGGTGGAGATCAGTCCGGTGTTGATGCCGACCATGCCGTACTCCAGCGCCTCGGCGACGCGGAACACCCGGCCCAGATCGCGGGCATAGAAGTAGGAGGCCAGGCCGAACTCGGTGTCGTTGGCCTTGGCGATCGCCTCGGCCTCGTCCTTGAAACGGAACAGCGGCGCCAGCGGGCCGAAGGTTTCTTCCTTGGCCACCTTGGCGCTATCCGGCACATCCACCAGCACGGTGGGCTCGAAATAGCTGCCACCCATTGCATGAGCCTGACCGCCCGCCACCAGTCGCGCACCCTGGGCGACGGCATCCTCGATATGCTCGCGGACCTTGCTGGCGGCACGATCATCGATCAGCGGGCCGATGTCGGTGCCCTCTTCCAGGCCGTTGCCGACCCGCAGCTTGGCCACCGCCACCTGGAATTTCTCGGCAAAGGCGTCATACACGCCGTCCTGCACATAGATGCGGTTGACGCATACACAGGTCTGCCCGGCGTTGCGGTACTTGGACTGCATGGCGCCCTTCACCGCCTCGTCCAGGTCGGCATCATCGAAGACGATAAATGGCGCGTTGCCGCCCAGCTCCAGGGACACCTTCTTGATCCCCGGAGCGCACTGCTCCATCAGCTTGGCGCCCACTTCGGTGGAGCCGGTGAAGGAAATCTTGCGCACCTTGGGGTTGGCGGTCAGCTCGTTGCCGATGTCACCAGCCGAGCCGGTGACGACGCTGAGCACGCCCTTGGGAATCCCGGCGCGCTCGGCCAGCTCGACCATCGCCAGCGCCGAGAACGGCGTCTGCGAGGCGGGCTTGATCACCATGGTGCAGCCAGCCGCCAGCGCCGGGCCGGCCTTGCGGGTGATCATCGCCGCCGGGAAATTCCACGGCGTGATCGCCGCGGTCACGCCGATCGGCTGCTTGATGACGAGGATGCGCTTGTCCTTCTGGTGCCCAGGAATGGTGTCGCCGTAGATGCGCTTGGCTTCCTCGGCGAACCACTCGATGAACGACGCCGCATAGGCGATCTCGCCCTTGGCCTCGGCCAGCGGCTTGCCCTGCTCCAGCGTCATCAATCGGCCCAGGTCGTCCTGATTCTCCATCAGCAGCTCGAACCAGCGGCGCAGCTTCTGCGAGCGCTCCTTGGCGGTCAGATCACGCCAGGCCGGCAGCGCCCGCTCGGCGGCATCGATCGCGCGGCGGGTTTCGGCGGCGCCCATCTTCGGCACGCTACCGAGAATCTCGCCGCTGGCCGGGTTGTTCACGCTGATGGTCTGGCCGCTGTCGGCATCGACCCAGGCACCATCGATATAGGCCTGCTGGCGGAACAGAGCGGTGTCTTTGAGTTGCATGGCAGTCTCCTCGGGCATCGTAGCGGCAGGCCCGCTGCGGAAAATTCGGCGAACGCGACGATCATCTGAACCGTCCTTCGCCGCCCGGTTCCAGCCGCCGCATCGCACTGCGAACGGCCATGCTAGGACCGCAGCCGGCCGGCCGGCAAGCTCATGACACATGACGTTGTCGCGCCATTGACCAGCCTGATGAACGACGACGGGCGAGGCTGTCACGTCTTGTTACCCAAACCCCACTACTGGCCGGGGTATAGTTGCGCGCGAGCGGCGCCAGCCGCCGACAACCAAGGATCGATAAGGAGTTACCGTGAAAGCACTGATGACAGGCGCCGTAGCCGCCGTCCTGCTGGCCAGCACTGCCGCCCAGGCGCAGATGAAACCGGAAGAAATGGTCGAAACCCGCCAGGCCGGCTATCAGTTCATGTCGTGGAACATGGGCAAGATCAAGGCCCAGGTAGTCGACGGCAAGGAGCCCTACGACCAGGCCAAGGTGGCTGCCGCCGCCAATGCCATCGCCGCCATCGCCAACTCCGGCATGGGCAGCCTGTACAGCCCGGATACCACCACCGAGCAACTGGGCAAGGCCACCCGCCTGAAGCCTGAGTTCTTCCAGAACCTCGACGAAGCCGGGCAGATTGGCCGCAAGTTCACCGCCGCCGCCAACCAGCTTGCCAAGGTTGCCGCAGAAGGCGATCAGGCCGCGATCAAGAAGGCCTTCGGCGACGTCGGTGGCAGCTGCAAGTCTTGCCACGACAAGTTCCGCGCCGACTGATCGTCCCAGCCAGCCGTCACCTGCCGGTCGGCTGGCTTACCAGTCCAGGCTGGGCGCCACCGCCGCCGGCTCAGGCCGCAGCCAGTCCCCCACCGCCTGCACACCCCATACGCAAGCCGCACCCAGCGCGATCGCCAGAACCGCGGTGGGCAGCGCGCCGCCCCGCGCGTCCTGCTGCGTCGGATGCTCGCGCTCTGCCCGTCCCGCGATCATCGCCCGCACCAGTGGCTGGCGCATCACCAGCGTGTAATAGAGGATGGCCGCAAGGTGCATGCCGATCAGCACCAGCAGCAGCCACTTCGCCTGCCGATGCAAGCCGCTCAGCGCGCTGCCGGTTTCGCTGCTGACCAGCGCGTAGAGCGGGCCCTGGAAAGCGATGTCGTCGGTCGCCATCAGCCCGCTGGCGACCTGGAAGCTCACCAGCAGCAGCATGGCCAGTACCGAGAACGCGCCAAGCGGGTTGTGCCCGGCTTCGCGCCAGTTGCCCTGCAGATAGTCCTTCACACCGAACGTCGCGGCGAAGATCCGTGACCAGCGGGCATACGTCGAACCGACGAAGCCCCAGATCAGGCGGAACACCAGCAGTCCCAGCACCAGCAGACCGAGCCGGCCATGCCAGAGCATCAGGTTGCCGCCGATCCAGCCCGTGACGATGGCCGCGATAACCGCCCCGGCGAACAACCAGTGAAACAGCCGCAGCGGCGCGTCCCAGAGTTTGATATGGCCCGACATCCCCATCCCCTCGCCATCCGAACAACCACGGCCCCCGGCCGCGACACGCAAGGGTATCAGCCGAGCCCGTCGCAGGCAGCTGCGAAAAAGCCGCACCCGGGCGCATCCACCCGGCCGCACCAGCATGGACGCCCGTTAACGACATGCGTATGATTGCGCCCCGCAACGCATCCGTAGCTCAGCTGGATAGAGTACTGCCCTCCGAAGGCAGGGGTCGTGGGTTCGAATCCCGCCGGATGCGCCATACAGATAGTCGTTTCGAGCCCCACTCGAAGCACTCCGCAAAAGCCCGCTCGCTGCGGGCTTTTGCGTTTCTGCAGGTCCGTCATCGATCAGCAGATCGCCTGCCAGCATTGCCGGACCGATGCAAGCCAAACCCGCCGCTCGGCGACGCCGAACCGCCCCAATCTGACCTCACGCTCGTTTTAGACGCATCCACCGGGCGTTCTGTGAACCGGTTCACCGAGCCCGCGGGACAACTGAACTTCAATGCCCCGCTCAGGTCGCGCCATGCGCACCTTGCCCCCACACACGACTTCAAGGAGGAAATCGCGTGCCCGTGCGCTATTACGCCCTCGTTTCGCTCATCGCCGCCGCGCTGCTCGCTGGTTGCACCGGCAACTACAAATTCGACGATGACCACTATCGCCCGCTGGGTGATCCGCAAGCCTTGAATCGCGGCCAGTAACCGCAAGGAGCGACACGACCATGGAACTGGTCTTCGATATGGTGGGCGCCCAGCAATTCGTGCCGGGTCTGCTGACCACCAAAACCTTCAAGCAGGCCGGCGGTGTGATCGGCCGCGCAGAGGGCTGCGATTGGGTAATCCCCGACCGCAAGCGCGTCCTCTCCGGCCGTCACGCAGTGATCAGCTACCGCGACGGCGCCTTCTTTCTCACCGATACCAGCAGCAACGGCATCCAGCTCAAGGACAGCGGCGCCAGCCTGGTCAAGGGCCAGCCGCAGCGCATCGAGCATGGCAGCGTCTACTGCCTAGGCGACTTCGAGATCCGCGCCCGGCTGATCCAGGATCCGGCGCTGTTCGAAGGTGACATCGGTCGTCCGCAGCCGGCTGGCAGCATCATCCCCGACGATGCCTTCCTCGACCTCGATCCGCTGGTCGCGATGGAACAGCAAGAGCGCGTCTATGCCGAGGTCGACGACCTCGACCTCGCTCTGGTAGCGCCACAGCGCCAGGCGCAGCAGCAGCGCGACTACGCGCGCATCGACATGGAAAGCCTGCCGTTGCCG
>Ga0207848_100382_pt1 | contig 19392 bp, 24 predicted proteins | sample TtaePargueraPR_10_FD_187737 | JGI IMG/M metagenome (GOLD analysis project Ga0207848, IMG submission 187737) | Aerobic enrichment media microbial communities from Bioluminiscent Bay, La Parguera, Puerto Rico - Tt and M2 (3) (SPAdes) | ecosystem: Environmental > Aquatic > Marine > Unclassified ... | reverse complement strand
CGATCTGTTCGGCAACATCGGAATCGGATGCCGCCTACATCGCCGCCGCCAATCCCGTCGCCATCCTCGAGATGATTGCGGAGAACGAGCGGCTGCGCGATGCAATGGCTGGCCTGCTTGAGTGGGTAGCGCCTATTGCTGGTGATAACCAAGACGACGAAGCCTCCCAGCGCGAGCTTGATTCTGTTCGGGCTGCCGAAGCCGTTATGCAGGAGGCCTCCAAATGACCGACTTCATGGAAATCACCGCCGCCTTCCACCAGGCCCGCACAGCTCCCGACGTAACAGATCGGGCCTCAGGTCTAGAGGAGGCAGATCGTATAGGTGGCGTGGCGCTGGTGCGTGAACGGCTGCAGGGGCAGGGCGCTGAGTTCTGCATCGTTGCCTATATCGGCCTGGTTGCTGCTGCGGCTTCTGCATTCTTCGCGTGGCAAGGGGGTGATCGTGGCTAACCCAACCTTCCCCCTGCGCAATGAGATGGACCGCCAGCGCGCCATCGCCTGCCTGCAGAAGATCGACCTGGGCGCCGGCTACGTCTGGACCATGCGCGAGGAGGTCCGCAGCGACGCCCAGAACCGCCGCATGTGGGCCATGTTGCGCGACATCAGCCGCCAGGTTGAGTGGTGCGGCCAGAAGCTCGAGGACACCGACTGGAAGCACGTATTCAGCGCAGCAGTCGAGCAGCAGCGCGCCGTGCCCGGCCTGAATGGCGGCTTCGTGGTCCTGGGAATCTCCACCCGCAAGCAGAGCAAGAAGTGGTTCAGCGACATGTTCGAGGTGATGGAAGCGTTCGCTGCAGAGCATGGCGTGCGCTTCACCACGGCTGACCATTGGGGAATCGGGGAGGCCGCGGCATGAGCCGAATAGTCAGCAAAAAACTGCGCGATTCGGCTCGCGGCCAGTGCTGCACGCTTCGCCTCCCGGGCTGCGGCCACGATGACGGCACGGTGGTTCTGGCTCACATCCCATGCGGCCACAAGGGCGTAGGCATGAAGGGTCCGGATGTCATCGCCTGCTTTGCCTGTGACCACTGCCACTCCGTGCTGGATGGCCGGCGCCGCGGCGAACTGACCGAGGGCGACCTTCTGCGCGCCCTGGCTGAAACACAACTGATCTGGTTCCGCGATGGGCTTCTGACTGTGAAGGGGGCCGCTGCATGACCGACACCCCACTAGGCCGCGCCTGCCCTGACTGCGGCGAGCCCATGAGCAATATGCCAAGCCTGAACGCCCGCCAGTGCGCCACCGGATGCAAAGAGACATTCGCGTGGAACCTTGCGCCCGGCCAGCTCCCCCTGATCGCAAACAACAGAGCCACAAGGAAGCCGCAATGAGCGCACTCAACGAACAGCCAGGCGGCAGCCACTACAAGGGCAAGGCCATTCAGCCGGTCCAGTACATCCACGCGAACGGCATCGGCTACTGCGAGGGCAACGTCATCAAGTACGTCTCCCGGTGGCGCGAGAAGAACGGGCTGCAGGATCTACTGAAGGCTCGCCATTACATCGATCTGCTGATCGAGCTGGAAGGACTGGAGAAAGCCGAGTTCGGCCAGCAGGACACCATCGACTGCCGCAGCGCTGAGCAGAAGGCGCCGCAGCCAGGCCCGGTATGGACGCTTGAGGCGAGGCGCTGCCTTGTGTGCCTCGGTGACCACGGGAGCATGCCTTGCCCGAATACGCGCGTAACCGCCAGCGCTTCCCGCGACCAAGACGTTCGGCTTTCTGATGCTCTTGACGCGCGCACCCTCACTTTGGCCGCTAAGGCATTTCGCCCATGAAGCTCTCTCGAATCGACGTACAGGCGAGGCTAGGCGATGAAGTGCTCTGCGGCGAGGCGTGGATTAACAGCGGAAGGCCTGACTGCCAAGGCCAATGCGGAGCAGCTTGCTCTCGCAATCGCGGACAAGATGCGGGAGCGCTGCAAGCCAATGGGTCTGCCGAAGTGGCGCCAGTGGGTATCGGCCGAGCTGTCGAGGATGAGCCCGCTGCTGCGCAAGATGGTGCGCGCTGCGCTGGAAGCGAAGGCGAGGGGGAGTAGATGACCGAAGTCCTGCTGCCCTGGCCGCCATCGGCAAATACCTACTACCGCCGCGTTGGCGCCAAGACGCTGATCAGCGCCAAGGGGCGCGCCTACTGCAAGGACGTAACGGCGCTGTGCCGGGCGGCCGGATTGCGCAAGCTGGAGGGGCGCCTTGAGGTGGTGATTGCTGCATGCCCGCCAGACCGTCGCCGTCGTGACCTCGACAACATGCTCAAGGGCTTGCTCGATGCGCTGACTCACGGCGGCGCCTGGGAAGACGACAGCCAAATTGACCGACTGACCATCATCAGAGGCCCTGTAAAGGCCCAAGGGTCGGTCGGTGTAGTGATTTCTGAGATTGCCCAAGGGGAGGCAACCTGATGGCCGCACGCAAGCACGACGACGCGCAGATCATGGAGGCGCTCACGGGCAGAACCAACGCCGAAGCAGCCGCCTTGCTTGGCTTGGATATCCGCAACGTGGAGCGCCACCGCTCCCGCCTGCGCAAGATGGGCTGGGAGCCTGGGCACGGTTCAGCAGAGGCCCGCGCCGAGACGTATGTCATCACGGCCGCCGTGAACGCTACAAAGGCGCACTCGGCATTCCTCAAGACGCTGCAATTGTATTGCTCCCTGCGTGGCGCCAGGCTGATCGTCATCCCCATGCGCTACAAGAACCCGACTCGCCGGGATGAAGTGGCCGATGACGACTGGTGGGATGCTCGCCTGATGCCGTACATCACCCATGAGCGGACGAAGCTGGCGAAGGGGCTGGTAGTGCTGGCTGATATCAAGATCCAGCCGACGGCCGTCAGTCCACTTCAAGGCTGGCTAACCGTATCGGGGCAGGACTGGGCAATCCTGGGACACACGAAGATTGCAGTAGAGCCTGTAGCAACGCGCATGGGCGACCCTGCCAAGTTGGTGATGACGACCGGTGCCTGCACTGTGGAGAACTACAGCGACACCAACGCCGGCAAGAAAGGGGAGTTCCATCATACGCTCGGGGCGGTAGTCGTCGAGGTTGACGGCCCGCGCAACCATATCCGCCACATCTGCCCGATGAAGGACGGCAGTTTCATCGACCTCGACATGAAGTACACCGTCAAGGGGCCTGAAAAGGCTCCGCGTGCCGAAGTGCTGACGATGGGTGACGTGCATGCTGAGATGGCTGATCCGGTCGTTACTGAGGCAACCAGAGAGCTTTCCGAGCTGATCAAGCCAAAGTATCTGGTGATGCATGACGTGCTGAACTTCGGCTCGGCCAGCCACCACAACAAATTCTTCGACAAGTTCAAGCGCCACGTGGACGGTACGTCTGGCGTGATGCATGAGCTGAAGGTAACGGCCCGGCACGTTGACTACCTGGCGACATTTGCCGACCAGGCCGTAATGGTGAACTCGAATCACAACGATCATTTCCGGCAGTGGCTGGAGAAGTCAGAGAACGCTCTAGATATCGAGAACACGCTCGTCTTCCACGAGACCAAGGCCGTAATGCTGCGCGCCATCGTTGACGGCTCCTGCTGCGATCCGTTCAAGCATTGGATGGACAAACTGATGAAGTTGGCTGATCGGGTGAAGTGGCTCAAGCCCGATGAGCCGTTCATTCGCTTCGGCATCGACTACAGCAACCACGGCGACAAAGGCCCGAACGGCGCACGCGGCAGCACAAAGGCATTCGCAACCGTAGGTGCAAAGGTCGTCAAGGGCCACGGTCACGCCCCGCAGGTAATCGATGGCGCCAGGTCTGTTGGCACAAGCTCGAAACTCAACATGGGCTACAACGCCGGCGCCCTCAGTAACTGGATGGCCTCGCACGACATCACCTACGCCAACGGCAAGCAGACGCTCATTCACTGCGTCGGCGGTACCTTCTTTCGCCGCGATGCGGCAGCAGCACGGGGAGCAGCAGCATGACCTATCGCAACGTGGTTTCCGCAGTAGTCCGCGCCCTGGCGTCGGAGGTGATCAACTCGGCGGGGGGGTGTGACTTCGAGCCAAAGGTGCAGGCTGCGCGCGTCCCGGGTGCCATCTGCGGCAAGGAAGCGGCATTCCTGACTGACTGCTGGGTACATGGGCGACTGCATAAGGCGCTGCCGGTCGGCCTGTGGCTGGCCCTCGTCGCGAAATATTCGACGCATCTGGAGCGCAAGCACGACGCAATGATGGCGCTGGCCGGTGCCGTGAAGTCGCCGGCGCCCGAGCGGTTCGTGCAGTGTGCCGTCGCTACCTGGGCATTCCCGAAGCTGCCGGGTGCAGAAGGGAAGCGCAGCACGAGCGTATTGCCGGCCGCATGGTATGACATGGATCGCTGGAGTGAAGACCCGGTGGCCGAGCGCACCAAGCATCGCTGGAAGTCAGCCATTCGCCGCGACCTGGAAGACCAGGTGAACAAGGCCCTAATCGAGGCTCAACACATTCTTGACATGGAAGGATTAATTTCATGTCAGGCTGCTTGACAGTGAATGGCAGAGTGGCATAGAGTGTTCACTATCTTGGTCATCTTGCGCGTTGAGATGGTCAAGCGACTCGCTGAGTGATCGGTGGAGTTAGCAACTCAGAGCGGGACGGCCTGAGAAACTGAGCCCGTACTGAGAGATTCACAGAAAGCCCCAGCAGAAATGCCGGGGCTTTTTTGTTCCTGCCGACCTCTGTGTCGGTTTTTTTATGCCGATTCGAAAGCCAATCCGCGCTTCTGTCGGCAATGAAATACCAGTTTCGGGCGCTAAAGGCCGTTTGAATGGCTCGCCACCATGCGCCCAACCCTCTTCCGGCCCCATGCCTGCCTCCTTGCTCATAGGCGGATCGCACGCGCATGTGAGGCCGGACTTAATCAACTGCCCCATGCGGGATAACCGAGATGCCCAAGATGCCAGAGAAGAGCCCTGAATTTTGGGTGGCCCTCGCAGCAGCCCTGCGCGAACACGGACTAGCCATGATGCTGACCTTCGTTCTGTCGTACATCCGTATCCACCTGTACGGCGACAAGAAGAGTCCGCTGGCCAAGCTGCTCGAAGCCACATTCGGCGCGCTGCTGATCATGCTCGTCGGCCTAGGCGTGAACGCTATGGGTGCAAACCTCGCCTGGACGCTATTCGCTGCCGGTTTGATCGGGCTGCTTGGTGTGGATCAGGTTCGCGCACTGGCCGGCAAATGGGCGGAGCGCAAGGTGTCGCAGTGAAACGCCTCCACGCCACCCTGATCCTGCTATTCCTCGCAGCCTGTGTCGCTGTGATGATCGGGAAAGAGGTGTGGTTGGCAGCTCGAGCAGCGTGGAAGGAGAGCCGGAATGATCACTATCAAGGCGCCCGACGCAAAGCTCGCCCAAGAGCAGCTCGATAAGTTCGCAAAGCAGATCCCGTTCGCCACTGCGCTGACCCTGACCAATGTGGCCAAGCTGGTACAGAAGGGCGAAGTCTCCGTAATGGAGAAACGATTCGATCGCCCGACCAAGACCACGCTCAATAGCGTATTCGTCAAGCCAGCGCTGAAGACAAGGCTGCAGGCAAAGGTGTGGCTCAAGGACTCGTTCGGCTCAGGCATCCCTGCTGATAAGTATCTGCAGGCTCAGGTGTACGGCGGGACACGCTCACGCAAGCGCTTCGAGAAGGCGCTGATCCGCAGAGGGCTGATGCGCCCCGACCAGTACGCAATGCCAAACAAGGCGTTCTTCGACCAGTACGGGAACATCAAGGGCCAGTTGGCTATGAAGATCCTGTCAGGCCTAGGGGCTGCAGAGTCGACCGCTGGATCACAACACAACGCGAGCAACAGTAAGCGCAGTCGAAGGAAAGGCAACGCTGACCGCTACTTCGTTGGAGAGGTGGACGGCGAGGCTGGTGTGTGGGAGCGCAAGAAGATCGGAAAGGAGATAGGCGTCAGGCCTGTGTTCATCTTCACTGATGCAGCTCCCAGGTACAGGGTGCGCGTGCCGTTCTTCAAGATCGCAGACAACATCATCAAGGCGAACTTCGATAAGGAGTTCGAGAAGGCATTCGAGCGGGCTGTGTCCACTGCGAGGTGAGTAATGGATAGGCCTCCAATACCAAAGGCTCCGCCCGTTAGGCTGGTTTGTACGGCTTGCGGTGACATCACCAAGACAGGAAAGCACTGGCACTGGATGTGCAGGCTGCTCGTTTGGCTTGGTCGGCCTGCCTAGACCCACCCCCATTGGGTCCTCCCCGGCACTACCGGCCCTGCGGGTAATTCGCGCCCCGCCTTTTCGCTTCATACGAGCTTTTCCCAGGAGGCGGTTGTTGTTCCGTCATGACCAAATCCGAACCGAAAAAACAGCGCGGCTGGCTCAACAAGAGCGAGATGGCCGCGAGCCTGGGCATTTCCGTCCAGGCGTTCGACAAATGGGGCGTTGAGCCTGTCGAGCGAATCGGACGCGAGGCGTTCTATGACTGCCGGACTGTCCTCGATAACCGACTGGCCCGGGCAGAAGAAAAGCACCAACCGGCTAGCGATGAAGACGCCGACACCGCCAAGCGCCTTGAACAAGAACGCCTGCGACTGACTGCGGCCCAGGCTGAAGGCCAAGAGCTGAAGAACGACATTACCAAGCGCAAGTCGGTGCCTACCGAATTTGCCACGTTCGTGCTGTCGCGCCTGGCCGCTGAAATCGGGTCACTGCTCGACACGCTGCCGCTGACACTCAAACGCCGCCATCCAGACCTAGAGGTCCGGCACATCGAATCGGTCCAGCGCGAGCTGGCCAAGGCACGCAACCGGGCGGCGACCCTCGATGACCGCCTGCCTGGATTGCTGAATGAATATCTCGACACCGCAGATCAATGAGCTGGCCGGGGCCGTGCGCCTCGGTCTGGTTCCTCTGTCGCGCCCGGTGCCGATGACGCCAGTCGAATGGGCGGATGAGAATTTCTACCTGTCCAGCGAGTCATCCTATCAGGAAGGCCGCTGGGAGACGCTGCCGTTTCAAGTCGCCATCCTCAACGCGATGGGCAACGACGAGATCCGCACCGTCAACGTGATCAAGTCGGCCCGCGTCGGCTACTCGAAGATGCTACTGGCCGCTTCGGCCTACCAGATCGAGCACAAGCGCAGGAACATCCTGCTCCTGCTGCCAACCGACGGCGCCGCGGCTGGGTTCATGAAGGCCCACGTCGAGACAATGATCCGCGACGTGCCGAGCATCTACGCTCTGGCGCCCTGGTACGGCAAGAAGCACCGCGACAACACGCTGGACACCAAGCGTTTCAGCCACAGCAAGCAGCTCTGGTGCCTTGGTGGCGCAGCGGCTAAGAACTACCGCGAGAAGTCGGTCGACACCATCATCTATGACGAGCTGGCCGCATTCGAGCCGGACGTCGAGAAGGAAGGTAGCCCGACATTCCTTGGCGACAAGCGGATTGAAGGCTCGACCTTCCCGAAGTCGATCAGAGGCAGCACCCCGAAGATCAAAGGCACCTGCCAGATTGAGGCGGCGGCGAGCGAATCGCCACACCTGTTTCGGCTGCATGTGCCATGCCCGCACTGCCAGGCCGAGCAATTCCTAAAGTGGGGCGGCAAGGACTGCGCGTTTGGCATCAAGTGGGACGCAGACAGCCCGGGCAATGCCTGGTACGTCTGCGAGCACAACGCCTGCATGGTCCAGCAGCACGAAATGCAGGAGCAGCATGCCAAGGGGCGCTGGATCTGCGAGAAAACCGGCATCTGGACACGCGACGGCCTGGACTACTTCAGCGCAGACGGCGAAGTCATCCCGACGCCTGACTCGGTCACCTTCCATATCTGGACGGCATACAGCCCGTTCACGACGTGGGGGCGCATCGTGCTGGACTTCTACAAGGCCAAGGACGACCGCAACAAGCTGAAGACCTTTATCAACACCACGCTCGGCGAAACCTTCGACGAAGACGAGGGCGACAAGGTCGAGTGGGAGACGCTTTACGGTCGCCGCGAGGTGTTCCCGCAGATCCCGGCACGCGCTGTTGCGCTGATGGGCGGCATCGATACCCAGGACGACCGCTACGAGGGTCGTGTGTGGGCGTTTGGCGCAGGAGAGGAGTGCTGGCTGGTCCATCGCTTCATCCTGCACGGCGACCCCGCAAGCGAAGAGCTGCGCCGCAAGGTCGGGCTCGAGATTCACCGGCAATTCATTCGGCCCGACGGGCTTCCGATGAAGGTTGACCGTTGGTGCTGGGACTCCGGCGGTCACTACACCGACGAGGTGTATGCCGAAAGCCGCAAGCACGGCGTGACATGGGTCATCCCGATCCGAGGCGCCAACACCTACGGCAAGCCGATCGCCAACATGCCGCGCACGCGGACCAAGGCGGGCGTCTACCTGACCGAAGTCGGCACCGACAACGCCAAAGAGCTGATTTACAGCCGCCTGCGTCTCGGCGTCGACACGGCGCGCAGCCAGGCCGGCGACATGCAGCCGGGCGCGATCCACTTCCCGGCCAATGACGACATCTGCGACGAGTCGGAGCTGAAACAGCTCACGGCTGAAACCAAGCGGCTGAAGATCACTGGTGGCCAGCGGGTTTACCGCTGGGAGGCGAACGGCCGGCGCAACGAGGCGCTGGACTGCTTCGTGTACGCCCTGGCCGCGCTACGGATCAGCCAACAGCGTTTCGGCCTGAACCTCGACGCCATCGACCCGGCGTCGCCTGAAACTCAATCAAACGACGAGCGCCCGCGGGTGCAGTCCTCCTACTGGAGAAAGTGATGGCATTCACGCGCGAGCAATACGACACGCTGAAAGCGGCCATCGCAGGCGGCGAGCTGATGGTTCGCTATGCCGACCGCAGCGTCACCTACCGGTCGCTCGACGAGATGATCCGCACGCTTCGGCTGATGGAAATGGATCTCGAACCGCTTCCCGATACAGGCCCGAGAGGGCGCACCTACACATCCTTCTCCAAGGGCTACTGATATGGGCGTGATCGACACCCTGTTTCCCGGCATGGCCGCGAAACGCGCAGAGTCGCGCCTGAAGAAAGCCAAGGCCGAGGTGGCGACGCAGATGCTCGCCCGCCGGTTCGAGGGTGCGGCAGGCGGGCGGCGCAATGATGGATGGCGCGCAGCTGGCACAGACGCGAACGCCGAGAACGGGCCAGCCCTGACGGTGCTCCGCAATCGTGCGCGCGACATGCGCCGGAACAACCCCTACGCCGAGCGGGCAATCACCGGCATCGCTGACAACGTGATCGGCGCCGGCATCGTCCCGCGGCCAAAGGCCAAAAGCGCGCGATCGAACAAGAAGCTATCCGCGACCTGGGCAGCGTGGGGCGAAACCACGGCCTGCGACGCCGACGGCATCGAGAACTTCTACGGCCTGCAGCATAAGGTCATGGAAACGGTGGCCGAGGCCGGCGAGTGCCTGATTCGCCGGCGCCGCCGCTTCAGTTCGGACGGCCTGCCTGTCCCGATGCAGCTGCAGGTCATCGAGCCGGACTTCCTCGACGACGCCAAGAGCGCCCGCAACGGTGGCAACCAGATCATCCAGGGCATCGAGTTCGATGCGCTGGGGAGGCGCGTGGCGTACTGGCTGTTCGAAGAGCATCCCGGCGCATCCACTGGCCTGGTATCGACTCAGTCCAAGCGGGTTCCGGCAGAAGACGTGATCCACGTTTTCATGCCTCGTCGCCCTGGGCAGGCCCGCGGTTACACATGGCTCGCTCCGGTCATGCAGCGTCTGCGTCACTTCGACGAGATGGAAGACGCAGTAATGGAGCAGGCCAAGATCGCTGCCTGCTTCGCTGCGTTTGTCACTCAGGGCGATATGGGGGGCGGGGCTAAGGCGCCACCCCTGGTTGACCGCATGGAGCCCGGCCTGATTCAGCAGCTGGCCATGGGTGAAGACGTCAAGTTCGCCGCGCCGCCGACCTTTAACGGGTACAGCACCTATGCCTGGCAGGCATTGCACGCAGTGTCGGTCGGCTTGGGTATTCCCTACGAACTGCTTACCGCCGACCTCAAGGGCGTGAACTTCTCCAGCGGCCGCATGGGCTGGCTGCACTTCGCGCGCCGCGTAGATGTGTGGCAGTGGCGAATGATGATCCCGCAGCTGTGCGAACAGGTGTGGGGATGGTTCATTGAGGCGCAGACGCTGATCCCGGGTGGCGTGCTCGAGGAGGCTGGCGCCGAATGGGTGCCGCCACGCCGCGACATGGTCAACCCGGCCGAAGAGGTTGCGGTGCTCAAGGATCGCATGCGCCTTGGCCTGCTTACGCCAGACGACGCCCTGCGCGAGATGGGCTACACGGACCCGGACGATGTACTGGCTAGGTTCGCAACACACCTTGGGAAGGTAGACGCAGCCGGCCTGGTGTTCGACTACGACGCCCGCAAGGTTTCCGCGGCGGGGCAGCAAACAGTCCCGCCACCCACAACCACCGAGAGCACCAACGATGACGGAAGCGACGATCAAGACGCTTGAGACGCCGATGCTCAGCCTGCGCGCTGCCGTGCGGCCTGGCTCAGTGGACATCGAGCAACGCACCGCCGAGTTGACCTGGACCACTGGCGCTAAAGGGCGCCGCTGGTCCTGGGATGTCGGCAGTTACATGGAGGAGCTGGAAGTCAGCGAGAAGGCCGTGCGGCTGGAACGACTGAACAACGGCGCGCCTCTGCTCAACGCGCACAGCGCCTATGACCTTGACGACGTGATCGGCGTAGTCGAGCGGGCATGGATTGAAGGCAACGAAGGTAAGGCGATTGTCCGCTTCAGCCAGCGCGAGGAGGCCGATGCCATCTTCCGCGACGTGAAGGACGGCATCTTGCGCAACATTTCGGTCGGCTACGCGGTTCACCGCTACGAAGTGGCCGAGGAAGAAGACGACAAGCTGCCGACCTACATCGCTCGCGATTGGGAGCCGATGGAGCTGTCGCTGGTGCCGATCGGATTCGACGACGGCGCCAAGATCCGCAGCGCCAAGACCCCGGCCGACTACCCCGGCCAGCGCTTCAACACGCAATTCGAAATCCGGGAAGCCGAACAGGCCCCCGAGCAACCGGCCGCCGTGGCCACTGAAACCCAAGAGGAAAACGAAATGACCGACGAATCCCGCGCGGCCGAAGATCAGAGCCAAGCCGCAATCGAAGCAGAGCGCAAGCGCTGCCTCACCATCCGCAGCATGGCCAAGAAGGTCGGCATTGCTGATGAGTTCGCCGACGACCTGATTGCCCGCGGCATCAGCTCCAACGAAGCCAGCGCTGCAATGATCGACAAGCTGGCCGAGCGTCAGGCTTGCGACCAGCCCAACACCCGCAACGCCCAGCCGACCGTTGTCACCTCCGGTGTCGACGCTTCCGTGGTCGCTGCCAAGCGTGGCGCCATGCAGAACGCTCTGCTTGCTCGCTGCAACCCGAGCGTCAAGCTGGAAGAAAACGCCCGCGAGTTCCGCGGCATGCGTCTGATCGACATGGCTCGCGAGTCCGTCGAGATGGCTGGCGGTAACGCCCGCGGCATGACTCCGCAGGAAATCGCCCGCGCCGCCCTGGGCTGCGACCGCTCCGCTGTCCGTGCAGCTGGCATGCACACCACCAGCGACTTCCCGATCCTGCTGGGCTCGACCGTCAATCGCACCCTGCGCGATGCCTACGCACTGGCTCCGCAGACCTGGCGCCCGCTGGGCCGTCAGACCACCGTGTCCGACTTCCGCGAAGTCAGCCGCGTGGCGCTGGGCGACATCGCCGCGCTGGAGAAGGTCAACGAGCACGGCGAGTACAAATACGGCTCGCTGGGCGAAGAAGGCGCGCCGCTGAAGGTCGGCAAGTTCGGCAAGATCATCGCCATCACCTGGGAAGCGATCGTGAACGACGACCTGTCGGCCATGACCCGCATTCCGCAGGCGCTGGGCGCTGCTGCTGCTCAGACCGAGTCGGACGTGGTCTGGAGCCTGCTGCTCAACAACCCGGACTTCGTCGACGGCTCGCCGATCTTCGACAGCGCCCACGGCAACGTGGCCGCCAGCGGTGGCGCGATCAATACCACTACCCTGGCCGCTGCCCGCGCCGCAATGCGCAAGCAGAAGTCCAAGGCTGGCCACTTCCTGAACCTCGGCCCGGAATACCTGGTTGTTGGTCCGGACAAGGAGCTGGAAGCCTACCAGTTCACCAGCTCCAACTACGTGCCGGCCAAGAACGCCGATATCAACGACAGCCGCAACGCTTCGCTGCAGGTCATCGTCGATGCGCGCATCACCGGCAACCAGTGGTACCTGTACGCCGCTCCGGGCCTGGTCGACACCTTCGAATATGCCTACCTGGAAGGGGAGCAGGGTGTGTTCACCGAAACCCGCGAGGGCTTCGAGGTTGACGGCATGGAGATCAAGGCTCGCCTGGTCTTCGGTGCTGCCTGGATCGACTACCGCGGCGCCTACAAGAACGCTGGCGCCTAACTCGCCGTGACCTGACAAGGGCGCCCATTGCGGCGCCCTCTCTGTTTTCTGTATCCCGAGGAGGGAACGATGAAGAACTTCATTCAACACGGCGACATGATCACCCTCGTGGCCGCCGCCGCCATCACTTCCGGCCAGTTGGTTCGCGCGAACAGCCTGGTCGGTGTCGCTGCGACCGATGCCGCCATTGGCGACGAAGTCGAGGTCAAGACCTCCGGCGTCTTCGAGGTTGCCAAGACCAGCGCCCAGGCGTGGGAAGTCGGCCAGCCAGTCTACATGATCGCTGCCAGCGGCCTTGCCACCAACGTGGCCGGAACCGGCAATTACCTGATCGGCGTTGCCGTGAAGGCGGCTGCCAACCCGTCCGGCACTGGCGTTGTGCGCCTGAATGGCTCGATGGGCCATCCAGTAACGGCGTAAGGCCATGAGCTGGGCAGCGATGCGCGACCGGATGGACCGGAGCGTGCTGGCCAAGCTGAATGACGGGGTCGCGGAATACCGCGGCCCTGGTCAGCATCCGCGCAGCGTCACGGTGATGATCGAGCGCAACCTGGTGCAGAACGGCCCCGAAGGGCTATTCCGCTCCGATAGCACTGGCTTTAGCTGGCGCAAGGCTGAACTCGATAGCGTCCAGCGTGGCGGCATCTTCATCTTTGAGCGCTGCCGCTACGTCGTCGAAGACACCATCTCAGACGACGGCCACTTCGTCACCGCGGCCTGCATGGAGTCCCGATGAACATTCTCACCGAGGCGCGTCTGGCTCTTGTGGCCAGGCTGCAGACGATCACGGTTGCCAATGGCTACCGGACGAATGCGGGGCAGAACGTGAAGACGGGTTGGTTCAGCGAGATTCTGGAGTCGGACTCGACGACATTCCCGCTGATCTGCTTGCAGAAGGCGAAAGGCGGAGATCCGGTCGAAGGCCCTGGTGTTATCCAGCTTGCGCCCAGATTCTACGTCATTGGCGCAGTCGATGCCGGCTTGGACGACTACGACGACGCGCTGGAAGACATCGAACTTGACCTGATTCGCTGCCTGATCACTCCGAAGGGACCGAGAATTGCCTGGATGCCATTTGGAACCACTGCTGTCTCGCTTTCCACATCCGAGCACTTTCCGCCTGGCAACGGTGAAAGGGCGTCGAGCGTGATGCTACCGATCCAGCTGGCACTGAACATCCGGCCATAGCGCCAAACCCAACATCAAGCCCGCCATGAGCGGGTTTTTTTTCGCCTGGAGAAAACTCGCATGGCCAACTACGCATACATGGGCAAGGGCATCGTAAAGCTCGCCCCCGAAGGCGGCGGCACCGCGCGCGACGTGGGCAACGTGTCCGCGCTCAGCTTCAACGTCAACGAAAACATCATCAAGCTGCCGAACTACCGCACCGCAGGCGGCGGCACCTACGCCCAGGTGAACCGCATCGAGTCGGTCGAGTTCACGGCCACGCTGCACGACTTGAGCCCCGAGAACATGGCGATGGTTTTGTTCGGCACAGTGACCGAGGATGCCGTTAACAACACGGCTACGATCGAGGCGCTGACCACTGGCGCGCAGACCTTCCTGATGACCTTCGAAGGCGTGAACGAGGCGGCCACCGGCAAGACTGTGACCGTGACCGTGCATCGCGCCAAGATCGGTGCCGCTCAAGGCCTCGGCTTCATCGGTGACGAATTCGGCGCGCTGGAGATCACCGGCGAGGTTCTGATCGACACCAGTATCGTGACCGCTGGCCTGTCGCAGTTCTTCAAGGTCGAGATGGACACCATCGCCTAAGCGCCCGAGTCCAAGCCCATCGGATCGGTGGGCTTTGGCGCGTGCGCCGTGGTAGATTTCCCTCATTAATGGGAGGGAGCCTTATGCAGTGTCCGAAGTGCAGCTATGAGCCAACCATGTCCGAGATGGCCTCTAGCCCTGACCAGTGCCCGAAATGTGGTGTTTATTACGCGAAGGTAGCCAGAGGGGATGATGGTATTTCAGCCCCAAAGCCAAAGAGCAAGCTAGCAGACGCGTGGAAAGGCGCGAAGGTTTCAGTAGAGGAAGGCCGACGCCTGCGCGCTGAGGAAGAACGAGTTCGCGCGCAAGCCCGAAATCTGTCTGCTGCCTCTCCAGTTGTAGTCACTGACGTGCAGATTCAGTTCGGATCAATGGTGACGCTCCTTGTAAAGCTTGCTTTTGCAGCAATCCCAGCGGCGATCATAGTGACAATCATTATTTGGGGAGTGGTGTCGATTCTCGGCCTGATCCCACTACTGTTGCGATGAGCACAGGCATTCACCAACAACCCGCTTCGGCGGGTTTTTTATTGCCCGGAGTTTTGCATGAGCGAGTTGCAAATCCTGTTTCCTGAGCCGGTCACCGTCGAGGTGATGGGGCGCGACGTGCAGATCCTGCCGGTGAAGCTGCGCCACTTCGAGCGCTACGGAAAGTCGGCCGGTGCTTTGGTCGAACTGTTCAGCCAGGCCAGCGTGCAGCAGATCAACCGCTATGCCGCCACGCACAGCCGTGAGCTGCGCCAGGTGCTGCTGGCAACGACCAGCCTCAAGCGCTGGCAGCTGTGGTTCCTGCCGGCGACCGTCTCGGTGCAACTTTTCGTCGAGGTCGTGCGGGTCAATTCCAGTTTTTTCGGCGAAGCCCTGCCGGCAATGGTAAGGGCGCTGAGTGGGGCTCCGTCGTCCAGCGACTGATTGGCGCCGGCCATTCGATGGCCGATGTGCAGGACTACACCCTGCGCCAGATCGAGACATTCCTGGCCGCGATCGATCAGGAAGACCGCGCAGCTAACCGGGTCGCACTGATCGCTGCGCGTGCGGCAAATGCAAAGCCCGAAGACTTCAAACGCTTGATCAAGGAGTTCGCCTAAATGGCCCAGGTCAAAACCCAGCTGGTCATCGACGGCAAGAACAACTCAAAGAAGGCGTTCGACGAAGTAAACAACCAGCTCAACAGCATGAACAAGCAGCTAGCCACGGCTGGCAAGGCGCTGATCGGCGTCTTCTCGGTTTCCGCGCTGACCGGCGCAGTGCGCGGCATTGCCAATGCGGCCGACAGCTACAACCTGATGAATGCTCGCCTGAAGCTGGCGACCGGCTCGCAGGAAGAATTCAACACGGCGCAAAGTGAACTGCGCCGTATCGCGACCGCAACGCAGGCTCCGCTTGAATCTCTGGCCACTCTGTACCAGCGCATCAGCCGGCCACTGAAAGAGGCGGGGCGCAGCCAGAAGGACATTCTGGCAGTGACAGAAGCAGTCGCGACGTCGTTCCGCGTCTCAGGGGCAAGCGCACAAGAAGCCGAGAACGGGGTGATTCAGTTCGCTCAGGCCCTGGGCTCTGGCGCTTTGCGCGGCGAGGAGTTCAACAGTGTCGCAGAACAGGCCCCGCGCCTGATGCAGGCGCTGGCTGACTCGCTTGGCGTTCCGGTCGGTGCGCTGAAAGAGATGGCTGCGCAAGGTTTGCTTACGGCAGACGTGGTGACGTCCGCGCTGGTCGAGCAGCTGGGAGTGTTGCGCACTGAGGCGGAGTCTCTGCCGGAAACAGTAGGCGGTGCCATGACCGCCCTGTCTGATCGCTGGAATGAGGCGATCGGCCAGGCCGACGTGCAGCCGCTGATTGATGCGATCAACGGACTTGGCGAGACGCTTAGCGATCCGGTTGTCGTTGATAATCTGGTGAAGCTCGCATCGGCGCTGGCGACTCTTGCCGGCACGGCCGTTGAGGGTGCTTCTGAGTTCGTTGATCTAGCCAAGCGCATTGCCTTTGTGGCGGCTAATGCGTCAGGCATGGTCACCGAGCTAGACAAGGTTGACCAGCAGATCGCCGATCTTGACCGCAGCCTGCAGGGCACAGGGCTGAGCACTACGATTGACGGGCTGTTGTTCTCGCCCGAAGAGCTGCAGGCAAAGAAGGACGCACTAGTTGCGTTCCGGGCGGCAATTGTCGAGCAGCAGTCCGGATTGAATGCCGAGCTGCAGTTCCTTTCCGACGTGGCTGCAGCAGCCGCAGAGGCTGCCCGCGAGAAGGAAGTCAGCGAGCGCAACCAGTACATTGCTGAGCTGAAGACTCAGCAGGAGCGACTGGTAAAGGCGTCTGAGAAGGCCGCAAAGGATCTTGTCTCTGCCGAGAAAAAGGCCACGAGCGAACTGAAAAAGGTCCGCGACGAACGCCTGGAGATCGAAAAGCGGTATCAGGAAGCCATTGCCGGCATGAATGCTGGCGGCGAGGCCTCCTACGGCGACGCTCAAGCGCTGAAGGTCGGCGCACGTGAGGCATTGCGCGCTGGTGACGTGGAGGGCGCGCAGGCGCAAGCGCAGGCCGCGCTGAAGATACTGGAAGAACTCCGGGCTGCAGGTGCTAACACCTACGGTTTCGAAGGCTTCATTGGCGAGCTGCGCGACATAGAGCTTGCCGCAAACGACATCGAGCAAAGCCGCGCCGAGCAGAAGATCGCTGACATCAAGCAGGAAATGGTCAACCTCAAGTCGGCAGCCGCCGCGCTCGAGGACATGCCCGTCAGCGTCAAGATGGACGACGCTGCGTTGGCGCAGGTTCAGTCTGCACTGGACGCGCTAGCCAGCCGAGAAATCATCGTCAAGATCGGCGCCGAGTACGACTTTAGCCAGCCTTACACCCTGCAAGACCCTGGCCCGGAGCCTCAAAAGTACGCAACTGGCGGCTACATCAGCGGCCCCGGAACCGGTACCAGCGACAGCATCCCGGCACTCCTCTCGAATGGCGAGTACGTCATCCGAGCGGCGGCGGTTCGCAAGCTGGGCAAAAACGCGCTCGACCTGCTCAACTGTGGCATCCCGATCCCTCGGTTTGCCGATGGCGGGATGGTCGGGACTGTTTCGAGCCTGGACACCGGCCCGCGCAGCCTTGGCTCGCTGGATATCAACCTCGGCGGCGACGTGTTCCAGGTGTTCGCTGACGCGGGTCAAGCAGATGGCATCCGCCTGGCCGCCAAGAAGTTCGGCCGCACCAAACGATAACCGGAGCACAACATGCCACAACCTCAAATCATGCTCGGCGGCGTGCCGATCGTGCTGCACGCTGGCGCGCCGGTTTTGAGCGAAGAGCCCATTGGCGGTGAAACGTCGATGCGGACGAGCGATGGCGCGCTGGTATCGATGACGCATTGGGAGCGGATGTCCGGGACGATCAGCGGGAATGGCTGGATGCCGCCAGGCCTTCACGGCCTCGACTACAGCCAGCCGCTTGAGCTGCGGTCCACGAAGGTGCAGAGCGTGACTGGCACAGGCCTGACATACACGCTGCGCGGAACGCCGCGGCCTGACGTGGCGCCGTGGGCTCAGGCGCTGGTCGGCGACGATTGGGTCAATACGGTCTGCAGCGTCACCGATGGCGTCGCGACCGTTACGTCCGTCACCAGCGCTGCCCTCTACCGCGTCTGCTGGATGCCGATCTACAGCGTCAAAGCCCGTCGCCCGTCCGAAACACAGGATTCAGGAACTGCCAGCCATAGCTGGTCCATCACCTGGGAAGAAACCTAATGCTCAACGCCTCGCCACTGAACGCCGTGCCGCTGAACGGCTTGGCGAGTGCTGCCGCTGAACCTGAATACATCGTGCGCGGGCAGGCGTTCGTATGGGCGCTGCGCGTGCTTGTTGGCGGCGTGAACCTCACGGCTCAGCTGACTGGCACGGTCACCGTTGACCGGGAGGAGGGCGCGGCCGGCATTGCCAGCTTCGATCTCTACATTGCCCCGGGCGTTGCCGTCGTGCCGCCAGACTGGAAGGGTCGGGCGGTGTCGATCGACTACATCAGCACGAGCCAGGGCGCCACGACCGAGGCGCGGCGCTACACCGGGCAGATCAGCATCGCCAACTGGAATCCGATCAGTCGGGTGCTGACCTGCGAATGCTCGGACCAGCTTCAGCAGCGCGTCGAGGGCATGACCGTCGAGGCGATTGATTCACTGGTCGGCGGCTACTGGTCGGCGGATGTGTTCGAGGAAGTCGAGGGGCGCAGCCATTGGGACTACGCGCTCGAGCGGCTGAGCACCCGCCCGGTCAGCCTTGACTGCTCGCCGTTGGGCGATATGCGCGTGACCAGCTGGTATGCCGGCGCGCCGGACTTCATCTTCGGCGAAGGTACCGTGCTGTATCAGACGCTGGACCTGCAGCAGTCCGACCTTTCGCGCACCACGAACCGGATCGAAGTCGAGTTCAGCTATCGGTACTCCCGCCTGTGGCAGCGTAATCAGGCCTACAGCTGGATTGTGCCGGCCGGCTCGTTCTGTAGCTGGCGGGAGGACTCGCACGAGCTGCCGACCATTGAGATGGTGCAGGAGGCCTTGACCGGAAGCGGTCAGTCCATCGTCAGCGAGAGCTATGTGACCGCACCGCTCAGCGATCCGGATCCGTGCGGAACGGGCATCGCATGGGTCAACCAGTTCGACAACTTGGTCATTGGTACGGGCATCACTGGCGGGCGCCGCTGGGTCCAGACGGTGACTGAGAGCTACACGCTGACATTCGCCACGCCAGACGGCGAGGACGAAGCGCGCCAGGTGGTTCAGCGGCAAAGCGCCTCGCTGCAGATTGAAAGCGACGAGGAATGGACCGAAGGCGAGATGGCCGGCACTGACACCGGCTATCAGGACGTGATCGACGACGCCCGCCGCGCTGCCGTGTTCGAAGTGGTCGCCAACGAAGCGCGCACCGAGCTGATATCGGCCAACCGGGAAACGCTGCTCAGCTGGCAAGTGCCGACGAGCATGGTGCTGGGCATCGACCTAATCCATACGCTGGAGGTTGATTGTTCCGGCGTGCGCGCTCGCGGCAAGTGCCGGCGCATCGTCGATTCGTTCGACCTGGGCAGCGGTGCGGCGGTCACCACGCTCAGCATCGCAATCATGCGCGGCGGCGGCACCAGTGATCCGCTGACAATTCCGGCTCGGCTTGGAGCCAGCCCGACTGATCCGGGTGAGGGCGCCTCGATCGCGCTGCCGACGCACATCGGCGGCCGCAGCACTG
>Ga0207848_100378_pt1 | contig 19847 bp, 9 predicted proteins | sample TtaePargueraPR_10_FD_187737 | JGI IMG/M metagenome (GOLD analysis project Ga0207848, IMG submission 187737) | Aerobic enrichment media microbial communities from Bioluminiscent Bay, La Parguera, Puerto Rico - Tt and M2 (3) (SPAdes) | ecosystem: Environmental > Aquatic > Marine > Unclassified ... | reverse complement strand
CACCCGGATGCCGCGCTCGGCCAGGCTCATGGCCAGGGCACGGGTGAAGGCGACGATGGCGCCCTTGGTGGAGGAATAGTCGATCAGCATCGGGTTGCCCTTGTAGGCGGTCACCGAGCTGGTGTTAATGATCGAGGCGCCTTCCTGCAGGTGCGGCAACGCCACCTGGGTCAGCTGGAACATGCCGAACACGTTGGTACGAAAGGTCTGCTCCCACTGCTCCGGCGGGATGTCCTCGAAACGATCGCGGGGATGCTGCTCGGCAGCATTGTTGACCAGGATGTCCAGCTTGCCGAACTGCGCCAGCGTCTCGTCGACGACCTTGCGGCATACATCGCGGTCGGCCACATCACCGGCGAAGGTCAGGCAGCGTCGGCCGTGTTGCTCGACGTCCTTGCGTGTCTGCTCGGCATCCTGGTGTTGGTCGAGGTAGAGGATGGCCACGTCGGCGCCTTCGCGGGCGAACAGCACCGCCACCGAGCGGCCGATACCACTGTCGCCACCGGTGATGATGGCGACCTTGCCGGCGAGCTTGCCGGCCGCCTTGTAGTCCTCCCCGCGATATTGCGGCCGCGGGTTCATCAGCCCTTCCTTGCCGGGTTCTGCCTGCTTCTGTGGGGGTAGGGTCTGATTGTCATCGGCCATGGAAAATCCTCCGTCAAGGTAGTGAGCCTGTCTTCGGAGGACTGGAACGGCGCGCGAAAAGTTTCTGCGGGGCGATGAGAGGGCCCGGCCACGGGGCCCTCGCGGATCAGGAAAGCGTCAGGACGACACGACCACGCGGGATGCCGCTTTCGACGTAACGATGGGCCTCGATGGCCTGCTCGAAGGGAAACTGCCGATCGACCTGCGGACGCACCAGGCGGTCGACGGTCAGTTGGTTGATGTGTTGCAGCGCGCGTTCGACGGCCTCGCGGTTCTGCTCGATCCCGAGTTCCGGCTGCCCGGTGAAGTCGCACAGGCAATGCAGAAAGAACTTGAAGTTCTTCTTGAAGGCCGCGCAGACCGGCAGCGCGGTCTCGTTGCCGCCGTTCATGCCATAGAGGATCAGCTTGCCCAGCGGCGCCATGACATCGCCGAGCAGCTTCATCTGCGAGCCGCCACAGGCATCCAGCACCACCTCGACACCGCGACCTTCGGTCAGATTCTGCAGGCGACCGACCAGGTCTTCTTCCTCGGTGACGATCACCGTCTCGGCACCCAGTTCACGCAGGTAGTCACGGTCCTCGCTGGTGTCACAGGTGGCGATCACCCGCCCGCCCAGCGCCTTGGCCAGCTGCACGGCAGCCGGGCCGGTGCAATGCGCGGCCTGGTTGATCAGCACGTACTGACCGGGCTCCAGCTGAGCCAGTTCGACCAGGGCGAAATAGCTCACCAGCATCGGCGTATAGTGGATCGCCGCCTCGCCGGCGCTGAGCATGTCCGGGTAATGCACCAGGGCCTGCTGAGGCAGCAGCGCGTGTTCGGCATACAGCGGGTATTGATTGAGATCGTGGGCGGGAAAACCCGCCACCTGGTCGCCGACGCTGAAGCCCTGGACGCCCTCGCCCACCGCCAGCACCTCGCCCGCCACCTCGCTGCCGAGCCCGGCGGGCAGACGCGCATGGCGCGGCGCCAGGTCCTGCCGCCAGAGCACGTCGTTCCAGCTCACGCCGACGGCGCGCACGCCGATCAGGACCTCGCCCGGGCCGGCAACCGGCACCGCGCGCTCTTCCTGACGCAATACGTCGGCCGGGCCGAACTGATGAAAACGGATGATGCGGGACATTGCGACCCCTCGCTTACTACTGTGCAAACGGACTCTATCGTCAGTATCGTCACAACTCCAGCGAGCGACGCGGATTCCCATCGATAGTTGCCATGCACGGCAATGATGGGTTTGCGTATGTATCCCCGCGGGGCGCATCGCAGGTTTGTGCATTTCGAAAGCGGAATCGGGCATGCGCCCGTCTGCGCAAGCTGTCTAGAATGCAGCGACCCACCGAACCGGACCGTGGTCCGGCCACCAGGCTCGACGTGAACCAGGCATGAATCGCAACGACCTTCGCCGTGTTGACCTCAATCTGCTGATCGTCTTCGAAACGCTGATGCACGAGCGCAGCGTGACCCGCGCCGCCGAGAAGCTCTTTCTCGGCCAGCCGGCGATCAGCGCCGCGCTGGCCCGCCTGCGCGCGCTGTTCGACGACCCGCTGTTCGTGCGCACCGGTCGCAGCATGGAACCCACTGCCCGCGCGCTGGACATCGCCCAGCTGTTGTCGCCGGCGCTGGACTCGATCTCCACCGCCGTCAGCCGCGCCTCCACCTTCGACCCGGCCACCAGCACCCAGGTGTTTCGCATCGGCCTGACAGATGAAGTCGAGTTCGCCCTGCTACCGCCGCTGCTGCGTCGCCTGCGCGCCGAGGCACCGGACGTGGTGCTGGTGGTGCGGCGCGCCAACTACCTGTTGATGCCCGGCCTGCTGGCATCCGGCGAGATTTCGGTGGGCGTCTGCTACACCGAGGAGCTGCCGGCCAACGCCAAGCGCAAGGTATTGCGCCGGCCCAAACCGATGCTGCTGCGGGCCGACAGCATTCCCGGCCGGCTGAGCATGGAGGACTACTGCAGCCGTCCCCATGCCATGGTTTCCTTTGCCGGCGACCTCAACGGTTACATCGACGAGGAACTGGCCTTGCACGGCTGCAAGCGCAAGGTGGTGCTGGCGGTGCCGCAGTTCAACGGCCTGGCCAGCCTGCTCGCCGGCACCGATATCATCGCCACCGTCCCGGATTACGCCGCTGCCGCGCTGGCGGCCAACGGCGGCGTGCGTGCCGAGCCCTTGCCCTTCCAGACCAGCCAGGACTTCGAACTGTCCATGGCCTGGCGCGGCGCTCAGGACAACGACCCCGCCGAACGCTGGCTGCGCTCGCGTATCCAGATGTTCGTCGGCGACCCGGATAGTCTGTAGGGTGGAAAACGGCGCAGCCTTTTCCACGCGTATATCGCCCCCACGCACACCGCCTCACCATTTTCAGTGCCCTGCCCCAGCAGCTCCTTCTAGCAGTCCAGTAGGATGGGCTTCAGCCCACCAAGCGTTCCCAGGCCTCAAGGCCCGTTGGTGGGCTAAAGCCCACCCTACAACCCCCTCTCGAGTGTCCATACCTGACGCAACGGCACCAACACCTTGCACGACGTCCTCGCCTCGCGCTGATATCGAATGCCCAACCATCACCGCCAATGATATTCACCTTTGGCCCGTTCGATTTCTGCTGAACGGCTTGACCACGCAGACTCCTGCCATCAACAAATCCGACTTGCGGAGTCAAGCATGGAACGTTCGCTCAACGCCTTGCGTTTTCCCTTTATTGCCCTGACGGTGCTGATCACCGCCGCCTGCGGCAAGGCACCGGAGGCCACCCAGTCGGGTACGCCGCCGCCTGCGGTCAGCGTGGCCGAAGTCATCGAGCAGCAGGTGACCGAGTGGGACGAGGTCACCGGGCGCCTGGAGGCGCCGGAGTCGGTGGAGATCCGCCCGCGCGTCTCGGGCTTCATCGACAAGGTGGCCTTCGAGGAAGGTGCGCTGGTGAAAAAAGGCGACCTCCTGTTCCAGATCGATCCGCGCCCGTTCCAGGCCGAGGTCAAGCGTCTGCAGGCGCAGCTGCAACAGGCCCGCGCCACCCAGCAGCGCACCGTGGCGGAAGCCGAACGGGGTGAGCGTCTGCGGCAGAAGAATGCGATCTCCGCCGAACTGGCCGATGCCCGCGTGAGTGCCGCCAGCGAAGCGAAGTCGGCAGTCGCGGCGATCCAGGCGCAGCTGGACAAGGCCCAGCTGGACCTGTCCTTCACTCGCGTGACGGCGCCCATCGACGGCCGCGTCGGCCGCGCACTGATCACCTCCGGCAACCTGGTCAATGCAGGCGAGGCCCTGCTGACCACGCTGGTCTCCACCGACAAGGTCTACGCCTACTTCGAGGCCGATGAGCGCACCTACCTCAAGTACCGCGAACTGGCCCGCAATGGCGACCGCGGCGAGACCACGCCGGTCTACCTCGGCCTGTCCGACGAGGATGGCCACCCGCACCTGGGCCACATGAACTTCATCGACAACCAGGTCGACCCGCGCACTGGCACCATTCGCGGCCGCGCGGTGTTCGACAACCGCGACGGCAGCTTTACCCCCGGTCTGTACGCGCGCCTGAAGCTGGTCGGCAGCGCCACCTACGACGCCGTGCTGATCAAGGACGTGGCGGTCGGCACGGACCTGGGCAAGAAGTTCGTTCTGGTCCTGGCCGAGGACGGCACCGTGGCCTACCGGCCGGTGGAGCTCGGGCCCAAGCTCGAAGGCCTGCGTATCGTTCGCAGCGGCCTGGCCAAGGGCGAAAGCATCGTGGTCAACGGCCTGCAGCGGGTACGCCCGGGCAGCCAGGTGCAGCCGGAGAGCGTACCGATGGCCGATGCCGAGACCCTCGCGACCCTTGATCGCCAGCGCCGCGCGATCAGCGAGGCGATGAAACCGCAGGTGGTCGAGCGCACGCTGGCCCAGCGCCCGAGCAGCTGAGCATCGTTCGACAGCTGCCCTGAACCCCGGCGCGCCAGGCGCGCCCATCCGATCGATCCGCCAGGGCGCGCCCGCCGCGCCCTACCCCGGAGTGCGCCATGAATTTCTCGCAATTCTTTATCAAACGGCCGATTTTCGCCGCCGTGCTGTCGCTGGTGATCCTCATCGGCGGCGCCATCTCGCTGTTCCAGTTGCCGATCAGCGAATACCCGGAAGTCGTTCCACCCACCGTGGTGGTGCGGGCCAACTTCCCCGGCGCCAACCCCAAGGTGATCGGCGAGACCGTTGCCTCGCCGCTGGAACAGGCCATCACCGGCGTCGAGGGCATGCTCTACATGTCGTCCCAGGCGACCGCCGACGGCAAGCTGACGCTGACCATCACCTTCGCCCTCGGCACCGACCTGGACAACGCCCAGGTGCAGGTGCAGAACCGGGTGACGCGCACCATGCCGACCCTGCCCACCGAAGTGCAGCGCCTGGGCGTGACCGTGGACAAGGCCTCCCCCGACCTGACCATGGTGGTGCACCTGACCTCGCCGGATAACCGCTACGACATGCTCTACCTGTCCAACTACGCCGCGCTCAACGTCAAGGACGAGCTGGCGCGACTGGACGGTGTGGGAGATGTGCAGCTGTTCGGCCTGGGCAACTATTCCCTGCGCGTCTGGCTCGACCCGAACAAGGTCGCCCAGCGCAACCTCACCGCCACCGACGTGGTCAACGCCATCCGCGAGCAGAACCGTCAGGTCGCCGCCGGCGCCCTGGGCGCCCCGCCGGCACCGGGCGCCACCGACTTCCAGCTGTCGATCAACACCCAGGGGCGCCTGGTGGACGAGGAGGAGTTCGAGAACATCATCGTGCGTGCCGGCGAGGACGGCGAGATCACCCGCCTGAAGGACATCGCCCGCATCGAACTGGGCTCCAGCCAGTACGCCCTGCGCTCGTTGCTGAACAACCAGCCGGCGGTGGCCATCCCGATCTTCCAGCGCCCGGGCTCCAACGCCATCGCCATCTCGGACCTGGTGCGCGAGCGCATGGCCGAGCTCAAGCAGAGCTTCCCCCAGGGCGTGGACTACGAGATCGTCTACGACCCGACCATCTTCGTGCGCGGCTCCATCGAGGCGGTGGTGCACACCCTGCTCGAGGCCATCGTGCTGGTGGTGCTGGTGGTGATCCTGTTCCTGCAGACCTGGCGCGCCTCGATCATTCCGCTGGCCGCCGTGCCGGTGTCGCTGATCGGCACCTTCGCGGTGATGCACCTGCTCGGTTTCTCGCTCAACGCGCTGTCGCTGTTCGGCCTGGTGCTGGCCATCGGCATCGTGGTGGATGACGCCATCGTCGTGGTGGAGAACGTCGAGCGCAACATCGGCCTCGGCAAGTCGCCGGTAGAGGCGACCCGCCAGGCCATGAAGGAAGTCACCGGGCCGATCATCGCCACCGCCCTGGTGCTCTGCGCGGTGTTCATCCCGACGGCCTTCATTTCCGGCCTGACCGGGCAGTTCTATCAGCAGTTCGCACTGACCATCGCGATCTCGACGGTGATCTCGGCGTTCAACTCGCTGACCCTGTCGCCGGCGCTGGCCGCGACCCTGCTCAAGGCCCACGATGCGCCGAAGGACGGCTTCTCACGGCTGCTCGACCGGCTGCTCGGCGGCTGGCTGTTCCGCCCGTTCAACCGCGTGTTCGACCGCGCCAGCCATGGCTACGTCGGCGTGGTGCGGCGCATCCTGCGCGGCAGCGCCGTGGCACTGCTGGTCTACGTCGGGCTGGTGGGCCTGGGCTACATGGGCTTTGCCAGCACCCCGACCGGCTTCGTTCCGCAGCAGGACAAGCAATACCTGGTCGCCTTCGCCCAGTTGCCGGACGCCGCCACCCTGGACCGCACCGAGGACGTGATCAAGCGCATGTCGGAAATCGCCGGCAAGCATCCGGGCGTAGAAAACACCGTGGCCTTCCCGGGGCTGTCGATCAACGGTTTCACCAACAGCCCGAACAGCGGAATCGTCTTCACTCCGCTCAAGCCGTTCGATGAGCGCAAGGACCCGTCGCTGTCGGCCAACGCCATCGCGGCGGACCTGAACGGCCAGTTCGCGCAGATCCAGGATGCCTTCATCGCCATCTTCCCGCCGCCACCCGTACAGGGCCTGGGCACGATCGGCGGCTTCCGCGTGCAGGTGCAGGATCGTGGCAACCTCGGCTATGAGGAGCTGTACAAGCAGGTGCAGAACGTCATCGCCAAGAGCGCGGACTATCCGGAGCTGGCCGGCCTGTTCACCAGCTATCAGGTCAATGTGCCGCAGGTGGACGCCGATATCGACCGCGAGAAGGCCAAGACCCACGGCGTGGCCATCGATGACATTTTCGACACCATGCAGGTCTACCTCGGCTCGCTGTATGCCAACGACTTCAACCGCTTCGGCCGCACCTATCAGGTCAACGTCCAGGCCGACCAGAAGTTCCGCCTGGCGCCCGAGCAGATCGGCCAGCTGAAAGTGCGCAACAACCGCGGCGAGATGGTCCCGCTGTCGACCTTCGTCAGCGTCACGGACAGCGCCGGCCCGGACCGGGTGATGCACTACAACGGCTTCCTCACCGCGGAGATCAACGGCGCCGCCGCACCGGGCTACAGCTCAGGGCAAGCCGAGGCCGCCATGGAACGTCTGCTCCAGGCCGAGCTGCCCAACGGCATGACCTACGAATGGACCGAGCTGACCTACCAGCAGATCCTCGCCGGCAACACCGCGGTGTTCGTTTTCCCGCTCTGCGTGCTTCTGGCCTTCCTGGTGCTGGCCGCGCAGTACGAGAGCTGGAGCCTGCCGCTGGCGGTGATCCTGATCGTGCCGATGACGCTGCTCTCGGCCATCACCGGGGTGATCCTGGCCGGCAGCGACAACAACGTCTTCACCCAGATCGGCCTGATCGTGCTGGTGGGCCTGGCCTGCAAGAACGCGATCCTCATCGTCGAGTTCGCCAAGGACAAGCAGGAAGAAGGCATGGACCGGCTGGCCGCCACCCTGGAAGCCTGCCGCCTGCGTCTGCGGCCGATCCTGATGACCAGCTTCGCCTTCATCATGGGCGTGGTACCGCTGGTGCTTTCCAGCGGGGCCGGCGCCGAAATGCGCCATGCCATGGGTGTTGCGGTGTTCAGCGGCATGCTTGGGGTCACGTTCTTCGGCCTGTTGCTGACCCCGGTGTTCTATCTGGTGATTCGCGCCTTCGTCGAGAAGCGTGAAGCGCGCAAGGCGGTATTCAAGGAGGCCCGCGCATGAAGTTCTTCACCCTTTCCCTGCTCGCCCTGACCATCGCCGGTTGCGCGGTCGGTCCGGACTACCGCGCGCCGCAACCGGAGCCGGCGCGGTTGCTTCAGGCCGAGCATGGCGGCCACGACCGTTCGCGCTTCGAGGCAGCCTGGTGGAGGCAGTTCGAGGACCCGACGCTGGACGCCCTGGTCGGCGAAGCGCTGGATGAAAACCGCGAACTGCGCATCGCCTATGCCCGCTTGCGTGCGGCCCGAGCGATTCGCGACGACATCAGCAATGATCGTTTGCCGACCGTCACCGCTGGCGCCAGCGCTGATATCGGCAAGGCCCAGCAACCAGGGTTCATCGAAGAACGGGTGAACGCCGAGCGTTACGACCTGGGCCTGGACATGGCCTGGGAGCTGGACCTGTTCGGCCGTATCCAGCGCAGCCTGGAGGCCAGCGAAGCGCAGGCCGAGGCCGCCGAGGCCGAGCTCTATCAATTGCAGGTCAGCCTGATCGCCGAGCTGGTGGATGCCTACGGTCAGCTGCGTGGCGCCCAGCTGCGCGAGCGGATCGCCCGCGACAACCTGGCCAACCAGCGCAATTCCCATGAGCTGACCGAGCAGCTGCGCGAAGCGGGTGTCGGCAGCGAACTCGATGTGCTGCGCGCCGATGCCCGTCTGGCGTCAACCGAGGCGAGCCTGCCGCAGCTCAGAGCACAGCAGGTGCGTGCACGCAACCGCATCGCCACCCTGCTCGGCCAGCGTGCCGATCAGCTCAGCGTCGACCTCTCGCCCCGCGAGCTGCCGGCAATCGCCAAGTCGCTACCGATTGGCGATCCCGGCGAGCTGCTGCGCCGGCGGCCGGACATCCGTGCGGCCGAACGTCAACTGGCGGCGGCTACCGCCAATGTCGGCGTAGCCACAGCCGATCTGTTCCCGCGAGTGAGTCTGTCCGGATTTCTCGGCTTCATAGCCGGGCGCGGCTCGCAGATCGGCTCCAGCGCCGCACAGGCCTGGGGCGTGGCGCCGAGCATCAGCTGGGCGGCGTTCGACCTGGGCAGCGTGCGCGCCCGTCTGCGCGGTGCCGAGGCGGATGCCGACGCTGCTCTAGCGGGTTACGAGCAGCAAGTGTTGCTGGCGCTGGAGGAATCTGAAAACGCCTTCAGCGACTACGCCAACGCCCAGCAGCGCCTGCTCTCGTTGATCCGCCAATCGACGGCCAGCCGCGCCGCCGCACAGCAAGCGGAAATCCGCTATCGCGAAGGCACGGCTGACTTTCTCGTACTGCTCGATGCCGAACGCGAGCGACTGCAGGCCGAGGATGCCCAGGCCCAGGCCGAGGTGGAGGTCTACCGCTCGGTTGTGTCGTTGTACAAGGCGCTCGGGGGTGGCTGGGACCTCGGTGGTCAGTCCGCTCGCCTCGCGGTTTCGGCGGCCGGTCAGGCGAAAATGTGACACGGTGCCGCTCCCGTCTGGTTGGTTGGGGAAAGCGCTTTCAGTCGTCATCTATCTTTGGCATAACGAGCGGCTGAAAGCCTAGAGGTGTCCTGTGGCTCAGCCGCACGGATGCACTGCCAACCAACCAGAATAAAGAGTCTTTCATGAAGCCGATCATTACCCTTGCCGGGCTCGTGCTGGCGGCCGCCAGCGCACTGGCCCAGGCAGAGCCCGTCGTCATCAAGTTTTCCCATGTTGTGGCTGAGGACACCCCCAAGGGCAAGGGTGCGTTGATGTTCAAGCGACTCGCCGAGGAGCGCCTGCCCGGGCAGGTACGTGTCGAGGTCTACCCGAATTCGACGCTGTTCGGTGATGCCACGGAGCTGGAGGCATTGCGCAACAACGAAGTGCAGCTGCTGGCGCCGTCACTGGCGAAGTTCGAGCAGTACACCAAGCAGCTGCAGGTATTCGACCTGCCCTTCCTGTTCGACGATATCGACGCGGTAAACCGCTTCCAGAAGCGCACCAAGGGCCGCCAGCTGCTGCGCTCGATGGAGGATAAGAACATCATCGGCCTGGCCTACTGGCACAACGGCATGAAGCAGCTTTCGGCGACCCGCATGCTGCGCCTGCCGAGCGATGCCTCGGGGCTGAGCTTCCGCATCCAACCCTCTGCCGTGCTCGAGGCGCAGTTCGGTGCTGTCGGCGCCTCAACCCAGAAGATCGCCTTCGCCGATGTCTACGACGCCCTGCGTACCGGTACCGTACAGGGCGCGGAGAACCCGTGGTCGAACATCTACAGCAAGAAGATGCATACCGTGCAGCCCTACATCATCGAGAGCGACCACGGTGTGCTCGACTATATGGTGGTCAGCAACACCCGCTTCTGGATGGGCATGCCGCACAAGATTCGTTTCGAGCTGGAAGCCATCCTCGACGAGGTGAGCTACATGGTGAACCGCGAGGCCGAGGAGCTGAATCAGGCCGACCGCGAGCGCATCCGCAAGGCTGGCACCTCGGAGATTGTCAGCCTGACCCCGGAAGAGCGCGAGCGTTGGAGGGATGCAATGCGGCCAGTGTGGAAGCAGTTCGAGCCGATGATCGGCGCAGACATCATCAAGGCTGCCGAGACCGTCAACCGCAAGCAGCGCAACTGATCAGATACTCGGATGCGAAAAGCCCCGCCAATCGGCGGGGCTTTTTTTTGCTGTCGTAGCCGGGAAGGCATCAAGGCGGGCTGAAGCCCGCCCTACATGCGATCGCAGGCCCGGCAGGGTTAACTAACATGGTGGCAAGTCCCCCGGCACCAAACGAAAGCTCTGCGCGCTCAGGGTTCGTCTGTGCTCGTCGATAGTAGCGGATCCTGCTCCAGCTGCTGCGCGTCCCAACCGCCACCGAGCGCTGCGATCAGCAGGACGCTGGCGGTCAGGCGATCGCCCAGCAGGGTCAGATTGGTGCGCTCGTTGTTCAGTGCGGTGGTCTGCACCGTCACCACGCTGAGGAAATCGACTGTGCCGGCCCGGTACTGGTTCTCGATCAGCCGCAGCGATTCCTGAGCGGCCTCCAAGGCCTCACGCTGAACCACCGCCTCCTCTTCCAGCACGCGCAGCTGCACCAGGTAATCCTCGACCTCGCGGAAGCTGTCGAGCACGGTCTGTCGGTAGTTGGCGACCGTCTGGTCGTAACTGGCTTCGGCGCGCTCGACCTCAGCACGGCGGCTGCCGAAGTCCAGCAGCGTCAGCGCCAGCTGCGGGCCGAGCGACCAGAAGCGATTGGGCACGCTGAACAGGTCGCTGAAGCTGCTGTTGCGATAGCCGCCGCTCGCCGACAGCGTCAGGTCCGGATACCAGGCCGCCTCGGCAACGCCGATATTGGCGTTGGCCGCCATCACCTGGCGTTCGGCCAGGGCAATGTCTGGGCGTCGCTCCAGCAGCTGCGCCGGTACCGCGCTGGGCATATCGGGCAACGCCGGAATGTATTCGCGCGCGGCAATGTCCAGCTCCGTGGGGGTAACGCCGATCAGCACGGCAATGGCGTGCTCCAGTTGCGCACGCTGCCATCGCAGATCGATGGCCTGAGCCTGGGTGCTCTTGAGCTGGGTTTGCGCCTGCGCGACGTCGGATTTCGGCACGATACCGGCTCGATACTGGTTCTCGGTCAGGCGCAGCGAGCGCGCGTAGGCTTCGACGGTCTGGTCAAGCAGGCGCTGCTGCTCGTCAATCACGCGCAATTGTAGATAGGTCTGCACCAGTTCTGCTTGCAGGCTCAGCCGGATCGCGGCGAGGTCGGCAGCGCTGGCCTGCAGATTGGCCCGGTTGGCTTCGAGGTTGCGCCCCAGCCTCCCCCAGATGTCTGCCTCCCAAGAAACACTGAGCCCCGCTTCGTAACTTTCGCCGACGCTACCTCCGGTTGTTGTCGTGCCAGTGCTGCCGCTGCCCTGCCCCGCGCGGGTGACGCCGGCGCTACCGGAGACGATCGGGAACAGCTGTGATCTTGCACCTCGAACCAGGGCGCGTGCCTGTCGGTACTGCGCTTCGGCTGCGGCGACGTTCTGGTTGGACAGGTTCAGTCTGGCCACCAGTGCGTCGAGCTCGGCGTCGCCATACAGCCGCCACCACTCGCCACGTTCCAGCACATCTGCCGGTGACGCCGGCTTCCAGCCTTCAGCCTGCTTGAACTCGGCGGCTACCGGCAGTTCGGGCCGTTGATAGTCCGGCCCCAGGGTACAGGCACTCAACGACAGAGCCAGAACGGCAGCGGCGATGGGTTGCAGGGGCATCTTCAGCGACAACGGGTTCATAGCGAATTTTCCAGGGCAGCATCGGTGCGTACACCGCGCCAGCTGTTAAAACGATGGCGCAGACGGTCCAGGTACAGATAGACCACCGGCGTGGTGTAGAGGGTCAGGATCTGGCTCAGCAGCAGGCCACCGATGATGGTCAGGCCCAGCGGCTGACGCATTTCGGCGCCTTCCGCGCCGCCGAGCAGCAAGGGCAGCGCGCCAAGGATCGCCGCCATGGTGGTCATCAGAATCGGGCGAAAGCGCAACAGGCAGGCGTGGTGAATCGACTCGGCGGGCGACAGCTTGTCCTGGCGCTCGAACTGCAGCGCCAGGTCGATCATCAGAATGGCGTTTTTCTTCACCACGCCGATCAGCAGAAACAGCCCGAGCAACGAAATCAGGCTGAACTGGTTGCCCGTGAGGATGATCGCCAGCAGTGCGCCGACTCCGGCCGATGGCAGCGTCGAGAGAATGGTCAGCGGGTGAATGTAACTCTCATAGAGAATGCCCAGCACGATGTAGACCAGCAGCAAGGCGCCGAGGATCATCAGCGGCTGGCCCTGTTGAGTGCTCTCGAAGGCACTGCCGGTGCCGCCAAGACGGCCTTGTACCTCGCTCGGCAGGCCGATTGCCGCCACCGCCCGCTCGATCGCCAGCGTTGCCTGGTCGAGGCTGACGCCCGGGGCGAGGTCGAAGTCGATGTTCTCCGCAGCGAACTGGCCATCGTGGCTGACCCGGTCTTCCTCCAGGCTGCGCTCGTAGCGCGCGAAGGCCGCCAGCGGAACACGGCGACCGTCCCCGGTGATGACGTGAATCTGTTCGAGCACCTCAGGGTAATCGGCGTAGCCTGGGTCGATTTCCATTACCACGCGGTACTGGTTGAGCGCCTCGTAGATAGTGGAAATCTGCCGCTGACTGAAGGCGTTGTTGAGCAGCGTGGTCACCGTGCTCATGTCGATGCCCAGACGCTTGGCGGCATCCCTGTCGACCTTGAGGGTGATCTGTTGCGCTCCTTCGCCATCATTGGCGTCGATGCTGGTCAGCTCGGGCAGCGCCGAAAGCGCCTGGGTGACCCGTGGCACCCAGGTGCGCAGGTCGCCGAGATCACTCGCCAGCAGCGTGTAGGAATAGGCCGAGCTGCTCTGCCTGCCGCCGCCGAACTGCAGGTCCTGGTCGGCCATGAGGAACATGCGCCCGCCGGGCACTGTGGGCTGGTTCTTGCGGATGCGCTCGATCACCTTCTGCGCCGAGATCTTGCGCTCGCTCAGCGGCTTGAGGCGCACGATCATGAAGGCATTGTTGATGCCGCCCTGCCCGCCTATGAAGCCGGCCACGCTCTCCACTGCCGGATCGGCCAATACCGCCTTGCGGAAGATTTCCATCTTCGGCTGCATGACCTGGAACGACAGGCCGTCGTCGCCGCGGATGAAGCCGGTCAGCTGACCGGTGTCCTGCTGTGGAAGGAAGGTCTTGGGAACCTGCACGTAGAGCACCACGTTCAGCGCAATGGTCGCCAGAAGGCTCAACAGGGTGATGCGCCGATGACGCAGCGCCCAGCTCAGCGAGCGATCGTAGTAGCGCAGCAGCCACTGGTGCGCCGCGTGGCTCCAGCGCTGCAAGCGGCCTTCCGTCGTCGCTTCGTGGGGTTTGAGCCAACGCGCGCAGAGCATCGGCGTCAGCGTCAGCGAGACCAGCAGGGAAACCAGGATCGCTGCCGCCAGGGTGATGGAGAACTCGCGAAACAGCCGCTCGACGATGCCGCCCATGTAGAGGATCGAGACGAACACCACCACCAGCGACAGGTTCATCGACAGCAACGTGAATCCCACTTCGCGGGTGCCGACGAAGGCCGCCCTCAGCGGTGGCATGCCATCGTCGATATGCCGGGCGATGTTCTCCAGCACCACGATGGCGTCATCCACCACTAGGCCGGCGGCCAGGATCAGCGCCATCAGCGAAAGGATGTTCAGCGAGAAGCCGAACAGGTACATCACCGCGAAGGTGCCGACCAGCGACACCGGCACCGCCAGCGCTGGAATCAGCGCGGTGCGCAGGCGGCCGAGAAACAGGAACACCAGCACGATGACCAGGCCCACCGCGATCAGCAGCGTGCGCTCGGCCTCATGCAGCGTGGCGCGGATCACCGGCGAGCGGTCCATGGCGATATCCAGGTCGACGCTGCCCGGCATGATGGCCTGCAGCGCCGGCAACTCACGGCGAATGCCTTCGATGGTTTCGATGATGTTGGCACCGGCCTGGCGGTTGACGATCAGCAGCACCGCCTGCTCATTGTTGAAGAAACCGCTGTTGTAGCGGTCCTCGACCGAGTCCCGAACCTGCGCCACGTCACCCAGGCGCAGCGCGGCGCCGTCCTGGTAGCGGATGATCAGCGGCGTGTAGTCGGCGGCCTGGTGGAGCTGGTCGTTGGCGCGCACCTGCCAGTGCCGGTCGGCGTCCTCGACCATCCCCTTGGGCCGGCGCACGTTGGCATTGGCGATGGTCTGGCGCACCTCGTCCAGCGAAACGCCGTACTGTTCCAGCTGTTGCGGCTGCAATTCGACGCGCACCGCCGGCAACGAACTGCCACCGACCTGGATCTCGCCAACGCCGGACACCTGCGACAGCTTCTGCGCCAGGATGGTGGAGCCGATGTCGTACAGATCGGCCTTGTCCAGCACGTCTGAGGTCAGCGAAAGCACCATGATCGGTGCCTGGGACGGGTTGATCTTGCGATAGGTGGGCATGCTGCGCATGCCGCTGGGCAACAGGTTGCGCGCGGCGTTGATCGCTGCTTGCACATCGCGGGCAGCCCCATTGATGTCGCGATCCAGATCGAACTGGATGATGATCCGCGTCGAGCCCTGGCTGCTGCGGCTGGTCATCTGGCTGACCCCGGCGATGCTGCCAAGCGAGCGCTCCAGTGGCGTGGCCACGCTGGAAGCCATGATCTCCGGACTGGCACCGGGGAGGCTGGCCTGCACCGTGATCACCGGGAAATCCATGTTCGGCAGCGGCGATACCGGCAGCAGGCCGAAGCTGACCCCGCCGAGCAGCAGGATCGCCAGGCTCATCAGCATGGTCGCTACCGGGCGGGCGATGAACGGGGCTGAAAGGTTCATGCCTGCCCCCGCGCGATTGCAGTCCGGCTCACGCTTGCGCCTCCGCCAGCGGCTCGCGACGGCGCCCGAAGCGCTGGCCGAGGCGATCGAAGAACAGGTAGATCACCGGCGTGGTGAACAGCGTCAGCAGCTGACTGAGCAGCAGACCGCCAACCAGCACCAGGCCGAGCGGCTGGCGCAACTCGGCGCCGGAACCGGACGCCAGCATCAGCGGAATCGCACCGAACAGCGCGGCCAGGGTGGTCATCAGGATCGGCCGGAAGCGCAGCAGCGCCGCCCGGTAGATCGCATCCTGCGGACTCATGCCCTGCTGCCGTTCGGCCTCCAGGGCGAAGTCGATCATCATGATCGCGTTCTTCTTGACGATGCCGATCAACAGGATGATACCGATGATCGCGATCAGCCCGAGGTCGTTACCGGTCAGCAACAAGGCAAGCAAGGCGCCCACCGCAGCCGAGGGCAGCGTGGAGAGGATGGTGATCGGGTGGATGTAGCTCTCGTAGAGCACGCCGAGCACGATGTACATGGTCACCACCGCGGCAAGGATCAGCAGCAGCGTGCTCGACAGCGAGGCGCGGAACGCCTCCGCGGCGCCCTGGAAGCGCGTCTGGATGCCGGCCGGCAGGCCGATCTCCTGCTCAACCGCCTCGATCACCTCCACTGCCTTACCGAGCGATACGCCACTGGCCAGGTTGAACGAGAGGGTCACCGCCGGAAACTGACCGATATGGTTGATCAGCAGCGGTGCGTTGCGCTGTTCCAGGGTTGCCAGGCTCGACAGCCGCACCGGCGTGCCGCCTTCGCTCTGCACGAACAGCTGTTCCAGCGCCTGCGGGCCGAGGCGGTTGCCCGCCTCCGCCTCCAGCACCACGCGGTACTGGCTGGCCTGGGTGAAGATGGTGGAGATCTGCCGCTGGCCGAAGGCGTCGTACAGCGCATCGGTGATGTCCGCGACCTGGATGCCGAGGCGCGCCGCCGCGTCGCGGTCGATGTCCAGGTAGATCTGCAGACCATTGCTCTGCAGGTCGCTGGCCACGTCGGTCAGCTCCGGCCGCTCACGCAGCGCCTCGACCAGCCGCGGCGTCCACTCCTGCAGCAACTCGCTATCCGGCGTTTCCAGGCTGAACTGGAACTGCGTGCGGCTGACCCGGTCCTCGATGGACAGGTCCTGCACCGGCTGCAGATACAGCTCGATACCCGGCACCTTGGCCAGCTCCGGCCGCAGGCGATCGATTACCTGGCTGGCGGTCAGGTCGCGCTCGCCGTGGGGCTTGAGGTTGATCAGCAGACGGCCGCTGTTGAGCGTGACGTTACTGCCGTCAACGCCGATATAGGACGACAGACTGCCCACCGCCGGATCGGCAAGAATCACCCCCGCCAGCGCCTGCTGACGCTCGCTCATGGCGCGGAAGGAGATCGATTGCGGCGCCTCGCTGATGCCCTGGATGACGCCGGTGTCCTGCACCGGGAAGAAACCCTTGGGCACGGCAAGGTAGAGCACAACCGTCAGCCCCAGTGTGACGATTGCCACCACCAGGGTCAGCGTCTGGTGGCGCAGCACCCAGGTCAGCCAGCGCGAATAGCCACCGATCAGCCGTTCCACCCAATCGGGTTTCTCTTCTGCCGCGTGGGGTTTGAGCAGCTTGGCGCACATCATCGGTGTCAGCGTCAGCGAGACCACCAGGGAGATGAGGATGGCCACCGCCAGGGTGATGGCGAACTCGCGGAACAGCCGGCCCACCACGTCCTGCATGAACAGCAGCGGGATCAGCACGGCGATCAGGGAGAGGGTCAGGGAGATCAGGGTGAAACCGATCTGCTTCGCGCCCTTGAGCGCCGCGTTGAGCGGGGTCTCGCCCTCCTCCAGGTGCCGCGCGATGTTCTCCAGCATGACGATGGCATCGTCGACCACGAAACCGGTGGCGATGGTCAGCGCCATTAGCGTCAGGTTGTTCAGCGAGAAGCCGCACAGGTACATCACGGCGAAGGTGCCGACCAGCGACAGGGGCACCGCGATCGACGGGATCACCGTGGCCGACAGCTTCTTGAGAAAGACGAAGGTCACCATCACCACCAGGAAGGTGGCGAGCATCAGCTCATGCTGTACATCGGTGACCGCGGCGCGGATGGTCTGGGTGCGGTCGGTAAGCACGATCACGTCGAGCCCGGCCGGCATGCTGGCGGTCACCTCCGGCAGCAATGCCTGGATGCGCTCGACCACCTCGATCACGTTGGCGCCCGGCTGGCGCTGGATGTTCAGCAGCACGGCCTGGCTTTCGTTGGCCCAGGCCGCGAGACGTTCGTTCTCGGCGCCATCGACGATCTCGGCTACGTCCTTCAGGCGCAGCGCGGCGCCGTCCTGATAGGTCAGGATCAGCTCGGCGTACTCCTCCGGCGTCTCCAGCTGGTCGTTGGCGTCGAGCATCGACACCCGGGTCGGTCCGTCGAAGTTGCCCTTGGGCTGGTTGACGTTGGAGTTGGCGATCAGCGAACGCACATCGGCCAGCGACAGGCCATAGGCGGCCAGCGCTTCTGGATTGGTACGGATACGCACCGCCGGTCGCTGCCCGCCGGCGATGCTGACCATGCCGACGCCGTTGATCTGCGCCAGCTTCTGCGCCATGCGGGTATCGACCAGGTCGTGCAGCTGCGGTAGCGGCAGCGCATCGGACTTTACCGCCAGCGTCAGCACTGGCGTATCTGCCGGGTTGACCTTGTTGTAGACCGGCGGCGCCGGGAGGTCGTTGGGCAGCAGGTTGTTCGCCGCGTTGATTGCCGCCTGCACTTCCTGCTCCGCGATATCCAGCGCCACTTCAAGCGAGAAGCGCAGGGTGATCACCGAGGCACCGCCCGAGCTGGTCGAGGACATCTGCGCGAGCCCCGGCATCTGGCCGAACTGTCGCTCCAGCGGGGCGGTTACCGCGCTGGTCATCACCTCCGGGCTGGCGCCCGGGTAGAGTGTCATCACGCGGATAGTCGGGTAATCGACCTGCGGCAGCGCGGCCACCGGCAGCAGCTTGTAGGCGATCAACCCGGCCAGCAGGATCGCGACCATGCTCAGCGTGGTCGCCACCGGCCGCAGGATGAACAGGCGGGAGATATTCATCGCGCCTCGCGCTCCGCGGCCTCGTCACCACCGAGGACCGGCTTCTCGGCCGCCTCCTCGGCCATTCGCTGGCCGCTTACGACCTCGACCTCAGCACCGTCACGCAGGCGGTCGGTGCCTTCCATCACCACGCGCTCGCCGGCTTCGAGGCCCTTGAGCACCACGGTGGTTTCGCCATTGGTAGGGCCGGCCTCTAACGATCGCAGTTCCACCTTGCTGTCGTCGCCGACGACGTAGGCGAAGGTACCGCGCGAGCCGAACTGCAGCGCCGCGGAGGGAATGAGTACAGCATCTGCCAGGGTCTCCACCCGCAGGCGGACGTTGACGAACTGGTTGGGGATCAGCAGCTCCGGCTCGTTATCGAAGCGTGCCTTGAGCCGCAGGGTGCCGGTGGTCGGGTCGATCTGGTTGTCGATACTTTCCAGCACGCCCTCGCCGAACAGCACGCGTTCGCCACGATCCCAGGCCTGCACCGCCAGCTCGTCGCCCTGCCGATAGCGGGTCAGTACCGGCAGCAGGTCACCCTCGGGCAGGGTGAAGCTGATCGACATGGGCTGGGTCTGCGTGATGACCGCCAGCGGCGTGGTGTCATTGGCCGACACCAGGTTACCTGCGTCGAGTTGGCGAAGACCGACTCGGCCGTCGATTGGTGAGCGGATCTGGGTGAACTCCAGGTTCAGGCGCGCCTCGTTGACCGCAGCCTGATTCGCCGCCAGCGTGCCCTGATACTGGCTGACCAGCGCCTCTTGGGTATCCAGTGTCTGCTTGGCAATGCTGTCTTCGGCATACAGGCCGCGATAGCGCTCGAGATCCACCTGGGCATTCGTCAGCTGCGCACGGTTCTGCTGCAGCGTGCCTTCGGCCTGTTGTAGCGCGACCTTGTAAGGCCTTGGATCAATCACGGCCAGCAGGTCGCCCTTCTTGACACGCTGCCCCTCCTCGAAGCGCAGTTCCACCAGCTCGCCGCCGACCCGGCTGCGCAGATTGACCGTGTTCAATGGCGTCACGCTGCCCAAGGCTTTCTGGAACACCTCGAACTCGCCCTGCTCTACCGTCGCGACACGCACCGGAACCGGGCCGCCGAACGCGCCGAATCCCGGTCGACCACCCGGGCGCTGCGGGGCCTCCTTGGCAGCGGGCCATAGCCACCAGATCAGCGCCGCAATGGCGATGACGGCGATGATTAGAACCACCCAGCGAAGGCTGGAGCGCGTGGATGTGGGATGCGTCTCGGACATGAACGGAGTTCGCTTGAAAAGGAGCGTGAACCATAAGCAGTCGCGAACCGCTCGCAAAGTGCCTTTACGGCATTTTTACGTATCGGCATGTACACGATGGCCGGTTCAGAGCCATGGGCCTGGAACCATGGAGCAGGTCTTAAGTCTATCTAGCGTTCCTCTCGCGGCCCATGCGCGAGTGGAGCGCTGTGAGCAAGCCCCGCGCTTTGCAGCACGTCGAAATCGGACATTGTCGTGTCGTTCAACGAGCCATCGCCTCATCGATGGCCGGCATAGGATCAAGGAATGAATGCATCGCTGGTCATTCTGGCGCTCACCGTCGCCAGCTTTCTTCTCGGTTTTCTTCGCGATCTGTTCATCGCCCGCTCGTTCGGCCTCAGCTGGGA
>Ga0207848_100374_pt1 | contig 20017 bp, 19 predicted proteins | sample TtaePargueraPR_10_FD_187737 | JGI IMG/M metagenome (GOLD analysis project Ga0207848, IMG submission 187737) | Aerobic enrichment media microbial communities from Bioluminiscent Bay, La Parguera, Puerto Rico - Tt and M2 (3) (SPAdes) | ecosystem: Environmental > Aquatic > Marine > Unclassified ... | reverse complement strand
CCTGATCGAGCACTCCGACCTGCCCGGTTTCTCGCGCCAGGACCAGCTGATGCTGGCGCTACTGGTGCGCGGCCACCGGCGCAACATCCCACAGGACAAGTTCGGCGAACTCGGTGCCGACGCCGATGCCCTGGTGCGCCTGTGCATCCTGCTGCGCTTCGCGATCCTGTTTCATCATATCCGCGGCGCGAACGCGGTCTCCGATGTGCAGCTCAAACCGGCCGAACGCAGTCTGGAACTGATCTTCCCGCCCGACTGGCTGAACGCCAACCCGCTGACCCGCGCCGACTTCGAGGCCGAAGCCGCCTGGCTCGCACGGGTGGGTTACGAACTGCGCATGAAATGAAACAAGGGCCCGCAGGGGCCCTTGCCGATTCAGGTGTGTCGCACCAACCGGGCCGGTACCGGCGCCGTGCCTGGAATGAGCCGCGACCTCAGCGCGTCCCGACCTGCGGCCCGGTGAGGCGCTCGAGCAAGGTGCTCTGCACGTTGCGCGCGTTCTGGTTGCCGGTCGGGCTGTTGCGCACGTAGCTCCCGTCAGGCTGCAGGATCCAGCTCTGAGTGTTGTCGCTGAGGAAGCCCTCCAGCTCCTTCTTCACCCGCGTCACCAACTTCTTGCCCTCGACCGGGAAGCAGGTTTCCACCCGCCGATCGAGATTGCGCTCCATCCAGTCGGCGCTGGAGAGATAGAGTTTCTCGTCGCCATCGTTCTGGAAGTAGAACACCCGGCTGTGCTCGAGGAAGCGGCCGATGATCGAGCGCACATGGATGTTGTGCGAGACCCCGGCGATGCCCGGCCGCAGGCAGCACATGCCGCGCACGATGAGATCGACACGCACGCCGGTCTGGCTGGCCTTGTACAGCGCCTTGATCATCTTCGGGTCGGTCAGCGCGTTGATCTTCAAGATGATGTGCGCCGGCTTGCCTTCGGCGGCGTGCTGGGTTTCCTGGGCGATCAGGTCGAGCAGCGTCTTCTTCAGCGTGAACGGCGCATGCAGCAGCTTCTTCATGCGCATGGTCTTGCCCATGCCGATCAGCTGGCTGAACAGCTTGGAGACGTCCTCGCAAAGCGCATCGTCCGAGGTCAGCAGGCTGTAGTCGGTGTACAGCCGCGCGTTGGCCGCGTGGTAGTTGCCGGTGCCCAAATGCGCGTAGCGGCACAGCTCACCGTTTTCGCGGCGCAGGATCAGCATCATCTTGGCGTGGGTCTTGTAGCCGACTACGCCGTAGATCACCACCGCACCGGCCTGTTGCAGACGACTGGCGAGCTGCAGGTTGGACTCCTCGTCGAAGCGGGCGCGCAGCTCGATCACCGCGGTGACCTCCTTGCCGCTGCGCGCCGCATCGACCAGCGCATCGACGATCTCGGAGTTGGCCCCGGAGCGGTACAGCGTCTGCTTGATTGCCAGCACGCAAGGGTCCTTGGCCGCCTCGCGGAGCAGGTCGACCACCGGCGTGAAGGACTCGAAGGGGTGCAGCAGCAGGATGTCCTGCTTGTTGATCACACTGAAGATCTTGTCGCTGTTCTGCAGCAGCTTCGGAATCGACGGGGTGAACGGGCTGTATTGCAGCTCCGGGTGACTGTCCAGGCCGGTGATGCTGAACAGTCGGGTCAGGTTGACCGGGCCGTTGACCCGGTACATCTCGCTCTCGCCGAGGCTGAATTGCTTGAGCAGGAAGTCCGCCAGGTGTTGGGGACAGGTATCGGCCACCTCGAGACGCACGGCGTCGCCGTAACGCCTAGAGATCAGCTCGCCACGCAGCGCGCGGGCCAGGTCCTCGACGTCCTCGGTGTCCACCGAGAGGTCGGCGTTACGAGTCAGACGGAACTGGTAGCAGCCCTTGACCCGCATGCCATGGAACAGATCGTCGGCGTGCGCGTGGATCATCGAGGAGAGGAAGACGAAGTTGTCGCCCGCACCGCCGACCGACTCCGGCACGCGGATCACCCGCGGCAACAGACGTGGCGCCGGAATGATCGCCAGACCGGAGTCACGACCGAAGGCATCGACACCTTCGAGCTCGACGATGAAGTTCAGGCTCTTGTTCACCAGCAGCGGAAACGGGTGGGTCGGATCGAGCCCGATCGGCGTGACGATCGGTGCGATCTCGTCACGGAAGTAGCGGCGCACCCATGCCTTGAGCTTGGCCGTCCAGTGCCGGCGGCGAATGAAACGGATCTGGTGTTCGGCCAGCGCCGGCAGCAGCACGTCGTTTAGGATCGCGTACTGGCGGTCGACCTGCTCATGCACCAGCTCGGAAATGCGCGCCAGCGCCTGATGCGGCTGCAGACCATCGGCGCCGGCCTGCTCGCGGGCGAAGGTGACGCGCTTCTTCAACCCGGCAACGCGAATCTCGAAGAACTCGTCGAGGTTGCTGGAGAAGATCAGCAGGAACTTCAGCCGCTCCAGTAGCGGATAGGACTCGTCCAGCGCCTGTTCCAGCACGCGGATATTGAACTGCAGCTGGGAAAGCTCGCGGTGGATATACAGTGCGCTGTCATCCAGATTGGTCACCGGCGCAACCGGCGTCTCTTCGATCGCCTCCGCCGGCGCAGGCACCGCCACCTCGGGCGCGGCCGGTTCCAGCATCTCGCTGACCACGGCGTCCTGCAGATCCTTTTCGCTGAGTCCCTGGTTGATCATCGCTTTGCCTCGAAAAGAGCTCACTGGCCCCGTTTTAATTGTTGTGCCGCCTGCTTGGCGAAGTAAGTGAGGATGCCATCGGCCCCGGCGCGCTTGAAGCCGACCAAAGACTCAAGAATGACGGCCTCGCTCAGCCAGCCGCTCTGGATGGCAGCCATGTGCATGGCGTACTCGCCGCTGACCTGATAGACGAATGTCGGCGCCTTGAAAGCCTCCTTTACCCGCCAGACGATGTCCAGGTACGGCAGGCCGGGCTTGACCATGACCATGTCGGCGCCTTCGGCCAGGTCCGCGCCCACCTCGTGAAGTGCCTCGTCGCCGTTGGCCGGGTCCATCTGGTAGGTGTTCTTGTTGCTCTTGCCGAGATTCGCCGCTGAACCCACTGCATCGCGGAACGGGCCGTAGTAGGCACTGGCGTACTTCGCCGAATAGGCCATGATGCGCACGTTGTGGTGCTCGGCCACTTCCAGCGCCTCGCGGATCGCCTGGATGCGGCCGTCCATCATGTCCGACGGCGCGACCACCTGAGCACCGGCCTCGGCATGGGAGAGCGCCTGCTTGACCAGCGCATCGACGGTGACGTCGTTCTGTACGTAGCCGTTGTCGTCGAGGATGCCGTCCTGGCCGTGAGTGGTGAACGGATCGAGCGCGACGTCGGTGATGATGCCCAGCTCCGGGAAGCGCGCACGCAACGCACGGGTTGCGCGCTGGGCGATGCCGTCGGGGTTCCAGGCTTCGGCGGCGTCCAGGGATTTCTTCTCCAGCGGCGTCACCGGGAACAGCGCCAGCGCCGGGATGCCCAGCGCCACCAGTTCCTCGGCCTCCTCGAGCAGCAGGTCGATGGACAGCCGCTCGACGCCGGGCATCGACGGCACGGCTTCGCGACGGTTCTCGCCATCGAGCACGAACACCGGGAGGATCAGGTCATCGACCGTCAGCACGTTCTCACGCACCAGGCGGCGGGAAAACTCATCGCGACGGTTGCGACGCAGGCGAGTGGCAGGGAACAACCGGCTGGCAGGAACGAAACTCACAACGGACTCCTGGCCCGCAGAACGGGCGAATATGACGTTTATAGGCCTGAAGCATGACGAAATGATGACAGCGCCATGCCGCCGGGCCTGCGAAATCGCCCCATTGTCGCCAGCCCCGCCGATGTCTGCCAGTGCTTTGATCAGCCGCAAAGCACCGGGCCAGACCCGCGGCAATGAACACCGAGCGGTCCGGCGAATCCAAGTCAGCAGGCAGGGCTTACCTGGAGCCGTTCCAGGTATTAGCATCGAGTGCATCCGCAGCGCCCACCCCAGGGCCGTTGAAAACTGACCAGGAGTATCGCTATGAACAAGAAAGTCGCCGTGATCCTATCCGGCTGTGGCGTCTACGACGGCTCGGAGATCTATGAGAGCGTCATCACCCTGCTGCGCCTGGACCAGCGCGGCGTCAAGGTGCAGTGCTTCGCACCGAACATTGCGCAGATGCACGTGATCAACCACCTGACCGGCGAGGAAATGCCGGAATCGCGCAACGTGCTGACCGAATCGGCACGCCTGGCCCGTGGCGAAATCAAGGATCTGCGCGAGGCACGCGCCGAGGATTTCGACGCGCTGATCATGCCTGGCGGCTTCGGTGCCGCGAAGAACCTCTCCACCTTCGCCACCGAAGGTGCGAACAGCAAGGCGCTGCCGGACGTGGTGGCGCTGGTCAAGGCCTTCGCCGAGGCGCGCAAGCCGGTCGGCATGATGTGCATCGCGCCGACCATGGCCGCGGAGATCTTCGGCGCCGGCGTGATCTGCACCCTCGGCAGCGACGACGCCGACGCCGCCAAGGCCGTCGGCCAGATGGGTGCCAGCCACCAGGCCTGCGAGGTCAGCGACATCGTGGTGGACAAGCAGCACCGCCTGGTCACTACTCCGGCCTACATGCTGGCGCAGTCCATCAGTGAAGCGGCGTCCGGCATCTACAAGCTGGTCGACCGAGTGCTGGAGATGACCACCGAGGACTGATTCTTCGAGCAGGCTGCAAATCCCGGGGCAACCCGGGATTTTTTTGCGCGAAAGTCGCCAAAGCCGCGGGTGCTCTTGCCGTCGGCCTGTTCAGCCCGGACGTCCTCGGGCAGTTTGGTCCGACCCTCTTCAGGAATGCCGACCATGAACCATGACGATGCGCTGCTCGCCGAGCAGGCCCAGGCGGTACGCCAGATGTTCGAGCGCATCCCCTTTAACCAGGCCCTGGGCATCGAGCTCGATGAGATTTCCACCTCGCGGGTGGTGATGCACCTGCCAATGAAGCCCGAGCTGGTCGGCAACTTCGTCCATGGCATCCTCCACGGCGGCGTGATCGCCTCGCTGCTCGACGTCGCCGGTGGCGCCATGGCGATGCTGGGCGCCTTCGACAAGCATCGTCACCTGACCATGCAGGAGCGCGCCGCCCGCCTGTCCCGCCTCGGCACCATCGACCTACGCATCGACTATCTGCGCCCCGGCCGCGGTACGCGCTTCACTGCCAGCGCGACCCTGCTGCGCTCGGGCAACAAGGTCGCGGTGGTACGTTCGGAGCTGCACAACGAATCGGACACGCTGATCGCCGTGGGCACCGGCACTTATCTTTGCGGCTGAACGGCCGATAGTAGATTGGCGGCCGGGGTGCGCTCTCGTACACTCTGCCGAACATGGCCATGAGCCATCATCTCCACGAGGCAGGACGCCCGCCAGTTCGAGTGCCGCCGCGTGTCCAGACTGCTTTTTTCCGACCTGCCTGCCGACCAGGTTGCCCTGCTCGGGCATAGCCACGACCCGCTGCTGGTCGTGCTCTCCTATCTGATCGCCAGCGCCGCGGCCTTCACCGCCCTGGCCCTGGCCAAGCGGGTCAGCCGCAGCAGCAGCCCGCGCGGGCGCGAGCTATGGCGCTGGGTCGGCGCCTTCGCCCTGGGAGGCGGTATCTGGTCGATGCATTTCATCGGCATGCTGGCCTTCCGCGCGCCGCTGGACATTCGCTACGAGCACGGCATCACCGCCCTTTCGCTACTGATCGCCGTGGCGGTGTCCTACGTGGTGATGCGCGTGCTCGGCCGCGATCACCTGAGCGTGGCGCAGTATGCCCTGGCCGGAACCGCCGCCGGCATCGGCATTGCGGCGATGCACTACACCGGGATGGCCGCGATCCGTTCGCTGGCCACGCTTTACTACGCGCCGCTGGCTTTTGCCGCCTCGGTGCTGATTGCCATTGGCGCTTCCATCGCCGCGCTGGTACTGGCCTTTCATTTTCGCACCAGCCAGAGCCGCCATCAGCGCTGGCAGCGCCTGCTATGCAGCCTGGTGATGGGTGCGGCCATCGTCTCCATGCACTACACCGGAATGCACGCGCTGACCCTGGCTGTCCCCGCCGGTCTCGTGGAGCACGCCGCGCCATTCGGCAGCCACACCGGCCAGGGCGCCCTCGCCTCGGCGATCGGCTTGGTAGCCCTGCTGGTGATCGTCACTGGTATCGCTGCGAGCTGGGCCGAACAGCGCTTCAGCGAGCAGCGCGAGGCGCTCGATCTGGCCGAGCACCAGCTCAACGCCATGACCCACTACGACCCGCTGACCAACCTTTTCAACGGCCGCGCTTTCACCGAGATGGTCACCCAGGTGCTGGCCGCACGCGAGGAGCGCCAGGCACTGGCGGTGCTGGTGGTGGACCTGGACAACTTCAAACGCATCAACGACAGCCTCGGTCACCGCAGCGGCGACCTGGCACTGCAACAGGCGGCGCAACGCATTCGCGCGGTGCTCGGTCAGCACGACATGCTGGCGCGCTTCTCCGGCGACGAGTTCTGCGTACTCACCCTGGGCGCCTGGGAGCATGCCCAGGCGACCGCCGAGCGGATCCTCGACCAGCTGCGCCCGCCGTTCGTGCTGGGCGACACCCAACTGCGCCTGACAGCCAGCATCGGCATCAGCCAGTACCCCGAGGATGGCCTCAACTTCGACGCCCTGTTCCGTCACGCCGGCCTGGCCGTCGGGCAGTGCAAGGCCAGCGGCCGCAACCGCAGCCTGCGCTTCAATCCGGCACTGGAACTGCGCGCCCAGGAGGACCTGTCGCTGGAGCAGGACCTGCGCCGAGCGCTGAACGAGAACCTGCTCAGCGTGCACTACCAGCCCATCGTCGACGGCCGCAGCGGGCGCCCGGTGAGCCTCGAAGCATTGGTGCGCTGGCAGCATCCGCAGCAGGGGTTCATCAGTCCGGAGCGTTTCGTCGGGCTGGCCGAACAGCATGGCTTCGTCGCCGAGCTGGACACCTGGGTGGCGCGCCGCGCCTGCGCCGACCTGGTCGGGCTGCTGGAGGAAGGCCACGATCTGCGCATGGCGGTCAACTGCTCGGCGCTCAACCTGTCCAACCCGCAGATGCCCGCGGTGGTTGCGCGGATCCTCGAACGCACGGGGCTGGAGCCCGCGCGACTGACCGTGGAAGTCACCGAGAACGCCCTGATGAACAGCCTCGGCGCGGCAATCCGCACGCTGGATGCGGTGCGCGAGCTGGGCGTGAAGGTTTCGATCGATGATTTCGGCAGCGGCTATTCCTCGCTCGCCTACCTGCGTCAGCTGCCGGTCGATACGCTCAAGGTCGACCGCGCCTTCGTCCGGGAAATCGCCGAACAGGCCAACGACCGCGCCATCACCGCGGCGATCATCGCCATGGCGCACAAACTGGGGCTGAAGGTGGTGGCCGAAGGGGTGGAAGAGGTGGTGCAGCTCGACTACCTGCGCAAGAACGGCTGCGACTTCATCCAGGGCTACTACTACAGCCGGCCGCTGCCGTTACCGGCGCTGCGCGACTGGCTGGCCGCGCGGCCGCTCACTGTGGCCGGGACAATCGCGTGAGCAGCCGGTCCAGCGCATTGGCGAACGCCTGTCGGTCACGCTCGCCGTAAGCTGCCTGGCCGCCACCCACCTGCCCCTGATCGCGCAGATCGGTGAACAGGTTGCGCACCGCCAGGCGCTCGCCCATGTTGCGCTCGTCGAACTCGCGCCCGCGCGGGTCGAGTGCGGCGACACCCTTCTTCACCAGCCGGTCGGCCAGCGGCACGTCGCTGCAGATCACCAGGTCACCGGGCTCGGCATGCTCGACCAGATAGTCGTCCGCGGCATCCGGCCCGCTCGGCACGACGATCAGACGCACACAGGCGAACGCCGGCTTGACCTGGCTCTGCCCGGCGACCAGCAGCACCTCGAACTTGCGCTTGAGGGCGAACTTGATCACCTGATCCTTCGCCGCGCGTGGGCAGGCGTCGGCGTCGATCCACACACGCATCGAGCCCGGCGCACTCATGCCGCGGCGCGCCGGACAGTCGCCAGCAGGGCCGCTGCCCCGGCGAACATGGTGGCAAAGCTGCGGTTGACCAGGTGCTGCTGGCGCGGCGTGCGCAGCAGGCGCAACACCTTGGCGGCAAGCCCGGTGTAGCCGGCCATGACCACCAGATCGACCACCACCATGGTCGCCGCCATCTCGCTGTACTGCAGCAGCAGCGGCCGCTGCGGATCGAGAAACTGCGGCAGCACCGCAAGAATGAAGACGATCGCCTTCGGGTTGCTGGCATTCACCAGAAAGCCACGCAACACCAGACTGAGCGGCCGACCGATGGGCCGCGGTGCGGCTGAATCGTCCAGCGCTTCTGGTTGTGCCTGCCACTGCTTCCAGGCCAGCCAGAGCAGGTAGCAGACACCGAACCACTTGATCAGACCGAACGCCAGTTCCGAGGTCGCCAGTACCGCGCCGACACCGGCGGCGACCACGGCGATCTGCAGCACCAGCGCCAGCTGCAGGCCGATGGCGTTCCAGTAGCCGCGCCAGAAGCCGTACTGCAAGCCGCAGGACATCGAAGCGATGGCCCCGGCGCCCGGCGACAGGCTGATCACCCAACAGGCGACGAAAAAGGCAAGCCAGGTTTCCAGCGTCATGGTCAGTCTCCCTTGGTCGAGCGCGCGAACTCTAGCGCGATGGTCAGTCCGGCATGTCCTTGCCCAGTTTCACCGGTTCCTTCAGCTTGCGCTTCATGGCCTTGCGCATGCGGATGTTCAGCGCTTCGACGCCCAGCGAGAAGGCCATGGCGAAGTAGACGTAGCCCTTGGGCACATGCACATCGAAGGCTTCGGCAATGAGTAGCGTACCGACGACGATGAGGAACGACAGGGCGAGAATCTTAAGCGTCGGATGCTTGTCGATGAAGTCGCTGATGGTACCCGCTGCCAGCATCATGACCAGCACGGCGATGACGATCGCGGCGACCATCACCGGAACGTTCTGCACCAGACCCACCGCGGTGATTACCGAGTCCAGCGAGAAAATGATATCGATCACCGCGATTTGCAGGATGACCCCGAGGAACCCGGCCTTCACCCCGCTGCCAGCAGCCTGGTCCTCTTCCTCACCCTCGACGCTGTGCCAGATCTCCATGGTGCTCTTGAACAGGAGGAACAGGCCACCGAAGAACAGGATCAGGTCGCGCCCGGAAACACCCTCCCCAAGCACCGTGAACAGGTCGTTGGTCAGGCGCATCACCCAGGCGATGGACAGCAACAGCAGGATCCGCGTGCCCATGGCCAGTGCCAGGCCGAAGAAGCGCGCCTTGGGCTGCTGCGCCTTGGGCAGGCGGCTGACCAGAATCGAGATGAAGATGATGTTGTCGATGCCCAGGACGATCTCCAGGGCAGTCAGGGTCAGAAAGGCGACCCATATTTCAGGGTTGCTGAGCCATTCCATAGGTTACTTCTCTGGGGTGGGAGGGTTGATCAGCTGCATGTCGCCGCCGCGCCAGCGGCGCACGGCTTTCTGGAAGAACAGGCTGTTGGGCACCTGGACGATGGCGCCAGTCCCGGCTTCGGCCACTTCCTCGAGGGTCGTGTAGAGCAGATTGATGTCGATGACGCGTCCCTTGACGATCGGCTTGTCGAACGCCTCGACGATCTCCACCACGTCGCCCAGGCGGAACGGCCCGACGGTGAGGATCAGCACGGCACAGAGCAGGTTGGACAGCACGCTCCAGATCGCGAAGAAGGCGATTGCCGCGACCGCGACGAAACCGGAAATAGCGGTCCACAGCACCGTGGCGGACACGCCGAAGCGCTCCAGCACCATGATCAAAGCACCGCCGATGATGAACCAGCGGATACCTCCGCGCACCGGGATCAGCAACTCCGGCGGCAGCGGATAGCGCGACGACAGCCGGGTCAGTCCGCGCACGACCAGGCGCTGCAGCACGTACGCCACCAACAGGATCAGCAGCACCTGCAGACCCAGCATCCACTGCAGGCGCCACTCCTCGATCAGGGCCAGCCAGGTTTCGTTCACGCGCTGGCCTCCAGTTGCGCCTGCAGGGCTTCCAGGGTTTCCAGTGCTTCCAGCCAGGCCTCTTCCAGCTCGCCTTCGCGAACCTTGAGCTCGGCCTGCTGGGCCAACAGCTCTCGCAGTTCGTCCTTGCGCGCCACCTCATAGAGCGCACTGTCGCCGAGCCGCGCTTCCAGTGCGGCCAGCTTTTCGTGCACGCCAGCCAGGTCCTTCTCCAGCTTGTCGGCCTGGCGCTTGTGCGGCGCCAGCTGCTGACGCAGCGCAGCCGCCGCCTGGCGCTGGGCGCGCTTGTCGGTCTTGTCCACGGCAGGCTCGCCGCTCGCTATGGGTTGCTGGCGCGCCCGGTAGTCCACCAGCCAGCGCGCGTAGTCCTCGAGATCGCCGTCGAAGTCCTGCACTCGGCCATCGGCCACCAGCAGGAATTCGTCGGTAGTGCTCTTGAGCAGATGGCGGTCGTGGGACACCACCAGCACCGCGCCTTCGAAATCCTGCAGCGCCAGGGTCAGTGCCAGGCGCATTTCCAGGTCGAGGTGGTTGGTCGGTTCGTCGAGCAGCAGCAGGTTGGGCTTGCCCCAGGCGATCAGCGCCAGCGCCAGGCGCGCCTTCTCGCCACCGGAGAAGTTCAACACCGGCTCGTCGCAACGATCGCCGCGGAAATCGAAGCCGCCGAGGAAATCGCGCAGCGTCTGCTCACGCTCATTGGCGGCGATGCGCTGCAGGTGCAGCAGCGGGCTGGCCTTGGGGTCGAGCGAATCGAGCTGGTGCTGGGCGAAGTAGCCGACCACCAGGTTCTCGCCGCGCTGCAGGCGGCCGCCGAGGGGCAATAGCTCGCCGGAGAGCGTCTTGATCAGGGTCGACTTGCCGGCACCGTTGGGGCCGAGCAGGCCGATCCGTGCGCCGGGCACCAGCTGCAGCTTGACCTTGTCCAGCACCAGCTTGTCGCCATAGCCGAGGCGGCCCTCGGCCAGATCCAGCAACGGACTGGAGACCTTGTCGGCTTCGCGGAAACGGAAATCGAACGGCGAATCCACGTGCGCCGGGGCCAGCTCTTCCAGCCGTTCCAGCGCCTTGATCCGGCTCTGTGCCTGGCGCGCCTTGGTCGCCTTGGCCTTGAAGCGGCGGATGAAGCTTTCCATGTGCGCGCGCTGCGCCTGCTGCTTCTCGTAGGCCTGCTGCTGCTGGGCCAGACGCTCGGCGCGGGTGCGTTCGAACGCCGAGTAGCCGCCGCGATAGAGGGTCAGCTTGCGCTGCTCCAGGTGGATGACGTGGTCGACCACCGCGTCGAGAAAGTCGCGGTCGTGGGAGATCAGCAGCAGCGTGCCGGGATAGCCCTTGAGCCAGTCCTCGAGCCAGAGGATCGCATCCAGGTCGAGGTGATTGGTCGGCTCGTCCAGCAGCAGGAGGTCCGACGGACACATCAGCGCCTGCGCCAGATTCAGACGCATGCGCCAGCCACCGGAAAAGCTACCGACCGGCAGCGCCATCTGTTCGTTGGAAAAGCCCAACCCGGCGAGCAGCTTGCGCGCCCGTGCATCGGCGCTGTAACCGTCGGCATTGTCCAGCTCGCTGTGCAGGCGCGCCAGGGCATTGCCGTCATGAGCCTGCTCGGCAGCAGCCAGGTCGTGCTGGATACGACGCAACTCGACGTCGCCGTCGAGCACATAGTCCACCGCCAGGCGGTCGAGGGTATCGATCTCCTGGCGCATGTGCGCGATGCGCCAATCCGGCGGCAGCTGGCAGTCGCCACCATCGGGCACCAGCTCGCCACGCAGCAGGGCGAAGAGTGTGGATTTGCCGGCACCGTTGGCACCGACCAGGCCGGCCTTCTGGCCGGGATGCAGGGTCAGCTCGGCGCCTTCCAGCAAACGCTGAGGGCCACGCTGTAGAGTGAGGTTCTGAAGTCGGATCATAATGGCGGCGAGTTTATCAGTTCGCCTGGAAAGCCAGCCGGGCGGCCGAAAAAAAAGGCGTACCACTTATGCTCAACCCTGATCTCTGGACCTTCGCCCTGCACTGCTATGCACGAGAGGGGGTCGAGAGCGCCTGCCTGGAACTGCAAAGTCAGGGCGCGGATGTCTGTGTGCTGATCTGCGCGGCCTGGCTGGAGGTACGCGGAGTGGCATGCAGTCCGGAGCGGATGCGTGCGCTGGAAGAAGTCGCCGCACCCTGGCGACACAGGGTGGTGGAGCCACTGCGCGAACTGCGCCAGGCATGGCGCTCGCCGGCGGAACAGGACGAAGCCTTGCGAGAACTGCGCGAGTCACTCAAGACGCTGGAACTGCAAGCTGAGCGCAGCCTGCTGGAGCGGCTGCAGACGGCGAGCTGCGAATGGAGCGAAAGCGCAGGTGCCGACCAGTGGTTGCGCGCTCTTGGGCCGAAAGGTAGTTGCCACGTTGCGCTGGAAATCCTGCGCAACGCGGCTTATCAGACTCAGCTGGAGCTGGCAGCTTTCTGAGTCGCGGTGCGCTTGGCTGCAGGCTTGCGAGCAGCAGGCTTTTTCGCCGCGGGCTTGGCCGCCGTGGGCTTGGCCGCTGCCTCAGCCGCAACGGGCTCAGCGCTGTTGGCGGACTGCGCGGCCGCAGCGGGTCTGGCCGCAGTGGCCGAGCGTGCGCGGGCCGGAGCCTTGGCCGTTGCAGGGCGTGTAGCCGCAGGCTTGGCCGCGGCAGTGCCGGCCGAGGTCTTCGCGGCTGTCTTGGTCGGAGCTTTTGCCGGAGCCTTGGCTGGCGCTTTAGCAGCCGGCGTCACCGCTGTTTTGGTCGCCGGAGCTTTTTTGGCAGATGCGGCCGCCGGCTTGGCTGCAGCCGGGGCGACCTTGCTGGCAGGCTTGCGCGCAGCCGGACGGGAGGGTGCGGCGGGCTTGACAGCAGTCGCAGGCTGGCTGCGCAAGGCCTTGTCAGCATCATCGGCGACCTTGCGGATACCCTGGGCCAGCTTCAGGCTCTGCTCAGCATCGCGCTTTAGATCGGCCAGGTAGGTCAGGGTTTCGCTCTGCCGGCTCTGCAGCAATGCGAGGGATTCTTCCAACTCGCCGAGCCGGGAGCGCGCCTTGACCTGTGCCTTGGCCTTGCCCGCATTGCCGGCGTCGTCCAGCTTGGCACGGACCTTGGTCAGCTTGTCCTGAGCCTTGCCTCGCTGCTTCTGCAGCTTGGCAAGCGTGCTTTCGGCATCCTTGATGGCCCGAGTGCAGGCCTGGTCAAGGTGGTCAATCAGACTGAGGGAAAGCTGCTGCAGCAAATGCAGCGGGGTGGTAACCGACTTCTTCTTCGCGGGCATGGAGGCGCCTCCTGGCAGGAACGGTGCCCCCATACTAGACGGCCGGCTCTAGCGCCGCCAGCGCCCGCCGAGCGGCTCCGGCCGGCAGCGACATGGCCACCATCTCATGCGGTAGTGGCGTCTGCCTGTTTGTGCGCGTTATGCAGGACTTCGATCAGGCAGTCTTCCAGCTCGAAGCGCTCATGCAGCAGCTGGCCCAGCTGCTTGAGCTCGTCGGCCAAGCCTGGGCTACCCAGGCAATCGCCCTTCTCGCAACGATCATTGAAGCCCAACGCAACCTTGGTGATGGTCTCGATACGCGGGTAGATCTGCTTGGCCAACTCGATCGCGCGAGCATCGCCGAAAGCTTCGGCCTCGGCGAGCAGTTGTTCGTAGATTTCGAAGTGGCCGGCCGAGACGTAGTCGACCAGGTATTCGCAGAACCGCTGCAGTGCCTGTCGAGCGGTCGCGTCGCGATCGGTATGCAGCTCGTGATAGGCATTGATCAGTGCATGGCGCTCGTGCAGCCAGCGATCGATCAGCAGATGTACACCACCCCAGCGTTCCTGGGCATTGCGACAGCTCTCGAGCATGATGTCCTCACTTCCCTAATCGATGATGCTTTTACGCCATTCCGAGACGTTTTTCTGTCTTTCGGTATCGGCCCTGGGTGAGTGGCGGCAGCGAATGGCGAAAATCCGTCACCGCAGGAGCAGACTATGCCGCGCTGCTCGATGCATCAAGCGAAAAGCCGACGAATCTCACAAGCGCACCAAGCCACTGCACGTCCATGAGAAGACCCTGTTAGCGCAGCGGGAGTTCGACGGTAATAAGGAAAGTTTTGCTCAGTCGCGGCGCAATAGCTGCGCCAGACAGACAATGGCCATGCCGATGAAGGCCAGTAGACTCCACTCGGGAATGCTCAGCCCCAGCATCGTCCAGCTCACTTCGGCACACTCCGCGGTGCCGTGCAGCACCAGACGGGCGATTTCCTGGAAGGGCAACGCTTCCATCATGTATTCCAGGCTCGGCAGGCAGCTCGGCAGCTGATCGGCCGGCACACTCTGCAACCAGATCTGGCGAATGGCAGTGGCGCCACCGAACAGTACGAACAACAGACCGACACCAGCGTAAACGCGCCGCCCGGTCTTGGCCGGTCCGTGAATCGCAGCCACCAGGCAGGTCAGGCCGAAGGCGATCACGCAGATGCGCTGGACAATGCACAGTGGGCACGGCGCCAGGCCCATTACGTGTTCCATGTAGAGCGCAACGACGATCAGCAGCGCGCTTCCGATAAAAGCGAGAAGGAACAGGGAACGTGGGCTGGCCAGACGCATGGTGGCTCCGCTTGCGAGGGAAAGTCCGCTACGGTAGTGGAAACCTGGACAGCCTTACAAGCGGCGAGAAAGACCCGCGCAAGCGTCAAGCCCGGCACATGGCGGACCTGACGAGCCGGTCACAGAGTCGCGGGCAGATTGCGATCGAGCAAACCGACTCCCTGCTGGAACAGGCGGTTGCTGCTTTCGGTATCGCCCAGTTGCGCCAGGAGACGCGCCAGCTCGGCGCAGGTTTCCGGGCGGTGGTCGAAACGTAGGCTCGCCTCGAAATAGTCGCGCGCCTTGCCCCATAGTTCGTTGCGCAGGCTGAGCCGTCCCAGCGCAAGCAGCAGCACGGGGTTTTGCGGATGATCCTTGAGCCAGCCTTCGGCATGCGCCAGCTGGCGCGCCGGATCACGCCCGAGTACGCGGCCGTAGCGTTCCACCAGTCGATCGTCGTACTGTCGTTTGATCGCCGCGTAGAGAACCTCCTCGGCTTTCCCCTGGGCACCGAGGCGAGCGAGTCCGTCGGCGTAGGCGCGCACCACCAGTGGCTCCCCTCGCAGCGCGCTGGGGACGGTCTGCCAACGCTGATTCAGCGCCTCGATGCTCGCCTCGGTAGCCAGCTCGGACGGCTGCCCGGCCTGTTCGACCGCCGCCGTCCAGGCCAGCACTTCCAGCTCGCTGAGCTTCGCCGCTGGCAGCACGCGATGCTTGCGCAGCTCCGGCAGCAGCCGACACAGAGATGCCCAGTCCTCAAGCTGGACATAGAGCTGCTGCAGCAGCGTCAGTACATAGGGATGTCGCGGGTGGTCGTTCTGCAGCTCGCTGAGCGAGGCGCGCGCCTCGACATACTGGCCGCGAGCAATCTGTAGCTGCGCCTGGGTCAGCCCGATCGCCAAGGCCGCCTCGGGTTCACGCTCGCGAGCCTTCTGCAGCAGCTCATCGCTCTGGGCATACTCGCCCAGCTCGTTGGCCGCCCGCGCTGCCCCCAGATAATGCACCAACGGCTGGCGATCCTTCTCGGCGGCCAGTTGCAGGTGATTGAGCGCCGGCGCCCATTGGCCTTCGGCAAGCTCGCGCAGGCCGCTGCGGGACGCCTTCTCCACGCGGCGTTCGCGATGGCGACGCGACCATGGGTTGACCAGCGCACCGGAGATTTGCAACAGCCCCAGCAGCCAGTGCACCACAACGGCTACCAGCCACAGGCTTGCGACCAGGGCAAGGAAGACCCAGAAGCTCGACTCGTAGCGGAACTGATCATATGTGATCAGCACGTAGCCAGCGCTCTGGCTGATCGCCCAGCCGAAGAATCCGGCGACGGCAAGCAGCAGAATGAGTAGCAACGCCAGTCTTTTCATGTGCGCTGGGCCTCCTGCTCGGCATCCTGCGTCTCGGGCTGGGCGGGCGCTTCGCCTGTATCGCCCGCGTCGCGGCGTTCACGCTTCTGTACGTAGGCCTGCAGCGCCTCGAGCGCCGGCGCGAGATCGGGCAGGGTCACCTCCACCTCGCGCTGTGAAAGCTCTTCGAGACGCTTGCGCAGACCGCGAGCCTGGCCATTGTCTTCACTGAAGTGATCCTTGAGCACCGAGCTGGCCTGCTCCAGTGACTGCCGGTAGACCTCGGCATTGCCATTGAGCACCGCCCACTGGGCCTGCTCGATAGCCAGCGAAAGGGCCAGACGCACCTGGCCCAGGGTCTGCCCGGCAAGCAGCGGCTTGACGTCGGCACCGGCGTCGAAGTCCACCCGCACGTAGCGCGTCAGCTCGTTCAGCCAGCGTTGCCAGCGGCTGTCCTGGGCGCTTTCCGGCTGCGCCTCGCCATTGACGAACTCCGGTGCCAGTGCGCTGAGCTGAGCGGTCTGCCCACGCAAGGCGCCGAGTTGCAGGAACAACCCGGTGCGATCGAGCTCCGGCAGGCTTCGCAGGCCTTCTAGCCCTTCCAGCAGTTTCTGCCGCGTGCTGTAGGCAGCGGGATCGTCCTGCTTCTGCAGGATCAGATCGGCTTCGTGAACCAGCATTTCGGCGCTTTTCACGTCCTGCATGGCCGAGAGCTGCAGCATCGCCATGCGCAGCAAGTGTTCAGCTTCGGCCAGGCGCCACTCCTCGCGGCTCGCGCCGAGCACCTGCTCAACCCGCCCGGAAAGGCGCTGCTGATCGCTCTGCAGCGTCGCCAGCATACGCCGCCGCTCCTCCAGCTCACTGGCCGATGGCAACTGCTCCAGACGATCAAGGCGTGCCGCCATCTGACGCTCGCGCTCGGCCAGCTGACGCGTCTGTTCGGCGGTGCCCTGCATGGCTTCGAGTCGCTGGCCTTCCTGAGCGCCGAGCTGCTGCAATTGCCAGACGCCGTAACCAGCGAGCGCCACGCCACCCAGCCCGACCAGCAGCGCCACGGTTGCCAGGGACTTGGCGCCGCCACTGGCGACAGGCTTGGACGGGGCAGTCTTGGACGACTTGGCGGGCTCGACGGCTGGAGTCGGCTCACTGGCGGGGGGTTGCAGCGGTTCTTTCTTGGAATCTGCTTCGCTCACGTTTCCATCCTTTGCATCAGGAAGCGACCACCGCGGTTTCCCGCAAGGCCGCCAGCAAGGCCGCAGCTCCTGCGCCGCGGCAATCCACAATTCGTTTGGCGCCCAACTGTCGAGCCATCTCCGCCACCCGCGGGCTGGGTACGAACAAGGGTAGCTCAGACAATTCGGGCCAGGTATCGGCTGCCAGCTCATGCAGCGACAGCAGACCCTGCCCACTGCTGACCACCAGGCCGTTGAGCCGTTCCGAGCGGAGCGTGGCGGCAAGTGTTCCCACGGGGTAATCGGGCAGGTAGCGCCGGTACAGTTCGAGGATATCCACCTGCACCCCGCGCGCACGCAATGTCTCGGCGAGAAACTCGCGGCCACCCTCGCCACGCAGGATCAGCACCTTCGGATCGGGCCGGGCCAGCGCCTGTTCCAGCTGCGGCAGCGCCAGCAGCGCCTCGCTGTCGTCACCCCGCTCAGGCCAGCGGACATCCAGCCCATAGGCTTCGAGGATCGCCCCGGTGGCGGCACCGACGCTGAACCAGGCTTGACCGAACGGGGGCTGCGGCCAATAGCGGTCGAGCACCTCGAGGCCCAGCCGGGCTGCCGGTTTGCTGACCACGATGACAGCGCAATAGCGATCCAGCTCGAGGATCGCCGCACGCTGCTCGGCCGTTTCCGGCAACGGCTCGATCGCCAGCAGCGGCAGACTGGCGCTGTGCACACCAGCTTCGGCGAGTGTTGCCGCCAGCGCCTCGCATTCTTCGGCCGGCCGGGTCAGCAGCAGGCGCCAGCCAGTCATGCGTGACCAGCCTCGCCATAGACCGCCTTGAGGATCTGCTCGGCACCCTGGGCCAGCAGCTCCTCGGCGACCTGCACGCCCAACGCCTCGGCTTCGGCGGCAGGCGCCCGGCCTTCAGCGCGCAGCAGCACGGTGCCGTCCGGCTGGCCGACCAATCCGCGCAACCACAGCTGCTCGCCTTCGAGCACCGCGTAACAGGCGATCGGCACCTGGCAGCCGCCGTTCAGGCGCTTGTTCAGGGCGCGCTCGGCGACCACACGGGTCGCGGTCGGGGCGTGGTTCAGGCACTCCAGCAGCGCATGCAGCTCGCTGTCGCCGGTGCGGCACTCGATGCCCACCGCGCCCTGCCCGCCGGCCGGCAGACTCTCGTCGACGCCGATGCTGGAACGGATGCGGTCACCGAAGCCAAGGCGAATCAGCCCGGCGGCAGCGAGGATGATGGCGTCGTACTCACCTGCATCGAGCTTGGCCAGTCGGGTGTTGACATTGCCGCGCAGGAACTGGATTTTCAGGTCCGGCCGCCGCGCCAGCAGCTGGGCCTGGCGACGCAGCGACGAGGTGCCGACCACGCTGCCGGGCGGCAGCGCATCGAGGTCGTCGAAGTGATTGGAGACGAAGGCATCACGCGGATCTTCACGCTCGCAGATGCAGTACAGGCCCAGCCCTTCGGGAAATTCCATCGGCACGTCCTTCATGGAGTGCACGGCGATGTCCGCTTCGTTCTCCATCAGTGCCGTTTCCAGTTCCTTGACGAACAGACCCTTGCCGCCAATCTTCGCCAGCGGTGCGTCGAGCAGCTTGTCGCCGCGGCTGACCATCGGCACCAGGCTGACCTTGAGCCCCGGGTGCGACGCCTCCAGGCGCGCCTTGACGTATTCGGCCTGCCACAGGGCCAGGGCACTCTTGCGGGTGGCGATGCGAATTTCGCGAGACATGGACAATTCCAGAACAGTGAATTGCCGGCGATGATAACAGGCCGGACAACCAGCCTGGGTTGGCCGGAATCAAGTAAAGCGTGCTGTCATGCCACCACGCCGGAGCCCGCCAGCCGTACCAGCTGACGGTCACCAACGCAGCGAGCCGTGCTGGCTCAGAGGTTCTGCATCAGCTTGCGCACGCCGGCCACATGACGCCGACTCACGGTTAGCGCCTCGCCGTCGAGCCCCTTGAGGAACAGCTGGAAGTGGCCGAGCGGCGTGCGTTGCAGACGCTCGATCCGATCGCGGAACACCAGCGCGTTGCGATGGATGCGCACGAAGCGCTCGCCGAACTCGTCTTCCAGCGATTTCAACGGCTCGTCCAGCAGCACCTCGCCACCAACGTGGCGCAGGGTGACGTACTTGTGGTCGGCGATGAAGTAGATCACCTGATCCAGCGGAATCAACTCGATGCCCTTGCGGGTGCGCGCGCTGATGTGGCTGCGCGGCCCGGCACCAGACACCGCAGCCGGCCGGGTCAACGCAGCGAGCTGAACGCGATTGGGCCGCTCGGCCTTCTTCAGCGCCTCGGACAGGTGCTCCGGGCGCACCGGCTTGACCAGATAGCCAACCGCGCTGACCTGGAAGGCATCCAGGGCGAATTCATCATGGGCAGTACAGAAAATCACCGCTGGCGGCGCATCCGTCTCGCAAAGCTTGGCTGCAACCTGCAGACCATCTAGCCCGGGCATGCGGATATCCAGCAGCACGATATCAGGGCGCAGTTCCTCGATCAGCGTCAGTGCTTCTTCGCCATTGCTGGCAGCAGGCTCGAGGACACGATAGCCGTCGAGGTCACCTACCAGTCGGCTGAGGCGCTCGCGGGCTAGAGGTTCGTCATCGACAATCAGGACATTCATATAGATCTGGCTTCCTGCGTTTGTCTCGCACATGGATAGCGTAGACATGTGTAATGGCGGCCTTCACGGCGCTCCACGCTGAGACTCGCTAGCGGACCGAAAAGTGCCGCTAATCGTGCGTCGATGTTCTGCAAACCCTGCCGCGTACCCCGTGAAGCCTGCGCTTGAGCGGTTTCGTCGAACGGGTTGCTGACCACCAACTGAAACACACCATCGACATATTCAGCGGCTACGCTGACCAGACCGCCGTCGATACGTGGCTGAATGCCATAGACCAGCGCATTCTCCAGCAGCGGCTGCAGCGTCAGCTGCGGGATCGGCAGG
>Ga0207848_100373_pt1 | contig 20020 bp, 18 predicted proteins | sample TtaePargueraPR_10_FD_187737 | JGI IMG/M metagenome (GOLD analysis project Ga0207848, IMG submission 187737) | Aerobic enrichment media microbial communities from Bioluminiscent Bay, La Parguera, Puerto Rico - Tt and M2 (3) (SPAdes) | ecosystem: Environmental > Aquatic > Marine > Unclassified ... | reverse complement strand
CAACCAGCCGATGCTAGACAGAGCCGCCGCGCGCTGCCCGGAAGCGCGATTTTCCCTGCAGGACATGTGTGGCTTTGCGGTCGAGCAGCCGGCCGATCTGATCACCTGCTTTCTTTACTCCATCCACTACAGCGCCGGGCTGGCCAGGCTCGCGGCGTGCATCGCCAGCGCGCATGCCGCGTTGGCCCCGGGCGGGCTGTTCTGCTTCAACGCCGTGGACAAGCGCCGGATCGACAACGCGTCATTCGTCTCGCACACGGCCCGGCATGCGGACGGCCTGTTCACCTTCAGCTCCGGTTGGCATTACCCGGGGGAAGGGGAGCAGCAACTGCTGAGGCTGCGCATCGGCAGAACCGCCGCGGACCAAAGCCAGGTCTGGCACGACGAACACGCGATGGTGGCGGTGAGCTTTGCCGAGCTGAGCGCGTTGCTGGAGCAGTACTTCGAGGTGCATGTGCTCGAGCACGACTACGAAAAGATCGTGCCCTGGGACGAGGTCTCGGGAAACGCGATATTCGTCTGTGTGAAGGTTTGAGCGGATCGCGGATAGAGCAGGAGCAGAAAAAAGCCCCGCGAGTGCGGGGCTTTTGTTTGGCGACGATTCTTTCCGCAGCGTTAGCGTGCTAGCTCGGTTTTCGCTACAGCTTGTTGGCCTTCGCTTTCCGATACTTCGGTCAGCTTCGCACCACCCACGAACACGCCCATTTTGATCGACTGACGCACGTAATGGTTCTTGCCAGCTATGGCGTCCAGTTCGATGAGGTTGTCGCTGAACTCGGACTCGGTAGCCAGCGTGTGCTTTCCGGGGGTAATGAGACGGTAGAAGTAGGTGTTAGCTGCCGTTTCGCCGACGACCTCATCGTCGATCTTCACCGTTTTCTTTAGAGCGGCTCCAAGCATGGAGTCGCGGAAGATGTACAGGCCGGCTTGATCCTGTGGAGGTGCCGGGAAAGTCTTGTACGCCTGGTCCTTTTCGGGTGACTCCATTGGGACCGATGCGCAGCCGGTCAGAATGGCAAAGCTCAGCGCCGCGGCGCTCATCATGAAATGCTTGAACATGAATACTCGTTCCTGAGTGTTAGGCGAATTGCCAGCAGATATTAAAGTGCTATCAACTGGCCGTTAACCCTCTGCAGCGTCGAGCAAGTCTTGGTGAGCGGTTTTAGTGACGGGATTCACGCTAATGGCTGGGTGCGGCGGTGTACTGCCGAGCGATTGTCTGGGCTAGGTCTATCTTGCCTGTTCTGAACCTGGCAACGGCTAGTGCAGGCGTCGCGCCATCGACTGCTGCATCAGGTCCTGTGCCTGCTGTGCCAGCTGATCGAGCAGGCGGTCGCGCTGTTTCTCCGCCTCGCTCATCGCCTTGCGGCCATTCTGCTGCACCAGATAGCTGTAGATCTGCCGGACTTCCTTGGACTGGAAGATCGGCTCCAGATCCTGCACCGCCACCGCACCGTTCGAAGCCTCGTTTCGCGTATTCATCACCACCTGCGGGCCGCGCGCCGCCAGTGGCTGAAAACCGAGCTTTTGGAAATAGGGCACCTTGCTCGCTACGCAGGCCACTTCGGCATGGGGATAGCGCGCCACCATCGCCTCGACCATCGCCCGTCCGATGCCCTGGCGACGATGGCCGGCGTCGACCGCCAGATAGACCAGCGCGCAGGCTTCGGACTCATCCACGAAGGGCAAATACAGCGCGAAACCGAGCAGGATAGCCGGGTCGTCCGCATCCAGCGTCATGATCAGTTCGGGCTTGCCGGCTTGCGCACCGTCCATGCTGTCCAGGTAGCGGTGCACCTCGAAACCCACCACGTACTGATACAGCTGATACAGCGGGTTGCTGGGCTGCAGCGAAACCGGGCTGATGTCACCGAGATAATCCACCACCATCTGCAGCACCTGGCTTTTCAGCGATTCCGGCGGCGGGGTGTCGAGGTGGGTGAGGGTGAACATGGCGGCGCTCCGGGGCGGTACGAAAAATGGCGCATTGTACCGGGCGGCATGCGACTGGCCAGGTGAAGCCGCAGGGCGATCGATGCTACGAACGATGCAGTCTGCCGCTATGGGGCAGCTATATCTGGCTTTTTCTTCCTCGGCTTGCGCGGTGCGGGGACCGGCAAGTGCTGCGCCGTCTCGATCACCAGGCGGCGCAGCACGTCGGCATCGTCCAATAGCTCGTCGGCCACCGGATACTGCTTTGCGCCAGGGTAGGGCGGCCGCTGCGGCAACTGCGGCGCAAGCGCTGCGGACGCCGGGGTGGGTTTGATGAACAGGCTGTTGTCGCAGACCAACGCGACGACCTTTTCATCCAAGTAGACGGCGTACTCGCCGAACATCTTCCGGTAACTCAGCCTGCCGCCAAGGTCGATCTGTTCGGCCACGTATTGCATGAAGCTGTTATCGGTCGCCATGCGTGCTCCGCTGTCTTCACCCGTGTCGGCCGTAGAGCGTAGCGTGGAAAACGGAATGCTTTCCACGCATGGCCCGCTACACCTCAGCGCACTCGGCCTGCCGATGAGCGTCAGGCAAGGGTGCCTCGACCGTTGCCTGGAGCGTGCTGACCAGCGCATCGACCTGACGCAGCGCCTCGGCCACCGAACTGGCCAGCAGCTCGCCACCGATTTCCTGGCCTTCGATGGCGATCTGATGGATGCGGGTGATGCCGATGAACCCCAGCGCGGTCGCCAGGTTCGGCTCCAGATGGTTCATGTGCGCCATCGTGCCGCCGGGGCCGAAGTCTACCCCGCCCCGTGCGGTGAGGATGACCGCGTGCCGCTCCCGATCCGCCAGCATGGGCACGTAGGGATCGAGCGGGTTGCTCTCGTCCATGCCGACCGTGCGGTTCAGCCGTACCACCTGATCGATCCAGGCCTTGAGCGCCGCCGGCATACCGAAGTTGTAGAGCGGCGTGCCGATGACCAGCACATCGGCGGCCAGCAGTTCGTCCACCAGCCTGTCGCTTTCGGCCAGCGCGTTATTCATCCACGGCTCCCGGCGCTCTTCCGGGGTGAAGGCCGAGGCGATCCAGTCATGGCTGACGAAGGAGGGCGGGTTCTGGCCGATGTCCCGGTAGGTCACGCCATCCTGCGGGCGACGGGCCAGCCATTGGCTGACGAAGCGCTGGCTGAGGTTGCGGCTGTGGGAGCCGTGCTCGTCCTTGCCGGCAAGGCCGGGGCGGGCGCTGGCGTCGAGGTGCAGAAGGTGCGTCATGGCGATTCTCCTCTGTGATTGAATTCATCTGTCGTTCACGGTAAATCCAGCCTAGGGCTAGGCTGTACAGGCGACAAACGACGATTTCTTCCAGCTAAAGATGAGGAAAACTCAGCCATGGCGCACCGTTGGTTACCCTCGCTTTCTGCGCTGCGAGCCTTCGAAGCCGCCGCCCGGCACGAGAGCGCCAAGCAGGCTGCCGAGGAGCTGTCCGTCACGGCCACGGCGATCAGCCACCAGATTCGTTCGCTGGAGGCGTCGCTCGGCGTCGCGCTGTTCCTGCGCAAGCCGCGCAAGCTGGAGCTGACCGACCAGGGACGCGAGCTGCAACAGACGTTGGAAACCGCGTTCGACAGCATCAGCGCCACGGTCGAACGCCTGAGTGCTAAGCCCTGCCGCCAGGCGATCACCCTCAGCACCACACCGGCCATCGCGGTGCGCTGGCTGGTGCCCTGGGTCTGCCTGCTACGCGATTCCCACCCGGATATCGACCTGCGCTTTCACACCTCCCATGAGCCGGTGGCGCTGGATGGCGTCACGGCGGATATCGCCATCCGCTACGGCGATGGCCGCTGGCCCGGGCTGGTGGCGGAGAAGCTGTTCGACAATACCTTCGTCCCGGTCTGCAGCCCGCACCTCGGCTTGCGCAACGTTGCCGATCTGCCCAAACACCCGTTGATCCACTTCCGCGCGCAAGCCGCCTTGTCCGCGCCGATTCATTGGGCGTCGTGGCAAAAGCTCGCCAACGTGCCGGGGCTGGATGTGAGTGCCGGGCTGGTCTTCTCCGACGAGACCCACGCCATCTCCGCCGCCATCGGTGCGCAGGGCGTGGCGCTGATGAGTCGGCAGTTGATCGAGGACGAACTGAGGGAAGGGCGACTGGTGCAACCGTTCGGGCCGGAGATGGAGGGCAAGCCGTTTCATCTCGTGTATCCGGAGAGTCGAAGGGATGACCCGACGGTTCGGGCGGTGAGGGAATGGGTGATGAAGGTGCCGGGTGGGTTGTGTGAGCTGACTGGCTGATTCGCCGAAGCGTAGGGTGGAAAACGGCGAAGCCTTTTCCACGCGTTACTTCTACCTGCTCGGATCGTTTCCGAGTTGCTTCAGGCATTTGTTCCGCCCCGCTGGGCGGGTCCCTTTTGGCAGTCGCCCGGATGGCCGGCCCCGCCAAAAGGAACCAAAAGGGCTTGCCCCTGCATCCGGCCCTGCGCTTCGCTTCGGGTCCGTTCGCTCCATCGCCATTCCAGGGGCACGCCGCGAAGGGCCATCCCTGGCCCATCGCGGCTATCGCGGCATCCATGCCGCTCAACCCCTTCCACGGCGATTCCACTCACCCTCCTGAAGGGGCGGTTGGTGTCGCCTGCCGGTCTGTACAGAAGAAATAGATAATCCAAAGGACTCTCGGGCGACTCGGCCTCCGTTCCCCGTCAGGAGGCCGAGTAGAGGTGTTGCGTAGCAGCGTAGGGTGGAAAACGGCGAAGCCTTTTCCACGCGTCAGTCCGCATCCCTTGCGAATCCCTCCGCCTCATCACCGCACCAATCAACCGGGTAGATCCCAGCTCCGACGGCTCGATGAAAACTCGAATAGGGCCAGTCGGCGACACGCTCCACCAAGCCGTGCTTTAACGGATTTCGATGCACATAGTCGACGTGATGCCGGTAATCCCGTTCATCCTGGATCAGGTGTTCCCAATAGCGCCGTTGCCAGATTCCACGCTCGCCGCGGGACCGCTGGGTTGCCGTCAGTATCTCGGTCTTCGGCAGGCGTCGGGCGAAAGCGAACTTGATGACTTTCCAGCGCAGGGCGAAGTCAGCATCGCCATTCGGTAGCGTCCAGACGCTATGCATGTGGTCAGGCAGAACGACCCAGGCATCGATGTGGAAGGGATGTCGTGAGCGTGTGGCACGCACCGTCTCGCGGAGCAGGTCGATATGGCGGACCAGCAGGTCGCTGCGCCGGTTGAGCAGATTGACCGTGAAGAAATACGTGGCGCCCGGCACTTGGGCGCGGCGGTAGCGGGACATGGCGGCTCATCCTTGAGCGTTGTGTTGGCGGGAGGTCCGTATCGGTGGATAAGCAAAGCGTTATCCACCCTACGTCATCTCAACCAATCACACCGCCGACGCATCCACGTTGCTGGGGCGTAGGGTGGAAAACGGCGAAGCCTTTTCCACGCGTCACTTCCGGGCTACCTCGCTATCGCGGATGGTGTGCAAGTTTTGCGATATATAAAAGCTCTTCAATCAGTGCTCGATAAGTTATGCGGCTGTTCTTGATGTCGCTTTTTCGGCAGTTGTATTTAATTCGGTGTGCTGATAGGTTTCCGAGTTCTCGAAAGGTGTCTATTTCTTTTTTTGATTCTGGTGATAGCCCAATTTCTTTTCTTGAGATTGATTTATTTATTAGTGTTTTCAAATTGTTGTAATTGCCTTCTTGGTCTTTCGCTTGCTCACTTAGCCCGGTTTCTTCGAAGCAATGTATTAGTAGGATCTCCAGCAAGCGCCTCATCATTAGGGAGCATGCATCAAATAAGTTATTCTCGTAGCAACAGTTGATTTGTTGTGCGATCTTTATTAGGTAGAGGCGATTGGTATTCGTGAAAAGAATTTCTGGGAGGATTGAATCGTCAGAAAGTATCTCTTCGGTATCCGATATGCTTGGGATTTCGAGTTTAATCTCGCTTCGTCTTTTGGGTGCTAGTCGAAAAGAGTTTTCTTGATTTCCCTTAACAAATGATCGAGATTTTCTAATTTTTGATAGTAGGCGGCTCGGGTTTGGCTGGGCAAAACCTAGCGCAGTTAATACTGCGCTAAGGTTTTTTACGTCTATGTCAGATTGATCCTTGTTTTCCGAAAAGTAGAAGGCTAGATATTCAGCTTTCTCAATTTCGGATCTGTCACCCAGGTTAGCAAGGTTGGCGAAAACTTCTAGCTTCAAGTAGTGGCTTCCTATTCGTTAGGTTTGCCGTTCAGCTGTGCTAGCAATTTTTCGGCCTCTTCCATGCCCGGAATAGTTAGCTTACATGTTTTAGCCGAGGAGCCTTTTTTTCCATCCAAAAGGATGAATTCCTTTGCATTTTTAAGGATGCCAGCAAAGTTTGAAGGGTCAAGGCAGCTTTGTTCCTGACAAAGCTGCCTGATCTCTTGCATCGGAACCTCGGTTATGCCTAGAGATCGTTTGCCCCAAAGGTAGACCAGCGCCGCATTGACAGTTTTTTTCGCAAGTGTTCCGCCGGGAATTCGCTTCAACACTCGAACCTGCTCTCCCTCCATGTGCAGAACCCGATTGTAAGTATCCAAAGGACTCCCAAATGAAGGTTCTTCTTCCGTTGGCTTCTCCAACTGAAGCTGGGGGGGAGGGGATACGGGTGATGCTGCAAGAGGAATGGTGTCAACCGTTCTTCGCGTCAGAGTGTTAAGGATGGCATCTTTAAAACCATTGATTTGTTCGGAGACAAACTCTTCGGAACCAGTGATCTCAAAAATTCCGTCACGGATAGAAAGATGAAACCTAGCTTCGTTACTGCTCACTTGCTGTTCCCTCAGTAAATGTTAGTTACAAAGTCTTGCGCTCAATGACCCGGTCGTCGTCTTTGCTCAATCCCAGCTCAAAGCCCCACCTGTCTGATACTCAATCACCCGCGTCTCAAAGAAGTTCTTCTCCTTCTTCAGGTCCATGATCTCGCTCATCCACGGGAACGGGTTAGTAGTACCCGGATACTCTTCCTTCAACCCAATCTGCGTCAGACGACGGTTGGCGATGAACTTGAGGTAGTCCTCCATCATTGCGGCGTTCATGCCGAGGACGCCACGGGGCATGGTGTCGCGGGCGTATTCGATTTCCAGCTGGGTGCCCTGGAGGATCATCTGGGTCGCTTCGTCCTTCATTTCGGCGTCCCACAGGTGCGGGTTCTCGATCTTGATCTGGTTGATCATGTCGATGCCGAAGTTCAGGTGCATGGACTCGTCACGCAGGATGTACTGGAACTGCTCGGCGGTGCCGGTCATCTTGTTGCGGCGGCCCATGGAGAGGATCTGGGTGAAGCCGCAGTAGAAGAAGATGCCTTCGAGTACGCAGTAGTAGGCGATGAGGTTCTTCAGGAACTGCTTGTCGGTCTCCGGGGTGCCGGTCTGGAAGGTCGGGTCGGAGATGGAGCGGGTGTACTTGAGGCCCCAGCTGGCCTTTTTCGCGACGCTCGGGATCTCGTGGTACATGTTGAAGATCTCGCCTTCATCCATGCCCAGCGATTCGATGCAGTACTGGTAGGCGTGGGTGTGGATAGCCTCTTCGAAGGCCTGGCGCAGGATGTACTGGCGGCACTCAGGGTTGGTGATCAGGCGGTAGGTGGCCAGCACGAGGTTGTTGGCGACCAGGCTGTCGGCGGTGGAGAAGAAGCCGAGGTTGCGCTTGACGATGCGGCGCTCGTCTTCGCTGAGGCCGTCCTTGCTCTTCCACAGGGCAATGTCGGCGTTCATGTTCACTTCCTGCGGCATCCAGTGGTTGGCGCAACCATCCAGATACTTCTGCCAGGCCCAGTCGTACTTGAAGGGGACGAGCTGGTTGAGGTCGGCGCGGGCGTTGATCATGCGCTTCTCGTCGACGCGCACACGGGCGGCTTCGCCTTCCAGTTCGTTGAGGCCTTCGCGCACGTCCAGTTCGTCCAGCGCGCGCTTGGCGCGGGCGATGGCGTCGGAGTCGTCAGCGGCAACGGCGCGGGCTTCTTCCACGGAACCGGCGGCTTCGTTGTCCAGCTTGGCGGTGGCCTGGCTTGCCGGCTGTGCGGCAGCGGTGGCCGGCGCGGTGGTGGTGGTTTCTTCTTCGTCGAATTCGTCCCAGCTCAGCATGTGCGATTGCTCCTGATCGGGGACCGGAACTTGGCCGGTCGGGTGTATTTGGGTGGCTTTTGGTTGTGCACGCAAAAGCGCGAAATCTGGTTTGGTGCTGCGTGCCATCGAGTGGGCAACGGTGGATGTGGAAAGCGACATCCACCCTACGAATCAGGCCACTCGGTGCGAGCGTGGAGCTGAGCGAGTGGCTGCTAGGCGGCTGCCGAGCCGGAACCCCTGAGCGTACAGCTGTACGTGATGGGGTCCGGTTTGGCGGCCAACGCCGCAGACGCCGCTCAGCTACGCGCGACTTCTATTACTGGCAGGCTTCGCAGTCGGGATTATCAATACTGCACGCCAGCGGCACCGGAGCCGGCTTCGGCTCTGCAGCCGGCGCGGCGCTGGCGGAGTTCGCCGCCTCGCTGCCACCACTGGACACGGCATTCAGCTTGCCGGTGTTGATGGTGGACTTCTCGGTGCTGGTCGCGGCCAGGGCACGGAGGTAGTAAGTGGTCTTCAGGCCACGGTACCAGGCCATGCGGTAGGTCACGTCGAGCTTCTTGCCGCTGGCGCCGGCGATGTAGAGGTTCAGCGACTGGGCCTGGTCGATCCACTTCTGGCGGCGGCTGGCCGCCTCGACGATCCACTTGGTTTCCACTTCGAAGGCGGTGGCGTACAGGTCCTTCAGGTCCTGCGGGATGCGCTCGATCTGCTGCACCGAGCCGTCGTAGTACTTGAGGTCGTTGACCATCACCGGGTCCCACAGGCCGCGGGCCTTGAGGTCGTGGACCAGGTACGGGTTGATCACCGTGAACTCGCCGGACAGGTTCGATTTGACGTACAGGTTCTGGTACGTCGGCTCGATGGATTGCGACACGCCAACGATGTTGGAGATGGTCGCGGTCGGGGCGATGGCCATGATGTTGGAGTTGCGGATGCCTTTCTTCACGCGCTCGCGGATCGGCGCCCAGTCCAGGGATTCGGACAGGTCGACGTCGATGTACTTCTGGCCACGGGCCTCGATGAGGATCTGCTGGGAATCCAGCGGCAGGATACCTTTGGACCACAGCGAGCCTTCGAAGCTGGAGTAGGCGCCACGCTCGTCGGCCAGGTCACAGGAGGCCTGGATGGCGTAGTAGCTGATGGCTTCCATGGACTTGTCGGCGAAGTCGATGGCGGCATCGGAGCCGTAGGCGATGTGCTGCAGGTACAGCGCGTCCTGGAAGCCCATGATGCCCAAGCCCACCGGGCGGTGCTTGAAGTTGGCGTTCTGCGCCTGCGGCACGCTGTAGTAGTTGATGTCGATGACGTTGTCGAGCATGCGCACGGCGGTGCGCACGGTGCGCTCCAGCTTGGCCGCGTCCAGCTTGCCGTCGACGATGTGGTTGACCAGGTTGATCGAGCCCAGGTTGCAGACAGCGATCTCGTCCTTGTTGGTGTTCAGGGTGATCTCGGTGCACAGGTTGGAGCTGTGCACCACGCCCACGTGCTGCTGCGGGCTGCGCAGGTTGCACGGGTCCTTGAAGGTCAGCCACGGGTGGCCGGTCTCGAACAGCATCGAGAGCATCTTGCGCCACAGGTCCTTGGCCGGCAGGGTCTTGAACAGCTTGATCTTGCCGTACTTGGTCAGCTCCTCGTAGTACTCGTAACGCTCCTCGAAGGCGCGGCCGGTGAGGTCGTGCAGGTCCGGTACGTCGGAGGGCGAGAACAGGGTCCACTGGCCGTCGTCGAAGACGCGCTTCATGAACAGGTCCGGAATCCAGTTGGCGGTGTTCATGTCGTGGGTACGGCGACGGTCGTCACCGGTGTTCTTGCGCAGCTCGAGGAATTCCTCGATGTCCAGGTGCCAGGTTTCCAGATAGGCGCAGACCGCGCCCTTGCGCTTGCCGCCCTGGTTGACCGCCACGGCGGTGTCGTTGACCACTTTCAGGAAGGGCACGACGCCCTGGCTCTTGCCGTTGGTGCCCTTGATGTAGGCACCCAGCGCGCGCACCGGGGTCCAGTCGTTGCCCAGGCCGCCGGCGAACTTGGACAGCAGGGCGTTATCGCGGATGGCGTCGTAGATGCCGCCCAGGTCGTCCGGCACGGTGGTCAGGTAGCAGGAGGACAGCTGCGGACGCAGGGTGCCGGCGTTGAACAGGGTCGGCGTCGAGGCCATGTAGTCGAAGGACGACAGCAGGTTGTAGAACTCGATGGCGCGGGCTTCTTTCTGCTCTTCCTCGATGGCCAGGCCCATGGCCACGCGCATGAAGAAGATCTGCGGCAGTTCGAAGCGAATGTCGTTCTTGTGGATGAAGTAGCGGTCGTACAGGGTCTGCAGGCCGAGGTAGGTGAACTGCTGGTCACGCTCGTGGTTGAGCGCGGCGCCCAGCTTGGCCAGGTCATAGCTCTTGAGCTTGGAATCGAGCAGTTCGAACTCGACGCCTTTCTCGATGTAGGCCGGCAGGGCCTTGGCGTAGAGGTCGGCCATCTCGTGATGGGTGGCGCTTTCGGCAACGCCGAGGAAGCCCAGGGCTTCGGCACGCAGGGTGTCCATCAGCAGGCGCGCGGTGACCTGGCTGTAGTTCGGCTCGCGCTCGACCAGAGTGCGGGCGGTCATCACCAGGGCGGTGTTGACGTCCTTCTCGGCCACGCCGTCGTAGAGGTTTTTCAGGGTCTCGCGCTCGATCAGCGCGCCATCGACTTCGGCCAGGCCTTCGCAGGCTTCGGAGATGATGGTTTGTAGACGGCCCATGTCCAGCGGCTGCTGGCTGCCATCGGCGCGGGTGACGCGGATGCTCGGGTGCGGCTGGGCGATGTCGCTGCTGTCGCTGGCGCTCTTTCGCTTGGCAGCCTGGGCTTCGCGATAGATCACGTAGTCACGGGCGACCTTCTGCTCGCCGGCGCGCATCAGGGCCAGTTCGACCTGGTCCTGGATCTCCTCGATATGGATGGTGCCACCGGAGGGCATGCGACGGCGGAAGGTGGCGGTGACCTGCTCGGTCAGGCGTGCGACGGTGTCATGGATGCGCGAGGAAGCGGCAGCGTTGCCGCCTTCCACTGCGAGAAATGCCTTGGTGATGGCAACGGTGATCTTGTCGTCGGTGTAGGGGACGACGGTACCGTTGCGCTTGATCACGCGCAGCTGGCCCGGGGCGGTAGCCGCCAGATCCGGTGCATCGGCTGACAGCGGGTTCTCGCGAGTGGATTGGTTTTGCATGGGGGCTCCGGATTCTATTTTTTGATCGCGTTCTGAGTCTGTCTGCGCAGGCCTGGTCGGCCCGGGCGTCGTTATTGCATGAACCTGCCCCGCATGGCGGCGCATGGTGGTATCGCAAGGAAAATAGTCCTGACTCGGCCGCTCACGAGCTAAGTCGTTGCCGGAAGGATAGTCAGGCTGGAAAAACTGTCAACACAATATGTTGTGTTTTGTTATGGGTCAGAGCACAGCTACTGGTTCTGCGCCTGAAGTCAGGGAGACGACTGTCGAAGGCTTGCATTAATGCTTGACCTGAGGCTGCCGACGGTGTTGCAGAGCAGTGAGACGCGTGGCGATAGCCTAGCGCTCGAAAATGTCTCGATTGTGTCACTTGGCCCGTCTAGGCCCAACATCTAGGGCCTGCGGCGCGCAAGGGCGACAAGATAATGCTGGCTCGAGGCCAATGCAAGGCAGTCTGCCGGGATAACCTGTGGATAAGGTGTGTGCGGTTTGTGGGTGAAAGCCGGGCGTCCGGCCGCAACCCGCATGGCTCCGGCGCTTGGCTGAATGCCGACGAAATACGCGCCGCCGGGCATATTTTGATGATGGTCAATGACACAACATGTTGTGTTTGCCGATGCCCGCTTTTTGTGCATCGTTCGCGTCCGGGCGTTGGGTACAATGCGCGCTGTTCGGTTTGTGGCCTGACGCGTAGACAGGGGGCGGGGATGGAACAAGAGACGTGGCGGATTCTCATCGTCGAGGACGATCGACGGCTGGCCGAGTTGACGCAGGAGTACCTGCACAGCAACGGCGGCTTCGAGGTGTCGATCGAGTCGGACGGCGCCTGCGCGGTCGAGCGCATCATCGAGGAGCGTCCGGACCTGGTGGTGCTCGATCTGATGCTACCCGGCGAGGATGGCCTGTCGGTCTGCCGACGGGTGCGTGACCGCTACGATGGCCCGATCCTCATGCTCACCGCGCGGGCCGACGACCTCGACCAGGTGCTGGGGCTGGAAACCGGCGCCGACGATTACGTCTGCAAGCCGGTGCGTCCGCGTCTGTTGCTGGCGCGCATCCGCGCCTTGCTGCGCCGTCAGCCGCCGGAAACGCCGTCCAATGCCAAGCGCCTGCAGTTCGGCCCGCTGGTGATCGACAGCGCGCTGCGCGAGGCCTGGCTGCGCGAGCACCAGATCGAGCTGACCGGCGCCGAGTTCGACTTGCTCTGGCTGCTGACCTCCAACCCCGGGCGAATCCTCTCCCGCGAAGAGATCTTCGCCGAGTTGCGCGGCATCGAGTACGACGGCCAGGACCGCTCCATCGATGTGCGCATCTCGCGCATTCGGCCAAAGATCGGTGATGACCCGGATCACCCGCGGCTGATCAAGACGGTGCGTGGCAAGGGCTATCTGTTCGTGTCCGAAGCTGCCGTGGCGATGGTATAGCGCCGCTCTCCATGAACTCGATCTTTCTGCGCATCTACGGCGGCATGCTGGGGGTGCTGGTGCTGGTGGCGCTGCTCGGCGCCGGCGGCCTGCATCTGCTCAACCAGTTTCGCGCGGACGATCACCGCGAGCGCCTGGCCAGCGGCACCTTCCGTCTGATGGCGCACAACATGAGCAGCATGACGCCCATCGAGCGGCGTCAGGCAGCGAACCTGTGGGGGCGGCTGCTGGGTATCCCGCTGCGGGTGCGGACGCTGGATGATGTCAGCCTGGAGAGCAGCCTCGAGGCGCGCCTGCTGCGCGGGCAGGTGCTGGTCGAGCAGATCCGCCCGCAGAGCACCACGGTGTTCAGTCTGGTCAGCGCGCGGGATCGGCTGGTGCTTACCGGCGAGGTGGAGCAGCTCAGCGAGCAGCTGGCGCGCGCCACCATCTATCTGCTGATCGACGAGCTGATCCGTTATCCCGAAGCCGAACAGCCACAGCGCCTTGCCGAGCTGAAGCGGGCGCGCGGCTTCGGCTTCAATCTGGAGCTGCTGACCCGAGACAGCGCCAACCTCGATGACGACCAGCGTCGTCGACTGGACGAGGGCGATACGGTGATGGCGCTCGCCCGCGGCGGTGATGCCGTGCGCGTGTTCGCCGCCGTTGCCGGTACACGCTGGATCATGCAGCTCGGCCCGCTGCATCAGATGAACCCCTATCCGCCGCAGCTGCTGGTGCTGATCGGTGTGCTCGGGCTGTCGTTGATCGGCCTGACTGTCTACCTGCTGGTGCGCCAGCTGGAGCAACGCCTGAGCGTGCTGGAAAGCGCGGCCACGCGCATCGCCGCGGGCAATCTGGAAACCCGCGTGCCGGATGTCGGCACCGACTCGGTAGGGCGGCTGGCGGCGGCCTTCAATGGCATGGCCAAGCACCTGCAGCGCTTGCTGGCGGTGCAGCGGGAGATGGTCAGCGCTGTTGCCCATGAGCTGCGTACGCCGGTGGCACGGCTGCGTTTCGGCCTGGAGATGACCGCCGAGGCACCGACCGACGAGGCCCGGGACAAGTACCTGAAAGGCATGGATGGCGATATTGACGACCTCGATGCGCTGGTGGACGAGATGCTGGTGTATTCGCGGCTGGAACGCGGTTCGCCGAACCTGAGTTTCCAGCGCGTGGAGCTGGGTGCGCTGGTCGATCAGGTGATCGGCGAGCTGGCGCCGTTGCGCCCGGTTGTTGGCGTCGCGCGTGGCGAGTGTGTGCTGGCGGAGGACGGTAGTGGTTGGGCCGACGCCGAGCCGCAGTACCTGCGCCGTGCCCTGAGCAACCTCATCACCAATGCCATGCGCCATGCCGAAAGCCAGGTGCGGGTCAGCTTCGCCATCGATGGGGAAACGGCACGGCTGGAGGTGGACGACGACGGTCCTGGTGTGCCGGAGGCGGATTGGGAGAAGGTCTTCACGCCATTCCTGCGTCTGGACGACAGTCGCACCCGCGCGTCGGGCGGACACGGGCTGGGCCTGTCCATCGTGCGGCGCATCGTCTACTGGCATGGCGGCCGTTCGCAGGTCGGCCACAGCGCATTGGGTGGGGCGCGTTTCAGCCTGGTCTGGCCAAGGCGGCACGCGGATTAGGGTGAGGGGCAGGCTGCCTGTAGGGTGGGCTTCAGCGTAGGGTGTGCTTCAGCCCACCGGCTGCGGTGGCGGTGGCGGTGGCGAGGGCTGGTGGGCTAAAGCCCACCCTACGCGAATGCCACGTAGCGCCCGGGTCCCATCTCCATCAACGAATCCGGCCCTCTTCCAGCGCCAGCTCTTCCTTGGCGAAGTCATCCACGTCGATCACCTTGCGCCGCGCCAGTTCGGCCATGCGCAGCTGTTCGGCTTCGGCGGGATCGAGCGCGCCAGCCGTCAGCGCTGCATCGATGGGGTGCTCGCCAGGCATCGGCTGGAGCGTGCCGCCTTTCACCGCCTTGGCCAGCTTCTTCGCCGCGTCCTGGCTGGCGGCCAGCGCCTCGAAGGCATGCTTCAGCGCGCCCAGCGGCTGCTCGGGGTCCTGCGGGCGGTGCATGCCGTCGAGGATGCGCTCCAGCGCCGGATCGCCTTCGGGGCGGCCGAGCAGGGCGGCGACTTCGGCGTCGAGCGTGTCCGACGGCCCCTTGTGCCGCGCACCGAAGGGGAACACCAGCGCATGCAGCAGGTGCCCGAGGATGCGGTTGGGGAAGTTGGCCAGCACGTCCTGCAGGGCTGATTCGGCCTTCTCCAGGCAATCCTCCAGCGCCCAGCGCAGCAGCGGCTCCTGTTCGGCCGGGTGGCCGAGGTCGTGGAACTGCTTGAGCGCTGCCGAGGCGAGGTAGAGATGGCTGAGCACGTCGCCCAGGCGCGCAGACAGCCGCTCGCGGCGCTTGAGCTCGCCGCCGAGCAGCATCATCGACAGATCGGCGAGCATCGCGAAGGCTGCGGCGATGCGATTGAGAGCGCGGAAGTAGGGTTGCGTGACGCTCGTCCCCGGCACACGCCCCATCAGGCCGAAGCTCAGCCCCAGCAGAAGAGTGCTGGCCGTGTTGCTGACGGCGAAGCCGATGTGTTGCATGAGCAGGTCATCGAATTTCACCACCGCGGCTTCGCGATCCGGCTCGTGGACCAGCTCCATTTCCCGCAGCACGAACGGATGGCAGCGGATCGCGCCCTGGCCGAAGATCATCAGGTTGCGCGAGAGGATGTTCGCGCCCTCCACGGTGATCGAGATCGGCGCCGACAGCCACATCCGGCCGAGGTAGTTGTTCGGCCCGAGGATGATGCCCTTGCCGCCGTGGATGTCCATGGCGTCGGTGATGCAGGCGCGGCCGCGCTCGGTGAGGTGGTACTTGAGAATGGCCGACAGCACCGAGGGCTTCTCGCCCAGGTCGACGGCGTTGGCGGTGAGAATACGCGCCGCGTCCATCAGCCAGGCGTTGCCGCCGATGCGCGCCAGCGGTTCCTGGATGCCTTCGAAGGCGGCGAGCGGCACGTTGAACTGCTCGCGGACCTGCGCGTAGCGGCCGCTCACATAGCTGCAGACCTTGGCCGCGCTGGTGCCGGTCGCCGGCAGCGAGATCGAGCGGCCGACCGAGAGGCAGTTCATCAGCATCATCCAGCCTTTGCCGATCATGTCGCGGCCGCCGATGATGGCTTCCAGCGGTACGAAGACGTCCTTGCCCCAGTTCGGCCCGTTCATGAAGGCAGCGCCCAGCGGCAGGTGGCGACGGCCGATCTCGACGCCGGGCGTGTCGGTGGGGATCAGCGCCAGACTGATGCCGAGTTCTTCCTCATCGCCCAGCAAGTGGTCCGGGTCGTAGGTCTTGAAGGCCACGCCGAGCAGGGTCGCGACCGGCCCGAGGGTGATGTAGCGCTTCTCCCAGTTCAGGCGCAGACCGAGCACTTCTTCGCCCTGCCATTGGCCGCGGCAGATCACGCCGCTGTCGTTCATCGCACCGGCATCGCTGCCCGCGTAGGGGCCGGTCAGGGCAAAGCAGGGAATGTCGGTACCGTTGGCCAGGCGTGGCAGGTAGTGGTTGCGTTGCTCATCGGTGCCGTAGTGCATCAGCAGTTCGGCCGGGCCGAGGGAGTTGGGCACCATCACGGTGCTGGCCAGGTCGCCGCTGCGGGTGGCGAGCTTCATCACGATCTGCGAGTGGGCGTAGGCGGAGAAGCCCTTGCCGCCGTACTCCTTGGGGATGATCAGGGCAAAGAAGCCTTCGGCCTTGATGTAGTCCCAGGCGGCGGGCGGCAGGTCCATGCGCTGGGCGATATCCCATTCGCTGACCAGTTCGCAGAGGGTTTCGGTAGGGCCGTCGAGGAAGGCCTGTTCTTCATCCGTCAGGCGCGCCTTCGGATAGCCGAGCAGGGTGTCCCAGTCCGGCCGGCCGCTGAACAGCTCGCCGTCCCACCAGACGGTGCCGGCATCGATGGCGTCGCGCTCGGTGGCGGAAATCGGCGGTAGCACCTTCTTGAACCAGTCGAACATCGGCCCGCTGAAGTACTTGCGGCGCACGTCCGCGACCAGCAGTGGCACCGCGATGGCGATCAGGGCGATCCAGAGCAGGAATACCACCACGCCGGAGGTGTCGGCAGCGGTCATGAAGACCAGGTAGGTGGCGACGACCGCCAGCGCCAGACGGGGCGCTACGCGCAGGTGGGCGAGAACGGCAATACCGAGCAGTAGAACCAGCAACCAGAGCAGCGTCATGAGTCTTATCCTTTTGGGTTCGAACAGCTTCCGTCTTCAGCATAGGCGCTTGCGCCGCTGCAGCGAAGGGACGAGGTGTCGCCGCCGGCCAACCGGCGGCGATGGGCATGGCTCAGGTCGGCCGAGCGCCAGGCATGTGCGTGTCGGCGTCGGCGGCGTTCTGGTTGGCTGCCGGCTTTTGCTGCGGCACGCCGGCAACATTGATTTCCGGCAGTTGCCCACCGATGAACTCGATGCTGCGGGTAGGGAAGGCGAACTGCACGCCCATGTCGCGAATACCCTGCAGCAGGGCGAGGTTGATCTCCTGCTGGGTGTCCATGTACTTGTTGTAGTCCGAGACTTGCATGATGTAGACGACCTCGAACGTCAGCTGGCTGTCGTCGAAGCCGAGGAAGTGCGCGCGGTCGAACTTGGCCATTTCGATGCCTTCGATGATGCGCTTCACCAATGCCGCCACCTCTTTCACCTTTTCGGTCGGCGTGTCGTAGGTGATGCCGAACTTGAAGACGATCCGGCGGGTGTTCATGCGCTTGTAGTTGTGCACGATCTGCCGCAACAGGTCGGCGTTGGAAATGACGACCTGCTCACCGCTGAGGGCGCGGATGCGCGTGGTTTTCAGGCCGATGTGCTCGATGTTGCCGGCCACTTCGCCAAATACCACGAAATCACCGATCTCGAAGGGTTTGTCCACGCCAATGGACAGCGAGGCGAAGATGTCACTGAGCAGCGTCTGCACTGCCAGGGCGATGGCGATACCACCGACGCCGAGGCTGGCGACCATGGCGGTGATGTCGACACCCAGGTTGGCCAGGATCGACAGCAGCATCATGGTCCAGACCACGATGCGGATCATGATGCCGATGATGGTGGTGGTCACCGGATTGCGCGCCTTGCCGTCGCGGGTCAGGCTCTCCATCCACAGGCGCACGCCGGTATCCATCCACAGCGCGATCTGGAACGCCAGAGCGATGAACCAGCCGTGGGACATCGTCGATTCCCAGCGGGGCGACAGTTCGACCGTCTTCAGCGCGATCAGCAGCGAGAAAGCCAGGATCAGCAGATTGCTGGTGCGTGAAAGCAGTTCGGCGGTGATGCCGAGGAACTTGGTCTTGGACCCTGTGGCCAGCTTGTTGAGGCGCCGCGTGACGATCCCGAGGATGGCGCGTAGGACCAGATAGCTGACGATGGTGATGCCCAGCACGATCGCCAGGTTGATCCAGAGAGTCTCGTTGAGCAGGGCGTCCCAGTTCATCCATATCCTCCGATAAGGGTGCGCATGATGCAGCGAAGGCCACGTTTTTCAGTGGCCCTCGCTGCTCATAAGTTCCCTGGTCGGTGGGCGGGCGGAGGCCTGCGACGCCTGCTCTGCGTCAGTCCCGCTGCAGCGCACTGGCGAGCTGGTCATAGCCGCCGGCGTTGATGACCTGGCTGTAACCGAGCTTCTCGAGCACTTCCTGGGCGGCGGACGAGCGCCTGCCGCTGCGACAGTAGAGCACCACTGGCGTGTCCTTCCGGGGTGCCAGGGCCTCGATATTGCGGGCCAGGTCTGGGGTTTCGATGCGGGTGGCGCCGGGCAGGGCGCCCTCGGCAAACTCCTCTGCCGTACGCACGTCGATCAACACGACGTCCGGCTGCTGCAGCGCCTGAAGCGCGGAGTCGCGGTCGATCCCGCCGGCGGTAGCGGCCATGCTCAGGGTGAGCAGGGCGAAGAGGCTGGTCATGCGCATCTGGCTACCTCGCGGCGCGCCGCAGCGCGCTCAGCTGAATATACGGGACAGGTTCGGCAGTATCAGGATCACTGCCGTGGCGATGACGATCAGAGTCGCCTGCCGAAATTTCTTCTGCTTGAGCATGACATGGCCTTTTCTTCTTGTGTGCAGCGGATTGTCGCCCGACCAGAAGGTTGTGACGGAATGGCTCGCTCGGTTTTCCTCTTTGCGGCTGCGGAAATGAGACGTGCCGGACATTCACCCCTGGGAAATAATCGCAGCAAGTTTCACACCAGAAACTCACCCCACTCGTTGAGCAGCGCGTGGCCTTCGGTTGTCACCTATTGAGTGAACTGCCCAGGAGACCACCCATGCACACCGTAAAACTGACCACGTTACTGTTGCTATCCGCAGCTGCGGCTGCCGCGAACGCACAAGAGCGAGACATGACCCTCGAGCAGGAGCGCGACCGGATGGGCGCCCAGATGGAGGAAAATCGCCAACAGATCGGCCGCGATATCAACCGTATCCGCGAACCGGCAACCACGCGGGACCCTGCACCGACCCTCAACCGTGGTGGCGTTCAGAGCGATGCCTACAACCCGCGTCCCGCCGTACCCGGCAATGCCGGTTCGGCCGCAGGGACCGGATTGCCGAGCGCCCAGGACAACGAGCGACGGTCGACCGGCGGTACTGGCAACGCACCGGTTCAAGGAACCACCGGGGCGCCGGTGACGCCGAGTGGTGCCAATGGAAACGCCAATCCGGGAGCCGTCACACCGCCGGGTGGAATCGGAACAGGTAACGGTAACGGCACCGGCGGAGCGGCCACTGGCGGCGCGGCCAGCGGGAACCCGACCGGCGGTGCTGCCGGCCAGCGCTAGCAGGACCAAGGCAGGCGATAACGTTCAGGCCTTCAGCTGCTCGAGGCTGGCCGGGTCCGGCTGGCCTCGAAAGAACACCTCCAGCGCCTTGTCGAACAGCGCCGGGTCCGGTGCGACGCAGGCGAACAATGTCATGCAGGAGTGAAACTTCAGATCGTCCGGGCGGCCAAGAATCTGCAGTGCGCTGTCGCCTGCATGCGCGAGCATCGCTTCGGTACAGGCTTGCAAGCGAGGCCCCAGCAGCGGGTGTTGCAAATAGGCAAGGGCCTCGTCGCGCCCTGAAATGGCATAGCGCTGCGCCATGGCACTGCGGCCGAGCCCACTCAGCTGCGGGAAGATGAACCACATCCAGTGCGTACGTTTGCGGCCGGCTCGCAGCTCCTGCAGAGCCTGTTCGTACACATCCTGCTGCGCATCGACAAACCGCTGCAGATCGAAGGGATCGTTCATGGGAACGTTTCGCTGCTCATGACTGGTGCAGCTACGTTGCTACAGGGCAATGTCGCTGACAACGGCCATCGGACGTCCGGCAGCAGGCTTCGATGCGCAGGAAGTTCACGGCAT
>Ga0207848_100371_pt1 | contig 20096 bp, 13 predicted proteins | sample TtaePargueraPR_10_FD_187737 | JGI IMG/M metagenome (GOLD analysis project Ga0207848, IMG submission 187737) | Aerobic enrichment media microbial communities from Bioluminiscent Bay, La Parguera, Puerto Rico - Tt and M2 (3) (SPAdes) | ecosystem: Environmental > Aquatic > Marine > Unclassified ... | reverse complement strand
CAAAGTCGCAACAATCGCTCTCGCAAGAAAAATCCTCGTCATCGCAAACGCCGTCATCAGAGACCAAAAACCTTATGCTCCATGAGACAACAAACACAGTTGCCAGACATATTTCGCGCTTCGCGCGTCCGCTTCCCGTTCAGCTTGAGAGCTCACTTCGTTCGCGCTGACGCGCTGGATTCCAGATCTGCGTGCAGCCTACGCTGCACTTGTCTGGAATGACGGTGGATGGGGGCTGCCTTCCGGACAACCGGTTCATGCTTTGAGACGGCTCTCCCTGACATAAGGATGGGGCAGGTGGAAAATCTGCCGGGACAACCGCACACTCACCCTCATCAGAAAGCCCATCCTTCGAGACGGACCTGACGGTCCTCCTCAGGATGAGGAAGATTGTGAGGCTGACTTTTGGGCTAATGGTCGCTTCTTCCTAGCTCTCGATCCAGTGCCAGGCTGTTTCGATGTCGGCCTTGTCGTAATGCTTTTCCTCGATGCCGACCATTTTCGCGAAGGTCGCGTCCACCGCGATCAGCGCCGCCAGCAGCTTGCTGTCCGTGACGATGGCGATCTTCGACAGGTGCTGCATGTTGGCCAGCACCCATTTGATGTCCGCCTTGGCTGCCTCGAACGAGACGCCGACGTGATCTCCGAGCACGACGAGCACGTTGATCTTGCCGTGTTCCTCGATCAGTTCCTCCGCCTTGGCAATCAGCGCTTGCTCCTGGGTGATATCCACCTTTCCGGTCACCTCGACGCCCAGAACGGCGCCCTGGCTGCGGGGCAGGATCGTGTACATGGATGTTCCTCCATCGCTGCAGGCATTGCATTGTCGCAGAGCGGATTGTGTCATCAATCTTCTGCGCGGAGGATGGTAGCGCCTATTCCGAGCCGATCAAGAAAGCTTTGCCGGCCCGGGCACTTCGCCGCTGTCCGGTGGAGGAAAGATCAGGCCGTCTGTTTTTCAAGCAGGGCCATGATGGCACGTGTGCCGGCGTCCGCCCGCGCGCGGATCTGGCGGATCAGCGGGTCGAGATCCGTGCGGTCCGTGCCGTAACCCAGATTGAACGCGTAAAAGGATACTCCGGGCGGCGGCATCAGCAGATGCTGGAAGATGGTTTCCAGCTTGTCGAAGGCCTTGGCATAGCGCGCTTCCAGGGTGAGGGCATCGGCATATTCGTCCCAGAGCGCAAGCAGTTCCCGCTTCAGGTCTTCGGGAAGCGGTGCGCACAGTGTCTGAAAGTCCTGCCGTTCCCTGGCCTGCCGGTCGTCGTCCGGTTTCTGCTCAGGGGCGGGGATGTCGCCGGAAATCGCTTCGCCCAGATCGTGGATCAGCACAAGTTTCAGAAGCCTCAGGAAATCTGTTCCGGCGAGTTCCTTTTCGAAGAGCAGGATCATCAGCGCAAGGCGCCAGCTGTGCTCGGCCGTGCTCTCAGGCCGGCCCTTGCTCGTCAGGCCCGAGCGGATCGTGTCCTTGAGCTGTTCGGCGGCCTGAAGAAACTCGAGGATGCCGGTCAGCCGCCGGTCGTCGATTTCAGGGGCGTTCGGGAGAGAGGAGCGAATCTGTGTCATGGCCGCAATCCTAGGCAACCAGGCGGGGGCAGGCGAGACGGTGAATATTTTATGCAGGCCGCGCCGGTGGGTCCTCGCGCACCAGCCTGGCGAAGCTGCCGTCGGAAAGCGGCAGCCGCGAGATCCGGATCCGGCTTTCGGGAATGGTCATTTCCGGAAAATCCTTGCGTTCCGTATCGTAGGTGATGTCGGAGGCAAACGGTTCGTACCAGCCGCGGTCGGAGAGTTCGAATTCGATCCTGCGGATGCCTTCGGAGGCGAACCTCCACAGCGGCCGGTTCATGAACTCAGCCACGGGCAGATGCCATTCCCCGGCGCGGGCCGGGGAGATTGCCAGCAGCCGGTGGGTGAGGTCGCAGACGAGGTGAACCGGTCCTGAGGCGTGCGAGACGAGATCGAGCAGCGCCCTGTCCGCGGCGCTCTCGGGCCGAGCGCGCAACAGCCGGGTGATCTTGAGCCTGTCCGCTCCGTCCGGCTGCGCCCGCCCGGCCTCCCAGCGGGAGATCCGGCTCTGGGACACGCCGAGATCGCGCGCCAGGGCTTCCTGCTTGATGCGGTTCAGCACCCGCCACCTGCGCAGGGACGGGCCGAGGCTGGTTTCCAGAACGGCGGCTTCGGTGGACATGAGGCGAGTTTAACGCGAAAACGGCTTGCGGGAAACGCGTAGGATCCCAGATCAACGGACGTTCAATCGGAACCGATTGAAGGTCCAAAAGTTGATCGGCCTTAAGATGTTAGAGCATCTTATCTGCGTTCACTTGAACGCAGGATACTCTAGTCGCTATCCGCCTTTCGGAGCTCGCCTTGAGTGAAGGCAATGGAGGGATCCGACGAATGCTCGACGTTTTCCCCCAGAACCGTGGTCCATTCATGCTTCTGGTGCTCGTAGACTGAAAAGCGCGGGCTGGGAAAGTTCGGATCGGCAAAGGCGCCGACCGGGACGGCCGTCACGCCGGGCCAGCCTTCGATCACGTAAGATACCGTGGAGCCGCATGTCGGGCAGAAGCGATAGGTCACCTTGTGCCCGCTGTCCGCGTCGCGCTGCCATTCCGAAAAATCCCCGGTGAGGGTCACCTGGTCATTCGGCCAGCGGGCCTGGGCGGCGAAGGCGCTTCCGGTGCGCTTCTGGCATTCGAGGCAGTGACAGACGGAGACGCGGACCGGTTCGCCCTCGCAAACCGCCACGAGCTGGCCGCACCTGCAGGTTCCCTTGCGTATCACCATGTGTCATCCCCGAGTTACCCAGGGACTTTATCAGGGCCGGGAGGCAAATGAAAAGCCGGCCAGTCAGGCGCCCTGCCTGTATTTCTCGATGAACGCATCGATCGGCAACTGACGGAAGTCGGGCAGCCGCTCCTTGAGCTCCGCATGCGACCAGTCCCACCAGGCGATGTCCATCAGGGCCTCTTCCTGGGCTTCCGTGAACCGGCGCTTGAGCGGTTTTGCCGCGACACCGCCGACGACGGTGTAGGGCGGCACGTCCTTGGAGACCACCGCGCCGGCGCCGACGATCGCTCCGGTACCGATGGTGACGCCCGCCAGCACCGTGACGTTGTGGCCGATCCAGACGTCGTGGCCGATATTCACCCAGTCGTCCTTGCGCCACTGGAAGAAACCGGCATCGTCCTCTCCCAGGTCATAGGCCGCCGCGCGATAGGTGAAATGATGCTGGGAGGCGCGCCAGGTCGCGTGGTTGCCCGGGTTGATGCGCACCCGCCGGGCGATGGAGCAGAACTTGCCGATGGTCGTCCAGACGACGTCGCCGTCCTGAACGATATAGGAATAGTCGCCCATCTGGCTTTCGCGCATGTCCGTGCGCGCGCCGACCTCCGTCCAGATACCGAGCTCGCAGTTCTGGACGTTGGCGTCCGGATGGACGTTGGGGGCTTCGGTCAGGGCAGGCTTCTGGGTCGGGGCGGACATGGTTGCTCCATCGGAAAGGCAGTGGATGCGGGAAAAGGGTTTTAGCCCTCCTGGAAGTGGGGGCGGTGACGGTTTGATGACGTCAGTATGACAGTTTCCGGTTTTTTTGGCGCCGCGCGCAGCGAAAAACTTGAGGGTCCGCGAGAGAAGCCGGAGCGCCGGACATGGGGCTGCATCAAAAACCGGCACATCTGGCGCTCGCTGTAAATGTTACTAAGTAACTGACTGCCCGAGGGGAATTTCAACATGCCCAATTGCTGCTCAGCCGAACTGCCCAAGCGTCATTGAACCGTCATAAATCTTTGACCTTCGAGTTAAGGAACTGTCATCTTTCTGTAATGGTCCGATGGCTCTTGTCGCTGAGAACGACGAACCAGACATGGACAGGGCTGACGCGTGATTCAGTTTCAGGAAGTCACCAAGACCTTCGGGTCTCGGACCGCGGTCAACAAAGTCAGTTTTAATATCGACAAGCCACAGATGGTCGGGATCATCGGCCGCTCCGGAGCGGGCAAATCGACCCTCCTGCGCATGATCAACCGGCTGACCCCGGCAAGCTCCGGCCAGATCCTGTTCGAAAGCCGCGACATCCTGAGCCTGAAGGGCGGCATGATGCGCCGCTGGCAGCGCGATTGCGCCATGGTGTTCCAGCAGTTCAACCTGGTTCCGCGCCTCGATGTGGTGACCAACGTGATGCTCGGCCGTCTCAACGGCCACGGCACGCTGAAGAGCCTGTTCAACATCTTCAGCCAGGACGATGTGAAGACGGCCCTGGCGGCGCTCGATCGCCTCGGCATTGCCCAGGAGGCGACCAAGCGTGCCGAGGAACTGTCCGGCGGCCAGCAGCAGCGCGTGGCGATCGCCCGCGCCCTGATGCAGGACCCGCACATGATCCTGGCCGACGAACCGATCGCCTCGCTCGATCCGATGAACGCCAAGATCGTCATGGACGCGCTGCGCGAAATCCACGAGCGCGACAACAAGATCGTCATCTGCAATCTGCACACGCTCGACACGGCGCGCACCTATTGCGACCGGGTGATCGGCATGCGCGACGGTTTTCTGGTCTTCGACGGAAGGCCCGAGGAGCTGACGACCGACGCCGCGCGCGAAATCTACGGCGCCGACGAAAGTTTCAACGAGGCAGCGACCTCCACTGCCATCGATGCCGGCCGGACCGGCGCAAAAGAATCCGCCGGTGCGATGACCCCGGCGGCAGCGGCGGTCTGAACCGCCCGCGCACCCTTTTTAACGTCATCGGATTGAGAACTCTCGGGGAGTGTCCCAAATGAAACTCGTTTCCAAACTTGCCGCGCTTGCTGCCGTCAGCATGATCGCTCTGAACGCTTCTGTCGCCGGCGCGGCAGAAATCACCGAATTCCGGATCGGCATCCTGGGCGGCGAAAACGCTTCCGACCGCCTGCGCGCCTACGAGTGCCTGGAAGAGAAAACTGCCGACCTTCTCGGCGTTCCAGTCAAGCTGTTCGCCCCGGCCGACTACAACGGCGTGATCGAAGGCCTGCTCGGCGGCAACCTCGACATGGCCTGGCTCGGCGCTTCCGGCTACGCGAAGGTTTTCCTGACCGACCCGGAAGCCGTTGAGCCGGTTCTGGTGAAGGTCAACAACGACGGCAGCTACGGCTACTATTCCATCGGCTTTGCCCGCGTCGACAGCGAGATCAACTCCCTGGACGACATGAAGGGCAAGACCTTCGGCTTCGGCGACCCGAACTCCACCTCCGGTTACCTGATCCCGTCCATCGAAATTCCGAAGCTCGGCTATTCCATGAAGCCGGGCGAATATTTCTCCGACGTCGTCTTCACCGGCGGTCACGAGCAGACCATCGTTGCCGTCTTCAACGGCGATATCGATGCCGGTGTGACCTGGGCCGACGGCCTCGGCGAATGGGAAGACGGCTATAACTCCGGCGCCCTGCGCAAGGCGACCGATGCCGGCCTGGTCGACATGACCGAGATCAAGGAAATCTGGCGCTCGCCGGTGATCCCGGAAGGTCCGGTCGTTCTCTCCAAGAAGCTGCCGGACGACGTCAAGGCGAAGATGACCGATCTGATGGCTACCCTGGTCGAGAAGGATCAGGAATGCGCCTATGGCGTGATGGCCGGAGAGGCGAAAGGCTTCGAACCGATCAGCCACGACGCTTATCTCTCGATCATCGAAGCCCGCAAGGCAAAGAGCGAATAATCGCAAAGCTTGAAGAAACGCGGGCCGGTCTCCGGTCCGCGTTTTTGCGATTTTTATTGATTGTCATCCCGGCTGAAGCGAAGCGGAAGGCCGGGATCCAGTAACCATCGATGCCGAATTTGAAGAAAAACGGCAGTTCCCGGTGATTACTGGATCCCTGCCTTCGCAGGGATGACAAATTGAAAGCCTGGCGTCCGACGATGTCGTTGGAAGGCCTGGGCAGACATCCGAAACCACGATCTGAAGGTTCCCTGGACATGGCAGTTGCCGCACTTGAGCAGGAAATTCTGTCGCTGCGCAAACACCGTCAGCTTTATTCCCTGATCGGGCTGCTGCTGGTCGTGGCGGTGCTGGTCTCCGGCTATTCGAAATCCAACGCCATGAATTCCGGCGGTTTTCTCCAGGGCCTTTCCAAGTTCTTCGATTATCCGGGCGAAATCGTCGTCGAGGCCTGGGAGGCGGGACCGGCCTTTTTCGGCCTGGTCCTACATTTCGTTCCGGCCATGCTGGAAACGCTCAACATTGCCGCTGTGGCGACGCTGCTCGGCGGCGCGGCCGCCGTGGTTCTGGCCATGGCCTCGACCCGCAATGTCGACAGCTTCGGGCCGCTCATTCCCGTCGTCCGGCGGGTGATGGACATCATGCGCGCCTTTCCGGAACTGATCATCGCGCTGTTCCTGATCTTCGTGCTCGGCTCCAGCCCCGTTCCGGCAATGATCGCCGTCGCCTTCCATACGGCGGGCGCACTGGGCAAGCTGTTTTCCGAGGTCAACGAGAACATCGACCGCAAGCCGATCGAGGGGCTGACGGCCTGCGGTGCGAGCTGGCTGCAGCGTATCCGCTTCGCGGTCATGCCCCAGGTCGCGCCGAACTACCTGAGCTATTTCCTGCTGCGGCTCGAAATCAACGTGCGCGCCTCTGCCATTCTCGGCTTCGTCGGTGCCGGCGGTATCGGCCAGGAATTGCGGCGCACGATCGGCTGGGGCAAGGGCGCGGGCGACGAAACCGCCGCGATCTTCGTGCTCCTGTTCGCCACCATCATGGTCATCGACCAGTTGTCGTCCTACCTGCGCGGCAAGCTGGTCGGCTCCGGCCGGGCGCATTGAGGGGATATCCGATGACGACAGACACCCTTGAGCCCGCCGTTACGCCCGATCTGGTCTGGCGGCAGGTCCGCCGCAGGGCCTGGGTGACCGTTCTGGTCCCGCTCGCCGTTATTGCCTACCTCGTCTACACGTGGTTCGCCTTCGGCGTGCCGGACCTGCTCTCCAAGGCGCAGCCGGAGCGCGCGGTGATCCTGGCGACCGATTCCGTCGCCTACAAGGTGCACGTCACCAAATCCTTCCGCCGCGGCGATCTCGAAGTCGCGATCGAGGGCGAAAGGACGGCAACCTACGACAATTCGGACGTTCCCGACTGGGTGAAACTCGACGGGCAGAACGCCTTCGTGGATCTCGGCGACGGCTACACGGTCGAGATCGACGGCAAGACGGCGATATTCGACATCCCGGGATATGGGGCGATCCGGGCGACCGCCACCGATGACGGCGTGGAGGCACAGCTGCCCGAAGGCGATGTTCCGGACTGGGTCAAGGTCGATCCGCGCAAGCTCGATGTGCGCCCGACCCTCGACAGGCGCCTGCAGATCACCAAGACCAAGGTCGAGGTCCATAACTATTTCGGCGGCTGGGAAAATTTCTGGTTCCCGTTCCGCTCGCCGCTCTATGGCATGTCGTTCGGCGAGCTCTACGCGCTTGCGCTCAGTTCCGACCGTATGGATCCGGAGTATTCGAACCTCTGGTTTATCGTGCACGAGTTTCTGGAAAACCCGGACTGGCAGCATGGCGAGGTCTTCGTCGCCCTGTTCGAGACGATCATGATGGCGGTGCTCGGCACACTGACGGCGGCACTTTTCGGCCTGCCGCTGGCCTTCCTGGCGGCACGCAACTTCACGCCGTCGCGGCTCCTGCGTTTCGGCACCCGCCGCCTGTTCGACTTCCTGCGCGGCATCGACATGCTGATCTGGTCGCTGATCTTCATCCGCGCCTTCGGCCTCGGGCCGCTGACCGGGGCGCTGGCGATCGCCTTCACCGACACCGGCTCGCTCGGCAAGCTGTTTTCCGAGGCGCTGGAAAACATCGACAACAGGCAGGTGGAAGGGGTCAGGGCGACCGGCGCCAACCAGATCCAGCGCTACCGCTTCGGCGTTATCCCGCAGATCCTGCCGGTATTCGTTTCCCAGGTGCTCTACTACCTGGAGTCCAACACCCGCTCGGCCACCGTCATCGGTGCGCTCGGGGCAGGGGGCATCGGCCTGCTTCTGGTCGAAACGATGAAGACCTCCCGCGACTGGGAAAACACCAGCTATATCATCATCCTCACCATCGTTGTGGTGATCCTGATGGACCAGACTTCGAGCTGGCTGCGGCGCAAGCTGATCGAGGGGAAGTAGGGTTTGCTCAAATGCATCTCGCTCCAGCGAGATGCCCGGACGGTGTCGGAGATTGGTGTTCCTCTCGCATCGTCAAGTCTGCTTTGACAGATCTCTGATGTTCCATAATGGACGCGCCGCCCCGGCCCTGAGCCGGGGCCTTCCGCAAAGCTGGGCGGTCCCGGCTCAAGGCCGGGACGGCACAAGGGTGACGTTCGGCATAGCTTCGTCCCGAATGACGATCCCCCAGGACACCCACCGAAGGAAACTCCCGCTTTTCCGTTGCTTTCCCTTTGATAACTTTCCCATCCCGCTTTGTGCCGCATTTACGTCGCGGTAGCGTGGCAGCGTTCGGAAGTGATTCACGGCTGGCGGAGCGGAGAATGCGTCAAGGCACGGGAAGGAAACTGGCGGGTGTAGTTACCGGGCTCGGACTGGGGCTCGTTCTGGCAACGGGAGAGGCCCTGGCAATCGACAGCTGCGTCGCCTCCCTGAAAAAACAGGCGATCTCGGCAGGCGTCCGCCCGGAAGTCGCCGAACGCATGCTTTCCGGCGTTGCCTTTGACGAGAAGGTCATCCGTTTTTCCACCTCCCAGCCCGAGCACAAGACCGAAATCTGGGACTATATGGCCTTCCTGGTCGACGCGGAGCGGATCAAGGATGGCAAGGCCAACTTGAACAAGCACGGACGGACACTGGCCTCAATCGAAAAGCGCTACGGCGTCGACCGGCACGTGGTGCTCGCCGTCTGGGGCATCGAGAGCGACTACGGCCAGTTCCGGGGCGATTTCTACACACCGCATGCGCTCGCCAATCTGGTCTGCGCCGGCAAGCGCCGTCAGAAATATTTCCGGGGCGAGCTGATCAAGACCCTGCAGATCGCTTCGCGCGGCGACGTGCCGGCCGACGATTTCCGCGGCTCCTGGGCGGGTGCTTTCGGCCAGACCCAGTTCATGCCGAGCACCTATAACAGCCTGGCGGTGGATTTTGACGGCGACGGCCGCAAGGACCTGGTCAATTCTGTGCCCGACGCGCTGGCCTCCACCGCCAATTTCCTGAAAAACGCCGGCTGGCGCAACAGCCGTCCCTGGGGTTACGAGGTCAAGGCACCGGACGGCTACAAGGGCCCGTCCGGACTGAAGAATTATTCCTCCCTGTCCACCTGGGGAAAACGCGGGTTTTCAAGGATCGACGGCGGACGTCTTTCAGGCGATCTGGATGCTGCCCTGATCCGTCCGGCGGGCTCCGCCGGTCCGGCCTTTCTGGTGACACGCAATTTCCGGGCGCTCAGATCCTACAACGCCTCGACCTCCTATGGCCTGGCGATTGCCCTGTTGTCCGAACTCGTCTCCGGCGGCGAGCCGTTCAAGACGCCCTGGCCGACCGACAATCCGGGCCTGTCCCGCGCGCAGCGGCTGGAGTTGCAGAAGCTTCTGAACAGGAACGGCTTCAATGTCGGCGAACCGGACGGCAAGGTCGGTCCCGCGACCCGGGAAGGCATTCGCAAGGCGGAAGCCAAGCATGGCATGCCGGTGACGGGCCGGCCCTCCTGGAACGTCTATTACGCACTCGGCGGGCGCTAGGTCACGGCCCCACAAAGGGCCATCAACGGCGGCCTGGCAACAGGCGCGCTTGCGCGCTCATTGTTCCCATTGCTGACATTTCCCTCGTCTTTCGATGAGGCCGATGGCCGCATGTCTTCGGCAACGAGGCAATTGCGCCCGGTTGCGGCAAAGGTTTATTGCAATGCGGAAAATCGCGGCGCAATATACCGGCGATTTTCTGGAGGTTTGACATGTCCGGTCGGATTCTGACTGTTGCGCAGCAAAAGGGCGGTTCTGGAAAAACAACCCTGGCGGCACATCTTGCCGTGGCACTTGCAAAACAGTCCGGCGAACCGGTCGCCATACTCGATGTCGATCCTCAAGGCTCTCTCGGAACCTGGTACGAGGCGCGCGAGGACAATCTGGGCGAGGACAACACCGGCCTGGAATTCCGCACCGCCTCAGGCTGGGGCGCGCGCCGGGAAGCCAGATCCCTGGCCAGGTCCCACGGCTACGTGGTGATCGACACGCCGCCCAAGACCGATACCGACGCCAAACCCGCCATCGACGCCGCCGATTTCGTCATCGTCCCGATCCAGCCGACACCGGTGGACCTCTGGGCGACCTCGCAGACCATCGAGCTGGCCGCCCGCGAGGACACGCCGGCGCTGCTGGTTCTCAACCGTGTGCCGCCGCGCGCCTCGCTGACGGCGGAAATGGCCGACGCGATCACCGCGTCCGGTTACGATACGCTCAATGCCCGTCTCGGAAACCGCACCGTCTTTGCCTCTGCCATGGGCAGGGGATACGCCGTGACGGAGGAAGCGCCCTCCAGCAAGGCGGCCCTGGAAGTCGGCTCCCTGATCGAGGAGCTGATTGCCCGCATCGGCTGACCGGGTCCGCTTCCGGAAACATCCTGCATGAGCCGGGTGGCTGTCAGGAGTATTACATCGGATACATTTTTGCCTTGTCCTTGTCACGATCCGGTGCCTTGATAGAGGAACTACCGGCCTGGGAGGACTGGCCATGTCTCTTTATTCGCAGTTGTTTATTCGTTTTCAATCGTATTCCGGACCTCAAATGAAACACCTTCTGAAACCCTTTGTCTTGGCCATAGCCATCGCCGGCGGCGCCGGTCTGCCGGTCCATTCCGCCGAGGCCCAGGACCGCCGCATCGTGACGATCGACGATGCCGACTTCTTCGGCAGCGACTACCGCACCGTCAAGGACGTCGATCTGGAACAGTGCAAGACCGTCTGTCTCGACGACCGGCAGTGCCGGGCTTTTACTTTCAACACCTCAGCCGGCTGGTGTTTCCTGAAATCCGACTTCGGCGAATTGCAGAGCTTTTCCGGCGCCATCGCGGGCCGTGTCGTGGAAATCCAGGCGCCCCGTCCGGACCTGAGCGCGGACCGTAAGGCCGAACTCACCTTCGTGCCGAAATCCCAGCTTGAAAGCGCTGAAACCTATTCGCTCGGCATTGCCAATTCCGTCCGCCCCCGCGGACAGACCGCCGATCAGCTCCGGCAAAACGGCCAGGCGGCGCTCAGCAACCGGAACGGCGCCCTGGCGGAAGCCGATTTCCTTCAGCTGATCGTTCTGGAGCCCGGCGACTTCGACGCCTGGATTCAGTTGACGACGGCGCTGCTCCTGCAGAATCCGGACGACTGGCAGGACCGGCAGACCAAGCAGAAAAACGCCATCTCCGCGGCGGTCAACGCCTATTTGCGCTCCGTAAGCGGTTCCGAGCAGGCTCTTTCGCTGGACTTTCTGAGCCGCGCGCTGGAACGACGCAACGAGTTCAAGACGGCAATCAAGTCTTTGCGGGCCTCGCTGGCCCTGGAAGAGAATACCAACCTGCGCCGCCGCTACGACGATCTGGTCGCCCGTTACGGCTTCCGGATTGTCGATCACACGGTGGATTCCGACAGCGTGGCGCCGCGCATCTGCCTGGTCTTCTCGCAGGAGCTGCCGCTCGGTCGGGACATGAGTCCCTATGTCGCCGTGCAGGGCGAGGGCACCTTGTCGATCGAATCGGAAGGCAGCCAGATCTGCGCCGACGGCCTCGAGCACGGCAAGCGCTACACGGTCACCGCACGCAGCGGCCTTCCGGCGGCGGATGGCGAGAAGCTTGAAAAATCGGCGGAGATTTCGGTTTATGTAAAGGACCGCTCGCCGTCCGTGAATTTTCTTGGCCGGTCCTATGTCCTGCCGTCCGGCGGCAATCCGACCATTCCCATCGTGTCCGTGAACACCAATGAGGTGGAAACCACGATCTACCGGGTCGGAAACCGGTCCGTTGCCGATATCCTCAGGGACAACAGCTTCCTGCGGCAGCTCGATTCCTATCAGGCCGACCAGATCGAGGAAGATCTCGGCGAAAAGGTCTGGTCCGGCATCGTCGAGACCGAAAACCAGCTCAATCAGGACATCACCACGGCCATTCCGGTCACCGAAACCGGCATCGAGCTGAAACCGGGCGTCTATGCCATGACCGCCCGGTCGAAACTGGACCAGCAGAACCGCTGGGGCGCGCTCGCCACGCAGTGGTTCCTCGTGTCCGATCTCGGCCTGACCGCTTTGACAGGCGATGACGGCCTTGCGGCGAATATCCGCTCGCTGACCACCGCGAAGGCGCTGGAAGGGATCACGGTCAGGCTGCTGGCGGTCAACAACGAGATCCTCGGCGAAACCACGAGTAATGCCGAAGGCTTTGCCGAATTCGCGTCCGGTCTGACGCGCGGCCGCGGCGGCCGGGCGCCCGGCGTGCTGGTCGCTGAAACCGATGCCGGCGATTATTCCTTCCTCGATCTGCGCAAGCCCGCCTTCGACCTCTCCGACCGGGGCGTCGAGGGCCGTCCCGCGCCCGGGCCGCTGGACGTGTTCGCCTGGACCGACCGGGGGATCTACAAGGCTGGGGAAACCGTTCACGCCCAGGCGCTTCTGCGCACGTCCCGGGCGACGGCGCAGGAAGATTTCCCGCTGACTTTCGTCTTCAGCCGTCCCGACGGCGTCGAGCATGCGCGGTTCACCGTCAACGATGGCGGTCTTGGTGGCCATCTGCAGGACCTGACGCTCTCCCAGTCCGCCCAGCAGGGGATCTGGTCGTGGCAGGTCTACGCAGATCCCAAGGGCAGTTCCCTGGCTTCCAAGACCTTCCTGGTCGAGGATTATCAGCCGGAACGCGTCGATTTCGACCTGACGACCAACGTCAAGTACTTCAGCCAGTCGGAGCCGACGGATATCCTGTTGCAGGCCAAGTATCTTTACGGCTCCCCGGCGAGCGGGCAGACGCTCGAAGGCGATATTGTCGTCCGCCCGGTGCGCAGCCTGGCATCTCATCCGGGATATGTGTTCGGTGAGCAGGACGCCGAGACCTATCCCATCCGGGATTCCCTGCCATCCGGTCTGAAGACGGACGAGCAGGGCGAGCTTACCTTCACCATGCGTCTGCCCGAACTGCCGGAGACGTCGGTTCTCTACGAGGGCGAGCTGATTGCCCGGCTGGTCGAGGCGGGCGGACGTTACGTCGAGCGCAACCTGGAACTTCCTGTCCTCCCCGACGGACCGCGCATCGGCGTGAAACCGGCCTTCGACGGCGGCGTCGACGAAGGCGGTCCGGCCGGTTTCTCGGTGATCGTCATAGACGAGTTCGGCAAGGAGCTGGACGCCACCGGACTGACCTGGACACTGTCCAGGATCGACCGTCGCTATCAGTGGTACCGGCTGGACGGACGCTGGTCCTATGAACCGATCACCACCACGCGGCGGGTGTCCACCGGCACGCTTGAAACCAAGGCCGGGCAGCCGGCTCAGCTGTCCCTGCCGGTGGAATGGGGCGAGTACAGGCTCGACGTCAAGGCGAGCGGCACGCCGCACACGGCGACAAGCCTCACATTCAATGCCGGCTGGTATACGGCGGACGCAACCTCCGACACGCCGGATTACCTGGATGTCGGACTGGACAAGTCCAGTTACCGGCCGGGTGATACGGCGAAACTGCGCCTGAAACCGCAAATGGCCGGGATCGCGGTCGTCAACGTCGTCTCAGGCGGTCTTCTGGCCAGCCGGACGGTGGAGGTGACCGGCGAGGAAACCGAGGTGGACATTCCCGTCAGCGACGACTGGGGGGCGGGCGCCTATATCACTGCCAGCCTCTACCGTCCGATGGATCTCGACCAGAAACGCATGCCGGCGCGGGCGATCGGCCTTTCCTGGCTGCAGGTCGATCCGGGCAATCGGGCGATCGATGTCGAGCTGACCGCGCCCGAGCGCATCCTTCCTGAAACCACCCTGGAGGTTCCTGTCCGGCTTGCCAATCTGGAACCCGGCACGCAGGCCTATCTCACGGTGGCGGCGGTCGATGTCGGTATCCTGAACCTGACCGGCTACAAGACGCCGGATCCGGAGACCTGGTATTTCGGCCAGCGCCGACTCGGTACCGATTTCCGCGATCTCTACGGCCAGCTGATCGACCGCATGGCAGGCACGCTGGGCCGGGTCCGGTCCGGTGGAGATGCCATGGCCATGCGCCTGGATGCACCTCCGCCCGACGAGGAGCCCGTTGCTCTGTTCTCCGGTCTCGTGGAGGTCGGAACCAACGGCGAAGCCATGGTTTCCTTCGACATTCCGGCCTTCAACGGGGCGCTCAAGCTGATGGCGGTCGCCTGGACCGCGGACGGGGTAGGCCATGGCGAGAGGCAAGTGGAGGTGCGCTCGCCGGTCGTGATGACGGCAAGCGCTCCGGCTTTCCTGGCTCCGGGCGATCAGTCGCGTCTTTCGCTCGAAATCGACAATGTCGACGGAGCGACAGGCACATACCAGCTTCAGGTCTCTGTCGCCGATGGCATCTCCTTGGAGGATGGAACCGCAAGCCAGACACGGGAGCTGGATCTCGAGCAGGGCAGGAAGACGCTTGTCCTGCTGCCGGTTTCGGCCGGCGGACTGCCTGAAAAGAGTGAAGTCGTGGCCTCGCTGACGGGGCCGGACGGCAAGTCCTACGTCAAACGCATCGGCCTGGAGATCAAGGATACCCAGCCGAACGTGGTGCGCCGGTCGTCCTTCCAGCTTGCTTCCGGCGGCAGTCTGACGCTGTCGCCCGATAGTTTCGACGGCCTGAAGACCGGCACGGTCAACGTCACGCTCGCTGCAGGCGGTGCGGCCAGCATCGATGTCGCCGGTCTGCTCGATGCGCTCGACCGCTATCCCTACGGCTGCACCGAACAGACGACCAGCCGTGCGCTGCCACTGCTATATCTCAGTGAAGTCGCCGAAGCCGCCGGTCTCGGCTCCGACAGCGCGATCCGGGAACGGGTGGTCAAGGCGATCGCCCGGGTTCTCGCCAACCAATCGCCCTCCGGTGATTTCGGTCTCTGGAACAGCTACGGCGACGGCGACACCTGGCTCAATGCCTATGTCACCGACTTCCTGACCCGCGCCAGGGAGAAGGGCTATCTGGTTCCCGACCTGGCCTTCACCACCGCGCTCGACAATCTGGAGAACCGGCTCGCCTATGCGTCCGATTTCCAGGACGGCGGCGAGGGGATCGCCTATGCGCTCTACGTGCTCGCCCGCAACGGCCGCGCTTCGATGGGCGATCTGCGCTACTATCTCGACGCCAAGCTGCAAAGTTTCGCCACGCCGCTGGCCAAGGCCCAGCTGGCTGCGGGGCTCGCCCTTTACGGCGAACAGCAGCGCGCGGAAACCGGCTTCAAGGCAGCCTTGGCCGCCCTGCCGGCTGAGAAGCGGCAAACCTACCGGGACGACTACGGCTCGGTTCTGCGCGACAGCGCCGGTGTGACCGACTATGTGGTCAACGCCTCCATGGGCGCCAACCTGAAAACCGAAGCGGTCGACTTCCTGAAAACCGCACAAACCAGGACCTATTGGCGCTCGACCCAGGACATGGCCTGGCTTCTCCTGGCCGCGCAGGCCTTGAATCGGTCCGCCGAGGAAGCGCGGATATCCGTTCGGGGAGACGTGGCGCCGGGACGGCTTGCCTGGTCCTTTACAGGTAGCGAGATCGCCGGCGCGCCGGTCGACGTTACCAACAACGGAGACGAGGCAACGGATCTTCTGGTCTCCGTCTCCGGGCAGCCGGCCGTGCCGGAACCGGCCGGCGGCAAGGACTATGCAATCGAGCGCACGGTCTACGATCTCGACGGCAATCCGGTGGATCCATCCGCTGTCCCGGTCAACACCCGGCTGGCCGTCGTGGTCACCGTCCGGGCGCTCACGGATCAGCCGGGGCGCCTGATGGTCGTCGACCGGCTGCCGGCGGGCCTGGCGATCGACAACCCGCGCCTGGTGCGTTCGGGCGATCTTGGCGGGCTGTCGTTCCTGTCGACCGTCGATCAGCCGGATCATTCCGCCTTCTATTCGGACCGGTTCGAAGTGGCGGTGGACCAGACCCGGCAGGGCGGCAAGGAAATGTCCTTCGCCTATCTCGCCCGGGCGGCAACGCCGGGAACCTTCGCCCATCCTGCGGCTTCCGTTGAGGACATGTACCGGCCGGATCGCCGCGCGATCACCGCGACCGGCCGCTTCACGGTGCTCGGACCGACCCGGTAGGGCGCTGCGATGGGGGACAAGTTCCGGCAGCGCTGGCGCAGATACCGGCGGCATTTGCTCGCCGCCGGGCTGTGCGTCGCTGCGATTGCCGCCGGTGGCGCGCTGAAGGTCCGTCAGGACTTCAAAGCGCAGCCGCCCTTGCCGCAGATCGGCGACCTGCCGCTTTCGGTCGTGGTGCTCGACCGGGAGGACCGCCTGCTTCGGGCTTTCACCAGCGATGACGACAAGTGGCGTCTGCCCGTCGCGCTTCAGGATATCGATCCGCTCTATTTCCGCATGCTGCTCGCCTTCGAGGACAAGCGCTTCTACGATCACGGCGGCATTGATCTCCGGGCATTCGTCCGCTCCCTGCTGCAGAGCCTGAAGGCCGGGCGAATCGTTTCCGGCGGCTCCACGCTGACCATGCAGGTGGCGCGGCTTCTGGACGAAACCCCGACCAGATCCCTGAAACGCAAATACGAGCAGGCTTTGAAGGCCGTTCAGCTCGAACAGAGCTTTTCCAAGCAGGACATTTTGCGGATCTATGCGCTAAGGGCGCCCTTTGGCGGTAACCTGGAAGGCATTCGCGCCGCCTGTCTGACCTGGTTCGGCAAGGAACCGGGACGGCTGACGCCCGCCGAAACCGCTCTTCTGATTGCCCTGCCGCAGAGCCCGGAAGCCCGGCGGCCGGACCGGTTTCCGGATAATGCCCGGGCGGCGCGCAACCGTGTGCTTGCCCGGGCCGCCGATGCCGGTGTCCTGACCCGTGAGGCGGCGGCGTCCGCAGCGCGCGAACCGGTGCGGGCGAAACGGCATGCTATGCCTTTGCTGGCACCGCACGAGAGCCGCGAGGCCCGCATCGCCGATCCCCTGAAACCGGTTCACCGGCTGACGATCGACCGGGACCTGCAGTCCGCGCTCGAGAAGCTGGCCCGCCGGAAGATCAGCGCCTATCCGAAGCCGGTTTCCATGTCGATCATGGTGGCCGACCATGAGAGCGGCGAAATCCTGGCAAGCCTCGGTTCGCCCGATCTCCTGGACACGTCGCGCCAGGGGCACGTCGACATGACCCGTGCGGTGCGGTCGCCCGGGTCGACGCTCAAGCCCTTCATCTATGGTCTGGCTTTCGAGGAGGGAGTCGGCCTGCCCGAAAGCTTCATCAACGACAGGCCGACGAATATCGGCGGCTACCAGCCGACCAATTTCGATCAGGCCTATCAGGGAACGGTCACGCTCCGTGAAGCGTTGCAGCTCTCCCTGAATACGCCCGCCGTCCGGCTCCTGGAAGCCGTCGGGCCCGCCAGACTGATTGCCCGGCTGAAGCGGGCGGGTGTCCGTCCGGTGTTCGAAAAGGACATCGCGCCGGGTCTCGCGATCGGTCTTGGCGGCCTCGGTCTGTCGCAAAGGGAGCTGACACAGCTTTATGCCGCCTTGGCGCGGGGAGGCGAACCGGTGTCCCTGACCGTCTGCCGCGAGGAATGCGGAACGGAGAAGGCTGATGCCGGAAAGGCGCGCGTCCTGTCGCGCAAGGCGGCCTGGATGGTGAGCGACATCCTCGCCGGCCTGCCGCAGGTTCAGAGCGCGGAAACATCCCACATCGCCTACAAGACCGGAACGGCCTATGGCTACCGGGACGCCTGGGCGGTCGGGTTCGACGGGCGCTATGTGGTTTCGGTCTGGCTCGGCCGTCCGGATGGAACGCCGGTTCCCGGTCAGACGGGCGCCAGCGCGGCGGTTCCGGTGCTGTTCGAGGTGTTTCAGAAGCTCGGGCCCGGACGAAGGCCGTTGCTTGACGCTCCTCCGGAAGTCCAGTTTGTGTCGAACCGCGGTGTTCCCGAACCGCTGAAATTCGCCCGCCTGCCCGAACGCCGCACGAATGCCGGCAACGTCAGCGTCCTGCAGATATCCTATCCGCCGAACGGTGCGGAACTGGACCTGGGGCTCGGTTCCACAGGGCAGGGGGGGCGGGGTACCCAGCCGCTTGTCGTCAAGCTCAAGGGCGGCGTCGGTCCGTTTTCGGTTCTCGTCAACGGCAAACCGTTGGGGGAGAAGGCCCTCAGGCGTCAACTGGTCTGGGAGCCCGACGGGCCGGGATATGCGAACGTGACGATTCTGGACGCGGAAGGCGAAAGTGCCGGCGTCACCGTCCTGGTGCGCTGATCCGCCCGGTCGCTCGAAGAGAGTATCGGGTGCTGTTCCTCCTGACCTTGCAAAGGTGCCGGCAGCCACTACATGACGGTTGTCGAGGACTTCTTTCCAATTGCGGCATTATGGCCCGCAATTCATTCTGAAAAACGCCTTGCAGCCGTCTCGATCCTGATGCATTATCGAAATTGAACGAACCGTTCGGTCAATTTGATCCGAGCGAATCCCGCGTGATGCTCAAGAGGGTGTCCGCGTCGTCACGGCCCTCCATCGCGGGCCTGTTCTCCTGTTTTCCCGAAATTTGAATAGCTTCCGCCAGCGTCTGATTGTGCGCTAGAGGAAGTTGATCGTTTTAGGCGAAATTGTGGCGAAATCGTGTCTTCTAATACTTTTCATTTCAAGGCATGATTAAAATAGCTAGTTTTTACTACAATCTTTCAAAGGAATTGCATTATTATTTTTGCAGCGCACCATAATTCAATTATCATAGCGAAATAAATCTTATTTAATTCAGAGGCAGAAACAGTAAAAGATTCCGCAAAGTGAGTTTTGAAAAATATTTGATAATTGACTCAAATTTTCAACGAGATTCCTTAGAGGAAGAAAAAAGGCGAGTCAGATCAATATGTTGCAGAAAAAACACACAACCACATGCCTGTGCTTTTCCGGAGGAATTTGCGCTTGCTGACGAGTCCCAAGTTTGTTTCTTAAGTTGTGCGACGGCGAGTAATCGCCAGTAAAACGGTTCGGCTGAGATTGTTCAGGATCGTTTTTCTACGAAATCGCGGGGACGGAACCTGCCGCACTTTTTGGGGTGCGGCGCCGGTTCCAACAGAAATTGACTTTGGAGGTCACAAATGAAACTCAAGAGCTTGATGCTCGGCGCTGCAGCTGCTGCTGCCGCTACCACCGCTCAGGCGGCCGACCTTCCGGTTGCTCCGGAGCCGGTTGACTACGTTCGCGTCTGTGACGCTTACGGCGCACGCTTCTACTACATCCCGGGCACCGAAACCTGCCTGCGTGTCGGCGGCCGTGTCCGTACCCAGTTCGTCGTGAACAACGTTCTGGACGATGGTGCATGGGGCAACCGCGATTCCGACGGCTATGACTGGCTGGCTCGTGGCTACCTGTTCCTCGACGCTCGCACCGCTACCGAATTCGGTACCCTGCGCGCATACGTCTCCATGTACGGCAACTCCATCAACGGCGACAACTCCGGTTTCGCCATGGACAACGCCTACATCCAGTGGGGCGGTCTGACCGCTGGTCGTCTGGGTTCTAACTTCGACATCTTCACCGGTCAGGTGTTCATGGGTGTCGTCGGCCGTGACTGGTCGGATAAGACTCTGAACCAGATTGCTTACACCGCTGCCTTCGGCAACGGCCTGTCGGCAACCATCGCTCTCGAAGACCGGTCCTGGCGTGAGTCCACCTCCGGTGTCTACGGCGGTACCCGCATGCCGGACATCGTTGCCGCTCTCGGCATCTCCCAGGGCTGGGGTTCTGCACAGATCTCCGGTGCTCTGCATCAGGTCTATCCGTCCGCAGCAATCAACGGCGTCAACACCAGCAACGGTGAAGATGATCTGGGCTGGGCAGTCGGTGCCGGCGTGTCCATCAACCTGCCGATGGTTACCTCGGGCTCCAACATCTTCTTCCAGGGCTTCTATGCTGACGGCGCTCTGTCCTACATGGGCAACCAGGCTGGCGTCTTCGATGCGAACGGTTCTGGCGA
>Ga0207848_100368_pt1 | contig 20485 bp, 19 predicted proteins | sample TtaePargueraPR_10_FD_187737 | JGI IMG/M metagenome (GOLD analysis project Ga0207848, IMG submission 187737) | Aerobic enrichment media microbial communities from Bioluminiscent Bay, La Parguera, Puerto Rico - Tt and M2 (3) (SPAdes) | ecosystem: Environmental > Aquatic > Marine > Unclassified ... | reverse complement strand
ATTGGCGTTATAGGTTGCTGCGCCATCGGGATCGGTTTTGATCAGGGCATCGCGCACGGCATAAACGACGGTTTCCCAAAGTTTCGGATCCATCCAGACATGGGGGTCAAACCGGCCTTCATAATCAGCATGGCTCAGAAGCTTTTCGCGCGCCACAGCTTCGCCAACCGCAACCACGTTGCGGCGCTTGCCAAGATCAAGGAAGAACTCTTCAAGCTGCGCTTCCAGATAAAGGCCATGCCACAAAACAAGATCAGCACGCGCCAGGGCGGCAATATCGCTTCGCGTCTGGCGATAGGAATGCGGATCCACACCCGGCCCCATCAGAGCCGTGACCTCCGCCCGATCGCCGGCGACCTGACGCGCGGCATCGGCAATCATCGATGTGGTCGCAACCACATTCAGCGGCTTCGCATGGGTGACACCCGCGCTGACAAACAGCGCAATGGCAAGTGCAACAAGATAACGAGCGACGGGTCGGGCAGTTGGGAAAAGCGGCATCAGGGCATCCGAAAGTTAATTGGAATTACTCTGGTAAATGTCCCCTATTTATGTGCGGACTTTTAAAGTTAGTCAAGGCTAAATTGCTATTTGCCAACTTACTTGTTATGAAGGTTTCAGGAATCTGGATTGGAGAGATCGATGGGCGACGACACCCGGCTTAACCCGCGTCACAACAAGGCCGAAGTTTTTGCGCGCCTGCGCGACGCGCACGCCCGTGAAGTGACCGAAGATTACGTCGAAATGATCGGTGATTTGATCGCAGAAGAAGGCGAGGCACGCTCAGTCGCACTTGCCGAACGCTTTGGCGTAACGGCAGCGACGGTGAATAACACTATCAAGCGCCTGGAACGCGACGGCTACGTCACCTCACGCCCCTACCGCTCGATCTTCCTGACAGAAAAAGGCGAAACGCTCGCCAAAAAATGTCGCGAACGCCACCAGATCGTTTATAACTTCCTCGTTTCCATCGGTGTAGATCCCGAAGTCGCAGAGTTTGATGCGGAAGGTATCGAGCATCATGTCAGTGAGGAGACGTTGAGGGTGTTTGAGCAAGCCGTTAAGCGGTTACTCAGTGCTCAAAGTGCTTAAGTTCTTTTGTTCAGATGCTGCAATTTCTTGTTGAGGTGTAAGGGGGGGGCAATTTTAGTCGCTTGTCCCGGAACTGTAAGTGGCAATCAGTTTGTTTCTGTGGCTGTTCAATCGTTCATACTCGTTCTGCCGTTTCTGCAATGGTTATATGGTCGAAATATTTCTGCAAATTTAGTGTGCCCTGTTTGATTGCGATCGGGGCTTAAATCGTTGATGTTCGATTTATGGTTGTGGTTATCGCGATGGACACCACAAGGTTGGTAGTGTTCTGATCGTTTTCCGCTTTCTTCAATATTGTCGCTGGTTTGTGGACGCGCAATAGCAGTTTTTTCAATTCCTAGTCCAGCAGTTGTGCAGTGGCTCTCTTTGTGGCGCCATTCTGTTTTGGATTGTCGGGAGCAATGCTATTTGCTCTAGCTGCATTTGAGGGCGCAGTCATGCTGGTCAACTCCGTGATACTCTCGTTGAGCTTGCTAAGCTAGGTTCATTGATGAGCTGACTGCAGTGCTCTCCTTGTAGGTGTCAATGGCTTATGCGGCATAATATGCGTTGGGAGGCTCAATCAATTGCAGGGCGCGCGTTGTCAGGCAGAGCAAGTAGCGTCACCATAACACAGTATCGACGGTTCTGGCAGATGAGTTTCTAGTTGTAGAAAATTGGATAAATTATCGCCGCAGGTGTGATCAAAGAGCTTGTTAATATCGGAAAAGTAACGCTCAGATATCTTTGAAAGTGGAGCAATTAACGTTCATCAGGGTATTGGTGTGCTACTCGTTTCTGTTGGAATTTTAACCGCCCCGGTTGCATTATAAGAGCTTTTAATCCTGTTCGTCACTATTGCGGTCTGAGGTATCGATCCAATATTTCTGATGAGTTATCGAATATTTTTTTGCGTTACTGCTGAATAATTTTTAATCTTGCGAATGGCGTGGCAAGCGCACACAAATAAAGCGCCACTCAAGACGCCCGTTATTGTGGATAATATTAGTATAAATTGAATGTTTGGCGAGATTTGTGAAATAGAAATGGTGCCAAAATTAATTGCGCTTTGACCATTATCTATCCATTGAATTGCTCTTTTTGAATTAAGCATGTTGGTGGCAACTCGTTCAGTGGCTAAGCCGTTTCGGTTGGATAAACTTTCAATTAGTCGGATTTCAGACACTGCTTCATCCCGAATGAAGTTGTTGGTTGTTTTTACGGCATCAGAAAGCATTGATCTGTAATCATCTAGAGGCAGCGGAGATGTTGTTTCAGACCAAATAGTTGCGGTTCTGTCTGCCAGATGCCAACTTCCGGTTAGTTCATTCAATGCGAGAGTTAGGGTGCGATCAGCCAAGCAGTCAGATGCGAGCCAATATTTACTGTTGTGGTTACTTGTTTCGCATATCTGTTGACTTAATACTGAATAAATATTCACCTCGTAGGGCACTGAAATTTCGTAGTTTGGTTTAGCAACTTGCGAATAGGAAAATCCGGCCAAAGTTGTCAAGACAGCAAAGGCAAAAATTATCCATTTGCCATCCCAAAATATTCGGAAAAGCTCAATTAAGTCGATTTCATCATCGTACACTGGACGAACTTCACGCATCACAGATCCTCGATTGTAACTTGTACTAAATCATTTAGTGAAGCTGTTCGCTCTGCCAACGACAAGGTAATATGGGGGCTTCACATATAGCATAATGATTTATTAAAAATTTGTCTGCAGGGAAGGTGGGGGTCTTATGGCAATTTGATATTCCGAAGATTCATTGAATTTTGTTACTTCTAAACCTTGAATCCGCCATTGTAAACTAGTGAAACCTAACCTTTATTTAGAGTATCCAGATAGACTTGCGCTCATCCGTAAGTTAGTAGACTATTTTGAAAGGAATGGTGTTTTCTTGTGTTCCTCGTGGAGTTATCGAAATGAGTGCAGCGGCCATGTAGGGCATGTAAGCTCGCGAATTTCTTCGCAATTCGCACAAAAGAGCTATCTGTATATTTCGCATTGGTGGTGTGCTTGGTCGCTAAACATACCTTGCGTCGCGCAAGCTAATCTCGGTAATGCGTTTTCTGTTTGGTCGACGCAGTTAGTGTTTCATTCCTGTGCTCCAGATGGTGAGAAGAGATACGGCAAAAATATACGATGTCGCTCCATCCATCAATTAAGATGCGATCAAATAATTATTTCCTATGCGTGTTGAGCTAATGTGATTATTGCATATGGCATAAATCTGCAAACGCGCCGTGGAAGTGCCTTGTCTTGCCCAATAGCGATCTGTTGAGTGCGGCATTTTATAATGCGATCAGAGAGTGCTTTTTCGAGTTTGGGTTGACGTTACGCCAGCGTAGCTATTGTTTCGAAACGTGAAATTGGACGATTGGCTTCGCTTAATTAGTTGGGCCGATGCATTGGCTAGCGAAGGTCTTGATTGATATCTAACGGGTTACTACAATTGGTAAACGTAATCAGGAAATCTCATAGTTTGGACGCTATTAAAGGTCAAACAACAACTTGACTTGGCGTGCTGTATTTCCTGACTACTGCAATTATAGATCCAAAGCATTCTATGTGGGCGAATTAAGTAGATGAAAAAGAGATCATGATTAAAAATAAGAGGGTATTGGTAACCGGTGCGGATGGTTTCATCGGTTCACACTTAACAGAAATGCTTGTAGCCGAGGGTTGCTTGGTTAAGGCTCTTTCACAGTACAATTCTTGGAATAATTGGGGGTGGCTTGAGGACAGTAACTGCTTGGGTAGGATTGAAATTTTATCGGGTGATGTTCGGGATCCCCAGTATTGTAAATACATAACTCAAGAAGTTGATATTGTATTTCATCTTGCAGCACTTATAGCTATTCCATTCTCTTATGTTGCTCCGGACAGCTATGTCGATACCAACGTCAAGGGTACTTTGAATATTTGTCAGGCAGCTAAGGATCATGGTGGTATTCGCGTAATTCATACGTCGACCAGCGAAGTTTACGGCTCCGCGCATTACGTACCAATCGATGAGAAGCACCCCCTGCAGCCGCAATCTCCTTACAGCGCTAGCAAGATAGCAGCAGACGCAATTGCAATGAGTTTTTTCAATTCTTTCGATCTGCCACTTACTATTGCACGTCCTTTCAACACCTACGGACCTAGGCAATCGGCGCGTGCCGTTATACCAACCGTGATTACGCAGATGTTATCTGGTCAGAGGGTTCTCAAGTTGGGAAGTACGTATCCAACCCGGGACTTCAACTTCGTTGAGGATACTTGTCGAGGCTTCATACAACTGGCTGGATCCGAGAAAACTATTGGTGACACAGTCAATATCGGCTCGAATCAGGAGATATCCATTGGTGATTTGGTCCTGCTAATTTCCGACTTGCTGGGGGTTGAGGTCACAATTGAAACCGAAGACCAGCGTAAGCGTCCCCCAAAGAGTGAAGTCGATCGCCTTTTGTGTGACAACAGCAAGATTTATGGACTAACTGGTTTTGAACCAAGCTTTTCCTTGCGTGCGGGCTTGAGTAAGACCATAGAGTGGTTTCGCAAACCGGAGAACTTGCGGCGATATAAAGCGGAGATTTATAATGTCTAAGAGAGCGGTCATTCTTGCAGGGGGGATGGGGACCAGGTTACGTCCATATACCGTCGTCCTGCCAAAGCCTTTGATGCCGATCGGAGATTACCCGATTTTAGAAGTAATCGTTCGCCAACTAGTAAAGGCTGGATTCGATCATATTACTATGGCAGTAAACCATCAGGCAGAGATCATAAAAGCTTTCTTTCGTGATGGCGAGACTTGGAATACCTTGATTGATTATTCCAGAGAAGATGAACCGCTTGGTACAATGGGACCATTAAATCTAATTGATGATTTACCCGAACATTTCTTGGTGATGAATGGGGACGTTCTAACCGATCTGAACTTTGGCGAGTTTTTCGACGAACACGTTGATTCGGGGCGCCTCTTCACCATTGCCTCTAAGAGACGAGAGCATCGTATAGACTATGGTGTGCTGGATGTTGATCAGCGGGGCTACCTTTGCGGATTTCGAGAAAAGCCTCAGGTTGACTATGAGGTCAGTATGGGAGTCTATATGCTTTCGCGCAAGACTCTGGACTTCATTCCGTCTTCAGGAGCCTATGGATTTGATGTGCTTATGCTGGAAATGTTGAGGAGGAATGAGGAGGTTGGGGTTAAACCCTTTCAGGGGTATTGGCTTGATATTGGCCGTCCAGATGATTATGCAAAGGCTATTGATGAATTTGACGAAATGAAAGAAAGAATACTCAATGGCTAGAGCGCTTGTTACAGGGGCGTCCGGTTTCATTGGTGACGCGCTTTGTTGTCGCCTCCATAGAGAGAATATCCCATTTCATGGGGTAACTAGGGCCCACGGTGACATAGCGAGTTCGGACACTTGGGATCAGTATCCACCTGCTGAGATGGTTGTACATTTGGCCGGTAGAAGTTTTGTTCCCGCTAGTTGGGATCATCCCGATGATTTTTTAACCGCAAATGTAATTGGTACACAGCATGCTCTCGACTACTGTAGGCGCCACAACAGCAGCTTGATATTCGTTAGTGCTTATATTTATGGTGTCCCGCAAATCTTACCGATACCGGAAAGTCACCCCATACAACCGACCAATCCGTACGCACTATCTAAACATTTAGCTGAGCAGTTATGTAAATTCTCCGTTCTAAGTGACCAAGTTACAAATGTAACGACGCTAAGGTTGTTCAATGTATACGGGCCTGGGCAACGCCCTGAATTCCTAATTCCGACAGTCCTAGATCAGGTGGCCCGTGGTGGGATTGTTGAGGTGTCGGATCTCAAGCCGCGTAGAGACTACATATATATCGATGACGTTGTCAGTGCGATTATGTCCGCCATGTCACTGGGAAGAGGATATAACGCGCTCAATATAGGTTCTGGGGTTTCGCTCTCTGTCGAAGAGGTTGTTGAGACGATCCAGCGGTTGGCGGGATCGGCATTGCCGGTCAGTTCCAAGAACCAGAAACGGCCACAGGAAATAGCGGATGTAAGAGCCGATTACGCTAGAGCACAGGAAATTATTGACTGGCGGCCGCAAGTTTCATTTGAGCAAGGAATAGCTAAGATCTTAAATCACTCTACAGCAAAAGTGTAAGTTCGGTGAAACAATACATCCATTCTCAATCTATAATCATTGTTGCCGGGTTCGACCGTTACGGGTCCGGGAAATACATGAGGGATATGGCCGACGCCCTAGAGTGCCTCAGCTTTCAATTGACTAAAATATCGACAAACCGTATGCGTTTGGGTGGGCTGTGGCAAATATTGAGGCAGCTGCTCGGTGAGGGGCGTCGTGATGTGGTGTTTCAGCCTTCGATCAGCGGATTGAGTTTTTTTAGAGATATTTTGATTCTACTTATCCTGATGATATTTAGGTGCAATGTATCACTGGTCGTTCTAAGCCATATCTTCTATAAGAATAAACTATTTAGATTGGCTTGGGTTCGTTCATTGTTCTTCAAGTCTAGACATGTAATCGGTGCGGCGGACATCAAAGAAATTAGAGACTTGGCTAAAAAATTTGATGTTGTAACACCGGTTTTCACTATGCCGTTTTCAACCGGGGAGCGCGCGGGTTATCGTAATGTAAACGACATACTATTTTGCTACATTGGCTATTTCGATGCAATCAAAGGTTTTGATCGTTTTGTGGCATTAGCTGAGAAGCATGTTGAAATGGACTTTGTAGCAGTCGGTGACCCGATTTCAGAGGATATTAATATTCCTGATTACATAGGAAATATTCAGTTTTCTATGTCTACGTCAGAGCGCAGTTTTTCTGAAAATGTCAGTGCATTGTTTGCTCGCGACGATTGTCAGCCGGTACTAATATACTCAAGTCGTTTCGATCTTGCACCGTTCTTAATCTTGGAGTTAGGTGCTGCTCGGTTGCCTGTTTGTGTTCAAAAAGATACTGATTCGTATCAGATATTAAAGAACTTTCTTCCGGACGGTGCATTTTACCTGTTCACAGATCTCTCTGATGTTGTTGCTGCAAGTAGGACTGGGCAGTTACTTGACTGCACTAGAAGGCTTGAAGAATTCTGTCGTCAACAAGGGCGGGCTCGATTTAATCAGAGTATTCTCAAGTATGTAGAGTGCTGGAAAAATGACGCAGGTTAACCGCTGTATTGTTAGTTTTGCTTTCTGTCGTCCTTTGTCTATGGCCAGTTCAATATTGTCCATTAAACTCAATTACTCCTCGAATAAGAATTACCGTCACATCCTAGTGGTTGATCGGGCTCGACGAGGAAGTGAGCGGTATGAGGCTAATCAGGAAACCATCGATTTGGCGCATAGGTTTCTGGAACAAGGGTTGGTTGATGAACTGACGGTAAGAGATGAACCTTATGGTACACAAAGAAATATTATTGATGGGGTTACTGGCGCGGCCAGACGCTATGATCAGTTGTTTGTGATCGAAGACGATCTTGAGCTAACACATTACCATAGAGATCTGTCCGCGATCTTCTTCGAGTATCAGCTGAGTGGACCTGTGGTGGCGTTTTCCACTTACGCTAACGCTATTAAGCAAACGCAGTTCAGTACTTTTCTATCCCACCGCTTTTCGTCACAGGCTTGGGGGATCTTGGCTGATGCATGGTTTGATTTTGATATCGAATACATCAGGAAGCTGCCGGTTTCAGATGCGCTGATGAGAGACATGGTTAGGTTTCTAGGATCTGATATGCCAAGCTTAATTTCTGGATTCAAGTTGGGCTCTATCGATTCATGGGCAATACCTTGGAATGTACATAATTATCTCAGCGGTAAACTTATGGCGTACCCCTCAAAGTCGTATGTAATGGAGAGAGGGCATCGCTCTGGTGCGACCCGTACAGGTGGAGTGAGGTTCAAATCGGAAATCGCCACCGAATACCTCGATATTTGTAGAATGCGACCCGAAGATGACCATAGAGTCTTATCTGCCTATGTAGACCATTTCAGTATGAAAAATAGAGGTCTGAGGCAGATAAAGGCTAAACTTTGGCAGGCTTGTTCATGAGCCTGAGAGGAACGGCTAATCTGTCAGGTTTAGATCGACAGAAGATTGATTTAAAGCTCACGCTAAAAAAGTGGATACCTTGGCTGTTCATGCTAGTTGCGGTTGCTTCCCTTGAACGCTATTTGTGGGTAGAAAACATGCCACAAACGGGAGACTTAGAGTGGTATCTTAACGAGTATCGAGCTGCGCAATACACTTTCCTCAATTTCGATAAACGAAATGTTGCTGGATTGATCGATCAGTTTTCAAGTTATGAGGCTAAGCTCTGGGTAGTTTCGTTTATGTCGGGTCTGATGTTTTCGCTAGCAATATTTGCTTCCAATCGGAATCAGGGCTTTCGAGGGCAGACTTTTGAGTTTTTTGTGATCGTCTTACTGTTGTTGCTGAATAGGTACTTCTTACAATTGGATATGCACCTATGGCGACAACAGATAGCCTTCTATGGATTTATTGTGGCCGTGAACCAGAGCCGGTTTATGTTAAAGTTAGCGTTTGCTGGTCTGGCTTTTTTCTTTCACGAGATAGTACTGCTTCTGTTTGCGCTCTACGTAATCGGGGGGTATTTGAATCGTCGATTGCGTTCGTTTGTGGTTTTGAGTTTTGTACTGGCATTGGCTAACGCATTACTCGTAATTGGCGGGATAATGGTTGGATACCTGCAGATCTCTGTAGTAAGTTGTCTGTGTTTTGTGGCGCTGCTGGCGAATCAACAAAACACGGAGGTGCGTCGAAACTGTATTTTCATCGTGCTTCTAAGTATGACTGCCTTGGGCGTTATGTGTCTTGTATCACAGGTTGTGGGTATAGCTAACGCGGAACGCTTGGTTTTTTTGGCGGTTATGGTCGGGCTTTTCCTTTTCTTCAACACAACAACATCTGCAACTGCCAACGCTGCAGGATGTTCTTATAAGTATAGAGCAGGTCTATCTTCAGCCAATGATTGTGTTTTGGACACAGGGATCCTGAAGAGGCTTTTTTTGATTTCACTGAAGTTTTTATTCGTTGTATATTATGCCTACGCCTCAATTATTTAGTGTGCTTACAACCTGTAAACCTGCGGGCCATCCAGCCGAATTTTTCGGGTTCAACGAGTGTGTTCGCTGCTGCCTGTACAATCAGTGGCCTTGTGTTATTTTGAATGCACCAAACGAAGTTCCAAATGAAATCAGCAAGCAAGATGGTGTTCGACATGTAATACCGATCGGTTTGCAGAAACGACCTATACTGAGCGACTTCATCGCTGCCTCTGATGCGGATTGGTTAATCATTTCCAATTCTGATGTCTGGATTACAGCGGATTGGGTCCCTATCCTCCAGTTCCTCGAGCAAAATGACGTACACTTCGCGTCCTCAAGAAGATGGGACCTTCCCGAGGATATTAGGGTTAGTGAGCTGCCGGTATTTGACAAGTTAACGGTTGCGGAGCTTAGAAAAATTGCGAAACGTCAAAGTAAGAGGACTTTGGATGTTTTTCTTGTGAGAAAAACTGCGATTGAGGTTGCTAACGTTGTCAATCCAAATATAGGTGCACTGGTTCCGGGTACAGTAGGTTTCGACAATAATCTATTGGGGTTGATGGGAGAGATTTGTAAAACAGCTGACCTTAGTGATGTACTTGACATTTTTCACACTAATCACGAACCATTTCGGAAAGTGTATCTTCGTAATCACTTAGTTAGTTTGAAGGATCAATTCAGATTCATTAAGAAGCGTCATCAACAACGGGTCTTGGTAAGTAAAAAAGGATGTCTGACTTGGTCAGATTACAGGATTAAATTAACCAATACCGGCGTAACGGCCAAAAAAAATAAATTTCAAAAAATCCGATATTATATAGAGAGCGCCAGGATCAAGCTTGTGAATAAAGCGGATATTTGGATTTTCATTTTCAATAAACGATGTTTCGAGTTTCTTAGAGACAGAACTGTGCTGACTCCGGGTATCCTGATTTGTGGAATTGTTATTGTGTATCCGTCGCTGCGTCGGCAGAACAAGCAGACGAAAAGAGCTGAATTTGGTGAAGCGGTAGCAGAGAATGTTAATGGTAAGGTTAATGAATGGAAGGCCAAGCTGTCCACTGAGTAATAGAAGCTGAGCAGATCTGCACCGTCTGTAGAGAACCTCGTCGAGCTGCAGGTTGCGCTGCCGTGATAGCAGTACAGATTCTCTTGTCTCGCTTGGACTATGAGTTTGATCGTGGGTTCTACAGCGAGGAGCAAAGTGAAAAGCATGTTTGAAAACCCAGCGCCAATCGGGCATAAAGTCTCAGGGGTTGCTTACGCTGAGACCGTAACGGTTTAGCCTGAGGCGAGTATTTACCAACAATAAGCCAGGTTGAAGTAGCTTTCGAGGTCAGCGAAACATATCGATATCTTTTAACTTTTCTACCGTCTTTTGACGTAGAGCAGCTTCATGTCAGAAAGTTACGTGCCGACTGGCTGCAACAGTTTAATGAATTTAAGGTTTTAAATGTTATTAACTTGGTTTCTTAAGAAGATACCGCTCGAGTATAAATATAAGATCAAAGCTCTCTTTGGGCAGGATCGTTATTACGACTGGTCGAAAGCAAAGCAGGCGATTTTGGCCAGTGCGCCCACTGATCTACGTGTCGCTTTTATGACTTCTTCAGGTGGACATCGAGCAGGAAATCTACTGGAGCCGGCGCTAGCGTTGTCCCTGAAACGAAGGGGAGCAAAAACAGCAGTGCTGTTGTGTGATCGTGCCTTGCCAGCCTGCAACATCACCGAATTCGGCAACCAATCTGGTCGTCTAGATAGTTTTTTGGAGGGAGGGCCTCAGGCGACACGCTCTTGTGATGGATGTTACTCATTGGGGAACAATACTTGGAAAACTACGGGCGTAGATGTATTTAGGTTCTCTAATTTTGTTGTGGACACACCTCTTGATGATCTGCCTGAAAATTTTTCTCTCAGTAACCCTGTGCTCTACAAAGGGTTAGATATCCGAGAACATGTAATTAGTGCGAGCTTGCGTTTTTTATGCCGGGGTTCTTTCGATTGGCAGGCACCAGAGACGAAGCCTGTTATTCTACGCTACCTTAATGCTGCGCGTCGATCTGTCGACGTAGCCTCTCAGTTTTTCGACGCTTACCGACCTAATGTCATTGTCTGTTTCCATGGAATCTACGTACCTCACGGCGTTTTTGGCATGGTTGCCCGTTCCCGCGGTATCCGAGTAGTTAACTGGAATACTTCATATCGCAAAAGACGGGTTCTTTTTTCTGATGATGACACCTACCACAAGGCAATGTGTTACGAGCCTGAGAGTAAATGGAACGAGCAATTGTCTGACCAGCAAGAGAAAATGATTCTTAATTATTTGGAAAGCCGGGAGGATGGTCAACAGGATTGGCAACAGTTCAACGATAATCCCAATAAAGAGGTCTTATCAGACAAATTCTTGCAAGACTTTATTGACCGCTATCCTCGTCGCTTCCTTCTGCTGCCAAACGTGATATGGGATGCGCAGTTGCAATATGAACCCTCCATTTACCAGACCATGGGAGATTGGGTGGTAGATAGTATTCGTTTGTTTAGGAATATTCCCGACGCAGGGTTGATTGTGCGTATTCATCCTGCTGAAGTGCGCCGGTTTTCGCCAACGCGGGAGCCGTTACGAGCGGTTATAGATGCGGCATTTCCCGATGGCGTCCCTGACAATGTTCATATAGTTGAAGCATATGAGAACCATAGCACCTATCGTCTGTCCGAATTGTCACAGGCGGCGATCATCTACGGCACCAAAACAGGGCTCGAGCTATCAGCGAGAGGTATTCCAGTAATTGTATGCGGAGAGGCGTGGATTAAGGGCAAGGGGATATCGTTTGATCCGGTCAGTACCCAAGAATACGCTGCATTGCTCCGATCCCCAACTCTTGAAATGACGTCTGAAATGCAGCAAAGGGCTCTGCGCTTCGCCTACCATTTTTTTGAAAGGGCAGCCCTTGAATTGCCGTTTCTTCGTTCAACCAAAGGCGATCTGGTTTTGGAAATTGACGAAGCGAATATTGATGCCATCACACATGGAGCAGATCCGGTGCTCGAAAAAATCTGTGCTGAAATTGAAACGGATAGCGGACAGTTTATTGGAGGAAAACCTGAATGACCATTGCGTTTATTCCTGCGCGGGGCGGCTCCAAGGGGTTGCCGCGTAAAAACATTAGACCATTTCTTGGGGAGCCTTTAGTGCAAAGGGCTATCCGTGTTGCCAATGAGGCAAATGTTTTTGATCGGATTATCGTAAATACGGATGATGACGAGATTGCACAATTGGCTGACGAAGCGGGTGCAGAAGTTCTACGTCGTCCCGAAGACCTAGGATCGGACGTTGCCGAAGTAGATCCCTTGATTCAGTGGTCAATCCAGCAATTGGGCCTGCTACCTGATAGCTCTGAGGTGATGTCCCTCCTGTACTGTACGGCTCCACTGCGAGAGCCCGCTGATATTTCAGCAACGGTTAACCTCGTCATTGAGGGCCTGTACGACAGTGCACTTACGTTGGTCGAAACAAGTGATTATCTATGGGCCCGAGATGGGGAGGTTTTCAAGCCAACCAACTACGACCCGCGGAACCGCGCCGCGCGTCAGCAGGAAAAGTGGAACCAATTCAAAGAAAACAAGGCTGTCTATGCATTCCGTGTAAAAGATATCATGACCTCGGGCTGTCGTTTGAACGGCAGGGTCGGAGCTGTGTTAATGGATTCTGATCGATCAATCGACATTGATACAATCCAGGAGTTCCGCAGCGCCGAGGCGATTGCAACGGTCCACGGAAATGCTGGTGCCAATCTGGAAAAATGATGTCAGTACTGCCAAAGTTCGATAGTTGAGGTCCGATGCAAAACCTGATTTCCATAGTTTTACGTACAAAAAATGAAGAGTTCTGGATAGGACGCTTCATGGAGGGGGTAAAAGAGCAGATTTGTGCTTATGATGTGGAGATAGTGCTTGTCGACAATGGTAGTACAGATCGGACTGTCGCCAAGGCGAGGAAGATGTTTGATCGTCTCAAGCTAGTTACTATTGATGAGTATATACCCGGCGCGGCTTTGAATCGTGGAGTTGAAGCGGCAAACGGCGATTATATCGTTTGTGTGTCAGCCCATTGTGTGCCCGCAAATCAGGATTGGCTGTCGGAGCTGCTTGAACCACTCAAGGATCCCAACGTCGCTGCCGTTTATGGGCGTCAGATACCAATGCTTACTTCAAATCCCAAAGACAAGCGGGACCTGTGGCTGACATTTGGTTTGGATGATAAGATCCAGTCGAGAGATCCATTTCTCCACAATGCCAATGCCGGTTATCGCCGTGCTGACCTGCTACAGCATCCGTTTAGTGAAACCATGTCAAATATCGAGGATCGTAGATGGGGCAACTACGAGCTCAAGCAGGGTAGAAAGATTTACTATGCGTCCAAGGCGGTAGTATATCACGATCATGGCATTCACCAGTCAGGCTCTCAGAGCCGTTTAAACGGTGTCATCGCAATGATGGATGAACTGCACCAGAATTTTGATCAGTTCGAACATTATTATGGGGTGAAAGGGGGAGTGGTGCCGCCCTCTCTTTGCCTTATTGTACCTATTTCTCATCGTTATGGACACGATGATATTCACGCGCTGACCAAATACGCGAGTGAGATCAAGGTGCGATTTAAAGATTGGACTGTCTTTATCATGCCATCTTTGCCCGATCATATTGAGATCGCGAGGGAATATGGTTTCGAAGTCCTCGATTTTCGGGTGGATCCCACTGTCAACGCTGTTCAGCCTCTGGTTATGGATATCTCCAAGGCTGTGAATAGTTTGACTGAGCAGGCCATGTTTTTCGATTATATAGGTACCTTTGATATTCGCCGATGGCTGCCTACTGAGGTTTTCTTGGAGCGTGCATTGTCTTTGATCCAGTCAGAGCAGGCCGATGCTGCAATTGGTGCTGTGCATAAGCCGAAACCAACATTCCTCTCGACAACCGGGGAAGCATTCCAGATGGAATACAGCGGGTGGCTGAATTGGCTCGACAGCTTGGAGGTAACTAAGGTACCGGTTCTGGACCCCAGCGCTTTTATTCTTGCTAAAATGGACGTCTTCAGAAAGGGCAATCCGCTCCAAAGTAAGTTCTGTTCGGTTGAATTGGATGAGTAGACCTTGTTGCAATGCGGGTTGTGCTCTCGCGAGGGTGCCGGTTGTTTCTAGTATCCTGCGCTATCTCTCTTCAGGTCATAGTCGCAGCATAAAGATCAAACAGAATATTCTTTTAACTTTGTTATTCAAAATCCCTGCTGTTGTGCTTGACCTCCTGATTCTACGCTTGACGCTGGATTATCTGGAACCGCTTAAGTATGGAATATGGATAACTCTGGTTTCTATTGTGGGGTGGCTGAGCTTTTCGGATATTGGTATGGGTGCGGGGTTACGCAATCGCTTGGCCGAATCGCTAGCGAGAAACGACATTACTCAAGCCAGAGTTTACATCAGCACTACTTATGCGATGATGCTAGGGCTCGCTTCGGTTATTGTTATAACTTTTACTTTCATCAACCTGTTAATTGAATGGGATTGGGTGCTGAATGCCCCAGATTACATGACTGGTGAATTAAGTCAGCTGGCATTCTGGATGGTTTTTTTTGGCGCTTATTTTCTCGCCACCGGACTGATAAAGGTTATACTCAAGGCCAACCAACTGGCTTCCGCAGCTGCAGTGATCGATCTGGCGACGAGCATACTGTCGTTACTGGCAATATGGCTTCTACTGGAGACGACATCAAACTCCATTTTGTTGTTGGGGTTTTGGCATTCTATGATGCTTGCTGTCTTACCATTGATCGCTGGTTTATTATTCTTTGGTTTTTTCCGTTGGGACTTGCGGCCTTCTCTAAAGTATATTGATTTTGGCTACAGCAGGGATATTTGGGGGATCGGAGGAAAGTTCTTTATCATCCAGATTTGTTCCACAGTTATCTTTTCAACAGACAGTTTGATCATTACTCATGTCTTGGGTCCTGAGGAAGTGACGACCTACATGATTGTGTTCAAATACTTCCATGTCCTGACGCTCGGGTTCGCTGTCGTTTCCATGCCGTTCTGGTCCGCCTTCACCGATGCGTATGTCAAGCAGGAGTACGGTTGGATCAGGCGGGTAATCTGCCTTAGGGTCGGACTGTTGGTGCCCGTCATTATCGCTGCTGTAACGATGTTTCTTATCGGGCGGTTTGTTATCGAAGATGTATGGTTGGGCCGCAACTTGGATATTGGATTGCCTTTGCTGAGTTTGATGGCTGTGTATGTGGTTGTACAGGCGTGGAATCGCATTTTCAGTGAGTTTCTCAGTGGTGTAGGAGTGCTGTCGGTCACCTTGGTGACAATGCTTTTGGGTGCTGTAATCAATGTTCCACTGTCGATACTGTTGGCGGACTATCTAGGGCTGGGTGCCTCGGGAGTAATTTTGGGAACGATCATTTCTCTTTCATTTTTTGCTTTTGTTGGTCCGGTGAAAACGATGTTTTTGCTGAGACAGAGGATTCGATAATGTTAATTAAGATACAAAGACGGTATCATAGATGGAAGCTGGATCGATATTTTGCCAGCAACGCCAACGGACCGATCTACGACTTGGGAAATGGTGATAGGATTCGTCTATATCAAGATGAAATATCCTATAAGTTGTATATTCAGGGCGTATTCGAAGATAACAATCGAGTATTGTGGGAGCGAATCGTACAGCCAGGTATGACCGTTTTTGATGTTGGTGCAAATTGCGGGATTTACAGTTTGGCGGCTTCGCGCAGGGTGGGGCCCAGCGGTAGTGTGTTTGCATTCGAGCCCAACCCGAGAGAGCGTGACAAATTGGCAGACAACCTTTCTCTGTGTGATCATCCAGAACGAGGTTCGGTCACCATTCAGATTGAAGCTCTCGGGGAGTATGCGGGGGAGACTCAGTTTTTCATTCCAGATTCATTTAAAGGGGCCTACGGCTCAATAAGGCGGCCTGATATCGAGGAAAACTGTCTGGAAGTGGGGGTGCCCATCACTACCCTTGATCAGTTCCTCGCAGAGCAGAAAACACCGTCGTTGGATGTGATCAAAATTGATGTTGAAGGTAACGAACTAAATATTTTAAAGGGGGGGCAGGCGGCTCTTGAGCTCCAACAACCACTTATTCTGATCGAGGTCAGTGATCGACGAACCAAGGTCTACAACTACAAGGCGCGGGAGCTTTGTGATTTTTTGTTGCAGAAGTGTTACAAGCTGTTCGTTTGCGAAAAACTTGGCCTAGACGGCCAGCCTGTTATATCACCTTACAAACCTCAGGATTATATCAGCTATGTCGATATTTTTGCTGTCCCGCCGAGATATGATTTGGCGAATCTGATTAGCAATGGGGTGTTGGTTGAGGACGCATCGTGAACGACTGCTGCTCCGCCATTGCTGATAGCATTGAGTCGCAATAATGATCGTGTTTTGAAAACTACCATGACAAAGAGATTGCAATTTATCTGGAATTGTATGTTGACTTGGTTGCAGATGGTTTTTGTGCGCAAGCTTGATGGTGATATCAAGTTGCACTACGTCGATATTGGGGCGAGTGCGATGACGAAGCCAAGAATTGGGACTGCATTCTCTGAGTTTGAAGTTGTGGCTTTTGATCCTGATCCAAGATCAGAAGCGGATTTCATCAATATTGGCTTTGATGTTCGCTTTCATCCTTATGCGGTGGCAGGAGAAAATGGGCAGCGCAAGCTTTACCTGACTAAAAAAAGCCATTGCTCCTCATTGCTCAAGCCTCTGCCAAGTGATGATTGGCGCTATCAGGTAGAACGTGAAATTGATGTCGAGTGTCGCACTCTTGACAGCTTTAATATTTGCGCGGATGTCTTAAAAATCGATGTTCAGGGAGCCGAGCTTGATATTCTCAAGCAAGCAAAAAATACGCTGGCTGGAGCACATGTTGTAGAACTTGAGGTGTGGTTCGAGCGCAAGTACGAAAAACAGGCCCAGATTGAAGATTTGCAAGATTGGATGAACAAGCAGGGATTTCGATCAGCTGGTTTTAGTGCTCTTTATTTTGATAGTACCGATGCGCGAAGCGGCATCGCATTCGCGGATATGGTTTTTCTGCGTCCACCAACCACTGTAAATGGGCGCAAGATAATTGTGGCTTCACTCATTTCTGCGGCCCTTGATCACCTGATTGCACATTTTTTGCCTAGAGGTGTTTTCAGGTCAATTGATACTTGGCTTGTGGCTATAATTCAACTTATTGCAACTCTGAAATTCAGGGCGCCAAAGGTGTTCTAATCCGACATGAAAACTTTGCTACTTGATCCGATTGACACAGTCGAGGTTATTTTGGAAACGGCGGACCAAAGGTTCTTGCCAGGCGCAAAAGTCGCCAGAGTAGCCATGTCTAAGGGAAGCGAAATTGTAAAACTCGGGGTGACCATCGGAATAGCAGCTAAGGATATTGCTGTCGGCGAGCTCGTTGACCACCAAGTTATGCAGGAACTGGAAGAACCAAGGATTGCACGTAACGATCCTAGATTGCCTCAGATTTCTGGATTCCCCCAGCTCCCCGAGTATTTTCGTTATTTTGATGGTTACTTGAACTCTGATGGTAGTGCCGGTACAAGAAATTACCTTTGTATCTCGACCTCTGTACATTGTGTCTCGGCCGTCAGTGAGCATGCGGTAAAGGTAATTAGAAGGGATCTACTTCCCAAATATGAAAACGTTGATGGGGTGGTTTTGTTGAACCACACCTATGGTTGCGGCGTTGCGATCAATGCGCGGGACGCGTGCATCCCCAAGCGAACCTTAAGTAATTTGATGCTTAACCCGAATTTTGGCGGGTATGCGCTTTTGATCGGTTTGGGATGCGAAAAGCTTCGGCACGAGATGATGGTGCCCGCCTCGCCCCAGCATGGGCAACAGGTATCTTTCCAATTTGATTCATTGTATATTCAGTCGGTTGAAGAAGCAGGGTTTGCCGCGATCATAAATGCGATATGCGAAAAAGCAGAAGCCGCGCTGGAGCGCCTGAATTCCCGACGCCGTCAACGCTTGCCTATTTCTAAGCTGGTTGTCGGTATGCAGTGCGGGGGCAGCGACGCATTCTCCGGGATTTCGGCCAACCCCATGCTAGGGGTAATGTCAGACCTACTAATTAGCGCTGGTGGTAGTAGCATGTTTTCAGAGAATACCGAGTGTATGGATGCAGAGTCCTACTTGGTGACGAGATGTGTGAATTACGAAACTGGTCGAAAACTCCAAGAAGAGTTTAAATGGTACCGTCAATACCTCGCTCGCGGAGGCGCCGACCGTACAGCTAATACTACGCCCGGCAACAAAGCTGGGGGGCTTTCCTCTATATCGGAGAAAGCTCTGGGTTCTATCGCCAAGGCCGGGCGGGCAGATATTGTTGACGTTATTCCACCTGGAGAAAGATTAAATTTACCTGGCCTGAACTACCTGTCAGGCCCCGCGAGTGACTTTATTTGCGGAACGTTGCAGCTCGCTGCAGGGGCGAATATGCATATTTTCACTACTGGGAGGGGAACTCCTTACTCGATTGATGGTTTTCCTGTTCTCAAAGTGAGTACGACCACCCACCTATTTACCCATTGGCGGGACATTATTGATTTCGATGCAGGGCGTGTGTTGTCAGGTCAAGATTTGAATCAGTGCGCACTCGAGTTCTTCGAAATGTTGGTGAAAACTGCTAGTGGTAAACCCACTGCTGCTGAAAAGCTTGGTTTAAGTAATGATTTGGTCCTCTTTAACCCTGGCCCGATTACTTAAAAAGGGGCTGGCTCCGATTTGTTTTTTTGATTTTGAGCGATTTTTTGATTTGAGACTTCGAAAGGAAGAGCTTTTAAGCACGTGCATTGATCTAGCATATGTTGAGTGTCTAATTATTGGGCCTTTTACTTCTAAGCGGGGTATCTCTCTTAGACTTCGAATTCTGGCCGCGATGTGGCAATCGGGGGCTCATAGATGCATCCCGTTTCGGTCCATAGATGACTAACTGATTGTGGTTCGGGATGAGCCGATAGGTAGTTACTTTATGGGGGGACTCCATGCGCGATTTCATGCAAAACCGAATCAGGTCACAGCTTTAAGCAGGTCTTCTGCTTGTGATGGAGGAAATTTGCGGTACAGCAAGACAATGTCAGAGCAGGCGATAGATATTGCTGCCTCAGGCGAGTGTGATGAACTTTTAGAATCATGTGGTTTGGAGTTAGGTTTGGCAGGACAGCATTCGGCTAAAGGGTTCTGTAAGCGGCGCATTTGGAATGTCGATGTTAATCTGGGTACGCAGGAAGAAATACTGAGCGCAGTCATAGAGGCTTTGCGGCAAAATCGCCGTGGTTTGACAGTCGCTTGCGCAAACCCGCACTCGCAGGTTGTCGCAAGCCGGGATTTGGTCTTCAAAGAAGCGTTAAACAGCTTTGATGTCATTCTGGCTGATGGTGTTGGTACATCGATGGCCGCTAAGTTTCTTGGAGTTGGCGCAGTCAATCGATTTACTGGCCCGGATTTCTTTGCAGCGATGAATAATTGCATCAATTCGCTTGAAAAAAAGCATACCTACTTCTTCATAGGTTCTACAGAGCACGTCTTGCAGGGGATTGCAGTCCAGATGAGAAGGCAGTTCCCGAATATAGAGTTGGCTGGAACTTACTCCCCTCCTTTTCTAAGTTCCGAGGAGCTCGCAGACGAGGTAACGCTGGAGATGATAAATAAGGCAAATCCCAGTGTGGTGTGGGTTGGAATGACAGCTCCTAAACAGGAGCTGTGGATGAAGTTGTGTTCTGACAGGTTGAGTGCTTCTGTGATCGCAGGGATCGGTGCGGAATTTGATTATTTTGCAGGTGCTAAAAAAAGGCCTCAGCCTTGGGTAGCGCGCTTTGGGTTGCAGTGGTTGTATCGCTTTTTGAAGGAACCTCGTAGGACTTGGAGGCGCCACTTTGTCTCCATGCCGGTTTTTGTCGCGAATGTTTTATGGCATAAGTTTAGAGGAAAATGATGATACAGGTGTTATGCGCAAGTGGGATATGACGGTTCTCACTATACGACGTAAAGGTTTTGTTGGTTGCGTATCAAAGAGCGCAATACGAGATCGCAGAATTTCAGCGTAAACTGCTATAAATAGGATTTTCGAAGCAGCCGCTTTTAGTGCTGCTCTAAATCTATTTTATCTGCGTTTTATCAGAAAAATGGCGGAGAGGGTGGGATTCGAACCCACGGTACTATTGCTAGTACAACGGTTTTCGAGACCGCCCCGTTCGACCACTCCGGCACCTCTCCGCATGTGTGGTCTTGGCGTT
>Ga0207848_100362_pt1 | contig 21007 bp, 17 predicted proteins | sample TtaePargueraPR_10_FD_187737 | JGI IMG/M metagenome (GOLD analysis project Ga0207848, IMG submission 187737) | Aerobic enrichment media microbial communities from Bioluminiscent Bay, La Parguera, Puerto Rico - Tt and M2 (3) (SPAdes) | ecosystem: Environmental > Aquatic > Marine > Unclassified ... | reverse complement strand
TGCCACCTGGCTGACCCGACACACTGGGACGTAGTGCAGTCGCTCTTGCTTAGCCGCAACGCCATCGTCGCCCTTTCCGCTGCGCAGACCTTGGTGGCGATGGACGCCAGCAAAGCCATGCAGCTGATCCTGCCGGCGGCGGTGAATCGCCCCGACTGGGCACTGCCACGGCTGATCAGCCTCTGCCAGCAGGCTGGCGAGCAGGCGGTGACCACGCCCCTGCTGATCGTCCTGTCCTCCTCGGAAGATCCGCGCCGGGAACGTCTGGTCCCGCTGCTGGCGCAAGGTGATCCCCGCCATGCCGCGCCCTGGGCGCGAGCCCGGCTGGACGAAGGCGCACCCGCGGAATACCTGCAGGTGGCGCTGCGTTGCCTGTGCGAACTCGGCGACCCACGTGATCGCACACGCCTGCTGCGTGCCCTCAAGCACGAGCAGGACAGCGTGCGCCTGGCTGCGCTGCAGGCGTTGCACAAGCAGGCGCGCCGGGAAGACGACGAATTGTTCATGCCGCTGCTCGCCGACAGCAGCTGGTGGGTGCGCCAGGCCGCCGCCGACAGCCTGGCGAAACTGCCCGGCGCATCCCCGGACGCGCTGCAGCAGCTGCTCGAGCAGGTGCACGACCGCTACGGCAGGGATGCCCTGCGCCGGGCCATCGCGGAGGTGCGCCGGTGACGGTCGACTGGCTGTGGTGGCTGCAGGTCACCTTCATCCTCTACTTCCTGCTGCTCAACGGCATGTACCTGCTACTCAACCTGCTGTCGATGGCAAGCCTGATGGGCTACATCCGTCAGCGCGCGGAAACCGGCGAGCTGGCGCCCTATCTCGGCGTCGAGCCGCCGGTGTCGGTGCTCATGCCGGCCTTCAACGAGGAGGCGACGATCCGCACCTCGGTGCGCTCGATGCTGCAGCTGCAGTACCCCGAATTCGAGATCGTGGTGATCAACGACGGTTCGAAGGACCGCACCCTCGCCGTGCTCATCGAGGAATTCGACCTGGTGCCGCACCCCGAGCCGTTGCGCCAGGCCGTCGCCCACCAACCGGTGCAGGCCATCTACCGCTCGCGCCGCTACGCCAACCTGCGCGTGGTCGACAAGGCCAACGGCGGCAAGGCCGATGCGTTGAATGCCGGTATCAATGCCGCGCGCTACGGCCTGTTCTGTGGCGTCGACGCCGACTCGATCCTGCAGCGCGACAGCCTGCTGCGCGTGGTCCAGCCGTTCCTCGAGGACGAGCGCACCATTGCCGCGGGCGGCACGGTGCGCATCGCCAATGGCTCGCAGGTGCGTGGCGGCTTTCTGATCCAGGCCGGGCTGCCAGGCAACTGGCTGGCACGCTTCCAGATCGTCGAGTACCTGCGCGCCTTTCTCTTCGGCCGCCTCGGCTGGTCGCCGCTCAATGCCGTGCTGATCATCTCCGGCGCCTTTGGCCTGTTCGATCGCGAGCGGGTGATGGCGGTCGGCGGCTATCGCACCGATACGGTCGGCGAGGACATGGAGCTGGTGGTGCGGCTGCATCGCTATCACCGCGAGAAGCGCATCCCCTACCGCATCCGCTATCTGCCGGACCCGATCTGCTGGACCGAATGCCCGGAAGACCTCGGCACCCTCGGCCGCCAGCGCAGCCGTTGGCAACGCGGCCTGGCGGAAAGCCTGAGCCGGCATGCCCGCCTGGCCTTCAGCCTGCGTGGCGGCACGCCCGGCTGGCTGGCCTGGCCGTTCATGGCGCTGTTCGAGTGGATCGGCCCGCTGATCGAACTGGTGGGCTACGGCTTCATGCTGGCGGGCTTCGCCTTCGGCGCGGTGTCCTACGCGGCGCTAGCCGCCTTCCTGCTGGTGGCGATCGGCATGGGCATCCTGCTGTCGGTCAACGGCCTGTTGCTGGAAACCATGTCGTTCCGCGTCTACAGCCGTCGGCGCGACATGCTGCAGCTGTTTCTGATGGCCGTGCTGGAGAACTTCGGCTACCGCCAGCTCAACACCCTCTGGCGCTGTCGTGGCCTCTGGCAATGGTTCTCGCGACGCAAGCACCACTGGGGCGCGATGCGCCGCAGCGGGCAGTGGGGGCAAAGCTAGCTGAACGCTCAAAAAACCGGAGGGTGGATCACGCTTCATCGATCCACTGGCTGTGCAACAAGGTGGATGTAAAAGGCGACATCCACCCTACGGATGCCGTCAGAGCTGAATCCAGGTCGCCTTCAGCTCGGTGTACTTGTCGAAGGCATGCAGCGACTTGTCACGACCGTTGCCGGACTGCTTGAAGCCGCCGAACGGCGCGGTCATGTCGCCGCCATCGTACTGGTTGACCCACACGCTGCCGGCGCGCAGCGCCCGGGCGGTGCGGTGCGCCTTGGACAGGTCGGCGGTCCACACCGCCGCGGCCAAGCCGTAGGGGGTGTCGTTGGCGATCGCGATCGCTTCCTCGGCGCTGTCGAAGCTGATCACCGAGAGCACCGGGCCAAAGATTTCCTCCTGGGCGATCTTCATCGCATTGTCGACGCCATCGAAGATGGTCGGCTCGACATACAGCCCGCCGGTTTCCTCCAACGTACGCTGGCCGCCGATCAGCACCTGCGCGCCGGCCTGGCGTCCGGCGTCGATGTAGCCGAGTACGGTGTTGAGCTGCTGGGTATCCACCAGCGCGCCGACGTTGGTCGCCGGATCCAGCGGGTTGCCCGGCTTCCAACCCTTGAGTGCCTCGACCACCATGGGCAGGAAGCGCTCCCTGATCGAACGCTCCACCAGCAGCCGCGAGCCGGCGGTGCAGACCTCGCCCTGGTTGAAGGCGATGGCGCCGGCCGCAGCCTGAGCTGCTGCTTCGAGATCGGGCGCGTCGGCGAAGACGATGTTCGGGCTCTTGCCTCCGGCTTCCAGCCAGACGCGCTTCATGTTCGATTCGCCAGCATAGATCATCAGCTGCTTCGCGACCCGGGTGGAGCCGGTAAAGACCAGGGTATCGACGTCCATGTGCAGCGCCAGCGCCTTGCCGACGGTGTGGCCGTAGCCCGGCAAGACGTTGAGCACGCCGGCCGGGATGCCGGCATCGATCGCCAGCTGGGCGATGCGGATGGCGGTCAGCGGCGACTTCTCGGAGGGCTTAAGCACCACCGAATTGCCGGTGGCCAGCGCCGGGCCGAGCTTCCAGCAGGCCATCATCAGCGGGAAATTCCACGGCACGATGGCCGCCACCACGCCGACCGGCTCGCGGGTGACCAGGCCCAGCTGGTCATGGGGCGTGGCCGCTACCTCGTCGTAGATCTTGTCGATCGCCTCGCCGCTCCAGCGCAGCGCCCGCGCGGCGCCTGGGATGTCCACCGCCAGCGAGTCGCCGATCGGTTTGCCCATGTCGAGGGTTTCCAGCAGGGCCAGTTCTTCGCGGTTGGCTTCCAGCAGGTCGGCGAAGCGGATCATCACCGCCTTGCGCTTGGCCGGTGCCAGCCGTGCCCAGCTGCCGGCCTCGAATGCGGCACGGGCGCTGGCCACCGCGCGCTCGGCATCGGCCTGGTCGCAGCTGGCGACCTGCGCCAGCACCCGCCCGTCCACCGGGCTGATGCAGTCGAAACGGTCGCCAGCCTGCGCCTCGGTGTATTCGCCCTGAATGAAAGCGCGACCTTCGATACGCAGGTCACGGGCACGCTGTTGCCAATCGGCGAAGGTCAGGCTGGGCATGGTGCTTCCTCTCTCTCAGGTCTTCGGGCTGTGGAAAAGGCACCCTAAACCAGCGGCGCGGACCCTATCAATATTTTTTACGAACGGCCGGTCAATCGCCTTGTTTTGTTCGTTTTATTAAACATAGACTCGAGCAAAACGCTGCGGCGCCGTCGCAGCATAGTCGCTCGTCGCCGGAGCCAGCCCCATGTCACAGGATTTCCATCCCAACGCCTCGCCTGATCACTTCTGGATGCCCTTCACCGCCAACCGCCAGTTCAAGGCCACCCCGCGCCTGCTGGAGAGTGCCGAAGGCATGTACTACACGGCGAGCGACGGCCGCCAGGTGCTCGACGGCACCGCCGGCCTCTGGTGCTGCAACGCCGGCCATGGCCGACGCGAGATCAGCGAAGCGGTGAGCAAGCAGATCGCCAGGATGGATTTCGCCCCGACCTTCCAGATGGGCCATCCGCTGCCCTTCGAGCTGGCGGAAAAACTTGCCGCCATCAGCCCCGACGGCCTGAACCGGGTGTTCTTCACCAACTCCGGATCGGAATCGGCGGATACCGCGCTGAAGATCGCCCTGGCCTATCAGCGCGCCATCGGTCAGGGCTCGCGCACGCGGCTGATTGGCCGCGAGCTGGCCTATCACGGCGTCGGCTTCGGTGGCATGTCGGTCGGCGGCATGGCCAACAACCGCCGCGCCTTCGGCCCGATGCTGCCAGGTGTCGATCACCTGCCGCACACCCTCGATCTGCAGCGCAATGCCTTCAGCCGCGGCCTGCCGGAGCACGGCGTGGAGCGCGCCGATGAACTGGAACGGCTGGTGACGCTGCATGGTGCGGAGAACATCGCTGCGGTGATCGTCGAGCCGATGTCCGGCTCGGCCGGGGTGATCCTGCCGCCGGTGGGCTATCTGCAACGGCTGCGCGAGATCACCGCCAGGCACGGCATCCTGCTGATCTTCGATGAGGTCATCACCGGCTTCGGTCGCGTCGGCGAGGCCTTCGCCGCGCAGCGCTGGGGCGTCACGCCGGACATCCTGACCTGCGCCAAGGGTCTGACCAACGGCGCGATCCCCATGGGTGCGGTGCTGGTCGCCGACCACCTGTTCGATGCGTTCATGAAGGGACCGGAAAGCGTCATCGAGTTCTTCCACGGCTACACCTACTCAGGGCATCCGGTGGCCTGCGCGGCGGCACTGGCGACCCAGCAGATCTATCAGCAGGAGAACCTGTTCCAGAAGGCCATCGACCTGGAGCCCTACTGGCAGGAAGCACTGTTCAGCCTGCGCGACCTGCCCAACGTGATCGACATCCGCACCGTCGGACTGGTGGCCGGCATCCAGTTCGCCGCCCATGCCGATGGCGTCGGCAAGCGCGGTTACGAAGTGTTCCGCGAGTGTTTCGAGAAGGGCCTGCTGGTACGCGCCAGCGGCGACACCATTGCGCTGTCGCCGGCGCTGATCGTCGAGAAGGCCGAGATCGACCGGATGATGGAGTTGCTCGCCGACGGCATTCGCCAGGCCGGCTGAGGCTTATCCGGCCTGACGGGCCGTTCTCGCCGTATTTGCAGGGAAAACCGGTGGGCTTCAGCCCACCAATGCCATTGGGGCGCGGTCTCAGAGCGATTCCAGGCAGTCGGCCAGGGTGTCACCGAGCCCTTCCAGCAGCTTCTCGTAGCCCTGCGCATCGGTCGCCAGGCCGACGCCCAGCACGTCCAGTTCCGCCATCTTCACCGGCAAGCCAGCGGTCAGCGTCTCGACCAGACGCGGACGCGCCGGCGGTTCGCTGAACACGCAGCTCGGACCGGCCTGCTGCAGGCGCTCGCGCATCGCCGCCACATGCCGCGCGCCGGGTTGCGACTCGCCACCGGCACTGAACACGCCGGCATGGCGCAGGCCGTAGGCCGCCTCGAAGTAGTCATAGGCCTCGTGGAAAACGAAGAACGGCTTGTTCTGCACCTTGCTAAAGCGCTGCTTGAGGCGGGCGTCGAGCGCCTCGATGCGCTGGGCGAAGGCCGCCGAGTTGGCCTGGTAACGCTGTGCGTTGGCCGGGTCGGCGGCGGCCAGGTCAGCGGCCATGCGCTCTGCGATGATCAGGGCGTTGGCCGGCAGCAGCCACAGGTGCGCATCGAGCGTGCCCGGGCGATGGTCGTGGTCGTGCTCGTCGGCATGGGCGGTCTCGCCATGCGCGGCCTCGTCATGCTCATGAGCATCATGGTCATGGCCGTCGTGATCGTCGTGATCGTCGTGATCGTCGTGATCGTCGTGATCGTGATGTTCAGCCTCGTCGTGCGCGTGCGCATCACCAAAACGACGCAGCGTCAGCTTCGGCAGGTCCTGCACCGCCACGGTCGTGCCTTCGCGAGCGCTCAGTGCGCGCGGCAGGAAGCTCTCCAGATCCGGACCGATCCAGTAGAACAGCTGCGCATCGCGGATACGCCGTACGTCGGACGGACGCAGCGAATAATGATGCGCCGAAGCGCTGGCCGGCAGCAGCACATCGGGTTGGCCGACGCCATCCTGCACCGCCGCGGCGATCAGCTGCAGCGGCTTGATGCTGGTCAGCACACGAACTTCGGCCTGGGCGGACGCAGCGCCGGCGAGCAGCGCCGCCAGCAACGGAAGGGAGAAAAGACGATTCACGGGCATCACTCGAAGGGGTTGAATTGGTACATAATAACGTCTCTCCCCCAACACGTCGCCGCCCATGTCCAAGACCCCGCTGGCCTGTACGCCTCACGACCACGACCATTGCGTCAGCCACGCGCTGGCCGAAGCCGACAGCCTCTGTGCGCGCCAGGGCGTGCGCCTGACCGCCCTGCGCAAGCGCGTGCTGGAGCTGGTCTGGCAGAGCCACAAGCCGCTCGGCGCCTATGACATCCTCGCCGTGCTGAGCGAGCAGGACGGCCGCCGCGCCGCACCACCCACCGTCTACCGTGCGCTGGACTTCCTCTTGGAGAACGGCCTGGTCCACCGCATCGCCTCGCTCAATGCCTTCGTTGGCTGCAATCATCCGGAGCATCCGCACCAGGGCCAGTTCCTCATCTGCCGTCTCTGCCACACCGCCATCGAACTAGAGCGTCCGGCCATCGCCGAGGCCATCGACAGCGCCGCCAGTAGTGTCGGCTTCACCGTCGAGGGTCAGACCGTGGAAGTCGTCGGGCTCTGCTCGAACTGCCGGAACGCCGCATGAGTGAAGTACTGCTGCGGCTGGATGACATCCACGTGCGCTTCGCCAACCAGAATGTGCTGGAAGGCGCGCAATTACAGGTACATCGCGGCGAGATCGTCACCCTGATCGGCCCCAACGGTGCCGGCAAGACCACCCTGGTGCGCGCCGTGCTCGGCCTGCTGAAACCCGATCGTGGCCAGGTCTGGCGCAAGCCGAAGCTGCGCGTCGGCTACATGCCACAGAAGCTGCACGTCGACCCCACCCTGCCCTTGTCGGTGCTGCGCTTCCTGCGCCTGGTACCCGGTGTCGACCGCGCCCGTGCCCTCGCAGCGCTGGGTGAAGTCGGTGCCGAGCATGTGATCGACAGCCCGCTGCAGAAGATTTCCGGCGGCGAGATGCAGCGCGTGCTGCTCGCCCGCGCGCTGCTGCGCGAGCCGGAGTTGCTGGTACTCGACGAGCCGGTGCAGGGCGTCGACGTCGCCGGCCAAGCCGAGCTGTACCGGTTGATCGGTGTGTTGCGCGACCGCTACGGCTGCGGCGTGCTGATGGTCTCCCACGACCTGCATCTGGTGATGAGCGCCACCGATCAGGTGGTCTGCCTCAATCGCCACGTCTGCTGCTCGGGGCACCCGGAGCAGGTCAGCAGCGACCCGGCCTTCGTCGAGCTGTTCGGTCAGGACGCGCGCAGCCTGGCGATCTACCACCACCAGCACGACCATAGCCACGACCTGCACGGCAGCGTGGTGACCGGCAAACCCCACGTCCACGGCCCGAACTGCAAGCACTAGACAGAGCATCAGATGCCCGATTTCCTTCTCAATGCCCTGCTCGCCGGCCTGGCCCTGGCGCTGGTCGCCGGCCCGCTCGGCTCTTTCGTCGTCTGGCGGCGCATGGCCTATTTCGGCGACACGCTGTCCCACGCCGCGCTGTTCGGCGTCGCCCTCGGGCTGATGCTGGACGTCAACCTGACGCTGGCGGTGGCCGTCGGCTGCGTGCTGCTCGCCCTGCTGCTGGTGACCCTGCAACAGCGCCAGCCGCTGGCCTCCGACACCCTGCTCGGCATCCTCGCGCACAGCACGCTGTCGCTCGGCCTGGTGTCGCTGAGCTTCATGGATGACGTGCGCATCGACCTGATGGGCTATCTGTTCGGCGACCTGCTCGCCGTCGGGCCGAGCGATCTGGCCTGGATCATCGGCGGCAGCGCCCTGGTGCTGCTGATGCTGATTCCGCTGTGGCGTCCGCTGCTGGCGATCACCGTGCACGAGGAGCTGGCCAAGGTCGAAGGGCTGCCGGTGGCCGGCATCCGCCTGGCGCTGATGCTGCTGATCGCCGTGGTGATCGCCGTGGCGATGAAGATCGTCGGCGTGCTGCTGATCACCTCGCTGCTGATCATTCCCGCCGCCGCGGCCCAGCGCCATGCGCGCACGCCGGAGCAGATGGCACTGGGCGCGAGCATCCTGGGAATCGTTGCCGTGTGCCTGGGACTGACGCTGTCCTGGTACGAAGACACCCCGGCTGGGCCGTCCATCGTGGTCAGCGCCGCCGCGCTTTTCCTGCTCAGCTTCGCCTGGCCGAAACGCGCCTGATGACCGATCTCAAGTACCTGCGCGGCTACCCCGAGCCGCTGCTGGCTCAGGTGCGCCAGCTGATCGCCGAGGACCGTCTGGGCGACTATCTGCAGCGGCGCTATCCCGGCCGGCATCAGGTGCAGAGCGACAAGGCGCTGTACGGCTACGTGCAGACGCTCAAGCAGGAGTACCTGAAAAGCACGCCGCCGATCGACAAAGTGCTCTATGACAATCGCCTCGACCTGACCCATCGCGCGCTGGGCCTGCATACCGCGGTGTCACGGGTGCAGGGCGGCAAGCTCAAGGCAAAGAAGGAAATCCGCGTCGCCGCACTGTTTCGCGAGGCAGCGCCGGAATTTCTGCAGATGATCGTGGTGCACGAGCTCGCTCACCTGCGCGAGAGCGAGCACAACCGTGCGTTCTACAAGCTCTGCGAGCACATGCTGCCCGGCTACGGGCAGATCGAGTTCGACCTGCGGCTGTTCCTGCACTGGCGGGAGCTGCAGAGCAGCTGACGAGGCGCCCGGCGTGGATGGCTGCGGCCATCCACCCTGCGTATGACCCGGATTGGTCGTATGCGGAGCACAGACAGGCCGGCGATCTGACCGAAAACCGCGCCACGCTGGGCTGAAGCCGCCCTACAGGTGCAGCCCTCGACCGTAGGGTGGGCTTCAGCCCACCCCCCGCTGCCACGCCAGGCGACGTACGGCACCGCGTGGATGGCTTCGGCCATCCACCTAACGCTGACCCGTTACGCCGGGATCGTTGCCGCTACGGCCTCGCGGGCCCAGACCCGATGCTGGCCGAGCGCCTGGGCGAAGTTGCCGAACACCCCATCCACATCATCGCCTTCCAGCAACCCGGCATCCGGAGTGAGGTTCAGCGACGCCAGTAACGGCCGTGCCGCACCGAGCACCACGATGGGTTTCAGATGCTTGTAGGTCTCCAGCAGGTAATGCTTGGCCTCGCCGGACTTGGCCATGGCCGCCGCCGCATCGGCACCACCTGGGACGAACACCGCGTCGAACATTACCGAGGGCATGCCATCCATCGCGGCATCGACCGGCAGCATCTGGCCGTCCGCCGTCTTCACCGGCGCCGGCGACGGGCCGATGACCTTGGCCAGCGCGCCCTGCTCGGCCAGCTTGGCCTTGAACGCATCGATCGCCGCACCATCGACGCCGTTGGCCACCAGGATCGCCACCTTGCGCGACTTGATATTGCCCGGTACGTGATTCATCAGGCTCAACGCCGGCGAACTCTGCGGGGTTGGCGTCTTCGGCGTCACGGTCGGCGCGCTCGGCACCGGCAGGCCGAGGTTCTCGGCCACGCGGCGGGCCAGCCCCAGGTCGATGTTGGCGAGGATTTCATTGACCTGCCGCTCGCGGATGAACACCCGCTCCACCTTGCCCAGCTCGAAGGTGTAGGCGCCGATGATGTGCTCCTTCTCCGGCTCGCTCATGCTGTTCCAGAACAGCGTGGCCTGGGAGAAATGGTCGCCGAAGGATTCGCTGCGGTTGCGGATCTTGTGCCCCTCGACCCGCTCGGGATAGCTCTCGAAGCCGCCGCCCTGGGCCGCCGGCGGGGTTTCCTTGGGCCAGCCGCTGTCGATCGAGTTGGGCTCGTAGTTGGCGCGGCCCTTGTTGATCGTCTGGCGATGGAAGGCATCGCGCTGGTTGTTGTGGAACGGGCACAGCGGGCGGTTGATCGGGATCTCGTGGAAGTTCGGCCCGCCGAGACGCAGCAGCTGGGTGTCGGTGTAGGAGAACAGCCGGCCCTGCAGCAGCGGGTCGTTGGTGAAGTCGATGCCCGGCACGATATGGCCGATGTGGAAGGCGGCCTGCTCGGTCTCGGCGAAGAAGTTGTCCGGGTTGCGGTTGAGGGTCATCTTGCCGAGCTTCTGCACCGGCACCAGCTCCTCGGGGATGATCTTGGTCGGGTCGAGCAGGTCGAAGTCGAACCTGTGCTCGTCGGCCTCCTCGACCACCTGCACGCCCAGCTCCCACTCGAAGTAGTCGCCCATCTCGATGGACTCCCACATGTCGCGGCGGTTGAAGTCCGGGTCCTTGCCGGCGATCTTCAGCGTTTCGTCCCAGACCAGCGAGAAGGCGCCGGCCACCGGCTTCCAGTGGAATTTGACGAAGCGGCTGACGCCCTCGGCATTGATCAGGCGGAAGGTGTGCACGCCGAAGCCTTCCATCGCCCGATAGCTGCGCGGCAGGGCGCGGTCGGACATGGTCCAGAGCACCATGTGTGCGGACTCAGGCGTCAGCGAGACGAAATCCCAGAAGCTGTCGTGGGCCGATTGCGCCTGCGGGATCTCGTTGTGCGGCTCGGGTTTGACCGCATGGACGAAGTCCGGAAACTTGATGGCGTCCTGGATGAAGAACACCGGCATGTTGTTGCCGACCAGGTCGAAATTGCCCTCGTCGGTGTAGAACTTGGTGGCGAAGCCGCGCACGTCGCGCACGGTGTCCGCCGAGCCGCGCGAGCCCTGCACGGTGGAGAAACGCACGAATACCGGCGTCTCCTTGCCTTCGGCGGCGAGGAACGAGGCCTTGGTCAGCCAGCTGTGATCGGCGTAGCTCTGGAACAGGCCGTGCGCCGCGGCACCGCGCGCGTGCACGATGCGCTCGGGAATGCGCTCGTGGTCGAAGTGGGTGAGCTTCTCGCGCATGATGAAGTCTTCGAGCAGCGAGGGCCCACGGCCGCCGGCCTTGAGTGTGTTCTGGTTGTCGGCGATCTTCACGCCCTGATTGGTGCGCAGCGCCTCGCCAGTGGCGTCGCTGCGAAACGCTTCCAGCTGGTCGAGCTTGGCATTTTGATTGCCGCGGTCGACGGTATCGGTGCCGGCGAGCTCGCTCTGTTTGGGAGTCTTGTGCGTCATGATGGGCCTCGGTTAGCGGGTGAGCTGAACCGCGAACGATCGGGCCATGATCTGGACCTGATACGTGATCGATTCACGGCGTACCGGGTTAGTGACCCCATAGATCGGCGCAAGGTTGCCGCCTGCGTCGATTTGCTTTGCCTATGAGCGCCATGGATTTGCTCAATCACACCCCCGCAGGCGAGCGACGTCGCCGGCAAACGGGTAGAATGCCGGGCTTTCGCCGATTATCCCGGCAGCAGACGTCGCACCCACAAGGTTCGCCCGTGATCGAATTCCATCAAGTCCACAAAACCTATCGGACCGGCGGCAGAGAAATCCCCGCCCTGCAGCCGACGCAGCTGGAAATCGCCTCCGGTGAGGTGTTCGGGCTGATCGGCCACTCCGGCGCCGGCAAGAGCACGCTGCTGCGCCTGATCAACCGCCTCGAGGAGCCCTCCGGCGGTCGCATCCTGGTCAACGGCGAGGACGTCACCGCACTGGATGCCGACGGCCTGCGGCGCTTCCGCCAGCGCGTCGGGATGATCTTCCAGCATTTCAATCTGCTGATGTCCAAGACCGTGGCCGACAACGTCGCCATGCCGCTGCGCCTGGCCGGCATCCGCTCGCGCAGCGAGATCGACGCCCGCGTCGCCAGCCTGCTCGACCGCGTCGGCCTCAAGGACCATGCACGCAAATACCCGGCGCAGCTCTCCGGCGGCCAGAAGCAGCGCGTCGGCATCGCCCGCGCGCTGGCCACCGAGCCGAGCATCCTGCTCTGCGACGAGGCCACCAGCGCCCTCGATCCACAGACCACTGCCTCGGTGCTGCAACTGCTGGCCGAGATCAACCGCGAGCTGAAGCTGACCATCGTGCTGATCACCCACGAGATGGACGTGATCCGCCGCGTCTGCGACCGCGTCGCGGTCATGGATGCCGGAGCCATCGTCGAACAGGGGCCGGTCACTGAGGTGTTCCTGCACCCGAAGCACCCGACGACCCAGCGCTTCGTGCTGGAAGACGAGGCGATGGACGAAGGCGAGTTGCACGACGATTTCGCCCATGTGCCGGGCCGCATCCTGCGCCTGACCTTCCAGGGCGACGCCACCTACAAGCCGCTGCTAGGCACCGTCGCCCGTGAAACCGGGGTCGACTACAGCATCCTGTCCGGGCGCATCGACCGCATCAAGGACACCCCCTACGGCCAGCTCACCCTGGCGCTGATCGGCGGTGACATGAGCGCGGCGATGAGCCGCCTGCAGGCGGCCGACGTGCACGTGGAGGTATTGCGCTGATGGATGCTCTGTTCACCAACGTAGATTGGTACGAAATCTGGCTGGCCACGCTGGACACGCTGCTGATGCTCGGCGGCTCGCTGCTGTTCACCATTCTGCTCGGCCTGCCGCTGGGCGTGCTGCTGTTTCTCAGCGGTCCGCGCCAGCTGTTCGAGAACGGCCCGCTGTACGCCGCGCTGTCGTTCGTGGTCAACGTGCTGCGCTCGCTGCCGTTCATCATCCTGCTGATCGTGATGATTCCGTTCACCGTGTTGATCACTGGCACCTCGCTGGGCGTGGCCGGAGCCATCCCGCCGCTGGTGGTAGGTGCCGCGCCGTTCTTCGCGCGCCTGGTGGAAACCGCACTGCGCGAAGTGGACCGCGGCATCATCGAGGCGACCCAGGCCATGGGCGCGACGACGCGGCAGATCATCTTCAGTGCATTGCTGCCGGAAGCGCGTCCGGGCATCATCGCCGCCATTACCGTCACTGCCATCACCCTGGTGTCCTACACTGCGATGGCCGGTGTGGTGGGTGCCGGCGGCCTCGGCGATCTGGCCATCCGCTTCGGCTACCAGCGTTTCCAGACCGACGTGATGGTGGTCACCGTGATCCTGCTGCTGGTACTGGTGCAGCTGCTGCAAAGCGTCGGCGACAGGCTGGTCACCCACTTTTCGCGTAAATGAACCCAGGGCGAGCGAACCCACGCACGCCGCTCCATCCAAGGAACCGAACGATGAAGAAACTGATTGCTGCCCTGGCCACCGTCGCCGCATTTTCCGCCCAGGCCGCCGAAACCCTGACCGTCGCCGCCACCGCCGTGCCGCACGCCGAGCTGCTGGAATTCGTCAAGCCGCAGCTGGCCGAGCAGGGCGTCGAACTGAACGTGAAGGTCTTCACCGACTACGTGCAGCCAAACATCCAGGTCGCCGAGAAGCGTCTGGACGCCAACTTCTTCCAGCACCAGCCGTATCTGGATGAGTTCAACAAGGGCAAGGGCACCAATCTGGTCAGCGTCGCTGGCGTGCACATCGAGCCCTTCGGCGCCTACTCGAGCAAGGTCAAGTCGCTGGACGAGCTGGCCAACGGGGCCACCGTAGTCATCCCCAACGACGCCACCAACGGCGGTCGCGCCCTGCTGCTGCTGGCCAAGGCCGGCGTGATCACGCTGAAGGACGGCGCCGGCATCACCGCCACGCCGAAGGACATCGCCGAGAACCCGAAGAACATCAAGATCCGCGAGCTGGAAGCCGCGACCCTGCCGCGCGTGCTGACCCAGGTCGACCTGGCGCTGATCAACACCAACTACGCGCTGGAAGCCAAGCTGAACCCGACCCAGGACGCCCTGGTCATCGAAGGCAGCGATTCGCCGTACGTGAACATCCTGGTCGCCCGTCCGGACAACAAGGACAGCGATGCCATGCAGAAGCTGGCCGCCGCGCTGCATAGCGAGCAAGTGCGCCAGTTCATCGAGGAGAAGTACAAGGGCGCCGTGGTCCCGGCGTTCTGAGCCTGACCGCGCAAGCTGCGTCAGAAACCCCGCCTCGGCGGGGTTTTTCATTTGCGGACGGATGTTATTGCTGGGGTGAGCGCCGCGCTCCCGCCTCGCGCAAGGCCTCTTCCACCTCACGCTCCAGCGCATAGGCCGGGCGCTCCACGGCACGGAAGTCCTGCGTATAGCGCCGGGCGAATTCGGCAACGCCCCAGTCCAGGTACTGCTCGACGTGCTTGAGCTCATGGGCCCAGAGCGCGACGTTGTCCCGGGCATCTTCCTCGTGGCGGAAGACGATGACGTCGATCAGGGTCACGGCATTGACGTCCGGGTGGCGCAGCAGGGTGTTGCCGGCATTCAGCACCACCTCATCGCCGACGCGAAAATGCGCACTCTCCAGCACGGCAAGATCGAAATACGGCTCGAGTTGCGAGCGGATGTGCAGCGGTATCGGCTCGACACCATCGGCCACCAGGCGGTCGCGCGACTGCTGGATCCAGCTCTGCAGGCCCAGCGTGGCCATGCGCTGCACCCGGTCGTAGATGGCCTGAGGATCGCTGGCGGCGGCGGGCATGCAGAGGCAGGCGCCGCTCAGGCAGATCGGCTGCTGCCCGGGCGGGCAAGCGGTTTGGGCCCATACGGGCAGGGCAAGCAGCGCCAGCGGCAGCAGCGCAAGGCGCAAAAGCGAAGTGAACGACACGGGATTGTCTCGACGGCGAGGGCGATGCGCGCCCCAGGCGCTGCGCACTATAGCCGTGCGCCCGGAGCACGCGAAGAGGGCGCTCAGATCACCGGCGGCGCGGCGCTCACCACACGCAGGGCGAGGCCCTCGTACGGATCGAGGTTGATCTGCAACTCGCAATCGTCGCTGAGGTCACCCTCCACGCTCTCATGGATGATGTCCACCACCGCGCCGGGCGCCACGCCGGGCAGGCAGATAGTCTCGCTGATCGGCTCGGCGCCGAAGTTCAGCGCGGTGAGCTGTACGCCCCTGCCGGCAGGCAGCTCGTGGACCATCACCAGGAGGCCTGGCGCCTGCACATCGGGAATCAGGATCTGCTTGCTGGCGGCAATATCGTAGGCCTGGCGCACGCTGAGGATGCGCTTGAGCTGGCAGGCGAAGGACCCTGGCCGCTGCAGCTGCTCGGCCAGGCTGCCGTACAGCGAGCGGGCCTTGGGCAGGCCTTCAGCGGAGACCGACGCCTCCGGCGCCAGGTCGGCGAGGTCATAGCCGCCGCGATTGATCCAGCGGGTATCGCCGTCGCCCATCAAGTGCTCGACCTGCTCGGGCGCCAGCGGCAGGGCGCCGACCAGGTCCCAGCCGGAGAGGGCGAACACGCCGGGCTGCATGGCATTGAACATCACCAGCAGGATGTGCAGACGCTGGATCTGCTCCACCTCGGCCGGGCCGATGGCGTCCAGATCACGGATGTTCAATGCCGCGGCGATCACGCTGGCGGTGGTGCAGGACACCCCGTTGGTGACGAACTTGAGGTTGTATGGCGCGTGCTCGCCGGTCAGCCGTTCATACATTTCCTCGCGGATATGTTCGCGCAGGTGGCCGCCGGGCAGGGTCTGGCCCTTGTAGTGGTAATGGTCGTAGGCGTGCAGCGTCCAGAAGTGCACCAGCTCCAGCGTCAGTTCGTCATGGTTCTGCAGCGCATGGATCAGCGACGCCGGGTCGATGCCAAAGGCGTGCACCTCGCGCAGCATCATGCGCAGGAATTCGGTATCGCCGGTGAGCAACGCATGGTGATAGGCCGGGCGGGTGATGAAGTCGTAGGACAGATCGGCCCCGCCGTGGGACATGGCGGCGATGTCGTCGATGGTCAGGTTCAGCTCCTGGAAGCTGAAGCCGCCGGCCTTGCGGATCGCCCCGGCAAGCAGCTGGTTGCCGGTGACGGACAGCGGATGGCCCTCCGACCAGGCAGTGCCCTCGGCGCGCCGTTCCACGCCGAGGAAACCGTTGGCGTCCAGGCGCAGCACCCGCGCGCCGGCGACATCGATGGCGTGCAGCGCATCGCCGATGATCAGCTGCTGCGCGGCGAAGGTCGGATCGAGCCAGTTCAGCGACGGCTGGCCCTCCTTGAAATAGTGCAGATAGACCCAGCGGCGCACCTTGCCGTCCACTCCAGTGACCTCGCCGGTGACGCTCCAGTCGGTGTCCTTGATGCCCGGTTCGAAGAAGATCACTCGCTGCAGTTGGCCGACGATGTAGTGCTTTTCCTTGAGCCGGTCGACCACCGGTGGCAGCAGGTTGACCGAATCACGCCCGGCCGGCACCTCGGGCAGCAGCTCCCAGTCCTCCTCGCGGATTTCCACCATGTGGTACAGCCCGGGGTAGTCGCCATAGGCCATTTCCGCGAGACGGAAGTCGGCGCCCTTACCGGTGTGCGCCGGCACGATGTCGTCGATGACGATGGCGTTGTGCGCCGCGGCCACCCGGCTGAGCTGCAGCATCTGCTCCTCGGTCCCCAGGCTCGGGTCGATATCGAAGCTGATGCGGTCGAAGTTGCCGTCGATGGTCGGGGTGAACTCGCGCCCGCGCAGGCCGCCGGAACGCTTCATCGGCCCGTTGTGGATGCCCTGCACGCCGAGTTCGGACAGCGCACTCCAGAGGCGGTCGTCGCCGAGGGCCTCGAGTACCGTGCCGCCTTCCGGGGTGATGATGGCCGCCGGATAGGCGGTGAACCACACCGAGGCGATGGCGCTGGCATCGCGCGGGCGGGCCTGGGCATAGGGCCGCTGCCAGAGCCGCGCCTGGCCGGCGTAATGGCGCGACCGCTCGCGGGCCGCATGCAGCATGGACTGGTCCACCAGCCACTGGATATAGCTATCGTCTGGGGTGCTCATTCGACGTCGGTTCCCACTCTGCTAAGGGAAATGTAGTCGTTTGAGTCAGCTGCACCGTCATCGTTGCATAGGATCATCTGTCGGGGTTGTTCGGGACGGCCGGGCATGCCGCGCGACCCGTGACCCAACACGCCGGGGCCGAGCACGCAAGCGCCGCCAGCCCAGCAGCACGCCGCTGAAGGCAATTACCAGCATGCCGGCGCTGAACGCCAGCAGCAGGCCGTCGCGCAGCAGCGGCCGTTGCAGCAAGGGCAGCCAGTCCCAGCTGTGCAGCAGCTTGAACACCCAGCGCACGGCACGCCGGCGCTGGTCCAGCTGTTCGATAACGGTGCCGCTGTAAGGATCGATGTGCAGCCAGGTCGCGGCCGGATCGTCGAAACGCACCCGCAGCATCGGCAGCCGTCGCGGTAGATGGCTGTAGAGGCTTGGTTCGCTACGTGCGTAGTAGTGGAAGTCTTCCTGCTCCAGCCATTCAAGGCGCAGCGGCTGTTCAGGCCAGGTCTGACGAACCTCGCGCTCCAGCACGGCGCGTTCCAGGCGAGGCTGTGCCGGGGCGGAACCGCTGGCGCGCAGGATGCGCGTTTCGCCCCTGGCATCGATGCCGAGCAGGTAGGGCTGATCGCCGAACACCTGCCACTGCAGTTCCACCGGAGCGATACCGGACTCGCGCAACCGGGCCAGCGTAGCGACAAGGTCCGTCTTAACCGCCTCAGCGTTCAGCGGCGCGCTTCTAAGCGCGGCGGCGTCGATGGACGAACGTTTCTCGAACAGCCCCCAGGGCTCCATCGACAGCATGCCGCTGACCAGCCAGACCAGCAGCGCCACGCCGATCAGCAGACCGCCGACGTGGTGCACGCGGCTGGCGCCGGCCGGGTAGGGCGAGTGCGAGCCGTTGCGGTAGCGCCCGGTGAAGCGCCAGCGCAGCAGGCCGATCAGCATGCCCAGCAGCGCCAGCACCGCGGCGAGCAACGCACCGTAGACCAGTGCCACCGACCAGAGCGCCTTCGGCATGACTTCACGCAATGGGTAGAGCCAGTGCAGCCAGGCGCCGAGCAGGTTCCAGGATCGCTCGTGGGCAGTGGCGTCGCGCACCACCAGCCCGCTGTGGCTGGACACGTAGAGCAGACGCCCTTCGGCATCGTCGGCCTGTACGCGATACAGCGGTCGCTCGCGGGCCAGGGCATGATTGCGCGTCCAGGCATCCTCTTCGACCCGGTCGAGCAAGCGCACCTCGGCGCCAGCGAACTGCCGCGCGCTGGCCAGAGCCTCGGCAGCGCCGATGTGCTGGATGCGCTTGCCGCTGCGTGCGTCTACCGCCAGCAGCGGCCCGTCGCCGTAGTCCAGCAGATAGCGCGGCGAGCCGCCGGCACCGGTCAGGCGCAGGCTGAGCGGGGTGCGCGGATCGCCACTGGCGGCAAGCGCCGCATCCGGCGCGATGCAGCAATCGGCACTTAGCGGCTGCAGGCGTGAAAGGTGCTCGGCCGGCGTCAGCTTGGGATAGCCGACGAAGAGCATCACCACTCCGCTGACGATCCAGCCCAGGACGAACAGCCCCAGGGCGATGCCGAGCCAGCGGTGTGCGAGGTACAGATAGCGCTTCATGCGGCTCAGAAGTCCAGGGTCACGGCGGCATACAGCGCGCGGCCATCACCCGGCGCATGCAAGGTCTCGGCACCGTCGTACCAGACGTATTCGTAGTAGCGGTCGGTGAGATTCTTCAGCTGCAGGTCGACGGCCAGCTGCTCGGTCAGCTGGTAGCTGGCGCCCAGGTTGAGCAGCACGTAGCCGCCGTATCGGCCCTGGGTGTTCTCGCGCTCGAGGTAGTAATCGGTCTGGCCGTTGAGCCAGGCGCTGAGCTGCAGGTCCGGCGTCGCCTGGTAGGTGCTGCCGGCCGAGTACAGCCGCTGCGGCACGTGGTCGATCTGCTGGCCCTGGCTGGCCGGCAGGCTCGGGTCGGCTTTCTCGATCTCGGAGAACTGCCAGGAATGCGCCAGCCACAGGCTGAGCTCGGCAGTGGGGTAGAGATTGAGCTGGGCGTCATAACCCCAGCGACGGGTCTGGCCGAGGTTCTCCGACTCGCCACTGGGATCGTTGAGCCGGCGCCGGACCTCGTCGGACGCCACCTGCTCCCAATAGGCGATACGGCCGTCGAGCCAGGGTACGGGGTTGAACTTGATACCGGTCTCCCAGCCATCATTGATCGACGGCGACAAGTCCGCGGTGCGTGGCGGCACCTTGTAGGCGGCTGCGCCAGTGCCGATCTGGAAGGTCCGCCCCCAGTTGCCATACAGGCTCAACTGCTCGACGGGGGTGTAGATCAGGCTGATCTTCGGCTGCTCGATGCTGCCGTAGTCGTTGATGGCGTAATCGCTGCCACTGAGCTCGTCGGTGAAGTCGCCCTCGATGCGATCGACGCGAAACGCCGGGATGATCTTCAGCGACTCGACCGGCTGGATCACCGCCTGCAGGTAGGCGCCGTAGCTGTCGTAGTCGAAGCGCTGGTCGCGGGTCTGGGTCACGACCTGGCGCTCGACGGTGGTGTAGCGCTCGCTGCGGTTGCGCTGCTGCTCGGTGTCGAGCCCACCTTCGAGGGCCAGGTCGTATAGCCAGGACACGTCCGGGCGGTAGGTCAGCGAAGTGCGTGCGCCGTAGTGCTTCTCTTCGGTGAAGCGCCGCTGTTGCGGTGCGGCCAAGGAAAAGCGCACCCAGCGATCGTCGTCCAGGGTGTTGAGCCAGACCTTGGTGGCCCACGACAGATCGGCGGCCAGCTGGCTGTCCAGATGCAGGCTGAGCTGGTTCATGCGCCGCTCGCCCATGTCACTGGACGACAGCGCGTAGGACTGGCGTGGCGAGTGCCGCGCATCCTCACGGGAGAGGTAGCCCGGTTCGTCGGCCTCGGCCTCGTAATGCCGGGCGATCAGACCGAGGCGCCAGTTGCCGGCATCCGGCGTGTAGAACCATTTGCCGGACAGGCTGCTGCGCTCGCTGCCGGCGTGGTCGCGGTAGCCATCGCTCTTCTGCTGGCCGATGAAGTAATTCTGCGTCCAGTTGCCGCTTTCGATGCCCTTGGCCAGCTGCAGCTCCTGGGTGTCGTAGCTGCCGTAGCGCAGCCGTGCCTTGCCGTAGTCGCCGCCGATGCGCGACTGCACGTCGACGTTGCCGGCGATGTTGTACAGGCCGTAGCGCGGGTCGTTGGTACCGCGCACCACCTCGATACCGTCGATTTCCAGGGGGAACAGCATGTCCAGGTAGGGCATGTTGCCGTCGTTGCTGTTGCTCGGGATGCCGTCGATCAGCAGCTTGACCGCGTTGACCTCGCCCTCGCCGTTGAAGCCACGAAAGGACAGCTTGCCGGAGGTGGTGCCCTGGCCGAATTCGGTGAGCATCACCCCCGGCGCGCGGCGGAACAGCTCCCAGCTGTAGAGCACCGGCTGCTGCTCAAGGATGTCGCTGCCGAGCAGGTCGACCGAACTGATCACGCTACTGGTCGGCAAAGCACCACCCGACTGGGTGGCGGTGACGGTGCTGCTGCCCAGCGACAGCGCGGAGGCAGCGGTCTCGGCAAGGCTCGCCGGGAGATAGCCAGCGGCCAGGGCCGCGATAACAAGACATGGCAGCGCAGGGCGCCGCGAAGGGCGCGCAGGGTGGTCGAACATCTCGCATGTTCCTTGTGCAACAGACAGGGCCGTACGGCGAATGGCCGCAGGCAGACGCCAGCACCAGCGTGGTCGGTGCAGGCAGTTCAGACGAAGCAACGAAGGGTGACGCCAGTGGCGTCAGGCGAGGGGGGAGGCGCGAGGATTGAGGGCCGGCCACTGCTGCCGTGGCGAGGGTCGATGGGCGCGGGCTTCGACAATGAGGACAGGGCCGCCCCGAATGTCCTGCGGCAACAGCGGCGCTGCGCCGGGCAACGCTGCCAGGCCCAGCGAACCGGCGCAGCAGCAGCACGGCGGCATCCCGCCATGGACGCTCGGCTGATGCTCGCCGTCGGCCGTCGACTCGTGCAGCGCGTGCGAGTGCTGCTGCGCCTGCACCTGCATCAGCGGGCAATGCCCACTCCAGCCGAGCAGCCGCTTGGCATCCGCCGGCAACAGGCCCGACAGCGGCATGCTCAGCAGATGGATCAGCAGGGCG
>Ga0207848_100358_pt1 | contig 21254 bp, 15 predicted proteins | sample TtaePargueraPR_10_FD_187737 | JGI IMG/M metagenome (GOLD analysis project Ga0207848, IMG submission 187737) | Aerobic enrichment media microbial communities from Bioluminiscent Bay, La Parguera, Puerto Rico - Tt and M2 (3) (SPAdes) | ecosystem: Environmental > Aquatic > Marine > Unclassified ... | reverse complement strand
TCGCAATACCCTGGCCGAGCTCGAGGCGATCCATCGCTTCACCTACGCCAAGCTCGGTGATGAATACCTGTGGAGCCCGTCGATGCCCTGTCCGCTGCCGAGCGAAGCGGACATCCCCATCGCCGAGTACGGCAGCTCCAATATCGGGCAGCTCAAGCATGTCTATCGCCAGGGCCTGGCGCTGCGCTACGGCAAGACCATGCAGTGCATCGCCGGCATCCACTACAACTTCTCGCTGCCCGAGGCGCTGTGGCCAGTGCTGCAGGCCGATGATGGCGATACCCGCTCGGTCCAGGACTACCGCTCCGCGCGCTACATCGGGTTGATCCGCAATTTCCGCCGCTACAGCTGGCTGCTGATGTACCTGTTCGGCGCCTCGCCGGCGCTGGACGCCGCCTTCCTGCGCGGGCGTCCGCATCAGCTCGAAGCGCTCGACGCCGACACCCTGTACCTGCCCTACGCCACCAGCCTGCGCATGAGTGACCTGGGCTACCAGAACAATGCCCAGGCTGGCCTCACGCCCTGCTACGACGACCTGTCGAGTTATACCGAAAGCCTCTACCGCGCAGTTTCCACGCCGTATGCCCCCTACGAGGCGATGGGAATCAAGGACGCCGCCGGCAACTGGCAGCAGCTCAACACCAACGTGCTGCAGATCGAGAACGAGTACTACTCGAACATCCGCCCCAAGCGCGTCACCGCCACCGGCGAACGCCCGCTGCAGGCCCTACGCGCACGCGGTATTCAGTACATCGAAGTGCGCTGCCTGGACATCAACCCGTTCCTGCCGCTGGGAATCGACCTCGCCGAATCACGCTTCCTCGACGCCTTCCTGCTGTTCTGCGCACTGGCCGACAGCCCTTGCCTGGCCGATGGCGAGTGCGGCGCGGCCACCGACAACTTCCTCAAGGTGGTCAAGGAAGGCCGGCGTCCGGGACTTGAGCTGCAGCGTTGTGGCGAGCATGTCCTGCTCAGTGACTGGGCCAACCAATTGCTCGACGAGATCGCCGAAGTGGCCGCCCTGCTCGACCGCAGCCATGACGACAGCCGGCATGCCGAGGCACTGGCCGAACAGCGCGCCAAGGTCGCCGACAGCAGCCTGACGCCCTCGGCGCGCGTGCTCGAGCAGTTGCGCATGAACGGCGAGAGTTTCAGCCAGTTCGCCATGCGCCAGACGCTTGCCCATGCCGACTACTTCCGCAGCCAGGTGCCGAGCGCCGATGAACTGCAGCAGTTCGAAACGGCGGCGCGGCAGTCGCTGGAGCGCCAGGCGGCGATGGAAGCCGCCGACACGCTGGACTTCGACAGCTTCGTCGCCGATTACCAGCGCAGCCTAAGCCTCTAAGCAACCTGGCGGCTGCTGCGCCCGCCAGCAGGCTTCAGAGCGGCTTTTCGAAAATCTTCGAATTTCGCTGGAAGTTGTACAGCGAGGCCCGCGCGGCCGGCAGACGATCGACGCTGATGGGCTCGAAGCCACGCTCCTGGAACCAGTGCGCGGTACGCGTGGTGAGCACGATCAGCTTCTTCAGCCCCAGCGCCCGGGCACGTTCTTCGATGCGTTCGAGCAACTCGTCGCCGCGCCCGCCATGACGGTACTCCGGATTGACCGCCAGGCAGGCCAGCTCGCCGGCATCCGAGTCGGCGATCGGATACAGCGCCGCGCAGGCGATGATCAACCCGTCGCGCTCGACGATGCTGAACTGCTCGACCTCGCGTTCCAGCACCTCGCGTGAGCGCCGTACCAGAATGCCCTGCTCCTCCAGCGGAGTGATCAGGTCGATCAGCCCGCCGACATCCTCGATGGTCGCCTCGCGCAGCTGCTCGAACTGCTCCTGGGTCACCAGCGTGCCCGCACCGTCGCGGGTGAACAGCTCGTTGAGCAGCGCACCGTCGTCGACATAGCTGACCACGTGGCTGCGCCGCACGCCGCCGCGGCAGGCCTGCGCCGCCGCATCCAGCAGTTCGGCCTGGTACTGGCTGCCGAGGCGCTCGACATAGGCCGGAATCTGCTGCGGACGCAGCTCACGCACCAGCTTGCCGCTTTCGTCCAGCAGGCCGGTTTCGGCGCCGTAGAGCACCAGTTTGTCGGCCTGCAGATCGATGGCCGCGCGGGTGGCGACGTCCTCGCAGGCCAGGTTGAAGATTTCCCCGGTGGGCGAATAGCCCAGCGGCGAGAGCAGCACGATGGTGCGCTCGTCCAGCAGCCGGCCGATGCCCTTGCGATCGATGCGCCGCACCTCGCCGGTGTGGTGCAGGTCGACGCCGTCGAGCACGCCGATCGGCCTTGCGGTGACGAAGTTGCCGCTGGCCACCCGCAGGCGTGCGCCCTGCATCGGCGAAGCGGCCTTGTCCATGGACAGCCGCGCCTCCAGCGCAATGCGCAGCTGGCCGACCGCATCGATCACGCACTCCATGGTCGGACCGTCGGTGACGCGCAGGTCGCGGTGGAAGCGCGGCGTGATACCGCGCGCCGCCAGCCGCGCCTCGATCTGCGGACGCGAACCGAACACCAGCACCAGGCGCACGCCAAGGCTGTGCAGCAGCACCAGGTCGTGGACGATATTGGCGAAGTTGGCATGCTCCACGCCGTCGCCCGGCAGCATGACGACGAAGGTGCGGTCACGGTGCGAGTTGATGTAGGGCGAGGAATCGCGGAGCCAGGTGACGTAGTCGTGCATGAATGAGCCTTCGTGGCGGTCCTTTCGGTTGGGGCGGGGTGGATCAGGCCTGCGGCTGCAGGCAGTAGTGCTCGATCATCCGACGCAGCAGCTGCACGGTCGGTTCGATGCGCTCGAGCTGCAGGTACTCGTCGGGCTGGTGCGCGCAGGCGATGTCACCGGGGCCGAGCACCAGGGTCTCGCAGCCGAGCTGCTGAAGATAAGGCGCTTCGGTGGCAAACGCCACCGCCTCGGCGCGGTGCCCGGTGAGGCGCTCGGCCAGGCGCACCAGCTCGCTTTCGGCCGGCTGTTCGAAGGGCGGCACCGCCGGAAACAGCGGCACCAGGTCGATCTTCACCTGGTGCTGCTCGGCCAGCGGCTGCAGGCGCTGGCGAATGATCCCGCGCAGCTGCTGTGGGTCCATGCCCGGCAGCGGGCGCAGGTCGAATTCCAGCGCGCATTGCCCGCAGATGCGGTTGGGGTTGTCGCCGCCGTGGATGCAGCCGAAGTTGAGGGTTGGCTTGGGCACGTCGAACAGCGGATTGTCGTACTCGGCCTGCCATTGCCGACGCAGCGTCATCATCTCGCCGATTACGCCGTGCATGGCTTCCAGCGCGCTGTGGCCGTAGGCGGGGTTGGAGGAATGTCCGCTCTGCCCGAGGATGTCGATGCGTTCCATCATGATGCCCTTGTGCAGACGCACCGGCCGCAGCCCCGTGGGTTCGCCGATCAGCGCCGCGCGCCCGAGCGGCTGGCCGGCTGCAGCCAGGGCGCGGGCACCGGACATCGAGCTTTCTTCGTCGCAGGTGGCAAGGATCAGCAGCGGACGACGAAATGGCTGCTCCAGCAAAGGCCGCACCGCCTCGATGATCAGCGCGAAGAAGCCCTTCATGTCGCAACTGCCGAGCCCGTACCAGCGGTCATCGGCCTCGCGAAGGCGCAGCGGATCGGCCGTCCACAGTTCACCATCGAACGGCACGGTGTCGCTGTGTCCGGCCAGCACCAGGCCACCGGGACCGCTGCCGTAGCTGGCCAGCAGATTGAACTTGCCGGGCGCGATCTCCGGCGTCTCGCAGGCGAAGCCCAGCTCGCCGAGCCAGGCGGCCAGCAGCTCGATCACCGGACGGTTGCTCTGATCCCAGCCAGGCTGCGTGCAACTGACGGAGGGCGCGGCAATGAGCGCGGCGAACTGCTCCTTGAGCGAAGGAATGGGCACCGGTGACCTCCCGTGATGCGATCGGAACGAAGGTGCAGTGAAGCACGAAACGCGCGACGGCGGGACCCGCAAACGAAAACGCCCCGCCGAGGCGGGGCGTCGATCGCGTCGGCTCGACTCAGGTAAAGATGAACTTGAGCACGGTGAAAAAGACGATCGCGAGGAAGGCACCGGCCGGCAGGGTGATCAGCCAGGACATGAAGATCGAACCGACCACGCCCAGGTTCAGCGCACCGATACCGCGGGCGATACCGATGCCAAGCACGGCACCCACCAACGTATGGGTGGTGGAAACCGGCAGGCCGATGGCCGAGGCACCGACCACGGTGGTCGCGGTGGCCAGTTCGGCGGCGAAGCCGCGGCTCGGGGTCAGCTCGGTGATTTCCTTGCCAATGGTGGCGATCACCTTGTAACCGTAGGTGGCCAGACCGATGACGATACCGAGCGCGCCCAGCAGCAGCACCCAGCCCGGCACCGCGGACTTGGCAGCGACGTCGGCAGCACCACCGGACTCGATCACACCGACGATGGCGGCCAGCGGACCGACGGCGTTGGCCACGTCGTTGGCGCCGTGGGCGAAGGCCATCGAACAGGCGGTAAAGATCATCAGCACGGCGAAGACCTTCTCCACGCTGGCGAAGTGGAAGGTCTTGTCCGCCTCCACGTCCAGCTTGATACGGCTGAGCAGTGCCACGCCGAGCAGCGCCACCAAGAGACCAATGCCGAAGGCGATGACCACGCCCTGCTGGCTGCTCAGGTGCAAGCCAACATGCTTGAGGCCTTTGGTCACCGTCATCAAGGCGACCATGAAGCCGGTCAGGAACATGTACAGTGGGACGAAGCGTTTGGCGTTCTCGAAGGGATGATCAGTGTTGATGATCAGTTTCTGCACGCTCATGAACAGGCCGAAGGCCACGATCCCTGAAAGCATTGGCGTGACCACCCAGCTGGCGACGATCGGCCCGATGGCCTCCCAGTGCACCGCATCGGTGGATACGCCGACGGCCGCGAAGCCGATGACCGCGCCGATGATCGAATGCGTGGTGGAAACCGGCCAGCCCTTCATTGTCGCGATCAGCAGCCAGGTACCGGCCGCCAGCAGCGCCGACATCATGCCCAGCACCATCAGATCGGGCGGGATGACCTCGGCATCGACGATGCCGTTTTTGATCGTCTCGGTAACCTCGCCACCGGCCAGGTAGGCGCCGCAGAACTCGAAGATCATCGCCACGATGATCGCCTGCTTGATGGTCAGCGCACGGGAACCGACCGAAGTGCCCATGGCGTTGGCCACATCGTTGGCGCCGACGCCCCAGGCCATGAAGAAACCGAATGCGCAGGCGAGAATCAGGAGTACGAAGCCGTAATCCGCAATAAGAGACATAAGGAAAACTACCTGTTGAACCCAGAAAGGACGCTGGCGCCTCAGCGCGCCAGCAATTGTTCCAGACGGTTGCCGACGCGCTCGGCGCGGTCGGCTACATCACCGATCCATTCGATGATCTTGTAGAGGAAGATCACGTCGACTGCTGGCAGGTCCTTTTCCAGATGAAACAGTGCACGGCGTACCGTGATCTGCATGCGGTCGGTTTCGCGCTCGATCTCCTCGAGCTCCTCGACCATTTTTTCGACGAGTGTGGCTTCACGGCCGCTGAAGCCGGTTTCCAGCAGCGAATCCAGTTCCTTCAGCGCCTTCAGCGCCTGGGCGCTGGCGTCGACGCTGCGTTGCACGTAGGCCAGCATCTGCGGCTGCAGCGCCTGCGGGATGGTCATGCAGCGGCCCAGCATCAGACCGGCAATGTCCTTGGCGCGGTTGGCGATCTTGTCCTGTACACTCAACAGGTCCAGCAGATCGGAGCGCGGCACCGGCAAAAACAGGCTCTTGGGCAGGTGCTGGCGAACGCTCTTCTTCAGTTTGTCGGCCTCGTTCTCCAGCTGCGACATCTGCTGCTGGATCTGCTCGACCTTCTCCCAGTCTTCGGCCATCACCGCCTGGAACAGCGGCACCAGGTTCGCTGCACATTCATGCGACTTGGCCATATGCTGCTGCATCGGGCCGATTGGCGAACGTCCGAACAAGCTGACGAAAGGATTGACTGGCATAGGGTATGGCCCCGGCTTGAAAGAGGCGGCAAGTATACGGACAGGCCATCACGCCTGCTACCGTGCGTCATCAGGCTGCAACATCAACACATCATAGGCACCCAGTCGGCACCATGCAGAAAGAAACCGAAATCAAGCTACGCGCCAGCCGCGAAACCCTGCTCGCCCTGCGCGAACATCCGCTGCTGAAAAAGCGCAACAAGAGTGGCTGGTCGCGCCATGAACTGTTCAACCAGTATTACGACGCCCCGGACCGCGCACTCGCTCAGGCCCGGGTCGCGTTGCGACTGCGGCGCGACGGCGAGCAATTCATCCAGACCCTGAAAAGCCGCGGCCAGAGCGTCGCCGGCCTGTCCGAACGCAACGAGTGGGACTGGTACCTGGACAAGGCCAAGCTCGACGTGAAGAAGCTCGGCGACGACTGCTGGCCGGCCAGCCTCGCCGAACTCGACAAGAAGACCCTCAAGCCGATCTTCACCACCGATTTCGTTCGCGAGAAAGCCGAGATCGCCTGGGGCCGTGGCAAGACCAGGGTCGTCATCGAGGCCGCGCTGGATCTCGGACAGGTCAAGGCCGGCAAGCAGTCCGAGGAAATCTGCGAGCTGGAACTGGAACTGCGCCAGGGCGAACCCGAAGCGCTGCTGGAACTGGCCGCCGAACTGGCCGCCGACCTGCCGCTGATGCCCTGCGACATCAGCAAGGCCGAGCGCGGCTACCGCCTGTACGACGCCGATGGCTACAGCCTGCAGCTGCCGGCACCCGAACTGGTGGCGAGCATGCCGCTGGACGATGCCATCGTCGCCCTCGGCTGGCAGTTGCTCGGCAACAGCCAGCGCCTGGCCGAGCAGTACCGCTTCAACGGCCGCTGGAAACTGCTGGGCGAATGGCTACAGCAGCTCATCGAACTGCGTGCCCTGCTCGGCAGCCTCGGCCAGGCCGCCCCGCGTGCCAGCAGCCGAGAGCTGCGCGAACTGCTCGACACATTGATCCAGGACTGGCGCCCACGGGTCGAAGCCGGTCAGGACGATGAAAGCGTGCGTAAGGCCACACCGACGCAGTTCACCGACGAGCTGGGCCGGACCCGCTGGGGCCTACTGTCACTCAAGGCGTCCCTCTGGCTGCTGCAACGCCGCTGGACCCAAGGCCGCAACGCCCGTGGCGATCGCCAGGGTGCTGCCGAGCTGGGCAAATGGCTGCCGCACCTGCTGGCCGAAGAAGCCAAGGCTCTGCAATTACCGCGCTACCAGCAGCAACCCGAAGACCTGGCCGAGCAGAGCCCGCGCATGGAGCGAATGCTGGTCTGGCTGCACCTGGCCCGCGGCGTGCTGGAGCTGCCGGAAACCGACCGTCTCTACGGCGAACTGGCCAAGCTCCACGAAATGGCCCGTCAGCCGCTGGACGAAACAGCGCGCGAGCAACGCGTCGAGCAGGCCCATCGGGTCTGGACGCTCAAGGCCTGGAAGCTGCTGGAGAAATAACGGAATCAACGCTGCGCAAAGTTGAACCCCGGCAGCAGACAGCGTCGGGGGTTTAACGGCAAGCTTGGTTTTTTGCGCCGCCACGTCGAAGGAACTCCATGTCCGTGCTGAACTCGCCCACTCAGGACCGCCCTCTCGATCTAGCCGACCTGTTGCGTGAGCTGGTCGCCCAGGGCCGAGTCGCCCAGGACAGCGCCGAGCAATGCCTGACGGTGCGCCGCAGCGCGGTGGCCAACCAGCAGCATCCGCTGGAATTTCTCGCCGCGCAGCAGCTCGACGATCTGCGCCGGCCGGGCAAGAAGCTCGACCTGGAGACGCTGACCGTCTGGCTCGCCGAGCACGCCGGCCAGCCGTACCTGCGCATCGACCCACTGAAGATCGACGTCGCCGCCATCACCCCGCTGATGTCATACGCCTTCGCCCAGCGCCACAGCATTCTTGCCGTAGCGGTGGACGCCAGCGCCGTGACCATCGCCAGCAGCCAGCCGTTCGTACACGGCTGGGAAGCCAACCTGACCCACGTGCTCAAGCGCCCGATTAAGCGCGTGGTGGCCAACCCGGCTGACATCCAGCGCTTCACCGTGGAGTTCTACCGCCTGGCCAAGTCGGTCAGCGGCGCCAGTGGCAGCGAGCAGAAGATCAGCGGCGTCGGCAACTTCGAGCAGCTGCTCAACCTCGGTGCCAGCGACCAGGAACCGGACGCCAACGACTCGCACATCGTCAACATCGTCGACTGGCTGTTCCAGTACGCCTTCCAGCAGCGCGCCAGCGACATCCACATCGAGCCGCGCCGCGAGCAGGGCACGGTGCGTTTCCGAATCGACGGTGTGCTGCACAACGTCTATCAGTTCCCGCCGCAGGTGGCGATGGCGGTGGTCAGCCGGCTCAAGACGCTGGGGCGGATGAACGTCGCGGAAAAGCGCAAACCGCAGGACGGGCGGGTCAAGACCAAGACCCCGGACGGCGGCGAAGTGGAGCTGCGCCTGTCGACCCTGCCGACCGCCTTCGGCGAGAAGATGGTGATGCGCATCTTCGACCCCGAAGTGCTGCTCAAGGGCTTCGACCAATTGGGTTTTTCCGCCGACGACCTGCGCCGCTGGCAGAGCATGACGGGCCAGCCCAACGGCATCATCCTGGTCACCGGGCCGACCGGTTCGGGCAAGACCACCACGCTCTACACCACGCTCAAGCAGCTGGCGACGCCGGAAGTGAACGTCTGCACCATCGAAGACCCGATCGAGATGATCGAGGGTGCCTTCAACCAGATGCAGGTGCAGCACAACATCGACCTGACCTTCGCCAGCGGCGTACGCGCGCTGATGCGCCAGGACCCGGACATCATCATGGTCGGCGAGATCCGTGATCTGGAAACCGCGGAGATGGCGATCCAGGCCGCGTTGACCGGCCACCTGGTGCTCTCCACCCTGCACACCAACGATGCCCCCAGCGCGATCACCCGCCTGCTGGAACTGGGCGTGCCGCACTACCTGCTCAAGGCGACACTGCTTGGCGTCATGGCCCAGCGTCTGGTGCGCACGCTGTGCCCGCATTGCAAGGCGCCGGTACAGCTGGATGCCGATGACTGGAGCGCGCTGACCCGGCCCTGGAATGCCCCGCTACCGACCACCGCGCAACGGGCGGTCGGTTGCCTGGAATGTCGCGATACAGGCTTCCGCGGCCGGGCTGGGGTTTACGAGATCATGCTGCTGAACGATGCGATCAAACCGCTGATCACCGCCGACACCGATATCGTTGCCCTGCGCCGCCAGGCCTTCAAGGACGGCATGCGCAGCCTGCGCCTGTCTGGCGCACAGAAGATCGCCGCCGGGCTGACGACCATGGAAGAAGTGCTGCGGGTAACGCCGCAGAGCGAGCAGAAATAAGCCGGCGGCTCGAGGCGTTCGTAGGGTGGATGTCGCTTTGTACATCCATCGCGACTCCGGCCAGTGGATCGGTGAAGCGTGGTCTACCCTGCACCAGCTGGGGCAGCGGCCTGGCCGCGAATAGCTCGCGCCCAATCAGCATCAGCGGCCGAAACCACCGATGGGCCTGCCTTACACCTGAGGCTGAACGACGATTCAGCCATCCGCCCTTGCAGCGAGAATGCTCGCCACCTGATTGGGCTTGCAGTTGAGGTAGGCCGAGGACTGCAACCACTGCTGGTCCGGGTACCAGGAAAACATGAACTGGCCGCCCTTGAGACTATCGACCACCATCCGTGCCACCTCCGGCCGAACCGCCGGGCAGCCCTGGCTGCGGCCGATGCGACCCTGGGTGGCGATCCAGGACGGATTCACGTAGGCGGCCGGGTGAATGACGATAGCGCGTTCACGGGCGCGATCATTGATGCCTGGTTCCAGGCCGTCCATGCGCAGCGAGTAGCCGTGCTTGCCGCTGTAGCTCTCGGCAGTGCGGAACAGGCCGATGCTGGACTGATGGCTGCCGACCTTGTTGGAGAAGCGGGTGGCATGGTTGTCGCCGGATTTCTGCCCATGCGCGACCAGATCCTCGAGCAGCAACCGCTCCTGCTCCAGGTCGAAGATCCACAGCCGCTTTTCGCTCGACGGTCGCGAGAAGTCGATCACCGCTAGCCGCTGGGCCGCAGCGGCACCATTGTTCACGGCGCACTGCATGGCCGCGACCGCATGAGTCAGGACCTGCCGGTCCAGCTTGGGGGCCAGCCGGGCCAGGCTGTCGACCATCGGCTGATAGGTGGCGGTGGCCGCCCAGACAGGCACAGCGAAAACGAAAAGACCCGCCGCCAGGCAGGCACGTCGAAGAATGGACATCATGAACGACAAACCTCATCGGCCACGGCCTGACGACTTCCTGTCTGGCCGGTGCCTCATGCCCGCGGCACATTGCACCAGCGGAGCAATTAAGCCGGGCGAGACGAACGAGCCCCAACTTCCCGGCGCGATATGTTCTTATGGACCGAACGGCTGAACAGCGAAGCCGGCGCCGTGGCCCCACGGGGCGCAGTCTAGCAGCCACCGCAACGGCTTGGAGCGAGACCTTGGTTAAAAAATGTGCATCCCGTCTGAGCCTGTGGCTATGCCTGGCCCCCTGGCTGGCCGTTGCCGCTCCGTCCGCTGCCGCGCAGACACCTTTGTCCGCCGCCTTGCAAGCGCTGCCGCACGGCTGCCCGACGCTGCCGGCGGAGCTGCCTGACGGCGCCCTGCAACGCCTCCGGCAGTTCTACCAGGCAACCGGCGAGCGCCCGGTCTGGACGTCCTACCCCATGCTCGACGAACTGCTGCGCCAGCTTGCGATGCTGGCCGATGACGGCCTCGATCCGGCGCAGTACCAGCCCGAGCGGATCCGCCATGAACTGCAGCGCAGCAGCACCGCTCCATGGGCTCGAGAATGCGCCGACATCCTGGCCAGCCATGCCTACCTCGAAGCGCTGCATCATCTATCGCATGGTCGCCTGCTTCAGGCCGAGGTCGAACCTCTCTGGCGCAGCCCGCAGCTGCCCGAGCGCGACGATGGCGAACGGTTGCCGCAGATCGCCGTGCAGGGCCTGGCCGATCTGCCCGAGGCGTTCGATCGTGCCCGCCCTGAGCTGGCGCTCTATCGTGACCTGCGGGCGGCCTACGCCGATCTACGCCAACGTCCGCTGCCGGCATGGCGAGCCGTGCCGACAGGACCGACCCTGCGCCCGGGAATGACCGACCCGCGGGTACCCCTGCTACGCGAGCTGCTGCTGGCCGGCTCAGCCACGGAGTCGGCCCTGGACCGGCACTACGACGGCGAGCTGGTGCAGGCGGTCAAGCGCTTCCAGACCCAGCACGGCCTGGAGGACGACGGCGTGGTCGGTTCCGCGACCCTGACCGAACTGAACGTCAGTCCGGCCAGCCGCCTGGATCAGCTGCGCATCAACCTGGAGCGCCTGCGCTGGGTCAGCCGCGATCTGGAAGCTCAGTCGCTGCTGGTGGATATCGCCGGAGCCCGGCTGATCTACTTTCGCGACAGTTGCCCGTTCTGGCAGACGCGTACCCAGGTCGGCCGGCAGGCGCGGCAGACGCCGCCGCTGAAATCGCAGATCACGCGCCTGACGCTCAACCCCACCTGGACGGTTCCGCCGACCATCCTCAAGCAGGACAAATTGCCCCTGATCCGCCAGGACCCGGGGTACCTGGCACGCAACCAGATGCGTGTGCTCGACGCCAAGGGCAACAGCCTGGGCCCGCAGCACGTCGACTGGAACAACCCGCGCGGCATTCTGCTGCGCCAGGATGCCGGGCCGGCCAACCCGCTCGGGCAGGTGGCAATCCGTTTCGACAATCCCTACTCGGTCTACTTGCACGACACGCCAAGCCAGCCATTGTTCGACCGCGCCGCTCGCGCCTTCAGCTCCGGCTGCGTGCGCGTCGAGTCGGCTTTGCAACTGGTCGATCTGTTGCTGGAAGACCACGAGCGCCCCGAAGTCGCCACTCTGCTGCAATCGGGCAAGACTCACGAATACCGCCTGGCCCGCCCGACGCCGATCCTGATGGCCTATTGGACGGCCGACACCGATGCCGACGGTCACCCCCGCTATCGACCGGATATCTATCACCGCGACGCCGCGCTGAACGCCGCGCTGAACGCCGCCAGCAACCGTTGATCGGCCGCAGCCCGATCACGTCGGGAAATGCGCTCCATTCGTCGGGGATTTTGTCCGTTGCAGCCTGAACCAAGCAGGCTCGGCGTAGTCTTTTGCTGACCGCTCGGCAACCGAATCGATGCCGAGTGTTTCGCCATGGGATCGCCTGAATTACTCAGTGCAATGGATAGCCGAGCAGGACATTTTGAACGCCGACCACAGTGCCCCCGCCGCGACCTGGAATGAAGCCGAGCGGTTGACCGCCTTGGCCCGCTATCGCGTATTCGACGGCACGCCCAACACGGAACTTGATGAGCTGGCAGCGCTGGCCGCAGAGCTGTTCGCCTGCCCGGCGGCAGCGATCCACCTGATCGATCAGCACCAGCAGCATTGCATAGCCGTGTTCTCCATCGAGCGACAGCCGCAGGAGCGCGCTTGTTCGGTGTCGGCGCAGGCTATCGAGCAGGCAGATCCGCTATTCGTGCGGCGGGCGGACGAGCTCCGCGCCCCTGTCCGAATGCCCCGCCTCGTCGACGGCCAGCACGCCGACTTCTGTGCCGCCGCCGTACTGCGTGACGCGGACGGACTACCGCTGGGCACGCTGTCTATCTATGACCGCCAACCACGCGAGCTCAGCGCACGCCAGCGGGCCCAGCTAGAGGCATTGGCACGCCAGGCCATGGCGTTGCTGGAACTGCGGCGCATATGCAACGAACAGGCGCGTAGCCGGCAGATCATCGACAGCGCGCAGAATTACGCCATCATCGCCACCGACCTGCGCGGCCTCGTCACCAGCTGGAACAGCGGCGCGCAACAGCTGCTCGGCTGGTCGGAGGACGAGGTTTGCGGCCGTCATGTCGAACTCATGTTTACCGAGCAGGATCGCGCCGCCGATGCCCCCGAGCAGGAAATGCGCACCGCTCTGGAGCAGGGCCGTGCGCTCGACGAGCGCTGGCACCAGCGCAAGGATGGCGCACAGTTCTGGGCCAGCGGCATCCTCACGCCGTTGCTGGAGGATGGACAGCCACAGGGTTTCGTCAAGATCCTGCGCGACCTGACCGAGTCGCGGATGCGACAGGCTGCGGCCCGCGAAACCGAAGAACGCTATCGCACCCTCGTCGACCTCAGCCCGCAGGTGATCTGGCAGTGCGATGCAGATGGCAGCCTGAGTTTCTGCAACAGCTACTGGACCGACTTCACCGGCCTCGCAATCGAGCAATCGCACGGTGACGGCTGGCTGCAGGCGGTCACCGAACCCGATCGCCAGCGTGTCGCCGAGCAATGGCGGGCCGCGCTGCGTCGGGAGCTGCCGTTCAAGCTTGAGCTGCCGCTGCGCGATGGCGACGGCAGTCAGCGCTGGTTCCAGGCGAGCGCAGCGCCAGTCTACGACGCCGGCGGCAAACTGCTGCACTGGGTTTGCGTCGCCCAGGATGTCGATGCCCGGCGGCGGCTGGAGATGCAGCGCCTGGAAAGCGAAGCCTTCACCCGGCTGCTGCTGGACTCGGCCAACGAAGGCTTCTACTCCATCGATCGCAGCGGCGCGGTCACGCTGTGCAATGATGCCTTCCTCAACATGCTCGGCTTCACCAGCCGCGAAGAAGTGCTCGGCAGGCAGCTGCACCAGCTGATTCATCACAGCCACCCGGACGGTACCCCTTATCCGGTGCAGGACTGCCCCATCCAGCACACCGCCACGACCGGCGAGCCGCGGCATGTCGAACACGAGCTGTTCTTCCGTGTCGATGGCAGCAGCCTGCCGGTGGAATACCGCGTCGCACCGATCTACCGCGACGGCGAGCTGCAGGGGGCCATCTGCACCTTCAGCGACATCAGCGAACGCACCCAGCACCAGGCCTTGCAGGCGTTCCTGCTGGAGCTGAGCGACTGCCTGCAGGCCAGCAGCGAGCGCGTCGACATCTGCTGCGTGCTTGACGAACGCCTGGCGAAACTCATGCGTTGCGACTGCATCGCCTGGGGCTGGCTGGAAAACGCACGGCTCTCCGTGCAGGCGCAATGGCCGGCCCCTGGCGCAACGAGCAGCACCAGCCAGCATGATCTGGCTGCAGCTGCCACCGACCTGAGCGAGCGGCTGGCTCGCGACAGCATCGTTGTGTTCGACCCGGACCACGCGCCGAGCGAGCCCTTGCGCCGCAGCCTTGCCGCCGACGCCCTGCTGCTGACCGAATTGCCAGGAGCCGAGCCCGGTAACCAGCAGGCAGTGCTGCTGTTCATTCGCAGCCAGCCGAACCGTTGGAGCGCAGACGATATCGCGCTCACTCGTGAGGTGCTTGAGCGCATTCGTCGCGCCGCCGAGCGCACCTGTGCGAACAAGGCCCTGCGCGAAGCCGAACAGCGCATCAGCCTGGCCAACGAGATCGCTTCGACCGGCGTCTGGGAATACCGCGACAGCCAGCACTCGCTGCACTGGGATGCGCAGCTCAAGGCCATGGCCGGACTGTCGCCCGATGAGCCGGGACTGGACGTGCACGAGATCCTCGCCCGGGTCCATCCGGATGATCGAGGCAAGCTGTTCAAGGCATTGGGCGATACGTTGAAGGGTGAGGGCGACGGCGAGTTCCAGCTCGACTATCGGATGTTCGATACCCGTATCAACAGCTTCATCTGGCTGGCCAACCGCGGACGCCGGCTGGTCGATGGCAACGGCGAAGTGCGCATTCTCGGCACGGCTCGCAACATCACCGCCGAGCGCAGCGCCGCCGAGCGCATGCAGCGCATGAATGAGATGCTCGAGCAGCAGATCCGCGACCGCCAGCAGGCCGAACAGCGGCAGACGGCGCTGATAGAACTGGGCGACTTGCTGCGCGAACAGCACGACAGCCAGACCATCGCGCATGCGGCGGTCAGCGTGATCGGCAGGACCATCGGCATATCCCGCGTGCTGTTCGCCAGCGTCGATCTCTCAAGCCAGAGCGCCACCATCGAGCGCTACTGGAGCGATGGCAGCTCCGACAGCAGCAGCGAGACGGTCTATTTTGCCGATTACGGCGACTTCTTCTACGATCTGCAGGAAAACGAGCTGGTGGTGATCGAGGATGTGCTGCACGACGCCCGCACCGCCAGTCACGCGGAGAATTTCGCCGAAAGCCTGATCCGCAGCATCGTCTGCGTGCCACTGTTCGAGCAGGGCCGTCTGGCTGCTGTGATGATGCTGCTCGAAGACCAACCGCGGGCCTGGCTGGACGACGACATCTCGTTCATTCGCGAGGTCGCCGACCGCGCCTGGTCCGCCGACGAACGCATGCGCGCCGAGCGTGCCCTGCGCGAGAGCGAGGAGCAGTTCCGCACGCTGGCTGACAACATGAGCCAGTTCGCCTGGATGGCCGACCCGAATGGCCGCATCTACTGGTACAACAAGCGCTGGTACGACTATACGGGCACCACCCAGGAAGCCATGCGCGCCCTGGGCTGGCGTGCGGTGAATCACCCGGACCATCACGAGCGGGTCAGCGCCTCGATGAAGCGTGCCTTCGCCATCGGCTCGATCTGGGAGGAAACCTTTCCGCTGCGCGGCAAGGATGGCAAGTATCGCTGGTTTCTCTCGCGCGCCCTGCCCATTCGCGACGACTTCGGCCAGGTTACCCACTGGTTCGGCACTAATACCGACGTTACCGCTCAGGTCGCCGCCGAGGAAGCGCTACGCGAGCTTAACGACAGCCTGGAACGACGCGTGGCCGAGCGCACCCGTGAACTGGCGGCGATCAACAGCCGGCTGCATATCGAGATGGCCGAGCGCGAACGCGCCGAGGAAGCACTGCGGCATGCACAGAAAATGGAAGCCATCGGCCAGCTCACCGGTGGCCTGGCCCACGACTTCAACAACATGCTCACCGGCGTGCTTGGCGCCCTGGACCTGATTCAGCGCCGCGTCGCCAACGGCAGCACCAGCGATCTGGACCGCTATATCGATGCCGCCACCACCTCCGCCAACCGTGCCGCGGCGCTCACCCATCGCCTGCTCGCCTTCGCCAGGCGCCAGTCGCTGGATCCCAAGCCCGTCGACGTGAACCTGCTGGTGGTGTCGATGGAGGATATGCTGCGCCGTACGATGGGCGAGCACATCCAGCTGGAGGTCGAGCTGCAGGCCGACGCCTGGCAGGCCTACACCGACGGCCATCAGCTGGAAAACGCCCTGCTCAACCTGGTGATCAATGCGCGCGACGCCATGCCCAACGGCGGTCGGCTCGGCGTGCACACGCAGAACCTGCATATCCAACAACGCCAGCCAGATGCCCCCGAACCGGGCGACTACGTCGTGCTGAGCGTCACCGACAACGGCGCCGGCATGTCTGCCAAGACCATCGCCAAGGCGTTCGACCCGTTCTTTACCACCAAGCCGATCGGCCAGGGAACGGGGCTGGGGCTGTCGATGGTCTACGGCTTCGCCAAGCAGACCGGGGGTCATGTCAGCATCGACAGTACGCTGGGCCAGGGCACCCGGGTCACGCTTTACCTGCCGCGCAATCAGGCCGCACGGAACCCCCAGCACCAGCCGGAACAGCCTGCCGAGACGCCCAGTGCGCGGCACGGCGAAACGGTACTGGTCGTCGAGGACGAGGCCGCGGTGCGCATGCTGGTGGTCGAAGTGCTGCAGGAGCTGGGCTATCAGGTGCTGGAGGCGTTCGACTCGGCCAGTGCACTGCCTTACCTGGACGGCGACCAGCGTCTCGACCTGCTGGTCAGCGACTTCGGCCTGCCGGGTCTCAACGGTCGACAACTTGTGGAGCGCGCGCGCCAGGGCCGCCCCGATCTGAAGGTCCTGTTCATCACCGGCTACGTGCCGGACGATGAGATGCGCAACGACTTCCTCGGGCCCGGCATGGACATCCTCACCAAGCCGTTCAGCATCGACATCCTCGCCGCTCGCATCCGCCGCCTGATTGACGGTCGCGACTGAGCGCAACCGGAACTCCGATCGGCGTCGCGCACTCTCAGGAAGGACGACAGCACAGAGGTTTCCGCTCATGCGCAAGATACGACTCGCGGCGCTTACCCTCGCCCTGGCACCCCTGGGCACGGCCATGGCCGACGGCCTGGTGCGCGACATCCTTTCCTCCGGTGCGACCACCGCGTCCACCTACCTGACCTTCAAGGACAACAAGCTCGTCGTTCCGGCGCGCGAGGATGCCGGCAGCTTCGTCGCCAGCAATGGCGAGATCCGCGGCCCGTACCTGGAGGCCGCACTGCAGCAGATGCGTCGCGAGCAGCCCGACCTGCAAGCCAGCGACATGGAGCTGGCAACTGCCATCCTGGCGGCCGAACAGCCGCGCTGAGCGGCGTGCCAAACCCGCAACCCATATCCGGAGGACAGTTCATGAAGAAGAGCGCTTCAGCCGTCTGGCAAGGCGGCCTGAAAGACGGCAAGGGCATCATCAGCACCCAGAGTGGCGCGCTGAAGGACAACCCCTACGGCTTCAATACCCGCTTCGAGGACACGCCCGGGACCAATCCGGAGGAGCTGATCGGCGCGGCCCACGCCGGCTGCTTCTCAATGGCCTTGTCGATGATGCTCGGCCAGGCCGGCCTCACCGCCGAACGCATCGAGACCCACGCCGAGGTGACGCTGGACAAGGACGGTGAAGGCTTCAGCATCACCGCCATCGACCTGACCCTCAAGGCACGCATTCCGGGTGCGAACGACGCTCAGTTCCAGCAGATCGCCAACCAGGCCAAGGAAGGTTGCCCGGTGTCCAAGGTGCTCAACGCACGCATCAGCCTGAACGCGACGCTGGAAGGCTGATCGCTCCTCCGCGCGCGAAGCTCGGGCGAAAAAAAACGCCACACCGTTGCCGGTGTGGCGTTTTCGCATCCGGGGTATCTATCAGCCGCGGATGTTGTAGATGTCCTTCTCGTTCAGCTCGGCGTACTCGTACAACCGCTTGAGATAGGCACTCTGCTGTTCCCACACCTTGGCGGCAACCGGGTCGGCGTTGGCGGACGCATCGACCACCTCGGCGGCGACTTCCTTCAGGCGGGCCAGCACATCGTCCGGCAGGCGTCGGACTTCCACGCCCTGCTCGCGCAGCTGCTCCATGGCTTCCATGTTCTTGGCGTTGTAGTCGTCGAGCATGTCGCCGTTAACCGCACGGGCAGCGGCCCGGACGATGGCCTTGAGGTCATCCGGCAGGGTTTCCCAGGCCTTCAGGTTGACGTCCAGCTCGAAGGTGACGTTCGGCTCCTGCCAACCCGGGGTGTAGTAGTACTTGGATGCCTTGTGCAGGCCCAGCGCCAGGTCGTTGTACGGGCCGATCCACTCGGTGGCGTCGATGGCACCGGTCTGCAGAGCGGTGAAGATCTCGCCGGCTGGCATGTTGACCACGGTACCGCCCATCTTGGTCAGCACTTCGCCACCCAGGCCCGGGGTGCGCATCTTCAGGCCCTTGAAGTCGTCGACCGAGTTGATTTCCTTGTTGAACCAGCCGGCAGTCTGTACGCCGGTGGCGCCGCAAGCCATCGGCAGCACGCCGAACGGCTTGTAGACTTCTTCCCACAGTTCCATGCCGCCGCCGCGATGCAGCCAGGCGTTCATTTCCTGCGCGTTCGGGCCAAACGGCAGCGCACAGAAGAACTGCGCCGCCGGCACCTTGCCTTTCCAGTAATAGGGAGCGCCATGGCCCATCTCGGCCGTGCCGCGCGACACCGCATCGAAAACTTCCAGAGCGGGAACCAGCTCACCGGCGGCGTACACCTTGACGGTCAGTCGACCGTTGCTCATCTCGTTGACCAGCTTGGCGAAGTTCTCCGCGCCGACGCCTACGCCCGGGAAGTTCTTCGGCCAGGAGGTGACCATCTTCCAGTTGAATGTCTGCTGCTCGCTGGCCTGCGCGCTTTCGCCTGCGGCCGGCTTTTCACTCTTGTCGTTGCAGCCTGCGAGTGCGGTGGCCGCCAGGCCTACGCCAGCGGCGGTGAGAATGTCACGACGTTTCATGAGGTTACTCCTTGTTATTTGTTCTTATTGCGCAACGGCAAGGCTACGCTTTATTGCCGGATCGCCTTGCGCCTTTCGTTCCGTTTCGAGCGCCTGAGTCAGGCTGAGCGCTGGCTCGCACGGCGAAACCTGCGCCGGAAATGCATACGCCACTTCGGGCTCGACTAACATTAGAGCCTCCGGCGCCTCAAGCCTAGCGCATAAGCTAAAAGTCGTAGGCCGATTGCTGCAACGCGCCAGTGCTGCAAGAATCGACGCCTCCCGCCAACCTTGCGTCTACTAAGAAGGACTACCAATGTCCCAGAGCCCCCCGCCCCTGCTGCGCGTGGCTGGCCTCATCGATGCGTTCAACATGCGCCTCGGCCAGCTATGTGCCTGGATCACCCTGTTTCTCGTCATTGGCACCGCCATCGTGGTGGTACTGCGCTATGGCTTCGGCATCGGCGCAATCGCCCTGCAGGAAGCGGTGATGTACGGCCATGCGCTGGTGTTCATGGGCGCCGCCGCCTGGACCCTGCAACGCAACGGCCACGTCCGCGTCGACATCTTCTATCAGAAATTCAGCAGCCGCCGGCAGACCGCCGTCGATGGCCTCGGCCATCTGCTGTTCCTGCTGCCGGTGTGCCTGTTTCTCGGCTGGAACAGCTGGGATTACGTCAGCAGTTCCTGGGCGACGTACGAGGGCTCCAACGAGTCCGGCGGGCTCAAGTTCGTCTACCTGCAGAAGAGCATCATTCTGCTTCTGGTCGCCAGCCTCGCTCTGCAGGGCATCTCCGATCTGATCAAGGCCGGCTACCGCCTGGCCGGTCGCCTGCCTGAAGCAGAGCAGGAGGTGAAGCATGGGTGAGATCATGGCCATCCTGCTGTTCATCAGCATCTGCTTCGCCCTGATGTCGGGTTACCCGGTCGCCTTCACCCTTGGTGGCATGGCACTGCTGTTCGCCGGCATCGGCGTGGTCACCGGCTCGTTCGACGTGGGTTACCTGCACGCGTTACCGAACCGCATCTTCGGCATCATGAACAACCAGACGATGCTGGCCGTGCCGCTGTTCGTCTTCATGGGCGTGATGCTGGAAAAATCGCGCGTTGCCGAAGACCTGCTGGAATCGATGTCGCGACTGTTCGGCACCCTGCGTGGCGGCCTGGCGATTTCGGTTTGCGTGGTCGGCGCGCTGCTCGCGGCCAGCACCGGCATTGTCGGTGCCACCGTGGTCACCATGGGCCTGCTGGCGCTGCCAACCATGCTGCGTCGTGGCTACGACCCGGCCATCGCTACCGGCACCCTCGCCGCCACCGGCACCCTCGGCCAGATCATTCCGCCTTCGATCATCCTGGTTCTGCTCGGCGACGTGATGTCCAGCGCCTTCCAGCAGGCACAGCTGAAGATGGGCATCTTCTCGCCGAAGACCGTTTCGGTCGGTGACCTCTTCGTCGGCGCGCTGATTCCCGGCCTCGTGCTGGTTGGCATGTACATCCTCTACCTCATCGCCGTGGCGATCTTCCAGCCGAAGAAGCTGCCGGCGCTGCCGCAGGAAGAACTGGGGCCGATCGAATGGGGCAAGCTGATCGGTGCGCTGCTGCCACCGCTGGCGCTGATCACTGCCGTGCTTGGCTCGATTCTGGCGGGCTATGCCACCCCGACCGAGGCTGCGGCGATCGGTGCACTGGGCGCGACCTTCCTGTCGATCGCCAAGGGCCAGCTGAATTTCGCCCAGCTCAAGCAGGTCGCCTTCGGCACCACAGAGATCACCTCGATGGTGTTCCTGATCCTCATCGGCGCCTCGCTGTTCTCCCTGGTGTTCCGCGGCTTCGGTGGTGAAGCGTTGATCGAGGACGCCCTACACTCGCTGCCCGGCGGCGTGCTCGGCGCCTTCCTGGTGGTGATGCTGGTCATCTTCCTGCTCGGCTTCATCCTCGACTTCATCGAGATCATCTTCGTGGTCGTGCCCATCGTCGGCCCGATCCTGCTCGCCATGGGCCTGGATCCGGTCTGGCTCGGGGTGATGTTCGCCATCAACTTGCAGACGTCGTTTCTCACCCCGCCGTTTGGCTTCTCGCTGTTCTACCTGCGCGGTGTCACACCCCGCAGCGTACCGACCAGCGTGATGTACAAGGGCGTGCTGCCGTTCATCGCGATCCAGATCGGCATGCTGGTAGTGGCCTACATGTGGCCAGGAATCGTTACCTGGCTGCCGGAACAGGTCTACGGCCAGTAATTGCGACCACAACGCCCGTCCTCGACGGGCGTTGTGCTTTATGGCGGGGG
>Ga0207848_100348_pt1 | contig 21899 bp, 19 predicted proteins | sample TtaePargueraPR_10_FD_187737 | JGI IMG/M metagenome (GOLD analysis project Ga0207848, IMG submission 187737) | Aerobic enrichment media microbial communities from Bioluminiscent Bay, La Parguera, Puerto Rico - Tt and M2 (3) (SPAdes) | ecosystem: Environmental > Aquatic > Marine > Unclassified ... | reverse complement strand
AGCTGCTCAGCTTTCTCAACCAGACGCCTGCGCGTGATGCCTGGCTGATCTTCACCCAGCCGTTGTTCACCGACGCCAATGTGGTGATCGCACGCGAAGACCATCCCTATGTGGCTGACCTGTCTGCCCTTGAAGATGCGACGGTTGCTTTGCCGGTGGGCACGTTCGTCGAGGAAAGCGTTCGGCGGGATTTCCCCCAGCTGCGCGTCATCGTCACCGACACGGACGCCGAGGCGCTGGCGCTGGTGAACGAGCGCAAAGCCGATCTGACCATACGGTCGCTGACCGTGGCTGCCTATACCATGCGCCGCGAGGGCTGGTTCAATCTGAAAATCGCCGGACAGCTGGCGAGTCTCGATAACCAGTTTCGCATCGGTGTGCTGAAGAGCGAACCTGTGCTGCGCGGCATTCTGGACAAGGCGATTGCGACCATTACGCCGTGGGAGCTGAACCAGATCGCCAACCGGCATGCGCCGATTCGCATCGAGTCGGGTACCGACTACCGACTGGTCGTGCAGATCGTCGTGGTTTTCTCGGTGATGCTGCTGACCAGCCTGTACTGGATCGGGCGGCTACGGAGGCTGAACGAGCGGCTGCAGATCAAATCGCAGACCGATGCTCTCACCGGCTTGGCCAACCGCGCCGAACTCGACCGACGCTTCGCCAGGGCACTGGAGCAGGCGCGGCGTTACAACCGGCCGCTGTCGATCGTCATGCTGGATATCGATCACTTCAAGAGCATCAACGACGAGTTCGGTCATCAGACTGGGGACCGCGTTCTCAAGGAATTCGCCGACCTGCTGGTATCTGGTCTGCGCGGCAGTGACGCCGTGGGCCGCTGGGGTGGCGAGGAGTTCCTGCTGCTGTGCCCGGAAACCAATGGTCAGCAGGCGCTGGCGTTCGCCGAGCGCCTTTGTGAACAGTCGCGGGCATCCATGTTCAGCACCGGTCGCGGGCAGACCCTCAGCGCCGGGGTTGCCGAGCTAGGGCCGGTGGACACTGCCGATAGCCTGCTACGGCGTGCGGACGCTGCGCTCTACCGCGCCAAGCACGACGGTCGTGACCGCGTCTGCTGGCTGGCGTCGGACGAGTAGCCGGGCCGCTTCGCCGTTCAGTGCTTGCCGGCCTTGCGCAAGCGGACGTAGAGATCCTTGCCGCCGGTGGCGCTGCTGCCGTGTGACTCCAAGTCGAAGCGTTTGGGCTGGCCGGCGATCAGGTCACTGAGCTTCCGGCAGCCGTACAGGCGCGGATCGAAGGCCGGGCGCAGCTTGCTGATGTTCTGCCCGAGTGTGCCGAGCTGGATCCAGTCGTCTTCCTCGGTGAGGTCGTCGAGAATCTTGGCGATGAAGTCGACCGGCACCGCCTGGCATTTGATGGTGTCGCCCTTGTCGCCTGTCTTCGGCGGCTTGCTGCTTTCTTCTACCTGTGCGGCGGCCGCGGCGAGCTTTTCCGGCGACGGCTCGACAGCGACCTTGGCGGCGTCGGCGCGCAGGATTTCGGTGTAGATGAACTTGTCGCAGGCGGAGACGAAGGGCGAGGGCGTCTTCTGCTCGCCGAAGCCGTACACCGTCAGGCCTTCCTCGCGGATGCGCGCGGCCAGGCGGGTGAAGTCGCTGTCGCTGGAGACCAGGCAGAAGCCGTCGAAGCGCCGGGTGTAGAGCAGGTCCATGGCGTCGATGATCAGCGAACTGTCGGTGGCGTTCTTGCCCGAGGTGTAGGCGAACTGCTGGATCGGCTGGATCGAGTGGTCGAGCAGCACCTTCTTCCAGCTGCCGAGGTTGGGCTTGGTCCAGTCGCCATAGATGCGCTTGACGCTGGCGACGCCGTACTTGGCGATCTCCTCGAACAGGCCTTCGACGATGGCCGCCGGCGCGTTGTCGGCGTCGATCAGGACCGCGAGGTGTTTCTGCTTGTTCGCACTGCTGGGCTTGCTGGCCATGGTTCATCCCTGGGCTGTCGATCGTCCGACCATAACGCCGACCGCCATGCCCTGGCCATAGCGAGGTGCAGCCAACACTTACCCGGCTCGGTTAGCATGCGCGGCTTTGATCCCATGGATTTGAAGCATGGAACAGCGAGGCACGCTGAAAAGCTGGAACGACCAGAAGGGCTTCGGCTTCATTCGCCCGGAGCAGGGCGGCGAGGATGTCTTCGCGCACATCTCGGCCGTGCATGGCGAGCGTCGGCCGCTGGTGGGCGACAGGGTACTGTACGTGGCGGGGCGCGATGGCCAGGGCCGCTTGCGCGCCGAGCATCTGCGGCTGGATGCGCCGCTGACGCTGGATCAGCCGACGATTCGCCAGCGGCCGGGCAGTCAGCGGCAGAACAGCGAGCGCCAGGACCGCCCGCGCGTCACGGCGCGTGCCGCTGGCAAGCCTGCGCGGCAGCTGGTCTCCGGGAATATTCAGCGGCTTCCGCTCAAGCTGGTGCTGTTCGCGCTGCTCTGCCTGCTGCCGCTGGCGGGCAGCCTCCTGCGCCTCGGGGCGGTGTTGCCCTTGGCGATCTACGCCCTCGCCAGCCTGCTGACCTTCTTCCTCTACTGGCGTGACAAGCACAGCGCGCTGAAGGATCGCTGGCGCACGCCGGAAACCACGCTGCATTTCTTCGAGCTGGCCGGCGGCTGGCCGGGTGCGCTCGTCGCGCAGCAGGTGTTTCGCCACAAGACCCGCAAGCTGAGCTATCAGCTGACCTTCTGGCTGATCGTCGTGCTGCACCAGGCGTTCTGGATCGATCTGCTGTTCATCGGCAGCGGCTTTACCCGCGAGCGGCTGGACTGGTTGTTGCGCTTGATCTGAAACGCGAAAGCCCGGCGAATGCCGGGCTTTCGGACGAGCATCGCGGCTCAGACTTTTCTGACGAACTCGGACTTCAGCTTCATCGCGCCGATGCCATCGATCTTGCAGTCGATGTCGTGGTCGCCATCGACCAGGCGGATGTTCTTCACCTTGGTGCCGACCTTGACCACCAGCGACGAGCCCTTGACCTTGAGGTCCTTGATCACCGTGACGGTGTCGCCGTCCTGCAGGGTGTTGCCCACCGAGTCCTTGATCACCTTGTCGCCTTCGCCCGCGGCCGCTGCGCTTTCAGTAGCGGACCACTCATGGCCGCACTCCGGGCAGACCAGCATCTGGCCGTCTTCGTAGGTGTATTCGGAATTGCATTTGGGGCAGGGTGGCAGCGTGCTCACGGCGGGTCCTTCAGTGGAGGTGCGGAAAGCCGTGCATTGTATAAGGTTTTGTTACAAATCGGGGGCTGCGGGACTCCGGCGCCGCCGAAGTCCCGCTGTGCCGTCGAGGGCGACGTCTAATTCACCGCGGCGAGGCGCTCGCTGCCTGCGCGCAGTTCGCTGTAGCGGTGTTCCAACTCACGACGGATCTCGCGGCGCTGGTAGGCCTGGGCGAAGCGGCGTTGCTGTTCCGCTGTCTTCGGATTCAGCGGCGGCACCGGCACCGGCTTGCCGTCCTCGCCGAGGGCGACCATGGTGAAGAAGCAGCTGTTGGTGTGACGCACGGTCTTCGAGCGGATGTCTTCGGTTACGACCTTGATGCCGATTTCCATCGAGGTGGTGCCGGTGTAGTTGACCGAGGCGAGGAAGGTGACCAGCTCGCCGACATGCACCGGCTGGCGGAACACCACCTGGTCCACCGAGAGGGTGACGACGTACTGCCCGGCATAGCGGCTGGCGCAGGCATAGGCGACTTCGTCGAGATACTTGAGCAGCGTGCCGCCATGTACGTTGCCGGAGAAATTGGCTTTGTCCGGCGTCATCAGCACGGTCATGGTCAGCTCTGCATGTCCATCTAGCATGGGGGTTACGGCTCCTCGGTGGTGAAGGGTTGCTACTTTAGTCGAATGCCTCCTTCCTGTCTGGTCTATCTGGCAAAACGCTTCATCGTTTTTTTCTATCGTCAATGCGGCAAAGGCGCGCACTGCTCGCATTTGGCCGATAAACCACTCATTACGGCGTCCATGTCCTGTCGGACCATGGGTCTCTGGTGCGCTGTGATGTGTGTCACGAAAGTTCGCGGCCTCGGTCGTCACGACCGCTTTCGTTGACCTGTGCCGGGGTCGGCGGGTGGTGGGCTGCCTATAGTCAAGCGCCCGCAATACCCATCGGCTCAGTACGGATACCCCCATGCGTAAGCTCGTTCTCGCTCTGCTTGCCTGCTTCGTTCCGCTCTCCCATGCCAGCGAGGAGGCCATCGAGCGCTTCAACCAAATCATGGCCGACGAGCAGCGGCGCGAGCAGGCCAGCCTGGCCGGCCAGGAGCGCGCGGTGTTCTGCGCCTACTGCCACGGTGAGACCGGCAACAGCAAGCGCAAGCACATCCCCAATCTGGCTGGGCAGAATCCGCAGTACCTGTTTTATGCCTTCGAGAAGTTCGCCAGCGGCGAGCGGACCGACTTCGTCATGTCCAAGCTGGCGCAAAACCTGAGTATGGAGGAGCGGGTGAACATCGCAGTGTTCTTCAGCCAGCAGAAGGTCAATCCGCCCGAGGGCCCGGTGAATGCTGCGTTGCGCGGAAGCGGTGAGAAGATCTTCCAGACCACCTGCACCGGTTGCCACGGGGCTCATGCCGAAGGCATGGAGACCATGCCGCGCCTGGCCGGGCAGCCCGACGAATACATCCGCAAGGCGCTGACGCGTTTCCGCGAGAACGACCCGAGCCGCGCCGGCTCGGTAATGATCGGCGTCGCCGCGCAGCTTTCCGCAGCGGACGTGGAGGCGCTGGCGGCCTATCTGTCGCAGCTGAAGCTGACGCCGGCCGAGGAAATGGCCAACATCAACCGTCTGCGCAAGACCACCGCCGCCGCTCAGTAACGCTGGATCTGCGCCGGCGTGCGGCGCATCAGCACCTCACCGTTGCGTACCGAGAGCAGGGCATGGCCCTGGGTGCGCAGCATCTCGTAATCGTCCGGCGCCGACAGCACCAGCAGGCTGGCCGGTCGCCCCACCTCCAGCCCGTAGCGCTCGCCCAGGTTCAGGGTGCGTGCGCTGTTGTCGGTGATCAGATCCAGGCCGCGCTGCAAGTCCTCGTAGCCGAGCATGTGGCAGATGTGCAGGCCGGCTTCGAGGATGCGCAGGATGTTGCCGTTGCCCAGCGGGTACCAGGGGTCGACGATGGAATCCTGGCCGAAGCAGACGTTCATCCCGGCGCGGTCGATCTCGGCCACGCGGGTCAGGCCGCGGCGCTTGGGGTAGGTGTCGAAGCGGCCCTGCAGGTGGATGCTTTCGGTCGGGCAGGAGACGAAGTTGATCTGCGACAGCTTGAGCAGGCGGAACAGCTTGGAGCAGTAGGCGTTGTCGTAGGAGCCCATCGCCGTGGAGTGGCTGGCGGTGACGCGTTCGCCCATCTCGCGCACCCGTGCCTCTTCGGCGAGCACTTCGAGAAAGCGCGACTGCGGGTCGTCGGTTTCGTCGCAGTGCACGTCCACCAGACATCCCGTGCGCTCGGCCAGGTCCATGAGGAACTTGATCGAGCTGACGCCCTGGTCGCGGGTGTTCTCGAAGTGCGGAATGCCGCCGACCACATCGGCGCCCATGGCGATCGCCTCGGTCATCAGCTCGCGACCGCCCTTGAACGACTCGATGCCCTCCTGCGGAAAGGCGACGATCTGCAGGTCGATCAGGTGGCGGGTTTCCTCGCGCACTTCGAGCATGGATTTGAGCGCCGACAGCGTCGGATCGGTGACGTCGACATGGGTGCGCACATGCTGGATGCCGTGGTCGACCAGCATGTCGATGGTCTTCTTCGCCCGTGCCTTGGTGTCTTCGTGGGTCACCAGCGCCTTGCGCTCGCCCCAGCGTTCGATGCCCTCGAACAGCGTGCCGCTCATGTTCCAGGCCGGCTCGCCGGCGGTAAGGGTGGCGTCCAGATGAATGTGCGGTTCGATGAAGGGTGGCACCACCAGATTGCTGGCGGCGTCGATGTCGCCCTCGCTGGCTTCGGCTGGTGCCTGCTGCGCGCTGATGGCGGCGATGCGCGCGCCGTCCAGTTCGATGCGGTACAGGCCGCTGCGGCCGCGCAGGCGTGCGTTGAGGATGTTCATGGTGGCTCCTTGATCAGCGTGCGTCGGTTTGCGTCAGCACCGTGCGCGACAGGGCCAGGCGCTGGCCCTCGTACAGCACAATATAGGCTGCGGCAGCCACCAGTATGCCGACGATGGGCGCCACCCAGGGCGAGAAATAGGCGCAGGCAGCGCCCAGCACATAGGCCGCCAGGCCTAGGCTGTTGTACCTCGGCAGGTGCGCTTCGGCCAGCTTCGGGTACTGTCCGCGATGGCGGTAGAAATAGTCGGCCATGATCACGCCGCCGATGGGCGGGATGATCGAGCCGAGCAGGATCAGAAAGGGGATCAGCAACTCGTACATGCCGCCCAGCGCCAGCAGCGTGCCGACGAAGGCGCCGCCGAGCGTCACCAGGCGGCGGCGCTCGGTGCGCAGCAGGTTGCAGCCGGCAGCGGCGAAGTTATAGATGGTGTTGTCCTGCGTGGTCCAGAGGTTGAGGAAAAGCATCACCACCGCGGCCATCGACAGCCCCTGCAGCACCAGCACTTCGACGATGTCCGGCTGCTGGTAGACGATGGCCCCGTAAGCGTCGGCGACGATCATCAAGCCGTTGCCGATGAAGAAACCGATCAAACTGGCCCATACCGCGACCTTGCTGCTGCGGGCGAAACGCGTCCAGTTGGTGGCCTGGGTCGCGCCGCTGACGAAGGTGCCGAAGATCATGGTGATGGCCATGCCGAGGGTCAGGCTGTCGCCCGGCTGCACGGCGAGCAGGCCGTCCAGCCCGCCAATGTCACGGGTCGCGGTCCACAGCGAAGCGATCAACAGGATCAGCATCGCCGGCACCGCGATGCGCGAGAGCAGGTCGAGGCCCTTGTAGCCGACGAAGGCGGTCAGGCAGAAGCCGAAGCCGAACAGCACCATCAACGGCAGCGTCCAGCTTTCCGGCAACGCCAGCAGGCGCACCAGGACGATGGCGATGGTCGCCGTGCCCCAGGCGTACCAGCCGATCTGGGTGAAGCCGAGCAGGAAATCGGACAGCCGGCTGCCGACCTCGCCGAAGCAGAAGCGCCCCATCAGCACCGAGTTCAACCCGCTGCGGCAGGCGATCAGCCCGAGCGCGGCGGCATAGAGGCCGAGCAGCAGGTTGCCGATCACCGCGGCCCAGAGCATGGTCTTGAAGTCGAAGGCCAGGCCGATCTTGCCGCCGGCGAACATGGTGGCGGTGAAGAAGGTGAAGCCGAACAGCAGGATGGAGGTGGACCACAGCCCCTTGCGCGCGCCGGCGGGCACTTCGCTGAGGGGGTAGTCGGTATCGACGGGCTGTTTCATGTTGGATGCTCCGCGAGGTGGATGCGGCAGCGGTGCAGATGCCATGCCATTGCTGACCGATCGGCCAACTCGGCGCGCACGCGATGGCGCCGTCATCAAGGCTGGCTCGTGCTGGTGCAACGAGCTGGCTGCGCGCACCGGAATGACGCCCTAGCGCGAAGCTCGCACAAGCGGGGCGACATTCTCTCCCTAGCTGGCCGCCGGGTGCGGTGCGGACCTGAACGCGGCGGACTCGTTGGGCAACAGCGTGGAAAGCCTGGCGCGCGGGGAGATCCGCACCCGCTGATCCCTCAGTAGCTCTTGTAGGGCAGGAACTTGCCGGACAGCACCACGTTGACGCGATCGCCCTTGGGGTCGCTCTGGCGCTGGATATCCATGGAGAAGTCGATGGCGCTCATGATGCCGTCACCGAATTCCTCGTGGATCAGCTCCTTGATGGTGGTGCCGTAGACGTTGACCAGTTCGTACCAGCGGTAGATCAGCGGGTCGGTCGGCACCGCGGTGGGCAGCGAGCCCTTGTAGGGGGCGATCTGCAGCCAGGCGATGGCTTCGTCGGAGAGTTCGAAGAGCTGCCCCAGGGTCTCGGCCTGGGCCTTGTCGAAGGCCATCTGGCCGAGGCAACCGGCGGTGGTCCATTCCTTGGACATGCCGATGCTTTCGGCGACATGTGCCCACTTCAGGCCCTTGCGCACCTTGGCGGCGACGATCATCTGGGTGACCTGTTCACGACTGCTGATCATGGCGAATCCTCATCTGGCGAATGCGAGTCAATGGCCGCGCGGGCGCGGCGGGCCTCGGTCGATGCAGGTTCGGTGCCAGGGGTTCAGTCGTATTCGGCCGCCTCGTGCTCACCGAGCAGGCGGCGCTGGCGCGGCGTGGCGGCAGCCAGCACCTCGGGATTGAAACGGAAGTGCAGGTAGGGCGAGAACTTCTGCGCCACCATGCGCCGACCATAGTGGATCTGCAGCAGGTAGCGGCTGCGCACGGCGCTGCGGTTGCGGCTGCCGGCGTGCCAGAGGTCGCTGCGAAACAGCAGCACGTCGCCGGCCTTGCACAGCACCGGCTCGGCCGCGCGGCCGTGCCACTGGGTTTCGCCCGGCTGCGGCTTGCGCCCGGCGCGGTGGCTGCCGGGAATCACCAGGGTCGGGCAGAGGTCGGCGTCGATGTCGTCCAGATACAGGTGTGCGGTGCAGACCTGCATCGGCAGCTCGAAGGTGGGGTCGGCGAGCAGGCTTTCCGGCAGCTCCATGGCCAGGTAGTCGGCATGCAGCTCGCCGCCGATAAAGCCCGGGCGGCTGCGCCAGGCGGTCTGGCCGATGATGTGGCAGTCCGTGCCGAGCGCCGCCTCGGCCAGTTCGATCACCCCGGGCAGATCGAGAAAGCGCAGCCAGAACGGCGAGCGATTGAAGACGCACTTGTAGTGGTCGTCGACCAGCCCCTGGTAATCCCAGTGGATGGGCTCGAGGCCATCGATGGCTTTGCGCAGTTCCGTGATCGTTGGCGGATCAATCACCGCAGGCAGCAGCACGAAGCCCTGCTGATGCAGGGCGGCGAGCTGTTGCTGGAGGTCGCTGGATTCAGGCATGGCGGCGCTGGCGGATGACTTTCGCTCAGCATAGGCAGCGCGAACGCCCGTTGAAAGCCGGTTGAAAGCTTGCGGCGATACTGTGCCGGCGCTGCTGCGGCAGCCAGTCGCGTGGACACGAGCCGCGCCACTGCTCTCTCGCTCCGGCGCACCCGGCGGCGTCGCCAGAAGCGGCGTCACCGGCGCGCACCTTCACATCGTTCAGCCCTGCACCACCCGTGCAATGGCCCTGGCCAGATCGTCCAGGCGCTCGGCATCCAGCCCGGCGACGTTGGCGCGACCGCTTTCCACCAGATACACCGAATCTTCGGCGCGCAGCCGGCGTACCTGCTCGGCGGTCAGGCCGGTATAGGAGAACATCCCCCGCTGATGAGCGATGTGGGAGAAGCGCTCGGCAAGCCCATAGGGCGTCAGCGCCTCGACCAGCCCCTGCCGCAGACTGGCGATGCGTCTGCGCATGCGCTCCACCTCGTCCTGCCAGATCTGCCGCAGCGGCTCATCGGCCAGGATCGTCGCCACCACCGCGGCGCCGTGGGCCGGTGGCGTCGACCAGAGGTTGCGGGCCAGCGACGCGAGCTGGCTGCGCACGTCGAGCAGGCGCTCGGCATCGCTGGTGACGGCGATCAGCGCTCCGGTACGTTCGCGGTAGAGGCCGAAGTTCTTCGAGCAGGAACTGGTGATGAGCATTTCCGGCAGCGTTTCGGCGAACAGCCGTACTGCCCAGGCGTCCTCTTCCAGTCCGTCGCCGAAGCCCTGATAGGCGAAGTCGAACAGCGGCAGCAGTTCGCGCGCACGCACCACGTCCAGCACCCGCAGCCAGTCGTCGTGATTCAGGTCGAAGCCGGTGGGGTTGTGGCAGCAGGCGTGCAGCAGCACCACGTCGCCAGGCGGCACCTGTTGCAGCGTGGCGAGCATGCCGTCGACATCGAGGCGGTTGTCGGCACCGACGTAGGGGTAGTGCTGCACGCGCAGGCCTGCGGCGGCGAACAGGGTTTCGTGGATCGGCCAGGTGGGATCGCTCAGCCAGATGCTGCGCCCTGGCAGGCATTTGGCGATGAACTCGCCGGCCAGGCGCAGCGCGCCGGTGCCGCCCGGCGCCTGGGTGCAGCCGGCACGCTGCTCGCCGAGGGCAATGGCGCGGCTGCCGAGCACCTGACGCAACAAGAGGGCACCGAACTGGGCGTCGCCGTGGCCGCCGATGTAGCTCTTGGTCTGCTCACTGTCCACCAGGCGCTGCTCGGCCAGCTTCACCGCGCGCGGGATCGGCGTCAGGCCCTGGGCGTCCTTGTAGACGCCGACGCCGAGGTCGAGCTTGGCCGGGTTGGTGTCGGCGCGATACAGGTCCATCAGGCCGAGGATCGGGTCGCCGGGCACGCGGGGAATCTGGCCGAAGTGCATTACTTGCGGCCCTCCGCGCTGGCGGCGAGCTGGTCGGTGCGGGCGGCCATGATGAAGTCGTTGCGGTGCAGGCCGCGCATCTCGTGGCTCCACCAAGTGACGGTGACCTTGCCCCACTCGGTGAGCAGGGCGGGATGGTGGCCGACTTCCTCGGCGATCGCGCCGACTGCGTTGGTAAAGGCCAGGGCGTGGCGGAAGTTGCGGAACAGGAAGACACGCTCCAGCTCCATGTGGTCGCCGCGCACCTCGATGTTCCAGTCGGGGATTTCGCGGATCAGCTCGGCCAGTTCTTCATCGGACACCTTGGGTGCATCGGCGCGGCAGGCTTCGCATTGGGCTTGGGCGAGGGCGGTCATGGTGTAGGTCCCTTTCTTGATGATTGAAGTCGTTCGAAGGTTGAAGCTTAGGCAAGTGGTGGGCTTTAGCCCACCACGAGCATCACTCAGGGCCGAATCACGCCGCCTTCGGCGGAAACTTCGGCTGGTGCAGGCCCATGCGCATGGCCTCGCGCACCATCGCCATGATGTCCTGCTGGGCGAGGTCGAACAGCTGCTTGAGGTCCGGCAGGACGAAGTACAGCGGCTGCAGGATGTCGATGCGATAGGGCGTGCGCATCGCCTCCAGCGGGTCGAACGGCTGGTGCTCGGGTTCGGCGGACAGGCTGTAGAGTGTTTCCTTCGGCGAGGAAAGAATGCCGCCGCCATAGATGCGCCGGCCGGCGGGCGTATCCACCAGGCCGAACTCGACGGTCATCCAGTACAGGCGGGCGAGGAACACCCGCTGCTCCTTGCTGGCCTCAAGGCCGAGCTGGCCGTAGGTGTGGGTGAACTCGGCGAACCAGGGGTTGGTCAGCAGCGGGCAGTGACCGAAGATCTCGTGGAAGATGTCCGGCTCCTGCAGGTAGTCCAGCTCTTCCGGGGTGCGGATAAAGGTCGCGACGGGAAAACGCTTGCTCGCCAGCAGTTCGAAAAAGCGCTGGAAGGGGATCAGCGCCGGTACGCGCTCCACTTGCCATCCCGTGGTGGCGGCCAGCACGCGGTTGATCTCGCCGAGCTGCGGGATGCGCTCGCGGGGCAGGGCGAGCTGGTCGAGGCCGTCGAGGTATTCCTGGCAGGCGCGCCCGTCGAGCAGTTTCAGCTGACGCTCGACCAGCGTCTGCCACACCGCGTGCTCGGCGTCGGGGTAATGAATATGCCCCTGCGCGTCCGGTTCGCGGGCTACGTAGTGGGTGGTCTTCATCGCTTCTCCTGGGCCGCTTGGGCATCTTGTTGTTGCCCTCATTCGAACGCGAAGGCGTGCCGCGGGGGAGAGGCGCTGTGGCGCAATGTCGCATGTGCGCGGTGTTGCGCTGTAAGAAATCCATGACAGAGAGGTCGGCAGCCGGATCGGCGGCATTGCTAATCGAGCAAGCTGTCAAATAATCTTGACAATAATTTGCGCTGCACTGCAGCGCCGGCCCCACAACAAGACAACAGGGCTCCGTCATGCGTATCAAGATTCTTTGCCAGAACCGCGTCGGCATTCTGCGCGACATGCTCAACCTGCTGGTGGACTACGGCATCAACGTGGCCCGCGGCGAGGTGGGCGGCGAGCAGGGCAATGCCGTCTATCTGCACTGCCCCAACCTGATGAACCTGCAGTTGCAGGCGCTGCGGCCGAAGATCGAGGCGCTGCCCGGCGTGTTCGAGCTGCGCAAGGTCAGCCTGATGCCCAGCGAGCGGCATTCCCTGGAGCTCAATGCACTGCTCGGCGCGCTGGAATTCCCCGTCCTTTCCATCGACATGAGCGGTGCCATCGTTGCTGCCAACCGTGCCGCTGCGCAGCTGCTCGGCGTGCGCGTCGACGAGGTGCCGGGCATGAGCCTGTCGCGCTACGCCGAGGACTTCGACCTGCCGGAACTGGTGCGCGCCAACAAGGCGCGGATCAACGGGCTGCGGGTGAAGATCAAGGGCGATGTGTTTCTCGCCGACATCGCCCCGCTGCAATCCGAACACGACGACAGCGAGGCGCTGGCCGGCGCGGTGCTGACCCTGCATCGGGCCGACCGGGTCGGTGAACGCATCTACCAGGTGCGCAAGCAGGAGCTGCGCGGCTTCGACAGCATCTTCCAGAGCTCGAAAGTGATGGCCGCGGTGGTGCGCGAGGCGCGGCGCATGGCACCGTTGGATGCGCCGCTGCTGATCGAGGGCGAGACCGGCACCGGCAAGGAACTGCTGGCGCGCGCCTGTCATCTGTCGAGCCCCCGTGGGCAGTCACCCTTCATGGCGCTCAACTGCGCCGGTTTGCCGGAATCCATGGCCGAGACCGAGCTGTTCGGCTACGGTCCCGGCGCCTTCGAAGGCGCGCGGCCGGAAGGCAAGCTCGGCCTGCTGGAGCTGACCGCCGGCGGTACGCTGTTTCTCGATGGCGTCGGCGAGATGAGCCCGCGGCTGCAGGCCAAGCTGCTGCGCTTCCTGCAGGACGGCGGCTTTCGTCGGGTCGGCAGCGACGAAGAGGTCTATCTCGATGTGCGGGTGATCTGCGCGACCCAACTCGATCTGTCCGAACTCTGCGCCAGCGGGCAGTTTCGCCAGGATCTCTATCACCGGCTCAACGTGTTGTCGCTGCATATCCCGCCGCTGCGTGATTGCCTCGACGGCCTGCAGCCGCTGGCGCTGCACTTCATCGACCAGGCCAGCCGGCAGATCGGCTGCGCGTTGCCGACGCTCTCGCCGCAGGCGCTGGAGCGGCTGGCAGGCTATCACTGGCCGGGCAACGTGCGGCAGCTGGAGAACACCCTGTTCCAGGCGGTTTCGCTGTGCGAGGGCGGCGTCATCAAGCCCGAGCACATCCGCTTGCCGGGCTACGGCGCGGCGCAGCCATTGGGCGATTTCTCGCTGGAGGGCGACCTGGCCAGCATCGTCGGGCGCTTCGAGAAGGCCGTGCTGGAGGGGCTGTACAAGCAATTTCCGAGCAGCCGTCAGCTGGGCAAGCGCCTTGGCGTGTCGCATACCACCATCGCCAACAAGCTGCGCGAGCATGGCGTGGGCAAGACGGAAAACTGAACGCAGGGCGGAGGAGCGCTTCTGTTCAGCACTCGATGATGTTCACCGCCAATCCGCCGCGAGCGGTTTCCTTGTATTTGCTTTTCATGTCGGCGCCGGTCTGGCGCATGGTGCGGATCACCTTATCCAGCGAGACGAAGTGCCGACCATCACCACGCAAGGCCATGCGCGCCGCGTTGATCGCCTTCACCGCGCCCATGGCGTTGCGTTCGATGCAGGGCACCTGGACCAGTCCGCCGACCGGATCGCAGGTCAGCCCGAGGTTGTGCTCCATGCCGATCTCGGCGGCGTTCTCGACCTGCTGCGGGGTGCCGCCGAGCACTTCGCACAGCGCGCCGGCGCCCATGGAACAGGCCACGCCCACCTCGCCCTGGCAGCCTACTTCGGCCCCGGAAATCGAGGCATTCTCCTTGTAGAGGATTCCGATCGCAGCGGCGGTGAGCAGGAAGCGCACCACGCCGTCCTCGTCTGCGCCCGGGACGAAGCGCATGTAGTAATGCAGCAGCGCCGGAATGATGCCCGCCGCGCCATTGGTCGGCGCGGTGACCACGCGCCCGCCGCTGGCATTCTCCTCGTTGACCGCCAGCGCATAGAGGTCGACCCAGTCGAGGACATTGAGCGCGTCGCGCAGGTTGGCCTCGGGATGCTCGCTGAGCTGGCGGTAAAGCCCGGCGGCGCGACGGCGCACCTTGAGCCCGCCGGGCATCACGCCTTCGGTGCGGCAACCGGCATCGACGCAATCCTGCATCACCTGCCAGATGCGCAGCAGTCCGTCGCGGGTCGCTGCTTCCGGCCGCCAGGCGGCTTCGTTGGCCAGCATCAGCTGGCTGATGCTCATGTCTTGTGCGGCACAGTGATCGAGCAGTTCAGCTGCGCTGTGAAAGGGGTACGCCAGCGCGGTGGCATCCTCGACGATGCGGTCGCTGCCGGCGGCCTGCTCGTCGACGACGAAGCCGCCGCCCACCGAGTAGTACTCGCGGCTGCGCAGCTGCAGGCCGGCGGCGTCGAAGGCGCGGAACACCATGCCGTTGGGATGGAACGGCAGCGGCCTGCGGATGAAGGCGAGCTGAGCCTTGCTGTCGAAGGGAATCGGATGCCGGCCGAGCAGCTGCAGTTCGCCACGCTCGCGGATCGTAGCCAGGCGCGCCGGGATGCTGTCGGTATCCACCGACTCGGGCTGCTCGCCCTCCAGTCCGAGCAGCACGGCCTTGTCACTGCCGTGGCCCTTGCCGGTAGCGCCGAGCGAGCCGTACAGCTCGACCCTGAGGCTGGCAGTGGCGGCCAGCAGTTCGTCGCGCTGCAACCCGTCGGCGAAGCGCCATGCGGCGCGCATGGGGCCGACGGTGTGCGAGCTGGACGGGCCGATGCCGATCTTGAACAGGTCGAAGACGCTGAGGGACATGGGGTGCTCCGAGGCAGGGCTTGTATCAGCCTAGACCGTTCCGCGGTCAACAAGGTTGATTGCGATCGGTCTGGTTCGCTGCTCATCGGCAGGCGTTGTGCCCGCCGGCGATGACCGTTGCGCCGCTCACCGCGAGCCGCCCCAGGGATTGGCCTCCAGGCTGTTGTGCACGGCGGTCGCGGCCTGGGCAGCCTGGCCGATGGCGACACTGATCTGCTTCAGCCCCGGGGTCACGTCGCCGATCGCGTAGAGGCCGCGCAGCGAGGTCTGCAGGTGCGCATCTACCTGCAGGGCGCCGCATTCGTCGCAGTCGATGCCGAGCTGGATGGCGAGTTCGGAGCGAAAGCGGGCGCCCAGGCTGGGGTAGATGATGTCGAAGTGATGCCGCTCGCCGCGGCAGGTCAGCAGTTCGATGCCGGTTTCGCAGGGATGCAGCGATTCGACGTGGTCGCCGATCACGCGAATGGCGTAGTGCTCGGCCAGCGCGATGGCCTGGTCGCAGGCGTCCTGCTCGCCATGCACGACCACGGTGACCCGGTCGGTAAAGGTGCGCAGGAAGACCGCATGGGAAATGGCATTCTCCGCTTCGCCGTAGACCGCGACGTTATGGCCATCCACTTCGTAGCCATCGCATATCGCACAGAGCCTCAGCTTGCCATCGGCGATGGCGTCTTCGGCGCCCGGCATGTCCGGCAGGGTGTCTTCGATACCGGTGGCAAGAATGATGCGCCGTGCCGTGCAGGTGGTCGCACCGAAGCGGACGCTGAAACCCTCGGCACCGGGTTCGATATGTTCGATGCGGCCATGTTCGAGTTCTGCACCATAACCGCTGGCCTGTTCACGCAGCCTGATCAGCAGGTCGTTGCCGGAGATACCCGGCGGAAAGCCCGGATAGTTGCGCGAGCGTGGGATCCACGACGCCCGGCTCGAACCGGCATCCACCACCAGGCAGCTGCGGCGAAAACGCGCCAGGTACAGCGCGGCGGTCAGTCCGGCAGGGCCGCCGCCGACGATCAGGCAGTCGTAGCCGACGGCAGCGGGCGCGGGGGGTGTGCTGGTCATGGCAAAGGGCGTCGAGGTCTGGGACATGTCTGTTATGAAGAGCAACCAGGTCGTGAAGTTCGCCGGAATCGATGGCCGGCCACGGCAACGGCTGAAATGCAGTGAGGGCAGATCCGACAAAACCAGCGCCGATCGTGTCAGTGGCTTGCATGGTGCGGTGCGATATGGCTGCGAAACGACGACCTCCCGTAGCGATCTAGCGTGAAACAGTTGGCAAAAGGACCTCGCATGATGGCGTCGTGCTTGTAGCGCTCTGGCGGATGCCGAACACTTCGCATCGCTGCCGCAGGCGACAGAGGGCGTTTGCGATGCAGCCGATTCCAATAAAGGCAGCCGCCGGCGAACAGCGCCCGGAATGAGCTGCCCCTCCGCTCGATGGGGCTGGTGCACGCGCACCGCTTTGTGTCCCGAACACATCATGGTACGACCCGGCGGTGCTCACGAGGCGCCGGCCGGGCACTTGCATTTGGGGGTTACATGTTCAGGTCTTGCTTGGCTGCACTGGGTGCGGCGTTGTTCCTAATGGCTGCGCCGGCGATGGCCGCCGAAGAGGGTCCGATTGTCATCAAGTTCGCCCACGTGGTTGCGGACGACACGCCGAAGGGCAAAGGGGCGCTGCTGCTCAAGCAGTTGGTCGAGGAGCGCATGGCGGGCAAGATCAAGGTCGAGGTCTATCCGAACTCGACCCTGGTCGGGGACGCCGAAGAGATGCAAGCGCTGTTCGACAACAAGGTGCAGCTGCTGGCGCCGTCGATGTCCAAGTTCGCGCCGTACACCAAGAAACTGCAGGTGTTCGACCTGCCGTTCCTGTTCGATGACGCTGAGGCACTGCAGCGCTTCCAGAAGCGTGAAACCGCACGCCAGTTGCTGCACTCGATGGCCGAGCACGGGGTGTACGGGCTTGCCTATTGGAACAACGGCTTGAAGCAGCTATCGGCTACCGTACCTCTGCGCAAGCCGAGCGATGCCGCAGGGCTGAAGTTTCGTATTCAGCCGTCGCCGGTGCTCGAGGCGCAGTTCGCCGCGGTTGGTGCCCAGTCCGTCGTGCTGCCCTTCGCCAAGGTCTATGAGTCGCTCAAGGGTGGTGTCGTGCAGGGCGCGGAGAACCCCTGGTCGAACATCCTCAGCCAGAACATGCACAGCGTTCAGCCCTATATCACCGAGAGCAACCATGGCGTGCTCGACTACATGCTGATCACCAACAACGAGTTCTGGCTGAGCATGCCGTTCGCCATGCGTTCGGAGCTGGAAGGGATCATTCTCGAGGTGACCCAGGCGGTGAACCGCGAGGCTGCTGCGGTCAATCGCCGTGATCGCGACCGGATCCTTGCCAGCGGTAGCAGCCAGCTGATCACCCTGACGCCGGACGAGCGTCAGGCCTGGCGCGAGCAGATGCTGCCGGTGTGGAAGTCCTACGAAGCGGATATTGGCGCCGACCTGATCCGCGCCGCCATGACGGTCAACCGTCGTCGTTGATCATTCCGCCCAGCTCTCCGGCCAGACAGGCCGGCGAGCAGGGACGCCCCAGCCGCTGCATTTCATCCTCCAGCCATTCGGCCAACACCTGGGCATTGTTCTGCTGTTCGTCTCGTGCGGCGTAGAGCAGCGTCAATGGGCCGCGTTCGGCCATCGCCAGCAGCGGCCACCAGTGCTCGGGGCGGGCCCCCAGCTCCTTCTGGTAACGCCGGCGGAACTCCGCATAGTCGAGCGTGCCGGCCTTGAACGCCTGGCGTAGCGCGGTCGAAGGCGCGGCGTCCGGCAGCCATGCCGCCAGCGCCAGGCTGTCCTTGCGACAGCCCCTGGGCCAAAGCCGGTCGACCAGCACACGTTGGCCATCGGTCTCGCTTGCTGGCTCATATACGCGTCTGCAGCGAATCATCGAAAGGGTCTCCGCAGCCTGATCCGTCAAGCATAGGTAAAAAATACGGATTGCTCAGGGTGCAAAAAACTCTTGTGCAGGTTGTTATGACCTAAATCTTTCGGGTCAAAAATACCCGAAACGCTTTATCTCTTTGATTTTATAGGTATTAAATGTCGGCATGCTTCGTGTAGAGAAGATGGGGTGGCAAAACCTATATCCGACAGGAGCGTGACATGAAAAAGGTAATGGTAGTGGTGGCGACCGTGGCAGTTCTGGGCAGCAGCCTGGTCAGGGCGGACGAGATTCTCGAAGTGCATCAGGACCGTGCCGTTGGTGGTGGTTTCGGTGGGCTCAGCGGTTTCATGCTCGGCGCGGCGGCGGGCGGCCCGATCGGTGCGCTGATTGGCGGCGGCGTCGGTTACCTGCTGGGGCAGGGCGCACAGCAGGCGGCGGGGCTGGAGCAGACGCGCTATGTGGTCCGGCGTGAGGACGGCAGCGTCGCCCGCATCCGTACCTCCGATGACCGCTTCCTGCGCGGACAGCATATCGAGCGCGACGGCAGTCGGATCACCGCCTCGGCAGAATGATCGCCGGCGGGTAGTGCGTGGCGCGCTGTTTGCGGGATGATCGGGGCTGACATCGCCAGAGGAGGCACAGATGAGTTATTCCGTTCTGCACGTGGTGCACCTGCTGGCCGCGATCTTCTTCATCGGTACGCTGTTCTTTGAAGTGATGATTCTCGGCCGTATCCGCGAGCAGATCGGCGAGCAGACGATGCCGCTGGTCGAGCGCGCCGTCGGTGCGCGTTCGCGGGTGGTGCTGCACTGGGTCGTGCTGTTCGTCTACGGCGCGGGCATCGGCCTGGGCTGGTATCACCGCGAAGCGCTGGCCGACCCGCTGGCCAGCAGCTTCGCCACCTTGCTGACGCTCAAGATTGTGCTGGCGATCGGCGTGTTCTTTACCTTCGGCCTGGTCGCCATCCTGCTGCGCAAGGGGCGCATGACGCCGGCCCGCTATCGGGCGATCCACTGGGCCATCTTTGTGCAGATGATCGGCATCGTGCTGTTGGCCAAGGGCATGTTCTACGTGCATTGGTGAGGCTGCGCTGCATACCCAGTTTCGTCGGTTGCGGTGATGACCACGGTCAATTCTGTTGAGGCTTCGTTGCATGTTTATCGGGCCTGATTCAGTCATCGCAGCCTCGTTGCTTTAGCGGCTGCGGGAACTAAGGTGGCTGCATCGTTTCCCGATCAGCAGAGGTTGCCCATGGATTTCGCCTATAGCCCACGTGTCGAGGCGCTGCGTCAGCAACTGCGCGCCTTCATGGACCAGTACATCGTGCCGCGAATAGGCGCCTGGCATGCCGAGGTAGCGGCCGGACAGTATCCCGTCTCCTTCATGGACGATCTCAAGGCGCTGGCGCGTTCGGAAGGGCTGTGGAACCTGTTCCTGCCGTCCCTCGGCGAGGATGAGCCGGGGATGGGCCTGAGCAATCTCGAGTACGCGCCGCTGGCGGAGATCATGGGGCGCGTGCACTGGGCCTCCGAGGTGTTCAACTGCAACGCGCCGGATACCGGCAACATGGAGCTGCTGCACATGTTCGCCACGCCCGAGCAGCGCGAGCGCTGGCTCAAGCCGCTATTGGAAGGTGAAATTCGCTCGGCCTTCGCCATGACCGAGCCGGACGTGCCGTCCTCCGATGCGACCAACATCCAGACGCTGATTCGCCGCGACGGCGACGACTACGTGATCAACGGCCGCAAGTGGTTCATCACCAACGCCTCGCATCCCAACTGCAAGCTGTTGATCGTCATGGGCAAGACCGACCTGGACGCCGAGACCCATCAGCAGCAGAGCATGATCCTGGTGCCGTTCGACACGCCCGGTGTCGAACTGGTGCGCAACATTCCGGTGATGAACCACATCGCCCCGGAAGGCCACAGCGAACTTCTGCTGAAGAACGTGCGCGTGCCGGCGAGCAACCTGCTCGGCAGGGAAGGCGACGGTTTCATGATGGCCCAGGCGCGCCTGGGGCCTGGGCGCATCCACCACTGCATGCGCTCGATCGGCATGGCCGAGCTGGCCCTGGAGCTGATGGTCGAGCGCTGCCAGGAGCGCAAGGCGTTCGGCAAGTACCTGCAGCAGTATTCCAATGTCGCCGACTGGATCGCCGAATCGCGCATCGAGATCGAGCAGGCGCGGCTGCTGGTACTCAAGACCGCCTGGATGATCGACGAGGTCGGCGCCAAGGCCGCGCGCAAGGAGATCTCGATGATCAAGGCGCTGGTGCCACGTATGCACACCAATGTCGTCGATCGCGCCATCCAGGTCTACGGCGCGATGGGCCTGACGCCGGACACGCCGCTGGCCGATATGTGGACCGGCGGCCGCGCCCTGCGCTTCGCCGACGGCCCGGATCAGGTGCATCTGCGCAGCATCGCGAAGATGGAAATCAAGGCCAGTGAAGCCAGTCGCGGCGCGACGGCGGCCTATCTGACCCCGCCCGGCCGCCATTGAGCGTGCCGCTTCTGCCGGCCGTATCTCCATTGCGGTGTGCGGCCAGCCGCTTCTCTGATGCTTTTACCCGCCGTTTCGCTCGCGTTCTGGGATGGCTAGCCTGGGCTGGTCATCAAAGCTTCGTAGGTTGCGTTCATGTTGTTTATTGACATGGGACAACGAAAGTAACGGCCGGCCACGTCCTTGATTGCAGTCAAGGGGCGCCGACAGAGCGCTCCCCTACCATGCGAGCCACTTCAAGTAGTGCAAGCAGGTGATTTCGATGGCTTCCCGCGAGTTCTGGTCGCTGCCCGGTGCGCTGAGCGCCTGGGTCACGGGCCTTTTCATCGCCCTTGTTCTGGCCGTCTGCGCCGTGCCGGTGCAGGCCCGCGAGTACCCGGCCGAACAGCAGCGCCTCGACAAGTTCTTCCCCGGTGCCAGCGTTTCAGCGGCCGAGGGCGATTACCAGGTCCGCACGATCACCAAGGGAGACGAGGTTCTCGGTTATGCCTTCCAGTCCATCAACGTGGTGGACATCCCCGCCTACTCCGGCAAGTCGATCAACATGCAGGTGTTGCTCGATCCTCAGGGCGTGATCGTCGATGCCTACGTGCTCGAGCACCATGAACCGATTCTGCTGATCGGCATTCCCGAAGAAGAGCTGCACGCCTTCAATGCCAAGTACCAGGGCATCCACGTTGACCAGCGCGTGGTGGTCGGCCGTTCGCGGGACGAGAATGCGGTCACCATCGATGCGGTCACCGGTGCCACCGTCACGGTGATGGTGGTCAACGAGATCGTCATGCGCGCGGCGCATGACGTCGCGGTGTCGCTGGGGCTGGTGGAGAGCAAGGCCGGCGTCGCGCAGAAACCGGCCACCGTCCGCGCGGATTACTACGAACAGGCGACCTGGAACGACCTGACCGGCAACGGCGCAATCCGTCGGCTGCACCTGACCAAGGGCGAGATCGACGAGGCGTTCAAGGGCACCGAGGGCGAAGGCATCGACGAGGCGGCGGCAGATGAGGTGCAGGACACCTTCATCGACCTCTACGCCACGCATCTGAACCCGCCGATCATCGGTCGCGCCCTGCTCGGCGACGCGCACTACCGCACGCTGATGGACGAGCTCAAGCCAGGCGAGCATGCGGTCGCGGTGATGGGCAGCGGTGAGTACTCGTTCAAGGGCTCGGGCTATGTCCGCGGCGGCATTTTCGATCGGGTCCAGTTGCGCCAGTTCGGCAATGTCATCAGCTTCCGCGACATGGACTTCCAGCGGCTGGACGACGTCTATGCCGAAGGCATGCCCGACTTCAGGGAAATGGCGATCTTCATCGTCCGCGAGCATGCGGCGTTCGATCCCGGTTCACCCTGGACGCTGGAGCTGCTGGTGCGCCGCCAGACCGGCCCGATCAGCGGCATGTTCACCAGCTTCGAGCTGCCCTACCAGATGCCCGAGCAGTACATCGAGCGTCCGCAGCCGACCGCCGAGGAGCTGGCCGCCATCGAAGAGGCCAACCGGCCGATGTGGGTCAACATCTGGTACCAGAAGTCATTCCAGATTGGCGTGATCCTCGCGGCGCTGGGCCTGCTGACGGTCATCCTGTTCCTGCAGGACAAGTTCACTCAGCGGCCGCGGTTCCTGCACTGGCTGCGTCGCGGCTACCTGGTGTTCACCGTGGTGTTCATCGGTTGGTACGCGCTGGGGC
>Ga0207848_100344_pt1 | contig 22147 bp, 18 predicted proteins | sample TtaePargueraPR_10_FD_187737 | JGI IMG/M metagenome (GOLD analysis project Ga0207848, IMG submission 187737) | Aerobic enrichment media microbial communities from Bioluminiscent Bay, La Parguera, Puerto Rico - Tt and M2 (3) (SPAdes) | ecosystem: Environmental > Aquatic > Marine > Unclassified ... | reverse complement strand
GAATGAATCATCCATGTAGGGATCGTTGATCAGGCCTTTCCAGCCGACCGTGGTGCGTGGCTTCTCGAAATACACGCGCATGATGAGGAACAGGCTGTCGGAGACCTTTTCCGCCAGTACCTTTAGACGCTCGGCGTACTCATGGGCGGCTTTCAGGTCATGGATGGAGCAGGGGCCGATCACCAGGAACAGGCGGTGATCCTTGCCGTCGAGAATGTCGCGTACGACCTGACGCCCGTGGGAGACGGTCTGCAATGCCGAGGCGGTCAGCGGGATTTCACGCTTCAATTGCTCCGGCGTGATCAGGGTCACGTTGGACGCAACGTTGAGGTCGTCGATTGGTAAATCAGCCATTTGTCACTCGTCAGGAATCACGGGAGCCGTCCGCCAGCGATCCCGGTGCGGCGGAACAGGGCTTGAGGGCGCAGCGGGGAAACGGAACCTTAGCGCTAAAGGGCTGAATCGACAACGAGATTGATAGCGTATTGAGGCGATCCGCCTGTCGAACTTCGCAACGCCGAGCGGGACGCTGTGATGCGCATCGCCGGGCTGCTATCGTTCGTGTTTTCAACCGGTTGGCGCGATGGACGCGGCCAGCCGCCTGATCTGGAGTGCGTATGTCTGCAGCCAATCCACGTATAGGCATCATCGGCACCGGCGCCATCGGAGGTTTCTACGGCCTGATGCTGGCGCGCGCGGGCTTCGATGTGCATTTCCTGCTGCGCAGCGAATACGATGCCGTGCTTGCCCAAGGTCTGCAGGTCAATAGTGCGGTGCACGGGCCGCTGCTGCTGGAGCAGCCGCAGATCTACCGCGATGCCGCCCGGATGCCGCAATGCGACTGGCTGCTGGTCGGGGCAAAGAGCACCAGTAATCAGGAATTGGCGCCAGTCATCGCCCAGGTCGCTGCGCCTGGCTGCAAAGTAGTGGTGCTGCAGAACGGGCTGGGCGTGGAGGATGTGCTCAGGCCGTTCCTGCCGGAGAACGTGCACCTGCTGGGTGGGCTTTGCGCGATCTGTGCACATCGCTCTGCACCGGGCGTCGTCGAACACCAGGCGCTGGGTGGGGTGAACCTTGGCTACCATTCGGGGCCTGCCACCCTGGATCCGCAGGCGCAACAGGCACTATTGGGCGAAATGGCCGAGATGCTGCGGCAGGCCGGAGTAGATTCCTCGCCGATGCCCAGCCTGGCGCAAGCGCGCTGGATGAAGCTGGTGTGGAACGTCCCGTTCAACGGCCTCTCGGCTCTGCTTGACGCTGGTACCGAGTCGCTGTTGGCCAGTGACGATACGCGGGCGCAGATCAAGACCATCATGCAGGAGGTCTGCACTGCGGCGCAGGCGCTGGGTTGTTCGTTGCCGGAAGATTTCCCCGAGAAGCTGCTGATGGGGACCGCGCGGATGCCCGACTATCTGCCCAGCATGTACCACGACCGTTTCCAGAATCGGCCGATGGAACTCGAGGCGATCTATGCAGCGCCACTTGCCGCGGCGGCGCAGCAGGGTGTCTCCATGCCCTGCACCGAAATGATCTATCGCCTGTTGCGTTTTCTGGAGCAGCGTAACGGCGCCTGACGCAAACGCCGGGTCCGGTTTTCACCGCGCTGCTAAGCTCAACGGCAGTCGCGGCGAGTCAGACCAAAGGTCGCACAGCAAAAGCCGGACGGAACATCTATCATCCGTTGGCGCACCGTTCATAAGGTTATAAGTGTTGCGGCAGGCGCAGTGGTGCCTTTGCCTTGAGGGATTTCTATGAAGCTTCAACAACTGCGTTACATCTGGGAAGTGGCGCACCATGACCTCAACGTTTCGGCAACCGCCCAGAGCCTGTTCACCTCGCAACCGGGTATCAGCAAACAGATTCGCCTGCTGGAGGACGAACTCGGCGTCGAGGTCTTCGCCCGCAGCGGCAAGCATCTGACGCGAGTGACCCCGGCGGGAGAGCGGATCATCACCACGGCTGGCGAAATCCTGCGCAAGTGCGAAAGCATCAAGCAGATCGCCCAGGAGTTCTCCAACGAAAAGAAGGGCACCCTGAGCATCGCCACTACCCACACCCAGGCACGTTATGCGCTGCCCCAAGTGATCAGTAGCTTCATCAAGCAGTACCCGGACGTTTCGCTGCACATGCATCAGGGCACGCCGATGCAGATCGCCGAAATGGCCGCCGATGGCACGGTTGATTTCGCCATCGCCACCGAGGGGCTGGAGCTGTTTGGCGACTTGGTGATGATGCCCTGCTATCGCTGGAACCGCTGCGTGATCGTGCCTCGCGGTCATCCGCTGGCGAAGCTGGACAGGCTCACTCTGGAAGCGCTGGCCGAGCACCCGATCGTGACCTACGTGTTCGGTTTCACCGGGCGCTCCAAGCTCGACGAAGCCTTCGGCCATCGCGGTCTCGTGCCGAAGGTGGTCTTCACTGCGGCCGACGCGGATGTGATCAAGACCTACGTCCGGCTCGGGCTGGGAGTGGGGATCGTGGCGCGCATGGCGGTGGACCCGAACCTGGATTCGGATCTGGTGGTGCTCGATGCCAGTGAGCTGTTCGAGTCCAGCGTGACCAAGATCGGTTTCCGTCGCGGCACTTTCCTGCGTGGCTTCATGTGCGACTTCATCCAGCAGTTCGCCCCGCATCTGAATCGGGACATGCTGGAGAAGGCCATCCAGTGCCGCAACAAGGCGGAACTGGACGAGTTGTTCGACGGAATGCAGCTGCCGACATACTAATCGGCTGAAACGGGTTGAGAGTTTGTCGTCCAACCCGTCAGAGGTTTTTACCGCTACGGCGTGCGGTCAGCTTTTGGCGATCAGATTGCCGGCGTGCAGCCCGCATTCCTTATGCGTCGCTTCCTCCCACCACCAGCGTCCTTCGCGCTCGTGCTGGTTCGGCAGAACCGGACGGGTGCAGGGCTCGCAGCCAATGCTGATGAAACCCCGCTCGTGCAGGCTGTTGTAGGGGATTTCCAGCATGCGGATGTAACCCCAGACTTCCTCGCTGGTCATCTGCGCCAGCGGGTTGAACTTATATAGAGCGTTGTCCGGCGTCGAGAACGCGATATCCAGCTCCAGCACCGCAACCTGGCTGCGCGTGCCCGGGCTCTGGTCGCGCCGCTGGCCGGTGGCCCAGGCACGGACGGTCGACAGCTTGCGGCGCAGCGGCTCGATCTTGCGGATACCGCAGCATTCGCCATGACCATCGCGGTAGAAACTGAACAGGCCCTTTTCGTTGACCAGCGGCTGCAGCAACGCCGGATCCGGCGTCATGATCTCGATGGCGATGCCATAGTGATCACGGACCTGCTCGATGAAGCGATAGGTCTCGCTGTGCAGGCGCCCGGTATCGAGAGTGAATACCTTGACGTTCTTGTTCAGCTTCCACGCCATGTCCAGCAGCACCACGTCTTCGGCACCACTGAAGGAGATCCACAGGTCATCGCCGAATAGATCGAAGGCGAGCTTAAGTACGTCTTGCGGCGACTTCTCGGCGTAGGCGGCGGCCAACGCTGCGACGTCGATGGATGGGCTCATCAGGCGGCTTCCTTATAGATGACAATGGCGCTTTGGCGCTCTGAGGCCGGGGATGGTAGCAAACGCCGTTTATGCCGCTAAATAACGTTTAGGTACGCCTTTCAGCCTTTTCAGGTATAAGCCCTGCGTTGCTTCGGCTGCGAGCTGCCGTTAGAGTGCCGCCTTCAATTTTCTGCATTGAGGAGTGGCCCGTGGAAATAGCCTGTCTCGACCTGGAAGGTGTGCTGGTTCCGGAAATCTGGATCGCCTTTGCCGAGGCCACCGGAATCGAATCGCTCCGGGCGACCACACGGGACATTCCCGACTATGACGTGCTGATGAAGCAGCGCCTGCGTATTCTCGACGAGCATGGCCTGAAGCTCGCCGATATCCAGGAGGTCATTGCCACCCTCAAGCCGCTGGACGGGGCTCCGGAATTCGTCGACTGGCTGCGCGAGCGCTTCCAGGTGGTGATCCTTTCCGACACTTTCTACGAGTTCTCCCAACCGCTGATGCGCCAGCTGGGCTTCCCGACGCTGCTCTGCCATCGCCTGATCACCGACGAGACCGATCGCGTGGTGGATTATCAGCTGCGCCAGAAGGATCCCAAGCGTCAGTCGGTCATCGCACTGAAGAGCCTGTACTACCGGGTCATCGCCGCAGGCGACTCGTACAACGACACGACCATGCTCAGTGAGGCGCACGCCGGCATCCTGTTCCACGCGCCGGACAACGTCATCGCCGAGTTCCCGCAGTTCCCGGCTGTGCACACCTTCGATGCGCTCAAGCAGGAGTTTCTCAAGGCGTCGAACCGCAAGCTCGCCCTCTGACGCAGCCACGAGTTGCAGGGCGTAAGTGGCAAGAAAAGGGTCTGGATGCACTGTGTAGGGGTGGGCTTTAGCCCACCAGCTACAGGCCCTGCCGCACGTTAGCAGTACCAATGAGGGGCAGGTTTCAGAGAGTTGATGGTTACCCGTCCCTGAAACTGATCCGCTCGCAGCTTATAGCCCTTCCAGCGTTCTCATCAGAACGCTCACCTTGTCGATCGACTCCTGGTACTCCGCCTGCCAGTCCGAGTCGGCGATGATGCCACCGCCGCCCCAGCAACTGACCTGTTGGTCACGGACGAGCAGGGTGCGGATGGCGATGGAGCTGTCCATCTCTCCTCTGACATCGATGTAGAGCAACGACCCGCAATAGATCGAGCGGCGAGTAGGCTCCAGTTCGTCGATGATCTGCATGGCACGGATCTTCGGCGCCCCGGTGATGGAGCCGCCGGGAAAGCTGCCGGCGAGGAGGTCGAAGGCGTCGTGGTCAGCGGCCAGTTCGCCGGTGACGCAGCTCACCAGATGATGAACATTGGGATAGCTTTCCAGTGCGAACAGCTGCGGCACGCGCACGCTGCCGATGCGACAGCTGCGGCCGAGATCGTTACGCAGCAGGTCGACGATCATCAGGTTCTCGGCGCGATCCTTGTCGCTGGCCAGTAGCGCCTGCGCCTGTGAGGCATCGCTCTGCTCGTCGTGGCCGCGGGGCCGCGTGCCCTTGATCGGGCGCGTCTCCACAAGGCCGCGCTCTAGGCGCAGAAAACGCTCCGGCGACAGGCTGACGATGGCGCCGTCGTCGAGGGCAACGAAACCGGCGAACGGCGTCGGGCATACCTTGCGCAGCGCCTTATAAGCACTCCAGGCATCACCCGAACATGAGGCGCGAAAACGCTGGGTGTAGTTCACCTGGTAGCAGTCACCTGCCTGGATATACGCCTGGATGCGCTCGATGCCGCGGCGATAGGCGTCCCGGGAGATGTCTGCAGTGAATCGGCCGTGCAGCCTGAACGGCGTGGCTGCGGCGGAGGCGGTCGCTTCGAACAGACGGGTCAGGCGCTCGCGGTCGACCGGGGCGCAGGCAGGGTGAAACAGCAGCTGACTGGTCTGACGCTGGTGATCAGTGATCAGCGCCCATTCATAGAGCCCCAGTCGCGCCAGCGGCAGGCTGTTGTCATCGCGAGCGTGCTGTGGAAGCGTTTCCAGGCGCGCGCCGAAGTCATAGCTCAGCAGGCCGATCAGCCCGCCCGTGAATGGCAGTTCGCAGTTGTCGGGCAGCTCTGCCGGCCCCAGGTCGTGCAATGCCTGGCGCAAACGCTGGAAGAAATCGCGCCCCGATTCGTTTCGGGCTGGCTCGAAGAGTGCCGACGGCCAGGCGCTGAGGATGTCGAAGCGCCCGCGCACGGCTGTCGGTCGGCCGGAATCCAGCAGGACGGCACCGGGTGCATGGCGGATGCGTTCGAACCAAGGAGCGGGGTCGGCCCGATAGGGCAGGGCGTGCAGCGTGCAGGTCGGCATGGTCGAATCGATATGGGCCGGCCCGCGAGATGCACGGGCCGGCCGATGGGTCAGTCGTGCGGCGGAACGTGGCCGAAGAGCTCCTGGGAGAACTTCACCCGCTCCTCGGCTGTTTCCTGAATGCCTTTCGCCTTGAGCTCTTCCAGGCGATTTTCCACCGCGTGGGCGCGGTGGGTCAGGCCGCAGTCGTTGGCGATTTGGATGTTCAGCCCCGGACGCGCGTTCAGCTCGAGGATCAGCGGACCCTTGTCCTGGTCGAGCACCATGTCGACACCGATGTAGCCCAGGCCGCAGAGCTCGTAGCAGCCAGCAGCCAGCTTCATGAAGCCATCCCAGTTGGGCAGCTGCACGCCATCCACCGCATTGGTGGTGTCCGGGTGCTTGGTGATCTTGTTGTTCAGCCAGGTGCCACGCAGGGTGATGCCGGTAGCGAGGTCGACGCCGACGCCGATCGCGCCCTGGTGGAGGTTGGCCTTGCCACCAGATTGACGAGTCGGCAGGCGCAGCATGGCCATGACCGGGTAACCCATCAGCACGATGATGCGGATGTCCGGCACGCCCTCATAGCTGATGCTCTTGAAGATCGGGTCCGGTGTGACGCGGTATTCGATCAGTGCACGGTCACGATGACCGCCCAACGAATAGAGTCCGGTGAGAATGTTGGAGATCTGATGCTCGATCTCTTCATGGGTCATGATCTTGCCCGAGACGGTCTTGTAGCGGCCCTCGAAGCGGTCGGCGATCACCAGAATGCCGTCGCCGCCAGCACCCTGGGCCGGCTTGACGACGAAGTCCGTGTGGTCCTTGACGATGTCCTTGAGCTTGTCGATGTCCTTTTCGGTCTCGATGATGCCGTACATCTCCGGCACATGAATGCCGGCCTCGATGGCGCGCTGCTTGGTGATGATCTTGTCATCGACGATTGGGTACAGGCTGCGCTTGTTGTACTTGAGCACGTAGTCCGCATTACGGCGGTTGATGCCCATGATGCCCTTGGCTTCCAGGGCCTTCCACGTCTTGATCAGACCGAACATGGCTCAATCCTTCAGAAAGGCTTTGAAGCGGAACAGCTCGGTCAGGCGGTAGCCGCGGTAGCGACCCATCGCCAGCATGAAGCCCACCATGATCAACAGCACCGCCGGGAAGGTGAAGATGAAGTAGGTCAGCGCCTGGATGTTCATTAACATGAATGCCAGGCTCGCGGCGATCAGCGTGCCAACCGCGACCTTGAAGGCGTGGCCGCCGCCGCGCTCTTCCCAGGTGATCGACAGGCGTTCGATGGTCATGGTCAGAATCACCATCGGGAACAGCGATACCGATAGCCCGCGCTCGAGGCCGAGCTTGTGGCTCAGGAGGCTGATTACCGCGATCAGCACCACGACGAAGGTCAATACCACCGACAGGCGCGGCAGCATCTGCAGCTTGAGGTGCTCCAGATACGAACGCAGCGACAGGCCCAGTGCGGTGATCAGGGTGAAGAGGATGATGCCGAAGCCGATCTGGGTTTCGCGGAAGGCCAGGGCGATCAGCACCGGGGTGAAGGTGCCGAGGGTCTGCAGGCCGCCGAGGTTGCGCAGGATCAGGATCACCAGTACGCCGATCGGGATCATGATCATGATCTGGTAGGTCTGCTGGGTCTGCAGCGGCAGGCCGTACAGCGAGTACTCGAGGAAGTCGGCGTCGGTGTTCTCGTCGGTCAGTTTGGCCAGGCGGATGGCATTCATCTCACTGTTGTTGAGAGTGAAGGTCACCTGCGGGTTGCGTCCGCCTTCGAGGTTGATCAGCGGCTCGTTGCCGGTCCACCAGACCAGGCGGTCTGCCGGCAGGCCCTGCTCGCCGGTCCCCGGATTGAAGTACAGCCACTTGTCACCGTTGAAGCTGCGCAGCCAGAGCTCGGGCGTCTGCGGCTGGTCGGCGTTCAGCCGAACGGTATGGACGCGCTCCATCGGGACATGAGCAATCGACAGCAGCAACTCGATGACGCTGGCCTTGTTGGCGATCGAGGCATCGCCGCCGAGCAGCAGCTTGACGTTGTCATCGTTGGGATTGTTGACACGTTTGATGGCTTCGCTGATGAACGTCTCGACGTCCGCCGAGTGCTGGCGGATCGGTGAGAGCAGAGCTTCGGCAGCAATCTTTTCCGGACCCTCTACCGGGATGCTGTCGCGGAAGATCGGGCCGGTCGCCTTGGTCTGCTCGCCGCTGTAGCGCTTGGTGAGCACAAGGCGGTAGTAGAGCGTCTGGTTGCCGCTGGCACGGCGCGCGGACCAGGTGACGCGGCGGTTGCCGTCGGCCCGGTTGATGCTGACGCCGTAGTTGTTGGAGATGAAGCTTTCGTTGAGGCTGACGAACTCCTGATTCAGCGGCGGCACGAACATCTGCAGCTTCACCGGCTCGCGGGGGCTGGCCTGGAATTCGATCTTCGCGTCGATGTTCCACAGGTCGTCGGTTTCATCTTCGGTAACCGGGATGCCCAGTACGAAGATCTGGTAGGCGGTGATCGAAACTCCCAGTGCGACGAGCAGGAAGATCAGGACTTTCAGATGCAGAGTGAGAGCGCGCATGGGTATTACTCGTCAGCGTCAGATTCGTTGAGGCAGCCGGGTTTGCCGGCAATAAAGGTGCGACTCGGGTCGACCAGGGCGCCGAAGCGGGTGAGCGCGTCGGAACCGATCAAAAGTGGGTATTGGAAAGCGGTACGGTCCGTGAGGTTCACTTCGATCGTGCGTTTGGCCTTGCCCATGCACAGATCGAGCTCGATAACGGGGCGTGCCGTATAGGTTTTTTCCTCTTCAGGATCGTAGTCGCCAGCCCGACGCTTGATCTTGCTGATTCGTGCCAGCGGCCGCTCGATCGGGTGCGCGTGGGCGTCGTCCAGAGCCAGGTAGAACCGTACCCAGGATTTGCCGTTGCGCTTGAACCGCTCGATATCCCGGGCGCTGAGCGAGGCAGTCTGGGCGCCGGTATCGAGTTTGGCTTCCACCTCAAGGCCGAAATCGGGCAGGCCGACGTATTCGTTGAGGCCATAGATGGTGTTGTCGGCAGCCTGGGTGGCTGTGGGCAGGATCGAGATGCAGAGCAGCAGAAATAGAACTTTTACTCTCATGGACCTGATATCTAAGGGAAGGGACGAAACGGAAATGACGTACGGCCTGGCGCGTCTGGTAGCGGTGGCGAGCGAGCGGGCTGGGCGCGAAAGGCTGGCATTCTAGCATGGCGCTTTCAACACAGGACAACGGGCAGCGAGGACTCGAAGCGACGCTTTCGTGGTTACGACTTTAGTAAAGGTGTCGACAATCCATCGGGCTTGCTTGTTGACTGCGGGTTTCTTCAGGCGTAGTTTCGCCGGACCGAGTTGGAGATTGTCGACAATCATGTTGGATACCGTTGAAGTCGCCCCGGCAGCGCAACAGATAGACAGTGGCACGCTTGCCGAGCACGTGTTTCGCCTGATCCAGGCTGCCATCGTCAAGGGTGAGATCGCTCCGGGAAGCAAGATTTCCGAGCCGGAACTGGCGCGCACCTACGGCATCAGCCGCGGACCGCTGCGCGAAGCGATTCATCGGCTTGAAGGGCAGAAGCTGCTGATTCGTGTGCCGCATGTGGGCGCACGGGTGGTTTCGCTGAGCCACGCAGAGCTGATCGAACTCTATGAAATTCGCGAGTCACTCGAGGGCATGGCCTGCCGCCTCGCCGCCGAGCGCATGAGCGAGGCAGAGATCGACGATCTGCGCCGGGTACTGCGCACCCACGAGCGCGACGAGGCATTTCAAGCTGGTGTCGGCTACTACCAGCAGGAAGGCGACTTCGATTTCCACTACCGGATCATCCAGGGCAGCGGCAACCGCACGCTGGCCAAACTGCTGTGCGACGAGCTCTACCAGCTCGTGCGCATGTACCGCATCCAGTTCTCAACGACGCCGAACCGGCCGCATCAGGCCTTCGCCGAACACCACCGGATTCTCGACGCCATCGCCGAGCGCGATGGCGAGTTGGCGGAACTGCTGATGCGCCGCCATATCGCCGCTTCCAAGCGCAATGTCGAGCGCCACTTCAAGGGCGCTCTTGAGCAAACACCACAACCAAGAGGTGAGGCATGACACTCCCAACCCCCGGTCAGCGATTCCGTGATGCGGTCGCCAGCGAACATCCCGTGCAGGTGGTCGGTGCGATCAACGCCAACCATGCGTTGCTGGCCAAGCGTGCCGGCTTCAAGGCGATCTATCTGTCCGGCGGCGGCGTCGCGGCCGGCTCGCTGGGTCTGCCTGACCTCGGCATCACCGGACTCGACGATGTGCTGACCGACGTACGCCGGATCACCGACGTCTGCGACCTGCCGCTGCTGGTGGATGTCGACACCGGCTTCGGCTCCTCGGCCTTCAACGTGGCCCGCACCGTCAAGTCGATGATCAAGTTCGGCGCGGCGGCGATCCACATCGAGGACCAGGTCGGCGCCAAGCGCTGCGGCCATCGTCCGAACAAGGAGATCGTCTCGCAGCAGGAGATGGTCGACCGCATCAAGGCGGCCGTCGATGCGCGTACCGACGACAGCTTCGTGATCATGGCGCGTACCGATGCGCTGGCGGTGGAAGGGCTTAACTCGGCGCTGGATCGTGCGGCCGCCTGCATCGAGGCCGGCGCCGACATGATCTTCCCCGAGGCGATCACCGAGCTGGACATGTACAAGGTCTTCGCCGACCGGGTGAAGGCGCCGATCCTGGCCAACATCACCGAGTTCGGTGCCACGCCGCTGTACACCACCGAGCAGCTGGCCAGCGTCGACGTGTCGCTGGTGCTCTATCCGTTGTCGGCGTTCCGCGCCATGAACAAGGCTGCCGAGAACGTTTACACCGCGCTGCGCCGTGACGGCACCCAGGCGAACGTGATCGACACCATGCAGACCCGCATGGAGCTCTACGATCGCATCAACTACCACGCGTTCGAACAGCACCTCGACGCGCTGTTCGCCCAGAAGAAGAGCTGACGAGTAGCGCCCGACCGATTTGCCAGCGGGCGCTTTGCGATCCATTTTTCAACGTGATTTGCGGTATCCAGAACAAATCCAATAAGGAGATAGCAATGGCTGAAGCAAAAGTATTGAGCGGTGCGGGTCTGCGCGGACAGATCGCCGGACAGACTGCCCTGTGCACCGTCGGCAAGACCGGCGCCGGGCTGACCTATCGTGGCTACGACGTCCGCGACCTGGCCGCCGAATGCGATTTCGAGGAAGTCGCCTACCTGCTGTTCTACGGTGAGCTGCCGAACGCTCAGCAGCTGGCTGATTACAAGAATCGCCTGAAGACCATGCGTGACCTGCCGCAGGCACTGAAGGAAGTGCTCGAGCGCATTCCGGCCAGCGCGCATCCGATGGATGTGATGCGCACCGGCTCGTCGGTGCTCGGCACTCTTGAGCCGGAGCTCAGCTTCGACCAGCAGCGCGACGTGGCCGAGCGCCTGATGGCGGCCTTCCCGGCCATCATGTGCTACTGGTACCGCTTTACCCACGACGGCGTGCGCATCAACTGCACCAGCGACGAAGACACTCTGGGTGGCCACTTCCTCGCGCTGCTGCACGACAAGAAGCCGAGCGACCTGCACGTCAAGGTGATGAACGTCTCGCTGATCCTCTATGCCGAGCACGAATTCAACGCCTCGACCTTCACCGCGCGGGTTTGCGCGTCGACTCTTTCCGACCTCTATTCCTGCGTGACCGGTGCCATCGGTTCGCTGCGCGGCCCGCTGCATGGCGGCGCCAACGAAGCGGCGATGGACATGATCGAGCAGTGGAAGAGCCCGGAAGAGGCGCGTGAAGCGATCCTCGGCATGCTCGAGCGCAAGGACAAGATCATGGGCTTCGGCCACGCGATCTACAGCGTCTCCGACCCGCGCAACGAAGTCATCAAGGTCTGGGCCAAGAAGCTCGCCGACGAAGTGGGCGACACCGTGCTCTACCCGGTATCGGTCGCGGTCGACGAAACCATGTGGGAGCAGAAGAAGCTGTTCCCCAACGCCGACTTCTACCATGCCTCCGCTTATCACTTCATGGGCATTCCCACCAAGCTGTTCACGCCGATCTTCGTCTGCTCGCGCGTAACCGGCTGGGCGTCCCACGTGTTCGAACAACGCAGCAACAACCGGATCATTCGGCCGAGCGCCGAATACATCGGTCCGGAACAGCGCAAGGTCGTACCGATCGCTCAGCGCTGATCGGAACGGGGAGCCCGCTGTGCGGGCTCCTCAGGCCTGGCCCCTCGGAACATTATTGAATTGAGTTCTTCCGGCATGAATACAGAACACCGCAAACCTTTGCCAGGCACCGGGCTTGACTACTTCGACACCCGCGAGGCGATCGAAGCGATTCAGCCGGGCGCCTACGACAAACTGCCCTATACCTCCCGCGTGCTGGCCGAACAGCTGGTGCGCCGCTGTGAGCCCGAAGCGCTCACCGATTCGCTGAAGCAGATCATCGAGCGCAAGCGCGATCTCGACTTTCCCTGGTATCCGGCTCGCGTCGTCTGCCACGACATCCTCGGCCAGACCGCGCTGGTCGATCTCGCCGGCCTGCGTGATGCGATCGCGGAGCAGGGCGGGGATCCGGCCAAGGTCAACCCGGTGGTGCCGACGCAGCTGATCGTCGACCACTCGCTGGCGGTGGAATATGCCGGTTTCGATCCGGATGCCTTCGAGAAGAACCGCGCCGTCGAGGAACGTCGCAACGAGGACCGCTTCCACTTTATCGAGTGGACCAAGACCGCGTTCAAGAACGTCGACGTGATCCCGGCCGGCAACGGCATCATGCACCAGATCAACCTGGAGAAAATGTCCCCGGTGATCCAGGCCCGCGGCGGCGTGGCCTTCCCGGACACCTGCGTCGGCACCGACTCGCATACGCCGCACGTCGATGCGCTGGGTGTGATCGCCATCGGTGTTGGCGGTCTGGAAGCCGAAACCGTGATGCTCGGCCTGCCCTCGATGATGCGTCTGCCCGACATCGTCGGTGTGCGTCTGACCGGCAAGCGTCAGCCGGGCATCACCGCCACCGATATCGTCCTCGCGCTGACCGAGTTCCTGCGCAAGGAACGTGTCGTCGGAGCCTGGGTCGAGTTCTTCGGCGAAGGCGCCGACAGCCTGACCATCGGTGATCGCGCGACCATCTCCAACATGTGCCCGGAGTATGGCGCCACCGCTTCGATGTTCTACATCGACCAACAGACCATCGATTACCTCAAGCTGACCGGTCGCGAGCCGGAGCAGGTTGCGCTGGTCGAGCAATACGCCAAGGAAACCGGTCTGTGGGCGACTGCCCTGGAAGGCGCCGAGTACGAGCGCGTGCTCGAGTTCGACCTGTCCAGCGTGGTGCGCAACATGGCCGGTCCGAGCAACCCGCACAAGCGCCTGCCGACCACCGCCCTGCACGAGCGCGGCATCGCCGACGAGGCCAAGCTGGCCGCGGCCCGCGCCGAGGAAGCCGAAGGCCGGTTGCCGGATGGCGCGGTGATCATCGCCGCCATCACCAGCTGCACCAACACCTCCAATCCGCGCAACGTGGTCGCCGCCGGCCTGCTGGCGAAGAAGGCCAACGAGCTTGGCCTGGTGCGCAAGCCATGGGTGAAGACATCCTTCGCGCCGGGTTCAAAGGTGGCCAAGCTGTATCTGGAAGAGGCGGGCCTGCTGCCGGAACTGGAGAAGCTCGGCTTCGGCATCGTCGCCTATGCCTGCACGACCTGTAACGGCATGTCCGGCGCACTGGATCCGAAGATCCAGCAAGAGATCATCGACCGTGATCTGTACGCCACCGCGGTACTGTCCGGCAACCGCAACTTCGACGGCCGCATCCACCCGTACGCCAAGCAGGCCTTCCTGGCCTCGCCGCCGCTGGTGGTGGCTTACGCCATCGCTGGTACCGTGCGCTTCGATATCGAGCAGGACGTGCTGGGCACCGACAAGAACGGCAACCCGGTTACCCTGAAGGACCTGTGGCCATCCGACGAGGAGATCGACGCCATCGTCGCCGCCTCGGTCAAGCCGGAGCAGTTCAAGCAGGTCTACATCCCGATGTTCGACCTGGGCAGCATCGAGGAAGCCAAGAGTCCGCTGTACGACTGGCGTCCGATGTCCACCTACATCCGTCGTCCGCCGTACTGGGAAGGCGCCCTGGCTGGCGAGCGCACGCTCAAGGGCATGCGTCCGCTGGCGATCCTGCCGGACAACATCACCACCGATCACCTGTCGCCATCCAACGCGATCCTGCTGGATTCGGCCGCCGGTGAGTACTTGGCGAAGATGGGCCTGCCGGAGGAAGACTTCAATTCCTACGCCACCCACCGCGGCGACCACCTGACCGCGCAACGGGCGACGTTCGCCAACCCGCAGCTGGTCAACGAGATGGCGGTCGTGGACGGCAAGGTGCAGAAGGGCTCGCTGGCGCGCGTCGAGCCGGAAGGCAAGGTGATGCGCATGTGGGAAGCCATCGAAACCTACATGAACCGCAAGCAGAACCTGATCATCGTCGCCGGTGCCGACTATGGCCAGGGCAGCTCGCGTGACTGGGCGGCCAAGGGCGTGCGTCTGGCCGGCGTGGAAGTGATCGTCGCCGAAGGCTTCGAGCGCATCCACCGCACCAACCTGGTGGGCATGGGCGTGCTGCCGGTCGAGTTCAAGCCGGGCACCACACGCCTGACCCTCGGCCTCGACGGCACTGAGACTTACGACATCGAGGGCGAGCTGTCGCCGCGTTGCGATCTGACCCTGGTCGTGCATCGTAAGAACGGTGAGGAAACCCGTGTGCCGGTGACCTGCCGTCTCGATACCGCGGCCGAGGTCAACGTCTACCAGGCTGGCGGTGTACTGCAGCGCTTTGCCAAGGACTTCCTCGGTCAGGCCTGAGGCACGCCAGTTCCGCGCGTGCTCTGTGGTTCGTCCGCAGAGCACGTGCGCAGCGGCGATATTTCATTTCTGCGCGACCGTCCGGTGGCGCAGCTTCATGAGGACCAGATTCCCATGGCTCATCTTCCCCAGATCAGGATTCCTGCCACCTACATGCGTGGCGGCACCAGCAAGGGTGTGTTCTTCCGCCTACAGGACCTGCCGGAGAGCTGCCAGGTGCCGGGCGCTGCGCGCGACAAGCTGTTCATGCGCGTGATCGGCAGCCCTGACCCGTATTCGGCGCATATCGACGGCATGGGTGGCGCGACGTCCAGTACCAGCAAATGCGTCATCCTTTCGAAGAGCAATCGGCCGGATCACGACGTCGAATACCTCTATGGTCAGGTGTCGATCGACAAGTCCTTCGTCGACTGGAGCGGCAACTGCGGCAACCTTTCCACTGGCGCGGGCGCCTTTGCCTTGCATGCCGGCCTGGTCGATGCCGAGCGCATTCCGCAGAACGGAACCTGTGTGGTGCGGATCTGGCAGGCCAATATCGGCAAGACCATCATCGCCCACGTACCGGTCACCGACGGCCAGGTGCAGGAAACCGGCGATTTCGAGCTGGACGGCGTGACCTTTCCGGCAGCCGAGATCGTGCTGGAATTCCTCGATCCGTCCGATGACGGCGAGGAGGGCGGCTCGATGTTCCCCACCGGCAACCTGGTCGACGAGTTGGAGGTGCGCGGTATCGGCACGCTCAAGGCGACCATGATCAGCGCCGGCATTCCCACTGTATTCGTCAATGCAGAGGACATCGGCTACCAGGGCACCGAGCTGCGTGAGGACATCAACGGCAATCCGGAGGCGCTGGCACGTCTGGAGGCGATCCGTGTGGCCGGTGCACTGCGCATGGGCTTGATCAAGACCGCAGAGGAGGCGCTGACCCGTCAGCACACGCCGAAGGTTGCGTTCGTTTCCCAACCGAAAAGCTATCGGGCGTCCTCCGGCAAGAACATCGAAGCGGGTGAGGTCGATCTGCTCGTCCGTGCACTGTCCATGGGCAAGCTGCACCACGCCATGATGGGCACCTGTGCAGTGGCCATCGGCACCGCGGCGGCGGTGCCCGGTACGCTGGTCAATCTTGCGGCGGGTGGTGGTGAGCGTCAGGCCGTGCGCTTCGGGCATCCGTCCGGCACCCTGCGCGTCGGTGCCGAGGCGAAGCAGATAGAAGGCCAGTGGACCGTGACCAAAGCCATCATGAGCCGCAGCGCGCGCGTGCTGATGGAAGGCTGGGTGCGTGTGCCAGGCGACGCGTTCTGATGCGCTTCAGCCGCCGGAAAGCAAATTCTTCCGGTTGAAAAACGCAAAAAGTCCGCACCAAGCGGACTTTTTGTTGTCTAGCGAAGCGGCGGTTATTTGAGTCGACGCTCGACGCCTTTCTCCACCAGGATCTTGGCCGAGATTTCCTCGACCGAAAAATGCGTGGAGTTAATGAAGTTGATGTTCTCGCGGCGGAACAGGTTTTCCACCTCGCGGACTTCGAATTCGCATTGGGCGAAACTGGCGTAGCGGCTGTTGGGCTTGCGTTCGTTGCGGATGGCAGCCAGGCGGTCCGGGTCGATGGTGAGCCCGAACAGCTTGTCCTTGTACTCCTTGAGTGCACTGGGCAGCTGCAGGCGCTCCATGTCGTCTTCGGTGAGCGGGTAGTTGGCGGCGCGGATGCCGTACTGCATCGCCATGTACAGACAGGTTGGCGTCTTGCCGCAGCGGGAAACGCCGACGAGGATGAGGTCCGCCTTGTCGTAGTAGCGGGTGCGCGCACCATCGTCGTTGTCGAGGGCGAAGTTGACCGCCTCGATACGCTCCATGTAGTTGGTGTTGTGGCTGATCGAGTGGGATTTGCCCACGGAATAGGAGGAACGTGACATCAGCTCATGTTCCAGCGGAGCAAGGAACGAAGAGAAGATATCGATCATGAAGCCATTGGATTCGGCGAGAATGTCACGGATTTCCTGGTTAACCAGCGTGTCGAAGATGATCGGCCGACCACCGTCCTTTTCCGCGGCATTATTGATTTGCTGTACCATGGCCCGCGCTTTTTCCGCGGTGTCGATATACGGGCGCGTCAGTTTGGTGAAAGTGATGTTCTCGAACTGCGCCAGAAGACTCTGGCCCAGGGTTTCCGCGGTGATGCCTGTGCCGTCCGAAATGAAGAAAGCAGTTCGTTTCATGTGCCTTGGGCCTTAAGTCGAGAACGGTTCCCAGCTATAGTAGGCCCTTCGCCGAGCCCGGTTGGCGGGCATTGTTACTTATTTTGCAGGGTCGGGCCACAGTCGTGCGGCCCGGCTCCGGTTGAGTTTCCAACACTAATGTGGAGAGATCACCTTGGTAGAGTACGTAGTTTCCCTCGATAAGCTCGGCAATCATGACGTTGAGCGTGTAGGGGGCAAGAACGCCTCCCTGGGCGAGATGATCAGCAACCTCGCCGGTGCCGGCGTTTCCGTACCGGGCGGTTTCGCCACGACGGCCCAGGCCTATCGCGACTTCCTCGAACTCAGCGGTCTGAACGATCAGATCCACGCGCTGCTTGACGCCCTCGATGTGGATGACGTCAACGCCCTGGCCAAGGCCGGCGCGCAGATCCGTCAGTGGGTCATGGATGCTGAATTCCCGCCGCAGCTCGACGCCGACATTCGCAAGGCCTTCGCCGAAATGTCCGGCGGCAACGACAACATGGCCGTCGCGGTCCGCTCCTCGGCCACTGCTGAAGACCTGCCGGATGCCTCCTTCGCCGGCCAGCAGGAAACCTTCCTCAACATCCGTGGCGTGGACAACGTGATCCGCGCGGCCAAGGAAGTGTTCGCCTCTCTGTTCAACGACCGTGCCATCGCCTACCGCGTGCATCAGGGCTTCGATCACAAACTGGTCGCCCTGTCTGCCGGCGTGCAGCGCATGGTCCGCTCGGAAACCGGCACCGCCGGTGTGATGTTCACCCTCGACACCGAATCGGGCTTCCGTGACGTGGTGTTCATCACCGGCGCCTACGGCCTCGGCGAGACGGTGGTACAGGGTGCGGTCAATCCGGACGAGTTCTACGTCCACAAGCAGACCCTGGAAGCCGGACGCCCGGCCATCCTGCGCCGCAATCTGGGCAGCAAGGCGATCAAGATGGTCTATGGCGACGAAGCCAAGGCCGGTAAGTCGGTCAAGACTGTCGACGTCGATGCGGCCGACCGTGCGCGCTTCTGCCTGACCGATGAAGAGGTCACCAACCTAGCCAAGCAGGCGATGATCATCGAGAAGCACTACGGCCGCCCGATGGACATCGAATGGGCCAAGGACGGTGACGACGGCAAGCTGTACATCGTCCAGGCCCGTCCGGAAACCGTGAAGAGCCGCAGCAGCGCCAACGTGATGGAGCGTTATCTGCTGAAGGAGAAGGGCACCGTACTGGTCGAGGGTCGTGCCATCGGCCAGCGCATCGGCGCAGGCCCGGTCAAGGTCATCCACGACGTGACCGAAATGGACAAGGTCCAGCCTGGCGACGTGCTGGTCTCCGACATGACCGACCCGGACTGGGAGCCGGTGATGAAGCGCGCCAGCGCGATCGTCACCAACCGCGGCGGGCGCACCTGCCACGCAGCGATCATCGCCCGTGAGCTGGGTATTCCCGCCGTCGTCGGCTGCGGCAATGCCACCGAAGTCCTCAAGGATGGCCAGCGCGTCACTGTTTCCTGCGCCGAAGGCGATACCGGCCTGATCTTCGATGGCGAGCTGGGTTTCGACATCCGCCAGAACTCCATCGATGCCATGCCGGAGCTGCCGTTCAAGATCATGATGAACGTCGGCAACCCGGACCGCGCCTTCGACTTCGCCCACCTGCCGAATGAAGGCGTTGGCCTGGCCCGTCTCGAGTTCATCATCAACCGCATGATCGGCGTGCACCCCAAGGCGCTGCTGAACTTCGACGGCTTGCCGGCCGACGTGAAGAGCAGCGTGGAGAAGCGCATTGCTGGCTACGACGATCCGGTCAACTTCTATGTCGAGAAACTGGTCGAGGGCGTCAGCACCCTGGCAGCAGCGTTCTGGCCGAAGAAGGTCATCGTGCGCCTGTCGGACTTCAAGTCCAACGAGTACGCCAACCTGATCGGCGGCAAGCTGTACGAGCCGGAAGAAGAGAACCCGATGCTCGGCTTCCGCGGTGCGTCCCGCTATATCAGCGACTCGTTCCGTGACTGCTTCGAGCTTGAATGCCGCGCGATGAAGAAGGTCCGCGACGTCATGGGCCTGACCAACGTCGAGCTGATGGTCCCGTTCGTGCGCACCCTGGGCGAAGCATCCCAGGTTGTCGATCTGCTGGCGAAGTACGGCCTCAAGCGTGGCGAGAATGGCCTGCGGGTCATCATGATGTGCGAACTGCCGTCTAACGCCTTGCTGGCCGACGAGTTCCTCGAATTCTTCGATGGCTTCTCAATCGGCTCCAACGACATGACCCAGCTGACCCTGGGCCTGGATCGCGACTCCGGCATCATCGCCCATTTGTTCGACGAGCGTAATCCGGCGGTGAAGAAGCTGCTCGCCAACGCCATCCAGGCGTGCAACAAGGCCGGCAAGTACATCGGTATCTGCGGCCAGGGCCCGTCGGATCATCCGGATCTGGCCAAGTGGCTGATGGAGCAGGGCATCGAAAGCGTGTCGCTGAATCCGGATTCCGTGCTGGATACTTGGTTCTTCCTGGCTGATCGCCAGATCTGACCGTTGCGGTAGGTCGAAAACGGGGCGTCAGCCCCGTTTTCATTTGCGCCGAAAATCCGTGTCCGTTCCGCCACTGGCCGCTTGCGGCTAATATGTCGCGCCAGATGGTTCAAAGGTCGTTATCCCTAGCAGAAGGAGCTTTCCATGCAATACGTCACGCCTGATCTGTGCGACGCCTATCCTGACCTGGTGCAGGTCGTCGAACCGCTGTTCAGCAATTTCGGTGGCCGCGACTCCTTCGGCGGAGAGATCGTGACCGTCAAGTGCTTCGAGGACAACTCACTGGTCAAGGATCAGGTTGATGTCGATGGCACTGGCAAGGTGATGGTTGTCGACGGCGGCGGCTCGCTGCGTCGCGCCCTGCTGGGCGACATGCTCGCCGAGAAAGCGGCACGCAACGGCTGGGAAGGCCTGATCATCTACGGCTGTGTGCGCGACGTCGATGTTCTCGCGCAGACTGAGCTGGGCGTGCAGGCGCTGGCCAGCCACCCGATGAAGACTGACAAGCGTGGTATCGGCGATCTCAACGTTCCAGTGACTTTCTGCGGCGTGACATTCCGCCCGGGCGAATACGTTTATGCCGACAATAACGGCATCATCGTGTCGCCGGAGCCACTGTCCATGCCGGAGTAATCCGCTGCGCTGGCGGGGGCATGCCCGCCATTTGTTCCGAGCCCGGCGACGCCGGGCTTTTCATGAGTGACGACGATACATCGATGCGGGAATTTCACAGCGAGCAAAACGGCCTGATCCACGCGTTTGTTCTGGATGGCAGCGGCGGTGCCCGACAGATCGGCTATCAGGACCTGCCTACCTTGCAACTGAAGGGGCATGAAAGCCTCTGGTTGCACTGGGATCGCAGCCAGCCCCAGGCGCGGCAATGGTTACGCAGGCAGAGCGGACTCGGTGCCTTTGCCTGCGACGTGCTGCTGGAAGAGAACACGCGGCCTCGCATGCTGGCCTTGCCTCAGGAGGAGCTGCTGCTTTTCCTGCGCGGCGTCAATCTGAACCCCGATGCAGAACCGGAAGACATGGTGTCCGTGCGCGTGTTCGCCGACCGGCAACGGGTCATTTCTCTTCGGCTGCGACCATTGCGCTCTACAGAGGTTGTCATACAGCTGCTGTCGGAGGGAAGGGGGCCGAAAACCGCGTCTGAACTGCTGATCTATCTCGCTGAGGCGATGACCGATCGCGTCGATGATCTCGTCATGCAGCTCTCCGAGCGGATCGATAAGGAAGAAGAAGCGCTTGAGGCGAACGAGCGCTACACCCCCGAGCACGATTCGATGCTCTCCCTGCGTCGGCAGGCGGCTGGCCTTCGCCGGTTCCTGCTGCCCCAGCGGGAGCTCTACGGTCAGCTGACGCGTAACAGACTGAGCTGGTTCGTCGAGGACGACACCGAGTATTGGAACGAGCTCAGCAACCGTTTGACCCGTTACCTTGAAGAGCTCGAAATGGTCCGGGAGCGGATCAATCTGGTGCTGGAGTCGGAACACCGTAGGCTGAGCGAGCGGATGAACCGAACCATGTATCTGCTTGCTATCATTACTGGCTTTTTTCTGCCGCTCAGCTTTCTCACCGGACTGCTCGGAATCAACGTCGGGGGCATACCTGGTGCCGACTTCCCGTACGGGTTCGCCGTAGCCTGCGCGCTGATAGGCAGTATCGCCTTGCTGCAATGGTGGATGCTACGGCGCCTCCGCTGGCTCTGAATGTGACTCCCGACCGGCCATAGACCGTCTAGGCCACATACTTTAGCGAGGTTTGCATGCGCGATCCCTTTGAAGAATCCCTGCGAGATCTGCTCAACAAGCCCTCCGTGCACGATGACGACGCCTGCCTGGGGCGAGTGCTGAAGACGGCCAACCGGCAGGTGGGTGCTGGCGACCTGTTTGCCCTGGTAGGGCACTGGCTCGAAGCATTGCTGATGGCCGTCAATAGCGGCTCGCGACATCTCGCACCGGTTTCCCGCCGGGCTGCTTCCAACCGTTCTTTCGATAAGGCTGATTGATCATGGAATTCGATCCCTGGACTCAAAGTCTGCTGTCGGCGATGAGCTCGCTTTGGGCATCTGTAGCGGCCTTCATTCCGCGTCTGTTCGGCGCCGTGGTCGTCGTATTGCTCGGGTTCGTGGTAGCCAAGCTGCTCGATACCTTGTTATCCAAAGTGCTGGCCAAGGTCGGATTGGATCGGCTGATGGCCGGAACCGGGCTTACCAAACTGTTGGGCCGAGCGGGCATACGCATCCCGGTCTCGGCGTTGATCGGTAAGGTGGTGTATTGGTTCGTGCTGCTGATCTTCCTGGTCTCGGCCGCCGAATCGCTGGGGCTGGAGCGCGTTTCGGCAACCCTCGACATGCTTGCGCTCTATGTGCCGAAGGTCTTCGGCGCTGCGTTGGTTCTGCTCGCTGGTGTCCTGCTGGCGCAGCTGTTGAGCGGTCTGGTTCGAGGCGCCGCCGAGGGTGTCGGTCTTGACTACGCGAACGGTTTGGCGCGAATGGCGCAGGGCCTGGTGATAATCATCAGCATTTCCGTGGCGATTGGGCAGCTTGAGGTCAAGACCGAGCTGCTCAATTATGTGATTGCCATCGTTCTGATCACGGTCGGCCTCGCGGTTGCGCTGGCCCTTGGTCTCGGTAGTCGTGAGCTGGTAAGTCAGATCCTGGCTGGAATCTAT